>WNEW01001428.1_pt1 | contig 11687 bp, 12 predicted proteins | sample 5399891 | NCBI WGS metagenome assembly WNEW01 (sample SAMN13153336, study PRJNA577476) | soil metagenome | isolation source: 40 cm grassland meadow soil pre-rain plot 5 | place: USA:California | collected 2015-09-08 | reverse complement strand
TTCGAGATGCGACCGATGTGACCCTTTTGCAGGAAAGACTGGAATTGCTCTGTTCCTCATCCACGAGCGACGAACTGCTGCGACATGCAAAGATCGAGTACCGGGCGCCTGCCGACGCGGCAGACAGCGGTCTTGAAGATCACAGTATCGACATCCAGATTTCTTACACCGTCTTCGAACATATTCCGCGACAGGTACTGCGCGGTATTCTTCTGGAAGCGAGGCGCGTGCTGGCGCCCGACGGCGTTACTCTGCATCACATTGATACTTCAGATCACTTTTCGCATCACGATCGATCGATTCTGCCGATTAATTTTCTCCAGTACTCCGATGCGGAATGGGCTCGGCTCGCCGGCAACCAGTTTGCTTACCACAACCGTCTGCGCGCGAATGAATTCGCGGATCTGTATTCTGAGTGCGGGCACGAGGTGCTGCTCTGGAAACCGTACGTCGATGAGCCTTCGCTTCGCGCTCTCGCGAACGGCTTTCCTGTCCACAGCCGCTTCCAAAGCTATTCTCCCGATACCCTGAGCACCGTCGTGCTGCAGGTGCTGTCGCGGCCGCAGGAACGATAAACCTCGCTGGGCGGTCCGCGAAGCGCAAGCGCGTTAGCGCGCAGCCTCAAGATATGACCGCCCACGATGTATTTTGTGCAAAGCCCGCTTAGGAGGCTGGGGAAAAACTCGAATGGACGCACTGTAGGCGCGCTCTATGAGCGCGCGTTTTTAGTGGAATCAACGAACTAGGCGCGGTCACAGACCGCGCCTACAGTAAAAAGCGTCCCATTATCGAGTTTTTCCGCAGCCGCTCAGGCTGGAATGGATGAGGAGTCTGAGCCGGCCGTCGCGGTTGCAGAGGTTTCAGTGAAAGCCGGCGGTTGTTGCGCCTTGGCCCTGGCAGCGGCGCGCTCACCGGGAAATTCGTCGATAGTCAGACCGTATTTGCGGCCGAGCTCCTGGACAGCTGTCGAGAGCCGGAGCTTGTCGACCGCATGCAGATATCGGGGAACATATCTCCAGCAGAAGGGCACGATGTCGGTTGTCCACGGGCGTCCGGTACGAAGCGCCCACTGGCGCAGGGTGTAGTTGAGCCGTTCCGATGTCTTCACGCAGGAGATGTTCTCCATGGCCCACTCGCGCGGCGTGTAACGTTCGCTTTCTTCCAAGAACCGTTGAAGCTGGCGGGCCAGGCCGCGACGCTGCACCAGCACGCCGGTCTGCTCGTTGATATAGGCTTTTGAGCCGATTTGGCCTTCCTCAATTATGGCCACCGGAGTGTCGGCGAAGAAACTTTCCGTGACCGCTACGCAAGAGCCCTCGCGTTTGGTGAAGATCGTCGAAATGCGAGCGTTACACAAATATGTGGACACCTCGTTGGTTTCCAGATTCGTGTGGAGCTCAATGTCCTGCGGCGCTCCGAATGCACGGGCCTGGGCCAGAATGTCTCGTTCGGTGCCGTCGGGCGCATTGCGTCCGATGAGGACGACTCGAAGATTCCGGGGCATATCGCGGAGTGCCTCGAAAAGCAGCCAGTGGCGCTTGGCCCTGCTCCAGTTCGCGACCATCACGATATCGATCGTCCGATCGCGATACGGCTTGGGCTTGAAATGGTCGGGGTCATTCCAGTCGCTGGCGAGGATCGGCAAGGGTTCAATCACCGGCCGAAGAATCCCCAGCGGCTCGATGTCGGCGAAGTTCGAAACACCGATGAACAGCGGATCCGATGAGATTCCGGCATACGGGATCAACGAGGCGTAATCCGTCGGCGACCAGGAAGACTGCCCAACGATGTAATAATCTTTGAGGATCGCCGCCGCGTCATAATTGGCGATCAGCTTCATCCAGTTGTACTCGAAAGAAATGTAGAGTACGCCCTTCTCACCACGCGGCCCTGGGGCTTTGACTACAAGACTCTGGTTGATGGGCGTGCGTTTGCGGAGTTGACCGAACTGGTTGTCGTACTGCTCCCAGCCGACGCGCTCGCACAGCGCCACATGCTTCTTCGGTCCGGCTACAAACGGTTTCAATTGCGCGTTCAACCAGCGCCGTGACGGCGGAACGCTCAGGCGCCGACATGCCTTCAGCAGTGCGTTGAGCCGCCGCGCGTCGGATTGCAGGGGAAGCGCGGCCTTCGTAAGGTGGGAATGTGCCCACAGTTGGGAGACAAGGGAATTATCCGTCAGCTGTTCTGACAGACCTGCAGTCGTGCGTTGCCACAGATGGTTTAAAGTTGTCATTGTCACTTCCAATGACGTCGTGTTTGCAATCGGCGTGCCGCCGTTACCACCGGCAGGAGAATTGCACCTCCGTCGCCATGCGGCTTCACCATGTCGGCATCGTGACGAAGAAACTTTCCGAATGCGTGAAGCTGTATCAGGCGCTGGGCTATTCGGAAAAAAGACAGGTTTACGATCCTCTACAGAAGGCTTCGATCGCTCTCATGGAGCGTCCGGGGGAACTCATGATCGAACTGATCGCTCCGGAATGTGAGGAAAGCCCGGCCCATAAGTGGCTGGACAGGATCAAGGCAGGAACGTACCACATTTGTTATGAAGTGCATTCACTCGGTGATGCCACCGGTGCTCTGCGCAAGCTTGGCTTCGGCATGATCATGGATCCCGTTCCTGCAGTCGCATTCGACAACCGGCGTGTCGTTTTCCTCTGGAGTGCCTTGACCGGATTGGTCGAGCTGGTCGAGCGCAAGGAATGAGCGTTCGCTGGCCTGGAACAGCGGTACCAACCGGGGACCCCGGCAAGGCTCTGGAAAGACTCGTGCTCCAAAACTCGCTATGATTCAGGGCCGGGATATCATTTGCTTCGCCAACGATTGGGACAGCGATCCACTCAGTAAGAAACATGTCATGCTCCGGTTTGCGAAACACAACCGGGTGCTGTGGATTAACTCGATCGGTAACCGCAAGCCGACCACTTCGGTTTACGACCTCAAACGCATCGCCAAAAAATTTCGAGATTTCGCCAGGGGACATCAGAAAGTAGACAGCCAGCTGTACGTCTACTCGCCGATGGCAGTCCCATTTTTCGGAAGCCGGGTCGCTCGTTGGGTGAACCGCAGCGCTCTGAAATGGAGTCTCCGCCGGGTGTGCCGGCAGCTGGGGTTTGAGCGACCGCTTCTCTGGACGTTCTATCCGGCATCGGGCAACGTGGCCGGCTCTCTGGGCGAAGAGACGATTGTCTACCACTGTGTCGACGAGTATTCGGAATTCACCGGCACCGATAAAGAAGCCATCCTCAAGCTCGAGCGCGATCTCATGGAGAAATGTAACTATGTGATCGTGTCATCGGAGCGCCTGTATCAGACGAAGAAGCCTTATAACAAAAACACATTTCTGGTTACGCATGGCGTCGATATCGCACATTTCCGCAAGGCGTGCGATCCGCAAACCGCGGTTCCCGATGAAATCCAGCGCCTGCCGAAACCGGTGATCGGATTCTTTGGTCTGATCGCGGATTGGGTCGATCTCGAGCTCATCCGGTTCCTCGCTGTGTCGCGCCCAGCCTGGAACTTCGCGCTGATCGGAAAGATCACCACTGACGTGAAACTCTTCGATGGGCTTCCGAATGTCCACCTGCTCGGCCAGAAGACTTATGAAGCTCTCCCTGGTTATGTCAAGGCATGGGATGTTGCCATTCTTCCCTTCGTCGTCAACGAACTGACCATTGCTGCAAATCCGCTGAAATTGCGCGAGTACCTCGCTGCTGGCTTACCGGTCGTGTCCAGCGCCATTCCGGAAGCGGCGAGACTCAAGCATCTCGTGCGGATCGGCCGCAACAACCTCGAGTTTTTAAACCACATCGATACGACTCTCACGAGCGGCCAGACCGGCCCACAGATCCGAATCTCTTCGCAAATGGATTCGGAGTCGTGGGATCACAAGATCGAGGAACTCAGTCAGATCCTGGCAGGCGTTCGCGAAGCGGCCGCCTGAGCAAACCTGGGCCTGTAGCGGCGGTCTATGACCGCCGACGATCTCGCAAACTGATGCATTGCCGGCGGTCATAGACCGCCGCTACAGGTCATAGACCGCCGCTACAGTTAGAGCACATCCGGAAACGCCGGTTTTGCGTGTCGAAACAGCAGAGCACCGATAACGAAAACCGTGATACTCGCTGCGAGTACCAGCGCTACTTGAACAGTATCCGGCTGGGCGAGGTGCAACAGGGAATTACGATAACCGGTAACAATCACCGCCATGGGGTTGAATGCGGCGAACGTCCGGATATTCGGCGGAAGGCGATCCAGAGAATACAGAACCGGGGTGAACCAGAACCAGAGAAACAACAGGATCTGCAAGCCCTGTATGGTGTCTCGAACGAAGACGTGGAGTCCTGCCACGATCCAGCCGATGCCCTGGGCAAGCATCAAAGTCATGGCGATATATAAGAGGATCCAAAGCGCGGACAGATGCACGCTGTAGAAGATAGTCATGGCCAGCAGCAGAATTCCAAGTCCGATCAGGTGATGAACGAAGTTCGAGATCGTAATCGAAATCGGAAGAATCTCTGCAGGGATAATTGTCTTTGTAATCAGCTGGGCGTTATCCGAAATCGCCAGGCAATTGCGCATGATCGTGTCGCTGAATAGAAACCAGGGGAGGAATCCGCAAAAGAAGAAGATTGCGAAGCTGTCCGTGCCCGATTCGGGACCAACCGGCGTGTGAAAAATTACGGTGAACACGAATGTGTAACTCAGAAACGATACAAGCGGGTGGATCACCGACCAGAGAAATCCGCCGACCGATCCCACATACCGATATTTCAAATCCCGGAGCACCAGATTCTTCAGGAGGTTTCTGTTAGCGAGGAGCTTTCTGAGGAAGCCGAGCATCATGGCCTAACTTATACAGGACATTTTTCCCCTTTGAAAGGGGAGGTCCTTACCGTCCAATGCAGGTTTGCTGAATAAGACCGGAAACTGTTCGCTACAAGCCCTTGGTATCATTGACATTTGGATTCGAGAGTAAGAGGATTCCTTTTGGCAGATACGTTGCTCTATCTTCGAGTTACTCCCGCAACACCCCGGCGGCGATGAGCCGCCGCACTGAAGAAGAAGTTCAATGGCCGAATTGAAAGATCGTTATCAGATCACTGACCGCCGTCTGGCAGCGCAGTTTGCCGTCACGCGAGCGCTGGCCGAATCGTCAACGCTGTCGGAAGCAACGCCGAAGCTTTTGCAATACATTTGCGACGCCGTTGGCTTTGAACTGGGCGAATTGTGGTGTGTCAACGCAGAATCAAATACCCTGCACATTGAAGGCAGTTGGCATCACCCGGGATATGAGGTTGAGGAATTTGAGAAGGCGGGCCGCAAGACGATTCTTTTTCCCGGCATCGACCTGGTTGGACGTGTTTTGCAGAGCGGCCAGGCCGAATGGATCGACAATGTCGTCGACGATTCAAATTTCCCCCGCGCGTCGATCGCCGAGCGTGTGGGGCTTCACGGCGCTTTTGCTTTCCCGATTCCAGTAGTGGATCACATTAATTGCGTCATGGCTTTTTACAACCGGCGGGTTGTCCAGCCTGATGACGAACTGCTTCAGATGTTCGACGCTCTGGGGCGGCAGGTCGGGGATTTCATCAAACGAACTCGAGCAGAAGAGGAACGCGACCAGTTGCTCATCTATGAGCGGGTGGCGCGTTCTGAAGCTGAAACGAACGCCGAGAAGCTCGCATTTTTGGCCGAAGCGAGCACCGTTCTCGCGTCCTCGCTGGATTACCACACAAATCTGATGACGGTCGCGAAACTCGCCGCAAATCGGCTGGCTGACTGGTGCGCTGTCGATGTGGTCGACGAGAATAACGGCTTCCATCGCGTCGCATTGGTCCATCGTGATCCGTCCCGAACCGAGTGGGCGAGAGAGTTTCAGAGGAAATTCTCTTCAAACGCGGCAGCGCCGCACGGGGTCGCGCACGTGATGCGGACGGGAAAAGCGAAGATCTATACCGATATTCCCGATTCGATGCTTATTGCATTGGCCCAGGATGCCGAACACTTCAAGATTTTGCAGGAACTTGGGCTGGCTTCCGCCATGGTCGTCCCGCTTGTTGCCCGGGGCCGAACGCTGGGAGCCATTACGTTCGCCTCCGAAAATCCGGCACGCCGATACACCGAGACCGATCTCAGTTTCGCCGAAGATCTGGCTCGGCGCGCTGCCCTGGGCATTGATAACGCCCGTTTGTACAGCGAGACCCAGAAAGTGCTCCGCGAGGTACAGAGCAAAACCGATGAGATCCAGCTCCTGAATCGAGAGCTGGAACAGCGCGTGAGCGAACGTACGGCACAGCTGGAAATGATGGTCAAGGAACTGGAGGCTTTCACCTATTCCATTTCAGACGACATGCGCGGTCCGCTCCGCGCAATCGATGGGTTCTCGCGCGTGCTGGTCGAGGAGTATCCGGAGAAAATGGATGCTGAAGGCAAGAGGCTCCTCCACGTCATCCGTACGAACGCGCGCAGCCTCAGTGAATTGATCGATGGTCTCCTGGCCTTTTCACGCCTGGGCCGTCAACCTCTGGAACAGGTCGATATTAATATGGAGGAACTGGCGAAGGCTGTCTTCGACGAGATCCAGGCGGCAAACAGAGAAAGGCAGCTTCTGTTGGAACTTCATCATCTTCCACCGGCGTTTGCGGACCGCGCGATGATACGCCAGGTGCTTTTTAACCTCGTCTCCAACGCGTTCAAATTCACCCGCCCGAAACACAATCCGGCTATCGAAATCGGCTTCCGCGCCGAGGGCAATCAATATACGTATTACGTTCGCGACAATGGCGTCGGATTCGACATGCAGTACAGCAGTAAATTGTTTGGTGTCTTTCAGCGCCTACACACGGTTGAAGAGTTCGAAGGCGCAGGCGTCGGCCTGGCGCTTGTTCAACGTATCGTGCTGCGCCACGGAGGGCGCGTTTGGGCTGAAGGAAAAATGAACGAAGGAGCTGCGTTCTACTTTTCGCTCCCACAAGCTTGAGAGTGCAAACAATATATGATCCCGCTAGAGGACGTCGAGATCCTGCTCGTAGAAGATAACCCCAATGATGTTGAGCTGACCCTGAGAGCCCTTCAAAAACAGAACCTCTCGAACAAGGTCTTCGTTGTAAAGGACGGCGCCGAGGCGCTGGATTTTATGTTCGCCTCCGGGGCGTATTCGCAACGAAAGGTAGAGAAGCGGCCACGAGTCGTTCTGCTGGATTTGAAGCTGCCCAAGGTTGACGGGCTCGAAGTATTGCGCCGAATCAAGACCGATTCGCGGACGAGTCACATACCTGTCGTGATGCTCACGTCTTCACAAGAAGAACGCGATGTCGTGGACAGCTACAACCTGGGCGTGAACAGCTATATCGTCAAACCTGTGGATTTCAATAATTTCGTCCACGCAGTCTCGGAGCTTGGAATTTACTGGGGACGCCTCAATAAGCTTCCTTATTCCTAATACCCGTCCAATTAGAAATTTCGAAATTTCGGATTTGAGATGCAGTGGTCCACACCTGCCACCGTTAGCCAGACCTGAAGCGTGCGGGCCCGTCAGGTAAAGCGGCAAGCCCGAGGAGAACTCAAGTACTAATACCGTAGTTATCTTGCGGCTACCAAGCCGTTCGAGCATGCGGCCGGTGATAGACATTCGCAGCCACAGTTTTGGAAAATCGATTGCAATGACACGAATGTTTGAGGCAGTTCAAATGAGACCAACTGGTTCTGAAGACAATCTCCCGAGTGAAAACAAAATACTGGCAGCGCTTCCTAAGGGTTCACGCGACTGGTTGCACACGCTGGAACCGGTGAGATTGCAACCCGGGATGGTCCTTTATGAACCAGATGAGACGATCGAGCACGTTTATTTCCTGAATGGTGCTCTGGTGTCCATCATTTCGGCGAATTCGGAAGGCTCAACCGTCGAGATCGGGCTCGTGGGCAATGAGGGCATCGTCGGAGTGCCCCGAATCCTGGGGGGCGTGGCGCCCTACCGGGCGATCGTCCAAATGGGCGGCACCGCGTTACGTGTTCGGGGTCAGAGAATCTATGATGAGTTCCGGCGCAATCCATTTCTCCGCGATCTGCTTCTGAAGTATACGAATGCTTTTCTGATTCAAGTCGCCCAATCAAGCCTCTGCAATTGCTATCACACGCTGCAGGAGCGTCTATCCCGGTGGTTGCTCGTCGCTCGCGATGCGGTTCGATCCGATGTTCTGCTGCTCACCCATGACGTCATCGCCCGTCTGCTTGGGACAAGGCGCGCAAGTGTAACGGTCGCTGCCGGCCTGATGCAGCGTGCTGGACTTATCAAGATCAGTCGCGGACAAATCACCATTCTCGATGCTCAAGGCCTCAAGGGCATGTCTTGCGAATGCTACGGCATCCTCCGCGACCACGTACAGGGCCTGCAATCCTCCTGAACCGGCGACGCGGCCGATCCTGTACGAAACCGTACAGACACGAATAAGAAACTCTAGTAATGTGACGTGACTCTGGAAGAGCTATGCGCACAATTGCCATCGTGGAAGATGCGAAAGACAACCGCGACCTTCTGTTCTACCTTCTCGGGGATGAATATCGGGTACTTCGATATGGCAGCGGTGAGGAAGCGGTACGTGCCTTCGCGGCTGAAGCTCCGGATCTGATCGTGTTGGATATCTCGCTTCCCGATATGGACGGAGTGGAGGTACTGAAACGGCTGCGGCAGAGAGCGGACCTCCGTCATGTTCCTGCTGTGGCCCTGACGGCGCATGCGATGGCCCGGGACCGCGACAAGTACCTTTCGGCTGGTTTCGACGAATACGTCTCAAGCCGATCATGGATATCGATACATTCCTGGCGACGATCCGCCGCCTGCTTACGCCCTCAAAACCGAAATAATCCACGATTTTGCTTTGCGTGTCCGGCAGCGTACCGACTGCGCGGGAGTAATTGGCCTAGACTGCGCACGCCTCGACGCTATGAAGAACCGTATTCTGAAAGCGCTTCCTTCAAGAGAATACCGAGCCATCTCCTCGCAACTGAAAGCGGTCATCCTCTCCAAAAGCACTGTACTTTACGAAGCCGGAGAACGTATTCGTGAAGTTTACCTGCCTGAGGACGGTCTGGTTTCCTATCTCTCCGGCACAGCCGAAGGCGAGACATTGGAGGTTGGGGTGATTGGGAATGAAGGAATCGTCGGCATCAGCGCGGTTCTGGGCGATACGACCGCGTTCCGGGCTATCGTCCAGATTGCCGGGCGAGCTTACAAAATAAAACGGGATCAGCTGCGAAGGGAATTCAACCACCAGGAAGCGCTTCACCGCCTTCTGCTTCAATTCACAAACGCGTTCGTCGTGCAGATGGCCCAAACGGCTGTCTGCAACAAGTTCCATTCTGTTGAAGAACGACTCTGCCGTTGGCTGCTGATGGCCCGCGATCGCTCTCCTTCCGACACTCTGCCGATGACACAAGATGAACTCGCGCGTGTTCTCGGCAGCCGCCGGGCTTCGGTCTCGGTTGTTGCTTCCATGTTTCAGAAGCGAGGCGCAATTCGCTACAGCCGCGGAATGATCCGTATTGTGGACCGTAAAAAAATCGAAGCAGCAAGCTGCGAATGTTACGAAACGATTTCAGCCGCGCATTCGAAGATAGATAGTTAAACGCTCCAGGTTTGACTCACGAAACTCTGTGGTATGTTTTTTGATCATAATTTTTTGTGAGAGCGGGTGTCGATTCCAAACGCCGTAATTCGATATTTCACAAATTGCCGCCCCGCGAAGTGAACTTGCTCGAGGCGGACTTACGGCAGATCGAATTACACAAAGGCGACATCGTTTTCGAACTGGATCGCCGCTCCGATTTCATTTATTTTCCATCCGACGTGGTGATTTCATTTCTGGGAAATACGGGGGAAGGTGGAAGCGTTGAGGTGTGGTCGGTCGGCAACGAGGGCGTGGCCGGAGTGTCGAGCCTGTTGGGCCGGACGAAGCCTTTTCGTGGCGTCGTTCAAATTCCCGGGACGGCATTCGTCGGCAAGACCTCAAATTTCCGGCGTCATTTTCACAAGTGCAGGGCATTCCACGACGCGTTGCTGAGGTACTACGATTACCTCCTCGTACAAGTTGCGTATCTGGGCATTTGCAACAACAACCATACGATCGAAGAACGCTTCAGCCGATGGCTGCTGATGATCAGCGATAGAGCCGGCACCAATCAACTGAACTTCACGCAAGACTCTGTAGCCACGGTTTTGGGAACGCGCCGCGCCACGATTTCCGTGGCTGCGGCGACACTGCGGACCAGGCGGCTGATCAGTTATTCGCCCGGTACGATCAAAATCGAATCCCGGAGACGACTGGAAGCAGCGGCCTGCGGCTGTTATAACTGGATCAATTCCCGAGATCGTAAATAGCTGTTAGGAGGCTCTCTTTTTGGGCGATCTAGTGCCGCTGGCCTGGCGGCCTTCGTTTTTGAATGGTAGTGGTCTTGCTTCACTGACACGAAGGTTGTTGCCTTCCATTTTTTGGCCGTGGAGAGTATCGACGGCCTCTTGTGCGCGCAAGACTTCGGGTAATTCGACGAAGGCAAATCCCCGGGAAGCTCCAGTTTCCAGATCGCGAATCACCTGTACGGACTCCACCTTAAAACCGAATTGTTCAACCCACGCCTGAAGTTCGTGTTCTGCCGTCACATGAGGAAGATTTCCTATATAGAGCCTTGCCATTTTTACACCTCTTGATCTGTTTCGGCCGCAATTGGAATACCAGGGCGGCGCAGCAACAAAGCAAAGAAGGTAAGATAAAGCATTGATGAATCCTCTCTATCGCAGCCTGTTGAACCGGGACGTGAAATTTGCCGAAGCTGGCGAGTTCACGCCTGTAAAAATTGGGCGAATGTCCATCTGGCCGCCAGTCGTCCTGGCGCCAATGGCGGGAGTGACCAATTACCCGTTCCGGTCCATCTGCAAGGAATTCGGTGCCGGGCTTTACGTCAGCGAAATGATCAATGCTCGGCCGCTGGTGGATGGCCGCGATAAGACGCTCAAGCTTGCCGATTTCGGTCCCGCTGAATCGCCGCGGAGTCTGCAGTTATACGGGACCGATCCTTATTACGTTGCCGAGGCGGTGAAGCGCCTCGTCGGTGAAGGGAGAATCGATCACCTGGACATGAACTTCGGCTGCCCGGTTCCGAAAGTGACTCGTAGAGGCGGTGGCGCGGCCATTCCATTAAAACCGAATCTCCTCCGAAACATCGTTCGCGCAGCCGTGCGCAATGCTCAAGCCGTTCCGGTGACGATCAAGTTTCGAATGGGAATCAACCTGCAATATTTGACGTTTATCACCGCAGGCCGAGTCGCCGAAGAGGAAGGATGCGCGGCCGTCGGATTGCATGCGAGAACCGCTGCGCAGCTCTATCACGGTCACGCTTCATGGGATGCGATTGCCGAACTGAAGCAGGCGGTGAAGATCCCCGTTCTGGGCAACGGTGACATCTGGGAAGCCGAAGATGCTCTCCGCATGGTGCGGCAGACTCATTGTGACGGTGTCATCGTCGGACGCGGTTGTCTGGGCCGGCCGTGGTTGTTTCGCGACCTGGCCGACGTCTTCAACGGCGGTGAGCCGCTTGATCCTCCGCATTTTGGCGAAGTTCTCGAAATCATGTTTCGCCACGCACAAAGACTCGCGGATTGGTTCGGCGAGCGGCTGGCCATGCATTCG
>WNEW01001426.1_pt1 | contig 11698 bp, 18 predicted proteins | sample 5399891 | NCBI WGS metagenome assembly WNEW01 (sample SAMN13153336, study PRJNA577476) | soil metagenome | isolation source: 40 cm grassland meadow soil pre-rain plot 5 | place: USA:California | collected 2015-09-08 | reverse complement strand
GTTGGCATACTCGAATTGTCCGGGCTTCCGCCGATGCGCGCCGGTGAAGGCGCCCTTTTCGTGACCGAAGAGCTCGGACTCGAGGAGTCCCGTAGGAATCGCCGCGCAGTTGACCTTGACGAACGGACCATGACGGCGCGACGAAGCGGCATGAATGGCTCTGGCCACCAGATCCTTGCCGACGCCACTTTCACCACAGATCAAGACCGTCGCGTCCGTGTCGGCGATATTCTCGATAACCGTCCCGATGGCGCGCATCTGAGGGCTTCCGACGAAGAGTGGACTGTAGGTTGTGGGATCTGCGTGCTGTGCGATGCTCACGGGTGTCTCCTCCGCAGGAAGCTGGTCAGAAGACTCCGCGACCGGAGAGACGGAAGGCGGATACGACAAACTGGGAGAGAGCCCGTGAAGCCATGCCGTAGCTCGGACGCATGCACATGTGCGCGACGTAATCCTGATACTCCAGATGAGCGAGCCGGACAATAAGGTGATTCCCCGAAGTACTCGACGGAAATTCACTGACGATAACCACCATAAGAGATGTGGCCGCGTGGGGGCCCCGGCCGTCATCGCTGGCACGGATCTTCCTTATTGGTGATTCGATAAGTAATGGATACACTGGTGCTCACCACGGCAGGGCGCTTGTCGATCCACGAAGCACCGACCTGATCTGCTCAGCGCTCCCGATCAGCCGCCGCTCTTAGCGCTCGGCTGAGGATTAGCGGACTGGCTGTCGCAGTGGGCATACGCGGCGATGCGGAACGACACGAGCCGACGTAAGGGGCGTATCGCCGCCGGACATCCTAGCGCCCGCTCCACGGTGGGGTTGGAAACCGGACCTTTCCCGAGGCCAGCTCGTCCGGCCAGACCACGACTTGCTTGCCGTCCTGCCACTGGATGGTGATCGCCTTGTGGGCGATCTGGAAGCCGCGCTCGTCGACCGCGAAATCGCCAACTACTGTCTTGGTCCTGAGCGTCAGCAAGGCCTCGCGGAGCTTGTCGGAATCCAGGCTCCGGGTCCTTCGTACCATCTCCGCAAGAAGCTGGCACCCGGCATACGCGCCGGCGGACTGAACGGCGGGAGCGCGATTGAATTCCTTCTCATACGACGCAACGAACTCCCGGTTCCCGGGGTAAGCAAGGCCCGTCTCCCAAAACGAGCCGCTGTAGACGAACTCTGCTTCCTTCCCGAGTTGCTTATAGTAGTCAGGGAGCAGGCCATACGGGACGGCGCTGAACATCGCGACGTTCAGACCCACTCCTCTCATTTGGCGAGTGATGGTCACAAGGTCTTGGAGGCGAATCGAGGCCGCCACCAGGACATCGGGTTTGGTTGCCTTCACTTTGTTCAGAAGATCGGAGAAATCGGTGGTGCCATTCGGGTATGTCTCAGAATAGACTAGCTCCAAGCCGTTTCTTTTGGCGAGTTCGCTGGCCCCTTTGGCCGCCGCGTTCGCGACGAGCCCGTCCAGCTTGATCACCGCCAGTCTTTTGAGCCCGTTGCGAGCCGCGAGATCAAGCAGCCCCTCCGAGAGGCCTTCTACGGGCGCAAACATCATGATCAGGTATCTGCGCCCCTTCTCCCATATCGAGGTGGTCGCCGCCATCGGCGCGATCATGAGCTTCCGGTGTTTCTCGGTGACATCGGCGACGGCGTCGGTGATGGCAGATCCGTACGGGCCGAGCACCGCATCGACCTTGTCCTCTGCAATGAGCTTCTCGTAAAGGCGGACGGCGGTCTTCTCATCGGAGCCATCGTCGTAGATCACGAACTCGATAGGACGTCCAAGAACTCCGCCTTGCGCGTTCACATGCTTTTGGCACAGCAGGTATCCCTCGCGTCCGTAGCCGCCCTGGATGGAATACTGTTTCCCCGTGATCGATAGGGAGACGCCGAGCTGGATCGGCTGCTGGGCCGTGCTCGGCTGCGCCCCGATAACGAGCACGCCGAAAAGGACGACGACGAAGCTGTGTAGGCTATAAGATTTCATGCCTAACCTCCGTTCGGTGGTCGAGTTCACTGGGATCAATACCTGGCGCCCGTGATCAACGCGCGGGACGCAGCAGCAGCTCCCCAAGTACTTCGGTCGGCTCATGCTGCCATCTTGAACCGCGATATCCGATAAAGGCGGATCTGTATGTCACTGTTGCGCCTGGGGAACAGAGCCGGCACGCCTACTGTGCTACGCAGCGAGACGCCGCAGCGTATCACGGCCTCGCGCACCCGGCGATATCGGTCCAGTCGTCTCAGAACAATATCCGCCCTGAAGGGAGTTACGGCCACGGGAGGTCGGACGCGTGGAGGCACGAGCGGAGCAAAGCCTGCGATCGGCCGATGCGCTGAAGGGATCGTACGACGTGCAGCGTGAGCGTGACGAGCCTATCGTGATCGATGTTGGACAGAACGCCTCGGGATCCACCGCCAGGGCTGACGCTGTATCGCGAGCGGGGCCACCGGCGGCTAGATGCGCGGACGTACGACACGAAGTGCGGGAGTTGCATGTGGGGCGGCCGGATGTTGGTGGAGATGATCATCGATCCTGGAAGCCTGGCGAAGAGGAAGATTGGGTGGATGAGGAGGCGACCTCTCACCGTGGGGAAGACGACTAGGCCATTGGGCGTCCCCCGCCCTTTAGGGGGGAAACGCGAGGCCGTCGTTGAGTCAGGGAAAATGCGCCCTCAGCCAGGGCTGCGCTGGCTGGTCGTGGTCGTCAGAGACCAAGACGAAATCCACCGAAAGCTTCGCGCCGCCCTCTCCGACGACGCCTTCGTGAGAGTGATCTTCGACCGACGAGGCGATGGCGCGTAGGGCACGCACGCCCCCCGGATTCGCTTGCGAGACACGTCGGTCCCTGGGGACCGTACGCACCCCCGGCCGATCAGTTGACCGTTGGGGAGCCGAACGGGTCGCCACGCACTGGAGTACGCGCGCGATGGCGACGCGCAGCGGACTCAGTCAGACGGCGGTGAGCCGAATCTGGCGCGCGTTCGGGCTACAAGCGTATCGAAGCAAGCGCCTCGTGCTGGCGTGTACGTCGAGCAAGACCAACGGTGAAATCGCGGCGGCGGCCGGCGTCACGCGACAAACCGTGGGCCGCTGGCGACATCGCTTCGTCCGCAAACGACTGCCCGCTGTTGGACGTGCCGCGGCCCGGGGCGCCGCGCAAGATCACGGAATTCGAGGTGGAGCGCGTGATCGCGCTCACGCTGGAGCGCACGCCGCGGGACGCCACGCACTGGAGCACGCGATCGATGGCGAAGCGGAGCGGCCTGAGTCAGACGGCCGTCAGCCGGATCTGGCGCGCTTTGGGCTGCAGCCGCATCGCAGCGAGACGTTCAAGCTGTCCAAAGACCCGCTGTTTATCGACAAGGTGCGCGACATCGTCGGGCTGTATCTGGATCCGCTGGACAAAGCGCTGGTGTTGTGCGCCGACGAAAAATCCCAGATCCAGGCGCTCGATCGCGCGCAGCCCGTGCTGCCCATACGCCCCGGGCAAATCGAGCGGCGCACGCACGACTACACGCGGCACGGGACCACCACGCTCTTCGCGGCGCTGGATGCCAAGAGCGGTGAAAAACATCGGCGAGTTTCATCAGCGCCACCGCGCGCGGGAATTTCGGCACTTCTTGATGACGATTGACCGCGCGGTGCCGAAGGATCTCGACATCCATCTCGTGGTCGACAATGCGAGCACGCACAAGACGCCGATGATTCATCGCTGGTTGCTGCGGCATCCGCGGTTTCATGTTCACTTCACGCCGACCAGTGGGTCATGGATGAACCTCGTCGAGCGCTGGTTCGCCGCGCTCACCGAGAAGCAGCTGCGCCGCAGCGTGCACCGGAGCACCCGGGAACTCGAGACGGCGATCCGCCGCTATGTCGATATCACCAATGAGCGGCCGAAGCCGTTCCAGTGGACGAAGACGGCGGACGAGATCTTGGCGAGCGTCGCGCGCTTTTGTCATCGAATCTCTAATTCAGGACACTAGTTTTGACGTCAGCCAATCACTAATAGCCTTACCGAGCACCGTCAGCGAGTTTACGAGCCCCGAAAGGGTTGCCGGCAACCACCCGACCATGCCGACGAAACCAACAAGGCCGAGGCCCCAGTGCGACCACGTAAGCGCGTTGACCATCCGTCCGATCGGCTGCGCGGCGAGGTCTTGATACAGGACGATGATCGCGATCCAGCCTACCGCAGCGCCGACGAAGTTCAGCCACACCTGATAGATCAAGTGCGGCATGGTGTACCTCGTCCCAGTCGGCTCGTTGACGAGCCATCGCCTAATGGGCAACGTCACGCCGTGTTGGTGGTGCCACTTGGAGTGGATGTGAATCGACATGCACGCCAGCCCGAAAAAGAGCGATGCCACGAGGCCGAGCACGATCAGGAAGTGGACCATTTAGTCCTCCCGGTCAAAATCTTTGGGTAACGTGAAGAGCGTGAGCGAATGGGCTGTCTTTAGGCCGCCCAAATCCCACGAGGCACGCCGTGCTTTTGTGATGAACGCGACCGCAAACGGTACGAGGGACAGCACGCCCACTAAAATTGAGTCAAGTACGATCCTCAATGGCGTGGTTCCCAGAGCCGAGAGCATCGCGAGCAACGACCGCCACAGCAAGCTTCCAAAGTGCTGAGGCCAAGTCCAGCCGAAGACGAACATGATCATGCTGACCCCCTGACGGGCGCCCGCATCGGGAGGCAGAACCGGGTAACTGGGTCCCTCCCGATCCGGTCGGTTCAGCATGGTAGCACCGGCTTTGAGTGCTAGTCTGTCGCTCGTAAGCCCGGCTGACGTGATCGAGAATCGAGTACGTTTTCACCACTTGCCTCACCGCTGAAGGTCACCTGTTGGGATTCCTGCGGAGTCTAACGGCATTGCGTCGCCACGCTTACGGCCGACGGTTCTGAACTGATCGGCGAGGCAATGGTTGGAGACGGGCGGGCGGCCCTCGGTGGACTGGCATGAGCAGCCGGTTGCCGATGCTACCGCTTCGTGCTATTCGGAGCGCGCTCATTCTACGTGACGCGGTGACCACTTATGCTGAGCGCTGGAGGGTGCGATGCCGTGTGTGATCCGTACGATAGAAGACTTGCGCCGGGGCCGCACTCCCCAAATCGGCTCTGAGGTCACTGAGATCCAAGCAACGAACCTCGTCCGGCTAGGCGGCGACATAATTGTCACCGACGGCCACTTCAGCGAGCGCAAGGGGCTTGCCGAGCGGATCACACGGATGGCGGGTACCGGAGCGCCGATCCCATTCGAGTCGGGGACGATGTTCCACCCATCCACTCCAAGCGCTGGCAAGGGCACGCTCGCACATTTCCACCCAGCCAATATCGCCGGCCAGAAGGTCGGTGGTCACGTCTTCATCGACAATCGCTACCGCGGCCAGAGCCCGTCCGCCGGCAGGCGATAGACGGCTCGGTGTAAGCCACGCAATCTGTACCCGCCTCGAGAACGCTTACCAGAACGTGACCCTCAAGACGCTGACGCAACTTTGCCACGCGCTCGATCGCGACATGGGCGCGCTCTTTCGCGGCGATGTTTCACCTGCGTCCTATTCAGCGAAGCCGGCCGAGCGGCCAATTGCGAGCGTCAGAGGCAAGGCGCCGCCCCTGCCCTTCTCGGATCGCGGGTCGCCTGGGCTCCCGGGTTAACTCTTCAGAGCGAGCTCGTTCCGCACCGCCTTGACACCCGGCACCCCATGCACCACGTCGGCCGCATGCGACTTGCCCTTCGGGTCCGGGACCTTGCCTCTCAGGGTCACCACCCCGTTATCCGAACGCACCTTAATAGCGGCGTCCTTAAGCTGAGAATCCTTCAGGAGCCGTTCCCGTATGGTGGTCTCGATCCCGTCGTCCTTCGCGTCGACGACCTTCCGCTGATCGTCCGGTACGATCTGCAGCGCATTGCTCACGGAGGCGACGCCGGAGATGCCTCGAGCGATCTCTTCCGCCGCTTTGCGTTCCTCGGCACTCGACACCTTGCCGCGCAACATGACGACCGAACCCTGGGTCTCGACCGCAATGTGCCGGGCTTTCGTGCGCCCGTCCTTCGTGAGCGCGAGCTTCGTCTTGGTCGTAATCCAGGAGTCCTTAGTGATCTGGCCGACGCCGTCTCCGCTCGGCTTCGTCGACTCGTCCGCCTTTACAGTTTTCTTCCCTTCGGGGGGCGGCGACTGCGCCAGCGACTTGGCTGACAGTATCATCAGGGCGATCGTGGCCAAGACCAGAAGCACCCGTCTCATGGCGTAGCTCCTCTTGTCTTCAAGGTATTCTTGAGGTAACCGGCGATGACCACTTGGTTCATGAACCCCGACCGGGTCACTCCAACCATCTGAGTCGAATGTCCCGATCTCGGAGTCCAGGAGACTTCGACGGGCGCGATAGTAACAGATCTGCGGTTCGGCTGCCGCTAGGCCGAGCCCATCCGCACGTCGCGCCAGTCCTGAAACTGGCGATGTAGCTCTTCATACCTTTCCAGCGTGTGCGGGCCACCACGAAGATCAGCATGACGACGCAATGCGATCTCCGCGGCGGTATCTTTGCGGCATGCGGCAAATTCTAGCGTCCCGACAATTTCACGGGGGCCCACGGGACTTAACCAGGACCCTCCAGGCCTTGATCGCCCCGAACACAGTCGGCTAGAAGTCTCCGACTCTCACGGGAGGCCCGTTTATGGTCCAAGCCCCGATCATTGACCTCACCTTGGCCCGCGCCGGTGGTCGAACGGATCGTGAGCAAGTCGCTCGGCAGATCGCACGGCCTGCCAAGAGATCGGCCTCTTCGCCATCACCCGGCACGGTGTGGCCGACGGCCTGGTGGACGATCTGCGGCGGCGAGCCCACGAGTTGTTCGGCCTGCCGCTTTCGGAAAAGCCCCGAAGTGGAGATTCAGACCGGAGATCGGCCAGAGTCTCTGCGCGGGAAGACGGCCCAGGTCGATCTTCGTCCTGGGTGGTCGCGTCAGGTCAAGACGCCAACTAGCTACGTGGAACGAGCACCCGAAGGCCAACGCGACTTCATGCGACGCGAGTTGGAATGCTGGTCCACCGAGACTGACCCGCGCGGGCCGAAGGGGAAGCGAAGGAACGCGCTACTTCTCCGTCGCCCGGTCCACGATCGATTCGTGCCAGAGGTACGAGACTAAGACGGCATACGAGGCGAGGAGGATCGGAAGCCACAGAAGTTCCGACAACGCCGCTTACCTAGCCGCCGCGTGAACGTCCAGCCCGAGTCGGGCTCTACGCCGGGCCGCGAAACGCCCCGAGACCTCTGGAGGGATCGTCGAGCTCGTGACAGGCGCCATCCGCGCCAGTGGCTTCTGCGGTATGAGATTTGGACACGTCCGGGCGTGGGCGACGATCGACTCTCTCAGATCGCCTCCGCAGTCGCGGCAGCGATAGCAGCCATCACCGATCTTGGTCCCAAGTTGCTCGGGCGTGTAAGTTCGCTGGCACGTCCCGCACAGTGCCACCGGATGGTCTGGACACAGCGCGAAGAGCAACGATCTGAGTCGAATGAACACCAACACGACGCGCGCATCGTCGTCCTCGAAACACAAGCCTGTCAAGCCGGGCAGCAAAATAGTTTGGTGGAAGGTGTGGATTCTGGTGGATAACCGCAGACCGCCGCACCCTCTTCTTCGTCTTCTCCGACGGATAGCTCTACCTCTTGTGCGGTGACTTATCCATCGCGTCCCACCGCGTCCGGCCGGCGCATCCAATCGGGGAGGGAAAGCAGGCACAAAGAATCAATCGGAAATCCGCCTCCCGCGCGACACTGGCTGTATGGCTAAGCCACGCCCCGAGAAGAAGCGCGAACCCGCAGAGCCCACCGTCCTGCCGATGGAGCTTCAAGTCGGCGACCGCATCACCGACGAGACCGGCGAGTGGGAAGTCATCAGGCAACCGTACAGCACGGCGGAGGGAAGGATCGTCCACGCGCGCGTCCAGAGAATCAACGAGCCCGCCAGTTGGGAGATACGGAGTTGGGACGCTTCCAAGCGCATCAGCGTGGGGCGGGGCGATGGGGAAGTAACCGAACGCACCTAGTCCCAATACGCGGGCCAAAGGAACACCACCCACGCCGCCAGCGCCGCCATCACGAGCACGATTCCGCCGACCGCCATCCCACGTTGTAATCCCGTCATGCTCTTAGCGCGAAGGACCGCGACGAGACCCCACACACCAATTGCGGCGAATGCGCCGACGACTAAAAGGGCGAGGATCACACGGAGGGGGAAGTTCACGGGGAGGGTCGCAGAGCTGCCATGCGGGCTACCGCGCTTTCTTACGAGGGACTGGACGGTGGCCACGCTCCTGCGGACATCGCCCTCATGGCAGGAGAGGCCAGTAGCCTACTTGATGCGTGGGCGTCCAGCCCAAGCGGATTCTACGCCTGTTTGTCGGGCTTCTTCCAGCGGGCGGGTGACGGTGGCTGCCAACAAGGAAGGGAAAGAGCCGAAGCAGGCGGAGCATGAGCGTGAGCGTGAGCATCGAGCTCAGATAGTGCTCGAGTCATGACCGACAGATCAACCACTTGACCACCGGCGAAGGACAGGCGCGTGTCGCCACATTTCCAGAGCCGATCGAGAGTATCGCCGATTTGTGCGGCGAGTCTCGCGGGGTCCACGGCGAGAAACTGGGCCTCGAGGGCGCGGCGGTGGTCATCCGCGAGGTCGCAGGCGGCGAGCAAACGCTGATAGGGCGTCTGCGCGCGGTCATAGCGCCGCACGCGTTTGCTGCCGACGAGGCGCGTGTTCAGCACTTTGCGAAAGGGCCGGAAGAAGTTCAGTTGCACGCGCAGCAAGTCGTACAGGCGTCGGAGCAGGCCGAAGGCGACGTGCGAGCTGTAGCGATCACGGCCCACGAGCCGCCGCACCGCCAGCCGGTTGCGCAGTTCTACCCAGGCCTGATCGTTCTTGCGATATGGCCGGCCGCGCGTGACGCGGATGTTATGCCGACGGCAGTAGCGTAGCAGGCCGCGGTTGAGGAATTCGCTGCCGTTGTCGGTGTGCCATTCCCGCAGGGGGACGGGGAGGCGCTGGTGCACATGCTGGACGCCGGCCCCGACGCGGACGGCCCCCACGCCCCAGATCGGCTCGAACTCGATCCACCCGCTGACGACGTCGACCACCACCAGGCTGCTGAGGTGAAAGCCCTCGGTCGACCCCCCCAGTGCAGCACGAGGTCGCCCTGGACCGCCCCGGGCCGAATACCGGCCCATTCGCTCCACGTCCGCACCGGGATCTGCTGCTTCAACGCGCTCGCCGCCAGGGAGGCGCGATACGGCTGCCGGCCCAGGCGAGTGCGGCAAGGGCTGGAGCAAGCGATCGATGGTGGCCGGACTCAGGGCGAGGAGCTGGCGTCGGTGCTCCGCGGCGATCCGCAGTCCGTGCCGTTCGAGCGCGGGGACGAGGGTCGGCAGCGCGGCCGCCAGCAGCTTGCCACATAACCGATCGCTGATGTGCCAGAGACGCTCGAGCGTGGGCACGAGGCCGCGGTCGTACTGCACGCGGCGACCGGAACGCCGCCGCGGTTGCGGCGTTCGGCCTAAGGCGCGGATCGCCGCCTGGCGATGACAGTGCAGCGTGCGGCAATACTCATCCAGGATCCGGCTCTTCATCTCGCGCTCGGCGGCCACGTATCGTCGCCGGACGGCTTCCGTGTACTCCGCACGCGCTGGCTTGGTCACCGGGCCTCCCTTCGGGTGTCCTGCTCGGTAACACCCTTTGTGAGGCATCGGCCTTTCGCCGGTAACACTAATGAGGCACATCGGGGAATTGACAATGCAAATACAAACGATATACAGTCGAGACGTGGAGACCCCGTGCGGATTGAGAGCTTCGAGTGGGACAGGGCCGACGACGCGGGAGGGAACACCGCGCACATCAGCCGACACGGCATCTCGCCTGAGGACGTGGAAGAAGCTCTGACGAGCAATCCGCTGGTGCTGCGGGGCCCGGATGGTCGATATCTCGGGTACGGAAAGTCCGCTGACGGCCGTTGGATATTCGTTCCGTTCGTCCAGAAGGGGCAGGGCATCGTGCGGCCCATAACAGCTCGACCGATGACCGACGGCGAAAAGCGGTTGTATCGGAAGAAACGAGGCAAGCGATGACGCGAAAGAGACCCGGAAAGGCGATTCCTAAGTTCTCCAGCGATCGCGCGGCGGCGGAGTTCTGGTCTGCGAACGACTCCGCAGCGTACGCCGCACACCTGGAGGAAGCACGCGTGACTGTCAATCCGCGATTACGACGTCGAATCGCTGAACGTGCGGCTCAGAAGAAAGCCATCACGCTCCGACTGGAGACGCAACAAATCGAGCGTGCCAAGCTGGTCGCACAGCGGAAGAGTATCCCGTATCAAACGCTCATGCGAATGTGGATCGCGGAGGGGCTTGCGAAGGAGGGAGTCAAAACAGCCTAGGTGGTCATGAGCGTAGGGGACGTACCGGGACAAGGATCGCGGTAGCGAGGTCGCCGGTGATCTTACGGCATGAGTCACCGCTTCACTCGCGAGAACTCTACGATCTCGTCTGGTCGGAGCCCATGCCGAAGTTGGCCCCGCGGTTTGGTGTCTCCGACGCTGACCTGGCCGACACGAGCCGGGAGGCGATCATCCAGCGCCCACTCCCGCTCGGAGGACCTCGAGCGAAGAGCACGGCACCCGACGCCGCCGACAGTCGAGGGGATTGGTCTCTTATTTCTGCTCCCATTTTGCTCCCATAACACCCCGAAACAGGGTGGAACGAGACGAAGAACGACGCATCATCAGACAACGTGGCACCGTTTGCTGCCGAACGCCTTTCCTGCAAGATCAGAGGGTTACCGGTCACGGCCGTCTTGTACTCATAACCCAAAGGTCGCTGGTTCAAATCCAGCCCCCGCAACCACGCAGGGACAAGGGGTTAGCGGTCGCCGCCGCTGACCCCTTCGTCGTTTCTGCTACCATTTTGCAACCGCTGCACTGCGTCAGCGGTCACGCGAACCGCGCCGCCGTGGCCGTTTTCACCGAACACCAGCCGGTCGAGCTTCCGCGCTTCCGCCGCGTGAGCGTCGGGCATCAGGTGTCCGTAACGGTCGAGCGTCGTCTGAATCGAGGCGTGGCCGAGTTGCACCTGGATGTACTTCGGGTGCGCCCCCTGAGCGATCAAGAGGCTCGCATACGTGTGGCGCAGGTCGTGAAACCGGATGCGGCGAAGCTCGGCGCGGCGGAGCGCCCGCGTCCAGTCCTGCTGAGCGAAGGTGTCGGGATTGATCGGCTCGCCGTCGGGGCTGCAGAAGACGAGCCCGGCCTGGAAGCGGCTCGGAACCTTGGCCAGCGCCGCTCGCAGGGTCGGCGCCAGGTCGATCGTCCGACGCGAGCGCCGGGACTTCGGTGTGACGAACTTCCCCCGCCAGAGCGCTCGGCGGACGAAGAGGCGATGGCCCTCGAGATCGATGTCCTCCCATCGGAGCCCGAGGAGCTCGCCCCGGCGCATCCCCGTCAGCACGGCGCACAGGAGCAGCGTGCGCACCGGCTCGTCCGCGGCGTCGAGGAGCCGCCGGATCTCCAGCGGCGTCAAGATCTGCATCTCCTGGTCCTCGGCCTGCGGCCGCTCCGCGTACTGCGCCGGATTGGCGTCGAGGTAGCCCCACTGGACCGCGTGCTTGAACATCTCCTTAAGCACAACCATCGCGTTGAGCACGGT
>WNEW01001416.1_pt1 | contig 11730 bp, 8 predicted proteins | sample 5399891 | NCBI WGS metagenome assembly WNEW01 (sample SAMN13153336, study PRJNA577476) | soil metagenome | isolation source: 40 cm grassland meadow soil pre-rain plot 5 | place: USA:California | collected 2015-09-08 | reverse complement strand
AACGGATCCATTGTTTTTGATGTCGCGGACACCCCTCCTCTGCGAGGAGGGGAATGTGCTGCCCCGAAAACTTTGTCCAAAAAACTAAAAGTTGCAGCCTTGTTACACAAAAAGCAGAAAAACTTTTTGTGCCTTTTGTGGCTAATCAGATGTCGAGTTTTAGACCAATGCCTCGCTCCACGGCACGTTCGTAGACGAGCTTCCCAATCGCAACGTCTTCGAGTGCGATGCCCAGAGATTTGAATAATGTAATCTCTGACGGCTTCGTACGGCCGGGTTTGAGCCCGGCCACAACATCTCTCAATTCCACGAAATCTTCCCAATGACGGCGCCCGGTTTCGATCACACCCACAAACTCACCGGACTCGATTTTCGATTGTTCGATGGAATCGACCACGATGCGATCTGACCTTAGGACGGCCTCGTCATCGATCTCGCGGCGAAGAACCATATTTCCGCCGGCTGCATTCACGTGCACGCCCCCCTGCAGCCATTCGCCTTTGAGGACGGGTTCGCGGCTGCTGGTGATAGTCGTGACGATCTGACTTTCTCGTACAGCTTCTTCCGCGGAGCTCGCCGGTAAAAGTTTCGCTTTCACGCGAGGCGTCATTTTCTCGATGAAGGATTGACCGCGCTCCGGCCGTCTGTTGACGATCCAGACGCGCTTCAACTGGCGGACCGCATCCATCGCTTGAAGCTGCGTCTCAGCCTGCCAGCCTGCGCCGAAAAGCGTCGCATCGGTTGCGCCGGGATCGGAGAGAATACGAGTGGCCAAACCGGTCGCCGCGCCTGTCCGTTTTTGACCAAGTGTATCGGCCTCGATCATTGCGAGCATTTCCGCCGTTGCGGCCGAGTACAGGAAAAAATAGAACTGCGCTTTACCTGCGGAGACGGTGTAGGCCTTGTACCCGAAAAAGCCGGGAATCGCGGCGGCCATCATGTGTAGCGTGATTCCCGGCAAACGGAGCCGGTTACGGGCATTTGTCCATGCACGTCCGGCCGCCTGGTCGCGAAAGGCGTGATCGAGCGCTTGGATGACCTCGGGTATTGTGACGAGTTGCTCGACGTCGTCCTCTTTGAGATAGATTTTCATGGATTGAAATGACAATTGAACATTGAACAGTGAACATGGGCAATTGTTCACTGTTCAATTGTCATTTTGCGACTACTTGATGCCCGCGAGCTCCTGAAGCAGATGCCAGTTTTCCAGACGTTCCTGCCGGGTTGAGATCAGAGTCGCCGAAGGGTTTCCGTCTTTATCAAAGTGCTTCGCGAAGCGGCCTTCCGAGCGAGCGAAGGTAACGAAATCCACCGGCTCGCCGGTCTTCGGATTGACGTACCAGTCGTCTTTCACATTGGGATTCCCCGCCAGGCTGAGACGCTCCTTGAACTTTGGGCCCTTCCGCGGATCGTAAATGAAGATCGGGAAAGTTCGCGAGTCGGCGGCGAGCTTCGCCTGATGCTCGGCCATATTGTCACCGACGCCGTGCTCCGGCTGGCATGTGGTGAAGACGTTCACGATCGCGGGGCCCGGGAACTGGTTCGCTTCCATGACTGCTTTGTAGAAGTGATTGGGATGAGCGCAAGTCGTCTGCGCTACGTACACGTCCTTGTGCATCATGCAAATGTTGGCGAGCTCTTTACGGTTCTCCTTTTTTCCCGGAATGGATTTGCCGTGAAAGCTCATCTTCGCGTCTTGACCCTTGAAAGAGCTTGTCGAGGTCTGGCCGCCGGTGTTCGAGTAAACCTGCGTATCCAGAACGATGACTTGGATGTCACTGCCGGCAGCGAGCATTCGCGAAAGCGATTGGAATCCGATGTCGTTCATCGCACCGTCACCGCCAATGATCCACAGCCGCTTCTGTTGCCAGCCCTGGTTGTCCCATCTGGCGCGAACACCCATCGCCACAGCCGGAGCGTTTTCAAACAACGAGTTTGTCCAGGCGATCTGGTAGGGGTTATACGGATACGTCGAAGTGTATACGGTGTTGCACCCGGTGGCGGCAACCATCCCGATATTTTCCTTGCCGTAAACGAAGCCGGTGGCCGCCAGCATCATGCGAATCGCGGTGGCCTCACCGCAGCCCATACACGACCCGGCTCCACCCACATAGAGCAAGGAACGCTCGGCGAGCATCATGTCCGCGAGAGCTTTCTCGTTGATGTACTTTTTTGGAGTTTCGGGGAGGCTGCGGAAGAAATTGAAGGCTGCCTTGTACCACTCCATGTTCTTGTCGTCTTTCGCGATCATCCGCAGCGCATTGTGATCACCACACGCGTCGACGCATTCGGCGCAACCTTTGCACTTTGTTGGGTCGATGAAGATTCCAAACTTGCCGCCCTGGCCGGGAGTCTTTTTTTCGATAACGTTGAAGTACTTATTAGTGATGCCCCATTGCGCCGCCATGGTTTTGCGCGTTTCTTCATCCGAGATTTGCGCCAGCCCCTGCTCCAGCGTCGCCGGCTCGACGACCTTACCCAGAATTGCGGTGTCGGGACATTCCGTGACGCAGTCCATGCAACCGACGCAATTTTCCGTGATGAACTCCGGGATATCGGGAGCGATATAGCTGAAGTCACGAAACGCGCCGGTCGCGGCGGGAATGATACTGCGTCCGACTTGATCGTCGGCTTCGAGGCCTTTTTCCGCCGTGCCGTCGTTGTACGCTCCGATTACGCGCGAGTTGAAGTCCTCGATATCCACAACATTGATGCGGATGTCTTCTGCGAGTTCTTCAACCCGGACATCGATTCTTTCGTCCATTTTCCTGTGCTCCTTACTAACTTAACGTCGGGCTTTTAATTTAGCGTCGGGCCCACCGGCCAGCCCATTTCAGTACACCGCCTCCGGCGGCCTCTTTGATAAGGCATTGGCCGGTCCCCCCACGCTTACTGAGCTACGGCCTGTCCCTTGCCGGGATTGGCCAGCATTACCTCTTTCGGAATTTCCATCAGCTCGCGATAGCCGCGCGATACAGCTTTGAGGTTATCCTGCACGACGCGCTCGCCGCGTTTACCGAAATACTTTCGCAGGGCTTTCTCGACACCCTTGAACAAATCCTCTTCGCTGATGCCGCTATCGGACGTAAAGGGTGTTACGCGCAAGAAGACCCCGAGAAGTACGATACCCTGCATGCGCTGCTGCAAATCAGCCAGCGATGAAACCTCCTTCGCGATCTTGACGGTGTCGAGCGCAAAGACGCGAGCGTTTTTCTGAATCAGAGTCCGGCGCGCCCAGGCGGGAACAGCGGCCCAAATTTCAGAAGTCCCGGTCTTGGGGCTCTGGACGAATACCATTCCATTATCGGAAAGGCCGGCCAGCGGATTCTCCAGATTGAATGCGTTGACGTCGTTGAGCGGAATGAATTCGACGTGTTCGAGTTCGGAGTGAACGCGAATGTGGTCCTTGGCGATGGTCAAATAGTACGTGGTGGGCAGACCTTTCTTCTCCGAACCGTATTTGGGATAGGCTTGCACATCCATGCCGAATACCTCGCCAGCGATCGTGGCGATGACTTTGTTCGTCGTCACGGATCCGTAACCGCCGACCGAGTGGCCGCGCATGGAGAACGAACCTGGAGTACGGACATCAGGATCGATCCGTACCGGAAGCGCAGTTTCGTGCTTTATACCGAGCGTGAAGTATATTCGCGGACTGTCGCTCAGCATGTTCTCGACAACCCCGATGAAATCGCCGGCGCGAACATCGCGGCTGCCCAATCCGGCGGAGCCTCCGAAGAAACGCGGCATGTGATCCAATTCGGGGTAACCCGGGGTTCCCGATACAGCGTCGGCGAACGCGGCCTTCATTTCGCAGAGTAGAGGATTGGATTGCATCATCGGTACGTCGAGGCGTTCGATGACCGAAATCGCTTTGCAGTGCCGCAAAGCTTCGACGATTTCAATCGACGGATACGGCCGCCAGCAAGTGATATGCAGCAACCCGACTTTGACGCCCATGTTATCGCGGATCCAGTCGACCACGGCTTCAGCGGTTTCGATCATGCAGCCGGAACCCACAATGGCATAGTCCGCGTCGTCCAACCGGTATGGCATCACCACGTCATACTTGCGGCCGGTCAGCCGGCTGTATTCGTCCATTACTGCTTTTACTGTCGGAAGCACGCGGTCGTACCACTTTCGCTGCGCGATTTTTCCCTTCATGTAACTGTCCTGGTTCTGGACGACACCGGACATCAACGGCAGCCGCGGGTCAAATAGCGGGCGAGTGCCCTCGGAAGGATGCCCAACGAATTGTTTCATGAGTTCCACTTCGGGCAAGCGCACGTTTTCGATCGTGTGTGTGGTGAGAAATCCGTCCTGGACGTTCAGGAAAGGAGTTTCCGTTTCCTCGGCAGCGCGCCGGGCAATGAGAGCCAGATCGCCAGCTTCTTGCGCATTCCGAGCGAAAAGAGCGCCCCAGCCGCAGTCGGCGACGCCGTACACATCGTCGTGCCCGGCATGCACATTCAGCGAGTGCGATGTGATGGCTCGAGCGCCGATATGGAACACCACCGGAAGACGCTTTCCGGAAATCGTATAAAGAACTTCCTTCATGAGGATCAGGCCCTGGCCGGAGGTGAAGTTGGTCACGCGTCCACCGGATACGGCAAAGCCTTCACATGTGCTGGCCGCGCTGTGCTCCGATTCCGGTTCGATAAAAGCCAACTCTTCTCCCCATAAATTGCGTTTTCCGTTGGCCACTTCCGCCTGGTATCCACCGCCCATCGTGGTCGACGAAGTGATGGGGTACGCGCACGCGCCTTGAGTGATATGAGTCTCGACCCAAACGACCATTCCAGCGCCGTCCGAAGTCGTCGGAATGCCCGGAAACGGCGGCTTTTGTTCGCTAGTTGACGACTCGCGCTCGGTAACCGGCGCCTGGCTGTTAAGAGTTGTACTCACACGACCTCCTTACTACTTACACCTTGCCATAAACGCGCAAAAGCTTATCATAAAAACCCCTTGCCAGCCGTGAGTTTCTACTACTATCCTTACCGCGCATAAGCGTTTCAAATACTATGTAGCAGCCGCCAAACGGGGCTCAAGCGGAGGTACGAAATGCAGGCAGCAGCGTCACGGGCGAGAGAACATCAAATCGTTTTCTGTGGACTGGAAGTATTGCGATTGATCGGGGAGAGGATGGAAAACCGTGGCGATGTTGATGGCGAAGATATCAGAGTCGTTTTGAGTTTTATGCGCGACGTCGCCCACCGCTGTCTGGACAACACAGAGGACATCCTTCGGTTTGCGTCGCTCGACGGCAGCATCGCAAACCACGAACGCGCGCGTTCCCTCTTCGATCAGCTCGAGAGCGCGGCCAGTCTTGCTGTTGCGGAAAGCTTTGCAAGCCTCTGCCGCCTTTATACAGATTTGCTGGCCACGGCGATTTTCGAGGATCGCCGCTGCCTCTCCACTCTGGACTGCGATCTGACCATCCTCAGCCAATTCTACGAATGGGAGCGCGAAGTCGATGAAGTCGCGCGAACTCACGGCCCCGCGCTTCACGGGTTAGAGGCGAAATACACAGCGCCTCACTGTATTTGAATAAGAATTAGCCACAAAAAGCACAAAAGACTTTGGACGGGGGGAGGGGCGCACACCTGAATTCCTCAATTCAATTCGGGAATTCAGGTGTGCGCCCCCTCCCCCCGTCCAAAGTCTTTTGTGCCTTTTGTGGCTAATTCTTCCTACCGTTTCACGCCGGCCTTTTTAAAGTCGCCGCCTTTCATAAATGTCATTGCTGACAACTGGAGATGGCGCTGAAGAGCCGCGCGGATTTCCTGATTTGTTAGAGCCTGAACTTTCTTTGCGAGATTTGCATCCCATTCCATCGTGCGGCCAAAGTGCACCTGGCCGGCGATGCGGCCGACCAGTTCGCGATCCTGAGCGCGGCTGACCTCCTGCGCCTGCAGCCAACTGGCTTTTGCAGCGGAGATTTCGGCGTCGCTGAATCCGTCTTTCAGGATGTTCGACATCTCGTCGCGGAAAGCCGCCTCCACTTTGGGTGTGTTTTCGGGGGCGGAGATTGCGGTTGCGAGGAACGAGCCGTTGTCCTCTTCCGGAGCAACGGAGAAAGACGAACCGACTCCGTAACTGAGACCTTCTCTGCCGCGGATCCGCTGAAACAGCCGCGAATTGATACCTTGTCCCATGATGTAATTCGCCAGGATCAGCGCGGGATAGTCGGGGTCCGTATCGCGAATATTGATGCGCAAGCCGGCCATGAAATACGCGTTTGCTTTGTCCGGCGTCTCGAATGACTGATTCAGCGGGTCGATCTTCCGGAATGGATTTTTTACTCGAGCGTATGGCTTCGGACTCTTCCACGATCCGAGCTGTGTGGACACCACCTTCTGTGCATCTTCTGCATCGAAGTCGCCGACGATCGCAGCTTCGCCATTCGAGGCACCGTAGAACTCCGTATGGAACGTCTTCAGCTGATCGACTGTGACGGATCGCAGTTCTTCGATCTGCTCATCAAACGTCGGGACGTATCGAACATCTCCCTTTGGATATGGATTCATGTGCCGTGCATACGCCTGCGATGCGATCGCATTCGGTTCGCTCTTCTGATTTTCGACGCCAGCGATCTGCTGCTGACGCAGTGACTCGAATTCAGCCAGAGGAAACGCAGGCTGTCGCAATACCTCGGCGGCAAGTTCGAGGACTTTCGGAAGATTTTCTTTTACGGTCTCGATGGTTACTGTGACTCCCGTGACGCCTCCGAAGACGTTCATCCGCGCTTTCAATCTGTCCAGCTCGTCTTGGAGTTGCTGGCGCGAGTGCTTTAGAGTTCCGCGCATCAGCATGGCACTTGTGAGCCGGCCGACCGTGGAGTAGCCCATGAGATTCTTCTCGTCCCCGAACTCCAGCCGCAAGTTGGCAAAAACGACGCTGCCGCGAGTTCCCTTTGGAATCATCGCGAGCTTCAGCGTCGCCGGGAGATTGACGCGCTGTGTGCGCTTGTCGATGTTCCCGGGCGACGGATCAAACGCTTCACCGGCGGCAACCGCCGCGTCGCCTTTGTAGTCCTTGAGCATGGCCGCGAGATCCGCTGCCCCAGGAATCTCGGTGCGGTCGGGTTGAGCCGTAGGGATGAAGAGCTCGACAGTCCGGTTATCGGCTTTGAAGTAGTACTTTGCGACGCGCTGAACATCGTCCGCTGTGACTTTTCTTACTCTGTCGCGATTGAGGAACATCAGACGCCAGTCCCCCATGCCGAGCCATTCACTGATCCGCAGTCCCACACGATCGGAGCTGTTCAGAAGCAGATCGAATTCCTTCAGCATTCGGGCTCGCGCGCGTTCGACCTCTTCGGCGGTGAAGGGTTTTGACCCGATCTCATCGATGGTTCGGACGAGCGTGTCCCGCGCATCATCGAGTGAAGATTCTTTGCGGACGGATGCGCTGAAGAGGGCCACGCCCGGTTCCTTCAGTTGGTAGCTGTAGCCGGAGACATTCGTGGCCTTTCTCGTCTCGACGAGAGCCTTGTAAAGGCGGCCCGACGGACTGTCGCCGAGGATTTCGGTCACCACGTCCAGCGCCGCGAAATCGGGATGCGATCCGGGCGGCAGATGATACGCCACGACAACGCCTTGCACCTCGCCAACGCGACGCAGAGTAACCTGACGTTCTCCGTCTTGAGTCGGTTCAATGGTGTAGTTGGGCTGCAGCACGCGTTGCGGTTTCGGAATCGATCCGAAGTATTTGCTGATGAGGCCGAGCGTTCTGGCTTCATCGAATTTGCCAGCAAGGAGAAGGATCGCGTTATCGGGCTGGTAGTAGTTCCGGTAGAAGGCCTGAAGACGCTCGATGGGGACGTTCTCGATGTCGCTGCGGGCGCCGATCGTGGACTTTCCGTAATTGTGCCAGAGAAACGCCGTCGACATGACGCGCTCCTCGAGCACGTTCATCGGTGAATTCTCTCCGCGCTCGAACTCGTTTCGCACAACCGTCATTTCGCTGTCGAGGTCCTTCCTGGCGACCAAAGAATTCACCATGCGATCCGCTTCCAGATCCAGAGCCCACTCGAGGTTGGCGTCCGATGCTTGAAACGTTTCGAAATAGTTGGTGCGATCGAACCACGTCGTCCCATTCGGACGTGACCCGTGATCCTGAAGTTCTTTCGGAACGTTCGGGTGATTTTTCGATCCCTTGAACAGCAAATGCTCGAGCAGGTGAGCCATTCCGGTTTCGCCATAGTTTTCGTGCCGCGACCCGACGAGATAGGTTATGTTGACGGTGATTGTGGGCTTGGATAAATCCGGGAAGAGCAAAATCCGAAGCCCATTCGTCTGGAGCCGGTATTCGGTGATGCCTTCCACCGACGTGATTTTTTCGACCTGTGCATAAGCGGACCCAACCGACAGGAACAACAGAAGAATTAACTGTAGCGGCGCTCCTACAGCGAAAACTGTGCGTTTCATGGAGACCTCCGAATTCGGATATTATAAGCGCGAATGTGTGGGGGGACCGGCCGGCGATGAATAAGCTGTACCGAAACATGATGCCGGACGGTGGGCCCGACACTTAAAAAAATGTTGGTGAAGGGGTTTAAGACGTCGGCTGTTGCCGCGGGAATCAAACCACGTGGCGTACTGGATTTGGCATTGATCTATTCGGAACGGCCTGCTACGGCGGCTGCGGTTTTTACGCAAAACACGTTCATTGCGGCGCCGCTGGTTGTTTCCAAGAGGCATCTGGCGGAAACGGGACATCGCGCCAGGGCCATCCTGGTGAATTCCGGAAACGCGAATGCGGCCACCGGTGAAGCCGGTATTCAAGCGGCGCGCGCCTGTGTCGACGCTCTTGCGGTTCAACTCGGATGTCCAGCAAATGAGATTCTTGTGTCTTCGACCGGCGTGATTGGGCGCCCGCTGCCTGTGGACGCAATCAAGGTCGCGATTCCGAAGCTGGTTGCGGCGTTGCTTCCCGGAAACATCGAAATGCTCGCGCGCGGGATCATGACGACCGATACCGTTCCGAAGATTGCAACCGCAGAGGTTGGCCACGCACGGATTACGGGTGTCGCCAAAGGCGCCGGAATGATTCATCCGGATATGGCGACGATGCTGTCATTCATTATGACGGATGCTGAAGTACCTCGAGTGGAGTTGCAGGAGTTACTCCAATATGCAGTCCAGCGTTCCTTCAATTCGATTTCCGTCGATGGCGATACATCCACGAACGACATGGTCGTCGTCCTTGCCAACGGCGCCTCAGGTGGTCGCCCGGCCACAGGCGAGTTCCGCGACAAGTTATTGGAAGTTTGCATTCAGCTTGCAACCGCCATCGTGCGCGACGGTGAAGGCGCTTCGAAATTTGTCGAACTCATTATTGAAGGCGCGCCGAGCGAAACGGCAGCCCATACCATTGGCCGGGCCATCGCGCGCTCGCCTCTGGTGAAGACTGCAATTTATGGAGCCGATCCGAACTGGGGGCGCATTGTAGGGGCGATCGGAAATTCCGGTATCCCTTTGAAGTCCGACCGCGTCGAGATCTACATCAGTGGGGTTCCGATATCGGCTGCGACGCTGGAAGAGGCCCGGCAACAGCTATCGCGAAAGGAGGTCCAGATCCGCGTGGTGCTCGACTCCGGTTCGGCTTCCGCTCGCGTCTGGACCTGCGATCTCACCGAAGGTTACATACGCATTAATGCGGATTACACGACTTAAACTGGTTACGAGCCTGTCGCTTTTAGCCATTGCGGTTGTTCTACGTCGCGGTTTGTTGGTTGTTTTTCTTGCCTTAAAGATCCTGGGATACCCGGCAGCACTGGATGCATGGCGAGGCCCTGTGTTGCATCAAACGGTCTCGCGGTTCGGCATTCCCGTTGATGTCTACGGCAACTCAGACTCGGACTCGCCGCTGCTCATCGTGCATGGTGTGAACCCAACGGGCAAAAATAGCCTGGATCTGGTCCGCATTTCCGAAGCGTTGGCGCAAGCCGGTTTCGCCGTGTATGTTCCGGATTTCGCCGAGATGAAAAAACAGCACCTTCGTCCAGAGGAGGCCGGGAACATCAAAGCCGTTTTTCATTCCATCGGGCGTGATGCGGCCATTGCGTGCTTCAGTTATGGATGTGGCCCGGCCTTGGTTGCGGCAGCGGATCCGGAGATACGTGAGCGTGTCCGGTTTGCCGTCGCTTTCGGCGGATACTACGACATTCGAGAAACACTGGAGTACGTCATTACCGGTCCCGAAAGCCCTATTGCATATTTGAAATGGGTTTACCTTGCAGCCAATGCGGATTTAGCCGCCGAAGCGCATGACCAGCAGCAACTTCGGAAATTTGCCGAAGACCGCGGCGGTCCGCATGAAAATCTCTCGTCCGATGCGCAGTCGCTGCTTCAGATTTTCTTTGCCTCCAGTCCCAAGGATTTCCGCCTTCGTCTCCGGGCCGGCCCTGAGGCTCTCCACCGCCGGCTCGATGCGTTGTCGCCTTCGCTTCACATCAGTGGTCTGCGAGCTCCCCTGATTCTGATTCACGGCATTAACGATCCCGCGATTCCGGTGCAGCAAAGTATCGAACTTGCGAAAGCCGCGCGGGCAAACGGTCTTGCCAGCAGCCTGACACTCCTGCGTATGTACGGGCATGTCCACCCGATTCTGCCGGAACTCGGCGCTACGAGTCTTTTCGCCTTTTATGTGCCGGAGACATTCCGTTTCCTCTCAGTGCTGAATGAGGTCATCGCCATTCGGTGAATTTGCTTTAAAGCCGCCGCGATGGCAGCATGGTCTGTGAGTTGCCGAGTTGCCGCATGACGAAACTGCAGATTGGCGTGATCCGGATTGATTTCCACGATTCCGATGAGGAATCGAAGGACTATGTCACGTGCTTAGATCCGGAGCGACTGTCCAGAGGTTCGGGTATTCCTGCTGAGGGAATCATCGGTGTGATCCTTCATCCGCTCGAGGCCGGCGAACGGATCACGCCGGACAATTTCGCAGCGAACACGGTATTTGTCGACTTTATGCAAGGTGTCATCGCACGCCGCGGCCCACACATAAAGGACCTGATCACTGAGGCACGGTGCTTAGGCGAGGGAACGCTGTACGTCATCGACCAGCGGACGCGCGCTCCACAGGGGGCGGTTCGAGAAATTCTCACCGACGATATCTTCGGTGAGTTCGATGTAAAAGACGGCAAGATCGTGAGTGGGTCGTACCGGCCAAACCCCAAGCACTACTTACTCTCCGCGGACGGTTTCTTTCAGTTGGGTCCGCAACTGGAGCATTGTCTTCTGGAGGTCCTGGCCAGCATCCCCGATCCGGACGATGCTCCTGAGGCCAACGATTCTAAGACTTTCATTAACTGAACTCCCAGAGGTCTGTCACGCTGAATGGCGCGAGAGAACAGCAACAGACTGTTCTAAAGCCGCTGCAGCCATATCGACCTGCTCGTCGGTCGTCCACCGTCCCAAAGACAGCCTGACGGCACCCAGTGCCTGATCGCGGGGAATCCCCATGGAGAGAAGTACCGAGGAAGGCTCAGTCCGACCGGCGTGGCAAGCCGCGCCGGTGGAAGCAGCAATGGCCGCGGTATGGCGCAGGATTTCTTCGCCGTCCAGCCCCGCCATGCTCATGTTAATAGTGTTCGGAAGTCGATCGACTGGATGCCCGTTCAACAGCCAGCCCTGCGCCGCCAGTCTCTCTTGAAAATGATCGCGGAGTTTCCGGATTCGAGGGGGGTCGACTTCGAGCTTTTGCTTGGCGAGTCTGCAGGCG
>WNEW01001410.1_pt1 | contig 11745 bp, 9 predicted proteins | sample 5399891 | NCBI WGS metagenome assembly WNEW01 (sample SAMN13153336, study PRJNA577476) | soil metagenome | isolation source: 40 cm grassland meadow soil pre-rain plot 5 | place: USA:California | collected 2015-09-08 | reverse complement strand
CTTCGGTATCCTCCATCAGGGTCAACGCCTCTACGCGATGGGCGCGGCGCGCGTGGAAAGCCAGCAGACGGCGCGCATCGCGCTGGAGCGACTCGCGCGCGAGATCCGTCACGCCGGAGAGGGACAGGCGGGCGCCGACTTTCCCGCCGTCTCGGTAGCGGAGCCAAGCCGCATCGTCCTGCACTTCGACGTGAACGGCGACGGTCTGATCGCGGCGAACGGGGAGACAGTGACCTGGCTGCTGCGCGGGCGCGTGCTTCGCCGTGACGCCGGCGGCGGCGCGCAGCCGATCATCAATGGCGTTCGCGACTTCGCGCTGAGCTACCTCGATGCGAATGGCGCGCCGACCACGGTACCCTCCGACGTGCGCACGGTCGCCATCACGCTGACAACCGAACCCGACCACGTGACGACGGACCCGTCGCGGCGGGGAGCCACGACGGTGTCGACGTCGGTGCGACTGCGGAATCGCTGACGATTCGGCTAGAATCCCGGCGTGCCGCTGCCCTCACGCGTCGCCGTTGCCGTCGCGCTGCTCGCCGCCACGGCGTGCGAGACGGTGCCCGTGACGGGACGCAGCCAGCTCATCCTCCTGCCCGAAAGCGCCGAGGTGGAAATGGGCCTCAGCGCTTATCGCGAGGTGTTGAGCAAGGGCAGAGTCTCGGGCGATCCCGTGCTGAACACCCAGGTCACGCGCGTAGGCCGCCGGATCGCCGACGCGACGGGCAAGGACTATCCGTGGGAGTTCAAGGTCCTCGAGGACAAGCAGGCGAACGCCTTCTGTTTGCCGGGTGGCAAGGTGGCGGTGTACACGGGCATCCTGCCGATCGCGCAAGACGACGCGGGGCTCGCCGCCGTGCTCGGTCACGAGGTCTCGCACGCGATCGCGCGACACGGTGCCGAGCGCGTGAGCCAGGCCCTGCTCGTGCAATCGACCCTCGCCGCGACTCAGCTCGCGCTCTCGCGCAACGATCCGCGCATGGTCCAGGCCGTCACGTCGTTGTTGGGCGCCGGCGCTGCGGTGGGCGTGCTCCTTCCGTGGAGTCGCGCGCAGGAGTCGGAAGCCGATCATCTCGGCCTGATCTACATGGCCAAGGCCGGCTATCACCCCCAGGCCGCCCGAGATCTCTGGGTGCGGATGGCCCAGGCGGAGCGCGGTCAGGGCCGGCCGCCGGAGTTCCTGTCGACCCACCCCGCACCCGAAACCCGGATTCGCCAGATCGAGGCCTGGATCCCCGAAGCCCTCCAGTACTACCAACCCCGGTAGCCGGGGCCCAACCGGCGGCGTGCCGGGTGGGGGGCCACCCCCACACCTAGCCAGGGCCGGTGATCAGAATCCCCTTAGAAAATCGTCGGTTTTTCCCTTGACAGGTCTTTTTCACAATTGTAATGTCGCCACTGAAGTGGGGCAAAGTGGGATGAAGTGGACCATGGTCCCAAAAAAGGCTCTCCGGGATGGGTCATGTTCAGAGGGCGGTACCAGCACACGGTCGATCCGAAGGGGCGCCTGAGCATCCCGGCGAAGTTCCGGGACGTGCTCGCGGGGTACGAGGGCCCACTGGTCGTCGTGCCCAACGAGATCGCCCTGGAGGTCTACCCATTCCAGGAGTGGGAGCGGCAGGAGCGGCGGATCAGCGAGCAGTCCCAGTTCAACGCCGAGGTGCGCAAGATCGGCCGACTCTACATCTCCCGGGCGAAGGAAGTGGAGCTCGACGGCGCCGGCCGGATCCTCTTGCCGCCGGACAGTCGCCAGCACGCGGGGCTCGTCAAGGACGTGACGCTCGTCGGTCCGGGTCGCCCGTTCTTCGAGGTCTGGGACCGGCCCCGGTTCGAGGAATACGAGCGGTCGAACGGCGAGGGGCTCCCGTCGCTGTTCGAGCGGTTGGCGCAGCTCGGAGTGTAGCGGTTCACGTTTCTGTCCTCGTCGACGAGGTCGTGTTCTTGCTGCGGCCGCGGCGCGAGGGATGGGTGATCGACGGGACAGTGGGCATGGGTGGTCATGCGGCGGCTCTGCTGGAAACGGCGCCTGCGAGCGTGCGTCTGCTCGGCCTCGACGTCGATCCCGAGGCGCTCGAGCGGTCGCGCGCCCGGCTCGCTGGCTTCGGTGACCGCGTGACGCTGGCCCACGCGAGCTTCCGTGACGTCGCCGCGACCGCCGCCGCCCACGAGATCACTCGCGCCGAGAGCATCCTGCTCGACCTCGGGGTGTCGTCCGAGCAACTCGAAGCATCAGGGCGCGGGTTCTCGTTTCAGGCGGACGAGCCGCTCGACATGCGCCTCGACCCGACGACGGGGCCGCCCGCGACGGCGCTGCTCGATCGGCTGCCCGAGCCCGAGCTGACCCGTGTCCTCACGGAGTACGGCGACGAGCCGCAGGCGCGGCGGATCGCCCGGGCCATCGTGCGGCGGCGGCCGCTGCGCACGACGACCGATCTCGTCGCCGCCGTGAAGAGCGCCGTGCCCCGCGCGGCGTGGCCGAAGCGCCTTCACGTCGCGACCCGCACCTTCCAGGCCATCCGCATGGCCGTCAATGACGAGCCGGGCGCGCTCCGTCAGGCGCTTCCCCAGGCGGCGAGCCTCCTGGCTCCCGGGGGCCGGCTCGGCGTGATCGCGTTTCATTCGGGTGAAGACCGCATCGTGAAGCAGACGTTCCGTGAGCTCTCTCGTGCCGAGTATGCCGAGATCGAGCCGTCGCCTCGGATGCCCACCGACGACGAGGTGCGGGCCAATCCCCGCGCCAGGAGCGCGAAGCTGCGAGTGCTGGAGCGGATTCAGTGAGAGAGACACAGCAACTGCATCGAGAGCGGGATCCCCGTGTGCGGCGCTCGGTCGTGCTCACCCTGGCCGGTGCGTTCCTCCTCGTCCTGGGTGGCCTCGCGGTCGTCGGGTTGCGCGTCCAGCAGGTCCATCTCGGCTACCAGCTCGACACGTTGCGGGTCGAGCGGGCCCGCCTGGAGATGCTTCTCCGCGAGCTCGAGGTCGAGGTGGCGACGCTGCGATCGCCGGCCCGGGTCGAGATGCGAGCCCGTCAGCTCGGCCTCACCGTGCCGACGCACCAGCAGATCCGCGTCGCCCGCGAGTTCGTCGCCGGTGGCAGCGGACAGGCCGCAGCCGACGGGGGACGGGTCACAGCGAGCCTCCCGATGTCCTGGGGCTTCATGAGGTCGCCACTCGAGCCGTGAGAGTCACTGGACTGCGGACGCGCGTACTGCTCCTGGCGGCGGCCCTCGTCCTCGCCTTCGGCGGCGTGACAGCGCGGCTGGGTCAGCTCCAGATCGTCCGCTATCGCGAGCTGTCCGGCCTGGCCGAGCGACAGTACTCGAGATCCGTCGCGCTCCAGGCCCAGCGCGGACCGATCGTCGACCGGAACGGCGCGCCGCTGGCCGCGTCCAGCCCGGCCGAGTCGCTGTTTGCCCAGCCCCGAGCCGTCGGCGATCCCGTCCGGGTCGCCGTACGACTGGCGCCCATCGTGAAGGTGCCCGAGGAGGAGTTGCACGCGGCGCTGGTGAGCGAGCGCCCGTTCGTGTGGCTCAAGCGCCGCCTGCCGCCCGCCGTGGCCGCGAGCGTGCGCGAGCTGCGCGAGCCGGGCCTGTCCCTCGTGCCGGAGCCGCTCCGGCTCTATCCGAACCGAGAACTGGCGGCCCACATCGTCGGTTTCGAGGGCACCGACGGTGGCCTCGAGGGGATCGAGCGCGCCTGGAACGACACGCTGGCGGGGACACCGGGCAAGGCCGTGGTGGGGCGCGACGCGCTCGGGCGAGAGATCGAGATGCAGCGGGTGCTGCAGACTCCGGCGGCGGGTCAGGGCGTGATGCTGACGCTCGACGCTCACATCCAGTACGTCGCCGAGCGGGAGATCGACGCGGCGTTTCGTCGTACGAGCGCTCGGGCGGCGATGGCCGTCGTCATGGAGCCGCGGACGGGCGACGTGCTCGCCGTCGCCATCCGTCCGACGTTCAACCCGAACACGTTCCTCGACGTGCCGTCACGAGATTACTGGCGCAACCGGGCGGTCACCGATCCGTTCGAGCCGGGTTCGACCTTCAAGGTGATCCTGGCGGCGGCGGCGCTCGAGGAGGGGGTCGTCAGGCCGGACGACCGGTTCTTCGGCGAGAACGGCGCGATCACCATCGCCCGGACGACGATCCACGACTGGAAGAAATACGGCTGGCTGACGTTCAGCGAGGTGCTCCAGAACTCATCGAACGTCGGATCGATCAAGGTCGGCCTGGCGCTCGGCGCCGAGCGCTACTACCGCTACATGACGGCGTTCGGGTTCGGTCGGCCGACGGGGCTGGGCCTGCCCGGCGAGAGCCGGGGTCAGCTTCGTGAGCCACCCCGGTGGTCGACGCTGTCGCTGCCTACCCTGTCGCTCGGCCAGGAGGTGTCGGTCACCGCGCTGCAGATGGTGACCGCGTTCAGCGCGGTGGCCAACGGCGGAACGATGATGCGTCCGCGCCTGGTGAAGTCCGTCTTCAACGCTCAGGGCCGCGAGACGCGCCGCTTCGAGCCCGAGGCCGTGCGCCAGGTGATCGCGCCCGAAACGGCGCGCACGCTGACCCGCATCCTGATCAGCGTCGTGGAGGCCGGCACCGGTCACAACGCGGCAATTCCCGGTTACGCGGTCGCCGGCAAGACAGGCACGGCCCAGAAGCTCGACCCCGCCACGCACCGTTATTCCCGGGCGCCAGGCGTCCTGTCGTTCGTCGGATTCGCTCCGGCCGACGACCCGCGCTTCGTGATGCTCGTCATGCTCGACGAGCCGAAGAATGAGAAGTGGGGGAGCGAAGCGGCCGCCCCGATCTTCTCGGCGATCGGTCGCGAGGTGCTGCGCTACCTCGACGTGCCGCCTCAGGACACGCCGCCCCTTCAGATCGTCAGCGGCCCAGGTCCTGAGCCGGTGGCCCCGCGGGTGCGGCTGGTGTCGAGCTCGGACTCGGACCCCGAGGGCGATGGCGTCGCCGCCATCATGCCCGACCTGCGGGGCCGGCCGCTGCGCCAGGCGCTCTCGATGCTGGCGCCTCTCGGCGTGCGCGTCGAAGTGAGCGGCCACGGCAGCGTGGTGAAGCAGACACCGTTACCCGGCTCGGCCCTGGCTCCCGGCGTCACTGCGCGGCTCGTGCTGACGCCGTCCTCGCGTGCACTGCAGCGCGGCGAGGCCAATCCATGACACAGTGGCTGTGCGAGGTGAGTCGCGCTCGGGCGGCGAGCCGAGCGGTGAAATGGTCGTGGTTCTGCGGGTCCGACGCGAGCGGTGAGATGGCCGGCGATCGCGACGGTGAGGGGCGTCGAGAAGCGACATGGCTAAACGGTCGATGCCGGTGAGCGAGCTCGTGGCCGCGCTGGGCGAGACGCGGATGATCGGCGCGCCGCCCGCGGCGATCGGCGGGATCGCGGCCGACTCTCGAAAGGTCGCGCCCGGCGACTGCTTCGTCGCCGTTCCCGGCTTCAAGCAGGATGCGCGACGGTTCGTTCCCGAAGCGATCGCCCGGGGCGCTGCGGTGATCGTGACCGAGGGACCGCCGGTCGGGGACGGGGACGTGGCGCAGATCATCGTCCCGTCGGCGCGCTTGGCGCTGGCTCGAGCCGCGGACGCGTACTACGGCCATCCGTCGCGGCAGCTCACCGTCGTCGGGATCACTGGAACGAATGGCAAGACGACCACGTCCTATCTCGTGGACGCGCTTTTGCAATCGCGAGGGTTACGGACGGGCGTCATCGGCACCATCCAGTACCGGATCGGCGCCGAAACGCTGCCCGCCGGCCAGACTACCCCCGAGGCGCTCGAGCTTCAGTCAATGCTGGCACGTATGTACGCTGACGGGGTCCGGGCGGTCGCGATGGAGGTCTCCTCGCACGCGCTGGCGCTTGCCCGCGTCGAGGGATTGACGTTCGACGTCGCCGTGTTCACCAACTTGACACAGGATCATCTCGATTTTCATGGCACGCTCGATGAGTACCGTCGGGCGAAGCGTCGTCTGTTCGAGCTGCTCGCTCAGTCGCCGAAGTCCGGACGCACCGCGGTCGTGAATGCTGACGATCCTTCCGGGGCCGAGATGGTGAAGGGTCTTGATGTCCCGACGCTCTCGTTCGGCCTGGGAGCCAGCGCTCGGATCCGTGCCGTCGAGCACGCGTCCACGCTTCAAGGCATCCGGTTGCACGCACGCACGCCACGCGGTGATCTCCACCTCACGTCGCCGCTGATCGGTGAGCACAACGTGATGAACCTCCTCGGGGCCGTCGGTGTGGGGCTGGCCCTCGGTCTCGAGCCGGCGGCCATCGCCCGGGCGCTCGGCACCGTCGGCGCCGTGCCCGGGCGTTTCGAGCAAGTGCGCGCTGGCCAGCCGTTCCTGGTCGTCGTCGACTACGCGCATACGCCCGACGCGCTCGAGCGCGTGCTGGCGACCGCACGCAAGCTGACCCGCGGCCGGCTCGGCGTCGTCTTCGGCTGCGGCGGCGACCGCGATCGCGGCAAGCGGCCGATCATGGGCGAGATCGCGGCGCGCCTCGCCGATCGCGTGTGGGTCACGTCGGACAATCCGCGCTCGGAACGGCCGGACGCCATCATCGACGAGATCCTGGTGGGCGTGAAGCGGGGCGGCGGCGACGGTCCCCACGTCCGTGAGGTCGAGCGGCGTGCCGCGATCGGCGCGGCGCTCGACTGGGCGCGCTCGGGCGACACCGTCGTGATCGCCGGCAAGGGGCACGAGACGTACCAGATCATCGGCGCCGAGGTGCTGCCGTTCGACGACCGCGAGGTCGCGCGCCAGCTCTTACAGCGGGCGGCGAGCTGACGATGGCGACCTTCACCGTCCAGGATCTCGTGCGCGCCACCCAGGGGGCGCTCGTCGTCGGCGATCTCGCCGTGCCGGTCAGTGGCATCGCCATCGACTCACGGGCGCTGGGGGTCGGTGAAGCCTTCTTCGCCATCCAGGGTCATCGGCTCGACGGCCACGACTTCGTGGCCGAGGCCGCGAGTCGCGGGGCCTCGTGCCTGGTCGTACACCACGTGCCCGATCCGATCCCGGCCGGGGTGCCGCTCGTGCTCGTCGAGGACACGACGCGGGCCCTCGGCCAGATCGCTGCGTACCACCGCCAGCGCTTCGCCATTCCGGTCGTCGCCGTCACCGGCTCCAACGGCAAGACCACGACGAAGGAGATGATCGCCGCGGTGCTCGGGACGCGCTGGCGAGTGCTGAAGCCGGAAGCCTCCTTCAACAACCAGTGGGGGCTGCCGCTCACGCTCCTGCGGCTGACCGCCGAGCACGAGGCACTCGTGGTGGAAATCGGCACCAATCAGAAGGGCGAGATCGCCGCGCTCAGCGCCGTGGCCGCTCCGACGGTCGGCGTGGTCACGACGGTGGCGCCGGTGCACACCGAGTTCCTCGGATCGCTCGACGGCGTGCGCGAGGAGAAGGCGGCGCTCGTGCGATCACTCGCCGCCGACGGGACCGCGGTGCTGAATGCCGACGACGCCCGCGTCGCCGGCATGGCGCGGGACACCGCGGCCCGGGTGGTCACCTACGGGAGACAGGCGAGCGCGGCGGTCCGTGCCGTCGGTGAGCCGATCGAGGACACGTCAGGCGTGCGCTTCGAGCTGGAGGCTGCCGGCGAACGCCGGCAGGTGGCGTTGGGATTCTCGGGCCGCCACAACGTGGGCAACGCCCTCGCGGCCGCGGCGACCGGCGTCGTGCTGGGTTTCAGCCTGGACGAGGTCGTGCGCGGCTTGCAATCGGCGCGGCCGGTGAAGGGCCGCTGTGTGTGGCGCGACGCCGGGCCCGTACGGATCCTCGACGACACCTACAACGCCAATCCGGCGTCGGTGCGCGCAGCGCTCGAGACCGCGGCAGTGGCCCGCAACGGCCGCCGGCTCGTCGTCGTCCTCGCCGACATGCTGGAGCTGGGCGACGTCACCGATGCCGCCCACCGCGAGGTGGGACGGCAGGTGGTGGCGAGCGGCGCCGCCGAGTTCGTCGCGCTCGGCCGTCACATGCTGCAGGCCGTGCAGGTGGCTCGCGAGGAGGGGTTGCCCGAGGCCTGGCACGGTATGACGTTCGAGGACACGGTCGCCCACCTGCTCAAGCGTGTCACCCCCGGCGACGTCGTTCTCGTCAAAGGCTCGCGCGGCATGAAGATGGAGCGCGTCGCGGACGCGCTGGTCGCGCGACTCACCCGGCCGGAACACAGATGAGCGTAACGGATGCTTTACCACCTGCTCGTGCCACTGGCCAAGGATCACATCCTCTTCAACGTCTTCCGGTACCTGACGTTCCGCTCCGTCATGGCCCTGATCTCGGCGCTGGTCATCTCGCTGCTGATCGGGCCTCCGCTCATCCAGAAGCTGAAGGAGTGGCAGCACGGGGGCGAGACGATTCGAGAGGACACGCCGGAGCGTCACCGCTCGAAGAAGGGCACGCCGACGATGGGCGGGCTCGTCATTCTGGCTGCGCTGATCGGCTCGACGCTCCTGTGGGCCAATCTCCGCAACCGTTACGTCTGGGTGGTGGTGCTGGCGACGGCGGGATTCGGCCTGATCGGATTCTGGGACGACGCGCGCAAGGTCACGAAGCGCAAGGGCCTCACGGCGCGCATGAAGTTCCTGATGCAGCTCCTGCTCGCGCTCGGCGTGCTCCAGATCATCCTCTGGCAGCCCGCGGCCAACGGCTGGACGCCGCTGCTGCCCATCCCCTTCCTCAAGGGCTGGGTGCTGGATCTCGGCTGGTGGTGGATTCCCGTCGCGACCCTGGTGATCGTGGGCGCCTCGAACGCGGTGAACCTCACCGACGGCCTCGACGGGCTCGCCATCGGCCCCATCATCATGGCCGGCGGCGCTTTTGCGGTGATCGCGTACTTGACCGGCAACTTCCGGGCGGCCGACTACTTGAGGATCACCAACGTCAAGGGCGCGGGAGAGCTCACGGTCTTCTGCGGGGCGCTCATCGGAGCCGCCATCGGCTTTCTCTGGTTCAACTGCCATCCGGCGCAGGTCTTCATGGGCGACGTCGGCTCGCTGGCGCTGGGTGGCGCCATCGGCACGCTGGCAGTGGTGACCAAGGCCGAGCTGCTGCTGCCGCTCATCGGCGGGCTCTACGTGGTGGAGGCGGTGTCGGTCATCATCCAGGTGGCGTCCTTCAAGCTCACCGGACGACGGGTCTTTCGCATGGCGCCGCTCCATCACCACTACGAGCTGGAGGGCTGGGCCGAGCCCAAGATCGTGGTGCGCTTCTGGATCGTCTCGTTCGCGCTGGCGCTGCTCGCGCTCAGCACCTTGAAGCTGCGATGAGCAACGCTGCGATGACCGCCAGCGTGAGGCGAGCGGCGTGAGCCCACTGAAGGACGCGGACGTCGTGGCGCGGGGACGTGCGTATCTGGAGAGCCTCGCCGGCCGGCGGGTCGCCGTCGTTGGTCTCGGCAAGAGCGGCCTGGCCGCCGCGCGCCTGCTCCAGACCGCCGGCGCGCGTGTGATCGCCAGCGATCAGAAGACGCTCGCTGCGCTCGGCGCTGATGCACGCGGGCTCTTGGCGCTCGGCGTGACCCTCCTGGTGGGCGGCAGCCACCCGGAAGTGACGCAGGGTGCCGACCTGGTCGTCCTGAGCCCGGGGATTCCGCTCGATTCGCCCCTGGTGGTGCCGGCCCGAGCGGAGGGCATCCCGATCATCGGTGAGCTGGAGCTGGGCTGGCGCGCGATGGAGGCGGACACCATCGCGATCACCGGGACCAACGGCAAGACGACGACCACCGCGCTCACAGGCGCGCTGCTCGCCGAGCAGGCCCGTCCAGTGCTCGTGGGCGGCAACATCGGCGTGCCGCTCGCGGCTCACGCGCTCACGTTCGGTGCCGACGGCCTCGTCGTGTGTGAGGTGTCGAGCTTCCAGCTCGAAACGACCGAGGCCTTCCACCCGCGCGTGGCCGCGGTGCTCAACGTGACGCCGGACCATCTCGATCGACACGGCAGCTTCGCGGCGTACCTGGACGCCAAGGCGCGAATCTTCCTGAACCAGACGTCGGCCGATTGCGCGGTGCTCAACGCCGACGACGAGGCGGCGGCGGGCCTGGCGGGGCGCACGAGGGCCCGCGTCGTGCTGTTCAGCCGGCGCCGCGAGCTCGAGCATGGGGTCTTCGTGCACGGCGACTGGGTGGCCGCGAAGCTCAATGGCCACGTCGAGCGCATCTGCCCCCTCGGCGAGGTCTTCCTGCGCGGGGCGCACAACGTCGAGAACGTACTGGCCGCCACGGCCTGCGCGTTGTGGACCGGCATCGCACCCGAGGCCATTCGCCGCGGCATCACGCGCTTCCGCGGGGTGCCCCATCGCATCGAGTTCGTCCGAGATCTCAAGGGCGTGCATTACTACAACGACTCCAAGGGCACCAACGTCGCCTCCACGATCAAGGCGCTCGAGAGCTTCAGCGAACGGATCGTTCTGATCGCCGGCGGCATCGGCAAGGGCCAGGACTTCACGGCGCTGGCTGACGCCGCTCGCGGTCGGGTGCTCCACGCGGTGGTCATCGGCCAGGACGGAGGCAAGATCGGTAGCGCGCTGGCCCGGGCGGGCATCCCAGTGACCGAGAGCGTGTCGCTCGAGGGCGCGTTGCATGCCGCCCGCAACGCGGCCCGGCCCGGCGACGTGGTGCTGCTCTCGCCGGCATGCGCCTCGTTCGACATGTTCGACAACTTCGAACATCGCGGGGATGTCTTCCGCGGCCTCGTGCAGGGGCTTGCCTGATGCGGCTCCGATCAGTGTCGCCCCACTTCGTTCTCGGATTCACGCAGGCTCGCCTCACGCCGAGGCGGCGCTGCGGGCTCGCACAACCACACCGATCCTCACGTACGATCGTCGAACCTCTGAAGTGTCGCCTCGTCGCTCGGCGCGCCTCAGCTCCTACGGCCACGTACGCTGCGGTCGGCTCCTCCCTCGGGCCTCGTGGTGCTCGCTGCTCGGAGCCGCGCTGATATGCCGCGCAAGCTCCGGCCGGACATGTGGATCTTCGGCGCCGTCGTGCTCCTCCTGTCGGCCGGCGTCGTGATGGTCTACTCGGCGAGCGCCATCGTGGCGGCCGATCGCTTCCACGATCCCTACCTGTTCCTCAAGAAGCAGCTCGTCTGGGCGCTGCTGGGCGCGGGGTGTCTGCTCGTCGCGCTTCGCATCGACTACCGGCGCCTGGAGCGCCTCGGCTGGCCGGTCCTGCTCGCCGCCGGCGTGCTCCTCGTCCTCGTGCTCGTGCCGCCGCTGGCTCAGCCCATCAACGGCACGCGACGTTGGCTGCGTCTGGGGCCGGTCTCGTTCCAGCCGGCCGAGCTCGCGAAGCTGGCGCTGGTCATCTACCTGGCCGGCTACCTCGCGCAGAAGCGCGCCGAGATCGAGGACTTCCGCCGCGGATTGCTCCAGCCGCTGGCGATCACCGTGGCGCTGGCCGTGCTGATCCTGGCCCAACCCGACCTCGGCAACTGCCTCACGCTGGTCGCGGTGACGTTTGCGCTGCTCTATCTCGCCGGGAGCCCGGTGCGCTACCTGGGCTTCATCATCGGCGCGGCGCTGCCGTTCCTCGCACTCGCGATCTGGCTCGCGCCCTATCGGCTGCGACGCATCACGACGTTCCTCGACCCGTGGAGCGATCCGCGCGGCAGCGGATTTCAGATCATTCAGTCGTGGCTGGCGCTGGGCAGCGGCGGCCTCCTGGGCCGCGGCATCGGCGAGTCGAAGCAGAAGCTCTTCTACCTGCCGGAGGCGCACACGGACTTCATCT
>WNEW01001402.1_pt1 | contig 11782 bp, 5 predicted proteins | sample 5399891 | NCBI WGS metagenome assembly WNEW01 (sample SAMN13153336, study PRJNA577476) | soil metagenome | isolation source: 40 cm grassland meadow soil pre-rain plot 5 | place: USA:California | collected 2015-09-08 | reverse complement strand
CGTCTCGCGCGCCGCGCGATCGATCGTCGCGGTGTCGAGCGGCTTGACGGTCGAGAGGTTGATCACGCGGGCCTTGATTCCGGCGCGCTTGAGCGAGTCTGCGGCCTCGAGACAGCGGGCCACCATGAGTCCGCAACCGATCAGCGTGACGTCGGATCCGTCCCGGATGACGCGCGCCCGGCCGATCGCGAAGTCGTCGTCCGGCGAGGTGATCGTCGGCACATTCGTGCGGGAGAAGCGGCAGTAGACGGGCCCCCTCATCGCGGCGGCCGCATCGACGCACTTCGCGGTTTCCGGACCGTCCGCGGGGACCAGGACCGTCATTCGCGGGATGCCGCGCATGAGCGCGATGTCTTCGTTCATCTGATGCGTCGCGCCGTCCGGACCGACGGTCAAGCCGGCGTGAGAGCAGAAAATCTTCACGTTCAAGTTCGTGTACGCGACGTTCTGCCGGATGACGTTGTAGGTGTGCGCGCTCCCGAACACGCTGTACGTCGCCGCGAACGCGATCTTCCCCGCCGCGGCCAAGCCAGCCGCGACACTGATCATGTTCGGCTCCGCGATCCCGAGCTGGAAGAAACGGTCCGGGAACGACTTGCCGAAGTCGATCGTCTTGATGGACTCTGTGGTATCCGCGCCGACGACGACCACGTTCGGGCTGCGCCGACCGAGATCGATGAGCGCTTTGCCGAAGTACGACCGTTGGCTCTCCATCTTCCAGGGCCCGGCGGTCAAATCGCCGCCTCCTGCGCGTCGAGCTCCGCCAGGGCGAGCTTCAGCTCTTCGTCGCTTGTCGCGGCCCCGTGATACTTGATCTTGTTCTCCATGAACGAGACGCCTTTGCCCTTCACCGTGCGGGAGAGGACCGCAGTGGGCCGGCCTTTCGTCCGGTGGGCTTCCTCGATCGCCGCGAGGATCTGGCGGAAGTCGTGTCCATCGATCGTCAGGACATGCCAGTTGAACGCCTCCCACTTCTCCGCGAGCGGTTCGAGGGGCATGATGTCCTCCGTTCGACCCTCCTGCTGGATTCCGTTCCGGTCGATGAACGCCGTCAGGTTGTCGAGGCCGTACTTCGACGAGGCCATCGCGGCCTCCCACGTCTGCCCGACGTCCTGCTCGCCGTCGCCGAGGATGCAGTACACCCGCCAGGGCTTGTGATCCATGCGCGCCGCGAGCGCGAGGCCGACCGAGAACGAGAGCCCTTGGCCCTCCGCGCCCGCCGCGTTCTCGACGCCGGGCGTGGTCCCCAGCTCCGGATGGCCCTGGAGGCGGCTGTTCAGCTTGCGGAACGTCAGCAGCTCGTCGACGGGGAAGAATCCGCGTTCCGCCAGAGCCGCGTACCAGACCGGGCAGGCGTGGCCCTTGCTGAGGACGAATCGGTCCCGATCGGGCCAGGTCGGATTCTTCGGATCGACGCGGAGGACGTGGAAGTAGAGAGCCGTGACAATGTCCGCCGCGGACATGGAGCCGCCGGGATGGCCACTTTGGGCGTTGTGCGTCATCCGGATGATGTGTTTCCGGAGGGTCACGGCCTTCTTCTTGAGACCGTCGATGAGCTCCTCGGAAACGTCGACCATGGACTGGTCTGCCCCCGCTCTTGGCCTGAGACCGCGGGGAGATGACGGGCGGTTCTTAAGGGCTTTGTCGGGGGCTCGCCGGGGGTTTTCTGGTAGCCCGCGCTCGATACCACACGACGGCAGCTGCGGCCCACAACGAGATCACGATCACGACCGCGAGGGCTGAACCCAGCAGAGCTTCCGCGAACAGGATGAAAACGAACGAGCCAAAGATGAGAATCCAGGACCAGCCCAAGAGGAGTGGCTCAAACGTCCACCGATTCATCCCCCGCTCGGCCCGAACTTCGCGCGGGACCTGCGACGTCACCAACGCGGCATCGCTAGCCGCAAGATGAACTCTCGGCGTTGTGCTCTCAGCCGCTCAAACGGAGCTCACGTTTTGCGGCGGTTCTGGCTACAATATGGCCATGCATCTACAAGACAACCGGAATGCGAGATCTTAGTCGCGTTCGCCGCGTCATTATCAGTTCGAATCATGTTCGACTGGCTCACGCGGTGTTCTACATCCGTCTAATAATTCCCTTATACTCCAGCCGTGTTCGCGGCTCCGCAACACGAGGAACGGCATGCGAATCAGACCCCTCGGCTTAGCCGCGATAACGGTCGCACTCGTCGGCATCGCGATGGCGGCCGTCGCCTTCGGCCCAGCGAACCTCGCGAAGTTAGGCTCGCCATCACGTCCGAACGCACCGCAAGCATCGTCGATCGGCACGCCGACCTGGCATGTGGGAGACAGTTGGACGTACACCGTCAACTCGACCCCGCTGGACATCTTCGTCACCAGTCCGACGTTGGACCGTCCGTCCGTCATGGGAACGCTGACCCGCACGGTCGCGTCCGCGGACGGCACCGAATACAACGTGACCGTTCACGGCTCGTTCCACCTTCCGAGCGTGTTCAACGCTGCCCGCGATGGCGGATACACGAACACCTCGACCTTGCTGTTGTTTCAGCCGGTCCTCGAGAACGCGACGGTCGATGGATATGCACTCTATCGGGCGTCCGACCTCGCGGAGCTGAAAGAGGTCCGGTCGGTCCATCTCGACAGTTCCCTCCGGACGGCGCGAGGTTGGTTCAACTCGTCCTACACCGCGACGGTTCAGACGACGTACGAACCCGCGCTCGACATCTGGTCGTTCCCGCTCGGCGAGAACGAGACCTGGAACGTTTCGAGCAATGCCACGATCCGCGCGATGATCCAGTGGCACTTCGAGGGCCCCAGCGCCTCGTTCGGGTTCTGGCACACGTTCAACGCGACCGTGCCAATCCGGATGAGGCTGCACTCCGGGATGCTCGAGGACGTGACGACCCCCGCGGGAACGTTCTCGTCCATCCCAGTCCGGGTCGCCGTGCCGGCGACGGACCGCTTGGCGACGGCCGATCGCGAGGGACCCGTCCTGGGCCTCGGAGGCGATGAGTGCGGCCGTCCTCGGCTGGCGGCCGAAGCGTGGTTCAGCGGTGACGCCGGAAACGTCGTGAAGGCGGTGACCTTCATCGGCGGGATGAAGATCGTCGCCGAACTCGCGTCGTTCCACCGGGCCTAAGCAGAACCCGAGACGGCCTTCCCTGCGGCATGCGTCGCGGGGAGGGAAATCTTATTCCACGCGGCTTCCTTGCGCGCCTCGATGGCCATCAAGATTGCGCCCTCGATCTTGTCCGCGCGGTTCGACCGCCTGGGGGACCAGGTGCGCGAAGCGTCGGACGCCGGCGCAGACATGCTCCACATCGACGTGATGGATGGCCACTTCGTCCCCAACCTGACGATGGGACCCGCGATCGTCAAGTCGATCCGGCCCCTGACCAAAGTCCCGTTCGACGCCCACCTGATGGTCACGCATCCGCAGGACTTCGTGAAGGCCTTCGTCGAGGCCGGAGTGGACGACCTCACGGTCCACGTGGAGAGTGACCATGACGTCCGCGCGACGATCCGGGCGATCCGCGATGCCGGGATCCGCCCCGGCGTCGTCCTGAACCCCGCGACGCCGTTTGACAAGAGCGTCCCCTATCTCGGCGACGTCGACCTGCTGCTCGTCATGACGGTCCATCCCGGATTCTCCGGGCAGGCCTTTCGAGCGGATGTCGTGCCGAAAATCCGCGCGGCGCGGAAGTACGTCGACAAGGAAAATCTCGCGGTCGAAATCCAAGTCGATGGCGGGATCAAAATCGACACGGCACCGGTCGTCGCGGAGGCGGGCGCCGACATCCTCGTATCGGGCAGCGGCATCTTCCCCGACCGCGTCCGAGAGAACTTGATGGCGATCCGCAAGGCGGCCGAGAAAGGCCGCGCAAGTTCGAAGCGCATCTAGGACGTGATTCGTCGCCCGGTCGAATCCCGGCTCGCAAACCTTTAGGAGCAAGAGGGCATCGAGGCGCCTGCGATGGTCCGTCTCGGATTCGTCATCGGGACGCTGCTCCCCGTGGCCCTGCTTGCGGTGAACCTGGCCTTGGGCTACGGCGGAATCCTGGTCACGATCGGCCTCCTGGTGTGGCTGGGGACCGGGATCCTGCTCACGCCGACGTCCGAGGACGAGGCCTAGCCCTTTTCGTACAGCGAGTCGCCCGCTACGGAGAGCTCGACCCACTCGTCGATCGATCGGACGTCCTCCAAGAGGACGTTGACCATCTCCCCCGACTCATCCTCGACGATGAACGAATCGAGGACGTCGTCCGCCTCGTTCGTGTCCCGGACGATGCCCACGAATTCGCCGTCCGAATCGATCACGTTCAGGCCCGCAAAGATCTCCGCCACGGGGCCGCGGAGCGTCACGCGGTCCACGATCCCGCTCACGAACCGACGGCCGAGTCGCATCCGGCCTCCGGAGCCTTCCCCGAGCACCAGCGCGTTCGCCTCTTCGCCGGAGACGTAGCCGACCTCGATGCCTTCGCCGTCGACGACCGCCATCCCGACGAGCGAACGACCCCGCCGGCCGGCCAACCGAGACACCTCCGGGTGCGCCCTGCGCGGGACGGCCCCGACGGCCGTGCGAACGGCGCGCGGCTACTGAAGCTTTTCGGGAACCGGCCCGGGACCGGTCCGAGCCATACGGTTATCAGGTGAGATATCGAGGACGCTTCATTTATACCGGCTAAGCCGACATCCAACGGTGTCATTCCCTCCCGATGCGGAGGGCGACCCCTCGGTTGGAGCCACATGGCCCGATGCCCCCTCTGCGAGTCGGACGTACCGGACGGGCGATCCGCCTGCGACGTCTGCGGGCAGCCGTTCGACCGGGGCCTGACGACCCGGGCGGCGCTGGACGTCACGAAACGGGCGATCGCGGCCGCTCGCAAGGACCTCGTGCCCTCGGGCCGCGACGCCGCCGACCCGTCGTTCGCCCGGAGCCTCTTGGAACGAGCGGAGCAGACGGAGGCCGCGGGCGACCTGGGACGGGCGCTCGATCTCGCCCGCGCGTCCCGACGGGTGCTCGAGATCGCACGGCGCAAGGCACGCGTCTCGGATGCGCTCACCTACGCGGACGCGGTCCTCGAAGGGGCGAAGCAGGCCGGCATCGAGACCCTGGCGTTCCAGCGGAACATCGACCAGGCCCGGGCCCTCGCGGGCCGCCGGGACTTCGTCGCGGCGGAACGCCTTCTTCGACGCATCTCCATCCGGACGCTCGACCAGCGACGGGAACGGGTCCTCCAGGGGATCGTCGAAAAGGCCCAGACCCGCGTGCGATACGCGGAAGAGCGCGGCGGGAACGTCGAGGAGGCGGAGCGCCACCTCGTCGAGGCCCGGAACGCCCTCGCCCTGCGGGAATACCATCGCATCCGACCGCTCGCTTCGAAGGCGATCGAGAAAGCGGACGCCCAGCGGAAGTACGCACGCGCGGAGACCACCCTGGACCGCGCCGCGGCGGATGTCGACGCGGCTCGTCGGGACGGCGTGAACATCGCCGAGGCTCGCAAGGTCCTCACCCAGGCCCGGGACGCGCTCCGACGGGGCGTGTATGCGGACATTCCTCTCCTCGCGCAGAGAGCCCGGAATAGCCTGCAGGAGGCGCGACGGTACGCGGTCGCCGACGCAGGCCTGCGGGAGTCCGCCCGCGAAACGGCGCGCGAGCGTCGGAAGGGCGTGGACGTGACCCGAGCGGAGGCGATCCTCGACGAAGCCGAGATCGCGCTCGTGGCGAAAGAATACGGCAGGGTCCGCGGGCTCGCGAAGGACGCCCACGACGCGGTGCGGGAGGCGTCCCTCCTCCAGACCGTCCGGAACGCGTTCGCCAGCCTCCAGGTGGACGCGGAGGACTTGCGCAATCTCGGGGCCGACGCCGCGGATTTCGAACAGATCCTCGTCGATCTCACGAAGGCCGTCGAGGCCAAGGACCTCGCGGCCGCGCGTCGACTCGTCGGCCGGGCCCGCCACTCGGCGGAGAGCGCACGGGACTCACACTTCCGAACGATCATGGAACAATCCCTGCAGATCATCTTGATGAACGCGGCTCGCGGCCTCGATCCGGCGGTCGCCCGGCAGCTCCTGAAGGAAGTCGACGATGCGGTCTCGCTCGGCAAGAGACTCGACATGCAGGCCCTGATCGACAAGCGAATGGCCGAGGCCGATACGGAGACGGAGTCGAAACTGAACGTGCGGGTGCTCCAGGCGCGCGACGACATCGTCGCGCTGCGACAAGGCGGACAGAACGACACGATGGGCCTGGAGGGAAAACTCGCGGACGCCGCCATCGGGATCCAGGAACGCCGGTTCTTCCACGCCGATGCCCTCCTCGACAGTGTCGAGCACGACATCTTCGCGACGCGCGAGCTGATGCGGAGCTCCGCCGCCGAGGTCCTCGGGCAGGCGCGAGGCGAGGTCGCCCGGGCGAAGGCCGATGGCATCCAGGTCGACGCCGCGGCACAGATGCTGCGAGACGCCGAGACGTCGTACTCCGAGGCCCGCTACGGCGACACGATCTACGCGGGCAAAGCGTGCATCTCCGAAGTCGAAGAACTCGCGCACGCCGCGGCGGACACGAAGCGGAAGTCCGAAGCCGAGGTCGTGCGCTCGAAGCTCGAGCGCACGGAGGGGATCCATCGCCGGATGGAATCCGTGCGGGCGGAGATCCAGGACCTGCTGGCGCACAACGTCGACCTGGCGCACGCGCTCGAGACGCTCGCGGCGGCGGAGCAGGCGGTCGAGCGAGGTTCCCTCGAGGAGGCCGAACACCTGGTCGCCTCGGCCGAGGGGATCGTGAAGGGCGTCAAGGTCACGTTGAATCACCAGGCCAAAGGAGCCCTGGAACGGGCCCGAAAGGCGGTGGAGCAGGCGACCCGCGACGGGGTCAACGCCCCGGAGTTCGCGGCCCTCCTGGCGAACGCCCAGGCCGCCGTCCAAACCGCCCGGCCGGCCGAGGTGCTCCAGGCGACCGGGGAAATCGATCGGCTCCTTTCCGAGAGGCGACAGATCCGACACCAGGACGAGCAGAGGCGCACCCTGGAGAAAGCGCGGAGCGCCGCGACGAAATTCATCACGGTCAAGAAGCTCATCATGGACTTGCGAAAGGCGGACATCGACATCACGGGGGCCGAGGAGAGCCTCCGAGCGGCGGAGCAGGCGATCGAGGAACGGAACTTCGACGACGTCGATGCGATCCTGACCGACCTCGATGCGACCGCGAAGGAATTGATGGACGAGCTCGTGGCGGCGTCGCGAAACCTGATCGGTCGCGCGGAGAGGAAGATTCACGAAGCGCGGGACGCCGGACTCGATGTCGACAAGGCGGTCGCCCACCTCGACGCCGCGGAAGCCGCGTTCGAACGAGGGGAGTACGCCGACGCCCTCGAGCACGCGCGGTCCGCGGAGAAAGAGCTCGCGGAAGGCCTCCGGGAAATGCAGAGTCGAGAGGCCGAAGCCCGCCGGCGGGGCCAGGAGGCCGCGCGGGCGGAGCTCGCTTCGATCCGCAAGACGATCGCAGATCTGGCGCGAGCCGACATCTCGATCCTCGGAGCGGATTCCGCGCTCGAACGTGCCGAAGCCGCGTTCGAGGAGGGACGGTTCGAGGACCTCTCGCGAGAGCTCACGGAAACGAAGGAGATGGCCGCCCGCCTGAGCGACGGACTGGAGGCGGCCGCGAAGGACCTCGTGTCCTATGTCGAACGGGAGGTGGCCGAGGTTCGCTCGACCGGACTCGACCCGGGCCGGGCGGAGGTCGTCTTGCTCAACGCCCGCGAGGCGATCGACGACGGACGCTTCGTCGAGGCGATCGAATACAAGAAGGTCATCGAAGACATCCTCGACGAGACCCGCCGCGACAAGGACACGCGGCTGGCCCGGGACAGCCTGTCGGAACTTCGGGCGAAAGTCGAGGCCCATGCGAAGCTCGGGGCCGACGTCCGAACGGCCTCGGACATCCTGGCGCGGGCGGAGACGATGATCGACGCCGGCGAACTGCACGAGATCGGCGGATACGCGAAACGGATCTCCGAAGAAGTCGACCTGGCGCGCAAGGCGCACCTCGGCTCCGTAGTCAGCTCGTTCTCGCCGATGATCGAGGAAGGGGTGACCCTGGGCCTCCACGAAGAGGAACTCGACGAGTTCCGGGCCCATGCGGAGGACGCGGCGGCCGCGGACGATCTCGAGGAGGTGTACCGGCTCAAAGGCGACTTGCAGGAGCGGCTTCTCGACGCGAAACGACACCAGATCGTCAAGAGATCGATGAACGAGATCCAGAGCCTCGACGAACTCGTCACCCAGTCGGAGCGCCTGGGCGTTCCGTCGAACGCGGCGCGGACGCACCTGGACGGAGCGCGGAGGGCGATCGAGGAGGGCAACGTCGACGGCTTCGAGCGCGGACTGACCGAAGCCCGCGCGTCCCTTGAGGAGTCGCGCAAGTCCACCTTCCTCGAGAAGTACGAGACCCGAGTCCACGCCGTTTCGACGATGATGGCGAACGCAAAGCGCCTCGGGGCGGAGCTGGGCGACGCGACGGGTTCGCTCGAACAGGCGGAGGCGGCGCTCCGCGCGGGCGACATCGCGATGGCGGACATCCTGATCAAACAAGCCGAAGTCTCGGTCGGCATCCAGATCCAGAATTTCATCAAGAACAAGTACCCGAACCTGGCGATCCGCCTGCCGTCGTCCGGCTTGCAGGCGGGCGAGTGGAACCAGTACGTCGTCGAGATCGAGAACCGCGGGAAGTTGCCCGCGCGAAACGTCCAGATCGAGTTCTCCGGCGACCTGGAGGCGAAAGGGGTCGCGCCGATCGCGGAGATCGGCGTGGGCGAGGTCGTCCCGGTCCGCATCGGCGTCAAGCCGAAAGGCACCGGCTCCGTCCCGGTTGCCGTCGGGATCACGTACAAGCGGCTCTTCGACGAGAACCGCTACGAGGTCCGGGACACGAAGGAGATCCGGGTCGAACCCGAGTCGACGTATCTCGTCGAGGACGTGTTCCTGATCCATTCCGACGGACGGCTCATCGCGCACTACAGCCGCAAGTTCCGCGAGGAGATCGACGAGGACATCTTCTCCGGCATGCTCACGGTCGTGCAGGACTTCGTCAAGGACTCGTTCAAGACGCGCACGCGCGTCGGCATGAAACGCCTCGACTTCGGCGACTCGAAGATCCTCATCGAACGCTCGCCCCACACGTTCCTCGCCACGGTCGTCGTCGGCCAGGAGCCGAAGCTCCTCCCGCTCTACATGCTCCAGGTCCTGAAGGAAGTCGAGGACCGGTACGGGAGCGTCCTCGAGAGGTGGACGGGCCTCCTGCATCAGCTCGAAGGCGTCGACGAGATGATCCAGAAGCTCGTGCTGGTCGCGAAGGAACCGACCGCGGACATGGGCGCCTTGTCGGAGAGCCCGGTGACGCTGACCGCGAGGGTGATCGAGGCGCTCGGGGCGACGCAAGCGACGGAAGCGAACGAACTCCTCGCGAAGGCCCAATCGACGCTGGAGACGGACATCCAGCTCGCGTGGCAGTTCATCGAGCAGGCGAAGACCCAGGCGGACCTGGTCAAGAGCCAGCTCCGGGACCGGATGGGCGAGATCCTGGCCGGCGCCCGCGACACGGTCAGCGAGATGAAGGGGATCGGCGCGGACACGAGCCAGGCCGAACTCCTCCTGAGGGAGGCGGAAGAGGCCTACAACGAAGGCAAGTACGAGCGGGTCCGGGAGATCCAGCAGGGCCTCCACGAGTCCCTCGAACGTCAGAAGGGCGAGATCGCCGCGAAGAAGGTCGAGGTCGAGCTCGCATCGCTGATCAATGACATCTCGATCGCGAAGAGCCAGAACCTGGACGTCCGCGAGGCGGAGTCATACCTGACGAAGATCGAGGGCGCGATCCAGAAGAAGAATCCGCGGCAGATGGAAGAATACCTGCGGCGCGCGAAAGACTCGCTCTCACGGCAACGCCGGCGGACGGTCCTCGACAAGGCGCGGGCGGACATGGACCGGATCCGGGTCACGGTGGCCCAAGCGACCATGGTCCACGCCGACCTCTCCGACGTCGAAGGGCTCCTCCTGAAGGCGGAAGACGCGATGCGCCTCGAGGACCTGAAGGGGGCCGAGTCCCTGATCGACCGGGCCGAGGCGACCGCGAGGGGGAAGGTCGAAGGACTCCTGAAAGACCGCTATCCGCGGCTCTTCCTCGAGACGACGAACGCCGGGCTCCAGGCGAACCGCTGGAATCGGTTCGAGATGAACATCACGAACAAGGGGAACTGGCCCGCCGAACGCGTCACGCCAATCGTGACCGGGCCCGTCGAGGTCCAGGGACTCCGGACGATCGAGAAGATCGAGCCGAACCAGCGAGTGTCCCTCGAGTTCGGGCTCAAGCCGAAGGAAGCGGGCACGATGGACTTCGACTTCGAGGTCCACTACACGAGGCCCCTCGACGACGGGAAGCACCAGACGACCGACACGGCCGTCGTCCGCGTCGAATCGGACGGCGGCTATGCGATCGACGACGGACTCCTGTTCCATTCGACCGGCGCCCTGGTGTGCCACGAGAGCCGGACGTACTTGCCCCCCGAGGAGGCGTCCCGCGCTACGAACCTCGAGACGAAGGTCAAGGAGTTCGTGAATCGCGCGTTCCCGAACGGCGGGAAGAGCATCCAGACCGCCACGTTCGGCGGCACGACGGTCCTCGCGGTCCGCGGCCCCCAGGCGTTCCTCGCGGTAGCGATGCGCGGGAAGGAATCGTCGATCATCCCGTTGTACGTCATGCAGGCCCTCAAGGACATCCATGACGCGTACGGGCCGCGGCTCGAGGAGTGGTCCGGAGATCCGGCGGAACTCCCGGGTATCCGGGACGCGGTCCGCAGGATCCTCTTCGCGACGGACGTCGCGGGCGTGTCCCTCGGCCCGCTCGAAGACACCCCGGTCAGCAAGATCCCGACGCTCATGGAGCGCGGTCTCCTCGCGGGGGAAGGGGACATGGACTTCATGACGTGGGCGCGGACCGCGATCGAGCGGAAGGGATACGACCAGGGCGTGGCCGTCCTACGTCAGGTCTCGGACGCGACCGTCGGCCCGACCGAGGAGATCTCTCGGCAGATCCGGCAGACGATCATCGCGTCGAAGGAGGCCGGCACGCTTCAGATTTCGGACGAGCAGGTGAACGCGTACGTCGAGTTCCTGCGGCTGACCCTCGAGGCCGCGTTCCAGGCGAAACACCGCGCGGGAATCGAGCGATACTGGCCCGTCGCGCGAATCGCGATCAAGACCGTGGACCAGCTCGGTTACGACGCCGTGAGCGCGTTCCGCAAGGTGATCGTGGGACAGAGCGGGGCGAAAGAACTCGACCTCGTCTCCCCGAACGACATGTGGCGCGGCATGAAGATCGACGTCCAGGTGCACATGGACTCCGTCAGCGCCGCGTACAAGCTCTGGGCGAGGAAGATCGAAATCCTGTTGCGGTCCCAAGACGCCTGGAAGATCAAGGCCGGATTGGACCGAGGCGAGTACTCCGTCGGAATCGAGGGCCAGAAGGTCCGCATCGACCCGTCGATGGTCTCGTTCATCGAGTCGATCCCGGAATACGTCGTCGAAGAGCCGTTCGAGGGCGGGGTCGTCTTTCTCGATACGCGCATGTCGAAGGAACTGATCGCCGAAGGGTGGGCAAAGGAAATCGTGAACATCGTTCGCGAGGCCCGGAAGGACATGCGCTTGGCCGATGACCGGATTGTCGAAATCGAATTGGTCGCCGACAAGCCGTTCCGCGCGATGCTTCAACCCTGGAAAGACATGATCCTGCGGGATTCGAACGCCC
>WNEW01001397.1_pt1 | contig 11810 bp, 13 predicted proteins | sample 5399891 | NCBI WGS metagenome assembly WNEW01 (sample SAMN13153336, study PRJNA577476) | soil metagenome | isolation source: 40 cm grassland meadow soil pre-rain plot 5 | place: USA:California | collected 2015-09-08 | reverse complement strand
ACAAGCGATGCTCGACCGCACCGCTGAAACGGTTAGAAAGCATCAACTCAACAACACCGAACGGGTGTTGGGTGATGAGACCAGCCCGCGCCTTCCCTCGGGAGCGCTTGATTTGGTTTTTATCGCGCATGCCTATCATGAGTTTTCGAGTCCCGGGGCCGTCATCCTGGCCGTAAAGCAGTCCCTGAAGCCGGGCGGGCGTCTCGTCGTGGTCGAATTTGCCGAAGGCCAACCCTTCGGCCCGCTAGACAAAGCCGAGCGAATGACCGAGGAACAAATCCGCGCCGAGATCGAGCCGGCGGGATTCGACCTCGACCGCGTGCTGGAGATCGTGCGGATCGAGCATTGCTTGGTCTTCACCAAGCGGGAGGCTAATTAGCCGGCAAGGGCAGCAGCGTAAAGATCTGCACGTATTGCCAAAAGGAATTTGAGCGCTCGCGTTACCATCCCGATCAGCAAGTCTGTAGCTCGAAGGATTGTCAACGCCGGCGCCGCACCGACTATCATCGAAAGAAACTCGAAAACGACGCCGTGTATCGCGAGCAGTGCCTCGATAGCCAAAGAAAATGGCGGGAGCGAAATCGCGCGAATATAGATCGGTATCGCTCGAAGCGGCGCATCAAGAAAATGTTCGAGTCAGCGATCTCGAAACTTGTTCGCGAACATCAATTGCTCGGCCTGAACGAGAACAACTTAGCTCTCAATCTAAGACCTTTGACGGCGGCGATTTGGCTGATTTACCCACGAAGCGAAGGTCCAGAAGAGAACATCTTTGCCCACGCGAAACTCGTTGCGCTGCAAGGCACCCTGTATGCAGTGCTGAACGACAAGGCCGCAAGAACATCTCTTTGAAACTCTTTAGAGATCAACCTTATAAAGAAAGAACTTGCTCGGAGCAGCTCAGGAATGGAAAGCGCCAACAGTGATGGACCGCGAATATCTTCTTCGGCTCCGGCTGTGCCTCAAATACGCGCTGCCGAATACGTCCGCATGTCTACCGAGCACCAGCAATACTCAACGGAAAATCAAAGGGACATTATTCGACAATATGCGCAACGGCGGGGAATGGTCGTCACGCGTAGCTACGAAGACGCTGGCAAGAGTGGATTGCGAATTGAGGGACGGAACGCTTTAAAACAACTCATCAAGGATGTGGAGAATCGTCAGGTGGACTTCACTGTAATTCTAGTTTACGACGTCAGCCGATGGGGTCGTTTTCAGGATGCAGACGAGAGCGCGTATTACGAATACATCTGCCGGCGGGCGAACATCCAAGTCCATTATTGTGCGGAACCCTTCGAAAATGACGGCAGTCCTATTGCGACCATCTTCAAGAGCGTCAAGCGCGCTATGGCCGGCGAGTACAGCCGAGAATTGTCGAGCAAGACATTCATTGGAATGTGCCGGCTTATCGAGCACGGCTATCGTCAAGGTGGCGCCCCTGGAATTGGACTGCGACGGATGCTGGTGGACGCGCATGGAGCTCACAAGGGTTTGTTGAGTCGGGGCGAACAGAAGAGCATAGACACCGACCGCATAATCCTTGTTCCCGGCCCGCCGCAGGAAGTCGAAATCGTCCGCTCCATTTTTCGAATGTATGTAGAAGAAAACCGGTACAAGACCCATATTTCACAGATTCTGAACGATAGCGGCGCAAAAACGGAGTGGGGGCATCGTTGGAATCATGTAATCGTCCATGACGTTCTGACGAGCGAGAAGTACATGGGCTGTAACGTCTATTACAAGACCTCGTTCAGGCTCAAGGCGAGATTCGTGCGTAATCCGCCCGATATGTGGATCAAAAAGCCTGGCGCGTTTGAGCCGATCATCTCGCCAGATCTTTTCAACAAAGCGCAAGCAATCATGGCTGAAAGAGCGCGCAGAATTATGGATGAGGAAATGTTGGATAAGTTGCGCAAGGTTCTGGAACGTGAGGGACGAGTCTCCGGCCGTCTGATCGATAAAACCGAAGGGATGCCTTGCAGCTGGGTCTATCACTACCGGTTCAAGAGTTTGGTTAACGCCTTCAGGCTGATCGGATATTTTCCCCGCCAGGACTATCGATACATTGAGATAGATCAGGAACTCGAGCGGAGGAAGTCCACAGTTGTTGCGCATATCATCGAACAGATTCACCAGTTAGGCGGAACTGTCACACGAGAGCAGGGAACTGACCTCCTGACGGTTAATAACGAGTTTACGGCGTCGGTCGTGATCGCTCGTTGTCGCCGCTGGATGCGGTTGCAAACGCACCACTGGTTTATCCCTGTAGACGCACGTCTCAAAGCGGACGTAACCATTACCGTCAGAATGGATCAGGACAATCGAGAACCAACGCGACTACTATCTTCTGCCGCGCATCGATATAGCCGATAAAAACATAATGCTGCGCGAACGAAATAGCTTTTGCTTCGACACTTACCGATTCAGCTCTCTCGACTTCTTTTTCGGAATGATCAAGAGGGTGAAAGCCCAGGAGGCCGTATGAGCGCTGACATTCAGGCAGTTCAAATGATTCCGATCAGTCAGATTAGGATTCTCAATCCACGCAGCCGCAACAAGAAGATATTCGACAATGTAGTTTCCAATATCTCCAACCTCGGATTGAAAAGACCAATCACAGTTGCGCCTCGACAAGAGGTCACTGACGGAAAGTGTTACGACCTCATTTGTGGTCAAGGCCGATTGGAGGCCTTCATCACGCTTGGGCAAACAGAAATACGGTGTTCGATTTGATGGTTCCCGCGCAGTTCGACTAAGTAATGAGTCGCTGGATCGAGGCCGACCAAATTCAAGATTTGCGCCACGGTGAGAGTGTGCTCGGTCGTGAACTGCGGTTCGCCATCGACGAAAAACTCGGTGGTATGACCGTGAGTTCCCGGTTGGGATTGATCCTGCTTGTTGATTTGAGAATCATTTCTGCTCATATGTGTACCTTTCTCCTCGAGTGAGGCTGTTGGATTATTTTGACAGAATCATACATGTATGCCATAATTATGTCAATAATTCTAGACAAAGGAGGCAAACGTGAAGGAGGTAATCGGCAATAACATCAAGAAAATGCGAGAAATAGCCGGGATATCCCAAGAAGCTTTTGCGGAAAAACTTGATGTTTCAAGAGCCACTCTCAGCGCTATCGAGAACGGACACGTCGCGATCGACAGCTCGAAATTGCTTCAAATTGCGCAAATCCTAGGTCGGCCGGTTTCTGACTTTTTCGAGGAGAAGGCGGAGGCCCTTGCACTACTGTACCGCGCCGCCGAGGATGCGGTTGCCCCTGTCGATACGCAGCGTTCTTTCGAAAGATTCTGCAAGGCCTATCGCGAACTCGAAGAGATAGTGGGGGTGCAGGACGCCCTCCTGCCCGCTCCCGAATATTCGTATTTCCCTGAGGTTCATTCCAGGCCCCAACAATTTGCTTCGCAGGTCGCTGCTTCTGAACGGGAACGACTGGGCCTTGGCCAGCGTGATCCAATTGAGAACATCTTCAAGTTGCTCGACGAACAGGGAGTGCGGATCTTTCGCCAAGGGATGCCGAACCATGAGGTGTATGGGCTATCTGCGTTCTCACCTCGATATGGTCTGTGTGTGTTCGTGAATCAAGCAAACACGTTGGAGCGACAAACCTTCTCGCTTGCGCACGAGTACGGTCACCTATTGATGCACCGCTCTTTTTACCAGGCGCGAAAACCGTTCGCAGGTCTCGACAAAAATCACGAGATGGAAGAAATGGCTCAGACGTTCGCGGCAAATCTCTTGGTCCCGGAACTAGGCCTTCGGGAAGTGTTTATGAGAGATGTCGGAGAAAACACCATCGGAATCGAGGACATCGTCTTCTTGAAACGCTATTTCCGGGTGAGCGTGGACATGATGCTGCGCCGGCTGAAAGATCTGCGTCTGATCTCTCAAGCTGACTACAACCATTTATTGGAAGAAGTCAACAAACGCAGAGTCGATGAAACCAAAGAACTCGCACCAATGTCATCGGAGCCTGTCGAGGCTTGGGAGGAGCTGAGTAGATTCTGGCATCTTGCGCGGAAGGCGGCTTTGGATGAGCTCGTGTCCTTGGGGAAACTCGCGCAGTGGCTAGGCCTGAACGTGGTGGAAATGAGAAAAAAGATTCAGGAGTGGCAGAAGGAAGTCAGCTTTGCACAGGCTTAGTTCAGGTGATGTCAGTCTGGACACCAGCGTCATCTTGGATTTCAGCGCTACTGATCGACTTGATCTTCTTCTGGACGTATTCGCCGGTCGAATGCTCCTCTCCGACTTCGTGCAGGCTGAGCTTGCATCGACAGGAATCAAATTGTCCGACTTCGAAGTGGTAAAGCTCGACAGCGATGAACAATGGAACTTTTTCAATGACCTCCGAAAAGCGAAGCCAGGCTTGGGCGCCGGAGAACTCGGCGCCCTTACGGTTGCACGGTTTCGTAACGCGACGTTGTTGACCAATGACAAGCCCGCACGACAGATGGCGGAGACAGTCGGCGTCGCCTATTCTGGTGGGATCGGTGTTTTGGAGTGTTGCTGCGAGACTGGAAAACTGTCGGGCAAAGAGGCTGTTGCGCTTCTAGACAACATGATCACAGCAGGCGCGCGGATCTCCGAGGATCTCGTCGCGAATTTTCGACGCACCGTCCTCAACGAGTGAAAGTCGATTCAAGAATTGTGCTTGGATAAGAAAAAATATATGACCGTGCAACTTCAGTGGACCCGCATTCGACCAAATACCGATAACCTCTGGCGGTTGTGCCGCGTCCTTTACGCGTACACCACTCCAGACTTACGTGAAGTACTGTACGTTGGAAAAGCGCTCACAACGACCGTTGCACAGCGGTGGGATGCAACGGACAAATCGTGTTTTTGGCGTGACCTGGAAATCCAGCGCGGCATTTTCGGTCATCAGGTGATCGTGGGTGAGCCACTTTTGCCGCTGAATTGCAGATTCTCACCAGAGCTTCTTGCCGACATGGAAAGTCTCTTAATCAGCAGCATCGAGCCGTGGGGGAATATTCAATGTAGGAATTCACGAATCTGCCGACGGGGCCTGACGGTTCGTTGCATGGGTGACTGGCCAAACCTGAAAAGGCTATTCCATGACAGGTGATTCGTTTTTTTCCGAAGTTGTTAAGATTTTGCACTGCGGTATCTCGTAAGTGAATCGTTGAGGCACTGATAACATGGATATTGTTTATGCGGCTCGGGAACAAAGAACAGCCTAAATCGTCAGAAGCTGAATCTCACGACGCGGATCTGCTACCGTTCGATGTCTACTTTTCCGCGGACGTTGAAACAGACGGGCCGATTCCCGGCCCTTTTTCGATGCTCTCCTTTGCATTAGTTTATGCCGGCCGGTTCGATGGCGTACGTTTCACGCGTCCTGACGCCTTCGACCGGACGTTTTATAGAGAACTCAAACCAATTTCCACAAATTTTGAACCCCAAGCTTTGCAAGTTAACGGACTTGATCGGGATCGTCTTTGCCGTGAAGGAGAAGATCCGGAAGAGGCAATGACAGCGGCCAGTCGCTGGATAAAACAGGCCGCCGGAAATGAGCGTCCAGTTCTCGTTGCATATCCATTAAGCTTCGATTGGGCGTGGTTATACTGGTACTTCAGGCGATTTTCGAAAGAAGGTTCGCCTTTTTCGCATTCTCGATGTTTTGACCTGAAGACTGCTTTTGCCGTGAAAGCCGGCCTTCCAATAGCTCAAGCAGGCAAGAGCAACCTCATTCCCGAACTTCGTTCGAGGCGAAAGCATACGCACAACGCCCTGGATGATGCCATCGAACAAGCGGAAATCTTCGCAAAGATCTTCCAATGGGAAGGTGTACGTGGAAGAGATCCTCACCGCTAGAAGAACTCAGAGCCAAGAACGTCTCAAGGAGTTTGTCAGCAAACTCAATCGAGCTGAAGAAATCGCCGGGGACAAGGCATGCGTATACGCAACGGGTTCCTTTGGTCGCAGCGAGGCAAGCTGGCATAGCGACTTGGATTTGTTCATAGTGGGCCGGGGCACTGAAGAGCAACGTGAACTTAAGAATCTCAAAGAAATCTGTCTCAAAGCCGAATTGATCGATGCCACGCGTCAGCTTGGAATCCCGGAATTCTCAGGAGACGGAGAATATTTGATTCACTACACCATTGACGAGATTGTAAAGACGACAGGCAAGCCCGAGGACGACCTCAACAATACCTTCACGGCACGTTTGCTGCTACTGCTCGAAAGCCGCGCTTTGATCGGCCAGAATGTTTACACCGATGCGATCAATGAAGTGATCTCAAAGTATTGGGGCGATTATGAGGATCACAAGAACGAATTCGTCCCGGGATTCTTAGCGAATGATATTTTGAGGCTGTGGCGCACTTTCTGTGTCAATTACGAAGCAAGAACTGCGAGAGAACCGGAGGGGAAGAGAAATAAGCGACGGCTTAAGAACTACAAGCTGAAATACAGTCGCTTGCTGACATGCTATTCCGCGCTCCTCTATTTCCTTGGCGTTTTTCATGGGAATGGTACCGTCAGTCCGGACGACGCCGGGGCAATGGTCAAACTCAGTCCGACTGAGAGATTGGAGTGGATACTTCAACTGCGTCATCTCTCTCAAGGGCACGACAAAACGAATGAGCTTCTGAAGCAATACGGAGAATTCCTCATGGGCACCGATGAAAGCGAGGCCGAACTTCTCGAACGCTTCAAAGACCCAGCAACACGCCGTGCTCGTTTTGCTGCCGCCAATGCTTTCGGCGACACGATGTTCGAACTGGTTGAGTTATTGGGTCAAAAATCCCGACTTCACAGGTTGCTTGTCGTCTGAGATTTCCGGCTCAACCGAACGCATTCGTGTAGGCGTCATTGGAATCGGGTCATCGCGAAATCCTCATGTCTTCAACAACACCGCGGCTATTCCAAACCCAACGGGACCTCTGGCAGAAGCGGGAACAGCTCATTCAAACATCGAAAATATTCACGCGAGCACAGTTCCGCGAAGTGAGGCATTCCCCGAATTGAGGGAATCCGAGTCGAATCCGCAACATAAAGGGCGGGACCAAATCGGGAAGAGATCCACGAGCCATAAAGACCTCGCTGCAGACCGCGCGCCATAGATATTGCCCTGTTGCGCCTCAGCAACGTAGGATACCGCTCACCCGAAACATGCGGTGAAAAAGCGATGAGTACAGCTGATGCGAGTTGGCAAGTGTTCAGCATTGTCCGAGCTTTATGGTGGCACAACAGCGTGTACAAAAAGTGAGTAAGCCTCGGAAAACTACCAGGATCTTCGCCGGCGCAGTAATTTGATGTAAAGACATGAGCATTATTCAGGTTACAGATGCGGATCTACGAAGGGCACGGGAGCGCTTTGCCGAGCTGCTTGCCAACGTAAAAACACTAGAGACAGATTGGCAGTACTTTTTCTCCGAATTTCCATTTGTGTTTTCGCGGTCCCTTCCGTTGCGGCTTGAAGTTTATGACATTTTGCCCCGCGGTCGCCCCGGCAAGGCGGAACCGGATTTCATTTTCTACCCTCAACGTGGGAGCTCAAGCCTTCTGTATGGTGCAATCGAGATAAAACGACCCAGTACACCCGTTCTCACGCTACCACGCAAGGGAATCATTGATCTGACGCGCGACGCCCACACGGCTATACGCCAGGCGACGGTGTATTCGCAGAATGTATTCAAACAACATTCGTCGGCCCAGGAATGTGCAATGTTCATCGGCAATCGAATTCATGCATTCGTCATCATGGGACAATCCGCGGAGATCGCCTCCAAACTCCAACAGACTACGCTGCCAGGACAAATCGACCAACTACTGCCGAATGGCTGTCACTTGATCCCATACGACACACTTTTCGAGTGTTTCAGCACATCAGTACCGCCTCGCATAATGCTGCTTACTCCGATTGCAGGCTACATCGCATCCGACACCGAAGTCGTGCACCTGAATGCGGGTATTTCCGTCATTGCTCGGGGTTCAAATGCGATAGGAAAACTTGGCGGCTGGTTTCGCACAAGCACGGGGCGAGATTGTTGGAATCTCAAATAGCCACATCCTTGCGAATTCCGATCAATACCGGCCGGGTCACGAAATATTTCACGCGACAACTGGAAAAGTGATCGCAACACTTGGCGGTAGCATCCCGTTAGCGCAAGGAGACAACAAGGTGGACCTGGCATGGTGCCGTCCAATACCAGACACTCTGTCCAAGATTTCCCTAGACGAGCCCCTGATAAGCGGAACCGATGATTTCGTCGCTCGTTTTATCCAGCAAGGGCGTCCTTTCAAAGTATTGGTGCGCTCCGACGGGGCGAAGATTAGAGGAACAATCCACGGAATCCAAGGCACAATGCTAGTTGCGTCGCCTGCCGATTATCCAAGTAGGTCGTACCGCTTCATCGATGTCATCGAGCTACAACTGCCGGACATTGCCGGATTTAGCGGTTCGCTCGTCATCAGCGAGGACAATCGCGTTGGAGCTTTGTTATTCGCCCACATATCCAACAGCGATATTGGATTCGCAATTCCCTGGTCCAATGTGGAGACAGAGTTCGAACGCGCTACAGGCTCAAAATTGTTATATGGAGACCCGGTTCCTTGAGTGATCGACAAATCAATAAGACACAGCAGCGGTCATCGGTTCAATCCCGGTCACGCCTCTCGTTTCTTCTCATAACTTCCGAGCGTCGATTTTTTGCTCTTTCCAACCGGAGCCACTCTTGAGTGTTATCGAACGAAAAGCAAACGTCTTGATGCTTGTAAATGCATCTTGTCAGGCAGATTGATACAAACCTCCTTCGAGCTGTATTCTTCTTCATTCCAAGGTCTTCCTGGTCGGAAAGAAGACCTAAGGCGTGAATCAAAATGACGATTGGCTTTTCATGGGTCGGTACCCGCAGGGATGGCAGAGAACACCTGTTTTTCGCATCCGATAGCCGAGTGCGGGGCGGGCATCGTCTTGATGCTTGTCCTAAAATCCTGACACTTCCCCGTTCTGATTGTGCGATTTGCTTTGCTGGAGCAACGGCGGCCGCGTATCCGCTGATGCTTCAAGTTGCGCAGGCTATCGCAGCGCATGAACCTGCTCGGCAACGGAGCTTGGACATCTCTAAGTTGAAAATACTATCTTCTCTGCGTCCTCTCAGATTTGATTGGCCGATTCGAAGAATTACCCGAACCCTTCACGCCACAGGACGTGCAGTTCTTATTTGGCGGTTATTCATGGCTAACAAAGGAATTTAGGCTCTGGACTATCCACTACGGCGAGGGTGAACGTTTTCAGGCAAGGGAAGCATTAACATTTCATGAGCGACTGCAAAAAGTGGCTTTCATCGGAGACTGGGCTAGAAAATTCAGGGGAAAGTTGAATCGGAAACTAAGCGAGGGTGAGGGCCATGTATATCTCGAACCGCTGCGACTCCTCGCAGAGGAGTTGCAGGACGCAGATCCGAACGGCACCATCGGTGGACCACCTCAGCTCATTCGCGTTACACAACACATGAACACACGTCCACTTTGTGTTCGCTGGAAAGATGAAGACACTTTGTTCGGACGGCCGTTGTTTGAATATGAGAATACGGACTACTGGATTGTTGATCCTTTCACTGGCGAACATTTCAAGCCGCGCAAGTATGGCAACCGTATTTCCGACGAAAGAAACGACAGAAACGGCACAGTTGATGTCACAAATACAGAGGAGTAAAATTTCTTTCGGGTCGAAGGTAGTTTAATTTGGAAAAACACCCGATTTCCCGGGCATGGAAGCCGTCACAAGTTTCTACTGCTCGGGAAATACGAAGGGAGATCAGGGTTCGAATCCCTGCCGACGTCCTCACCGCCGCTCCTCTAACTCACACTTCTCACCTGGAAAATTAGCCGCAAAAGACCGACAGGAAATAAGCGGCCCTGAAAAAGAAGGTAAGAATTCATTCGTCCAGTACGGTGCATCGCCCGAACTTCGTCGCAACGTTCGCGGCTTCTAAACGGCAAGAAAACGGCAAAGTGAACCTAAGGAGCCTTTTTGAACCTTTTGTGGTCTGTAACCCATTGAAAAGGCTCCTCAGGTAGGACTCGAACCTACAACCCTCCGGTTAACAGCCGGATGCTCTGCCATTGAGCTACTGAGGAGCAATGGTACGGACGGCAACAATTTTCGCCGGCGTGACCCACAGAGCGTAGCAAAGGCGGAAACGCCGGGTCAATGGGCGTTCGCCACTCCCGCCACTCCGGATTGACTCATGATCCAATCCCAGCGTGTCGCAGCCTGTTGGACGATGCGCGGGATGTCTTGCGAGAGTAGATAGCCTTTCGACGCGAGATCATTGGCCGATTTCGTGATGCGGTCGAGGTAATCCTCCTTGTTCTTGTACCGTTCTTCGATGGAAGACCGCGGATCCCCCATGCGTTCGCGTTCGGCGCGCGTGCGGGCGAACGGGATGAAAGAGCCGGTCGTGGTGGCCATGACATTCGTTGGGCCTGACCGGTCGTTGTACAAATTCCAACCTGTGAACGTCGCCAAAGGTACGAGAAGCTCGGGCATGCGGATGCCGGGAATGTCGTTGCCATCAGGGTCAGCTTGTGGGATCAAGGCCGGAAACGTGGAGCTGAGCTTTGGCGGCTCGATTGTGACGATCCCTTTCTTCACAAAATCCGGACCGTAATCAGCGCGTTTCGCCGTCTGAGGCGCTGCGGGTACAGAGACGTTTGGAATCTTTGGGAACGTCAACTTGTCCCGGGCGATCAGCGTGCCGTCACTGATGCGAGGAAGAGCGCTGGGCGGGGGTTCGGTTCCATCGGCAATCCACCGGTTCATTGAGACCAGGAGCTTTCGCATGGACCATCGATACTCCAGAGGATTGCTCATTTGTTGACCAACCGTGCGCGGCGGAGGAAACGGTGAGGGACCGTGTTGCGCGCCGGCAAAGAGATAGGCGCGGACGTTCGGCGGAAGCGAAAGATCTTCCTTGCCGTCGATTGTCGTGTGCAGGGGAGAAGCGACCCGGCCCCAATATTCATATGACGAATTCGTGTACATGATCTTTGGCCAGAATTGTTCCTTCATCCGGTGCGTCAACAGACCGTCGCGGCGCCCCGTTTCCGGGTCCAGTTGTACGGTATCGCTAAAAGGAAAGACGTTGACGGGATACAGGAAATTCGCCCAGGGGTCGCCATCCCGGGACGGTTGCGCAAACCGGATGTTGAAGCTCCCGCGCGCTGCGGCCGCGCGCTCGATCATCATTCCGTCAAAAACTTTTCGATGCGATTCGTCTTCGTTGAACCCATCATAAAGATAGGTTCGAAGGAACCGCGCGCTTTGAGACGCGCCAAATGCGATCGCACGTTTCAGGGTACCAGACGAAATCGAAAGCTCCGCAGCAGAGCCGTATTTCAGTTGCGAAATCGTGTCCCGAACGCCCGCCAAACCAAGTCCTGCGATCGGAGGATCCTGGGATTTGAACACGACTTCATAAATCTTCTTCGGCTCGAAGCCGGAGCCCATGCGAACGCCACGTCCGTCTCCGGTGAATTCCCACTGATTTCGAGGAATTGTGCGGCGAGGCCCATCGGCGGAATCGCGTACGGTCAAGACGTTCGCGAGGTCCTTCGGGTCGGCGACGGCATAGGCCATGTGTCCGCGATCAGCCAAAGACGCTTCGAAGATCTTATCGACCGGTTCGAAATCGCTGCGCACCAATCCGCGAATCGGACGCCCATCGGGTTCGCGCGCAACCGGCAAGTAGGCGCGAAGGGCATTGTCACGATTTGGAACGTCGAACTGCCATCCAACCCAGAGGAGCGTGAAGCCCTGTTCA
>WNEW01001395.1_pt1 | contig 11822 bp, 8 predicted proteins | sample 5399891 | NCBI WGS metagenome assembly WNEW01 (sample SAMN13153336, study PRJNA577476) | soil metagenome | isolation source: 40 cm grassland meadow soil pre-rain plot 5 | place: USA:California | collected 2015-09-08 | reverse complement strand
CTGGGCGATCGCTGTCCACGCCTGCTTGCCGTAGCGGCCGACGCAGCCGGCGCGACCAGCTGGCACGCCTACGAGGATCTGGGCGATGAGACCTTGGCGAGCGACCCGACTCGCGAGCGCGTCACGGCGACGGTCGATCTCATTGCTCAGCTGCACACGCGCGGCGCCTGCCACGCGGTGCTCCCCGACGTGCGGCGCTACGGCGGCGCCCTCGGGTTCTCCTATTTCACGGCGAATGTGCATGACGCGATCGCCGCGTTGGAGGCGCTGGTCGCCGCCGCGATCGAGCCGCCGCCCGAGCAGGCCGGGGTGACGGAGCGGTTGCTGGAGCGCTTGGTGGGCCTGCGCGCCGACGCCGCGCGGCGGGCGCAGGTGTTCGAGCAAGCGGGGGGGCCCGATACCCTGCTCCACGGCGATCTGTGGACGATCAACGCCTTCGTGGCCCCGACCGCCGGAGGATTGCGGGCACAGCTCGTCGATTGGGATCGGGTGGGCGTCGGACCGTTCAGCTATGACCTGTCCGCCTTTCTCCTCCGGTTCCCGCCCGAGGAGCGGGCGTGGATCCTCGAGCGCTACCGGGAGGCGGTCGCTCCCGCGGGCTGGCGCCTCGCCGCGGTCCCGGAGCTCACGGATCTCTTCGACACTGCCGAGCGTGGGCGCTATGCCAACCGCATCATCTGGCCAGCCCTGGCGCTGCTCAGCGAGCGCGCCGCTTGGGGGTTTCCAGAGCTCGCCGAGGTCGAACGCTGGTTCCGCGCGCTCGACCAGTCCCCGGTACTCGATGTTGGAGCCTTGACCCCATGCTGATGCCGCCGCCCCGGACGTTCTGCGTGCGCCTGCCCGCCGCCAGCCTGAGATCCCGTCGGGTCTGGCCGCTCGTCTTCCTCCTCGCGGCGTTGATTCCCGGCCCCGCTGCCGCCCAGGTGGGCGCCAACACCGACCGGGCAGCCCCAAGGCGTACCGCTCGTACATCCAGCAATCGCGCGGCGAGTTCAGCTGCGCCAAGGCTTCGTGCATGGACTTCCAGAACGCCTGGGTGAGCGACCGCACCGTGTGCTTCGCGGAGACGCATTTCGATTCGGCGCGCATCCTGGAGGGCGTGCTGAACACCACGCTGATGGCGAGGGAGACCATACCGTGATCCCCATCCTGCCGCTCTTGCTCCTGCAGTCAGCGTCCGTCGACCGGGCCCGCGTCCCGGACGCCCCGGCGACCGTCACCGCCACGCGGGTCGCACCCGCCTCGAGACCCGTGCTCGACGGACGGCTGGACGACCCCGCCTGGACCCTCGCCACCCCGATCGGCGGATTGTTGCAGCGGGACCCGCAGGAGGGGGCGCCCGCCACCGAGCGAGTGGACGTGCGGATCCTGTACGACGCCGAAGCACTGTTCATCGGCGCCCGCCTGTTCGACGCTTCGCCCCAGAGCATCATCCGCCGGCTGGGACGCCGTGACGCCACGACGCACAGCGACGAGTTTCGAGTGCTCCTGGACAGCTACCACGACCGCCGCACCGCCTTCGAGTTCATCGTCAACGCCGCCGGCGCGAAGCGGGACATCCTGCTGGGAGACGATGGGGGCTATTCGGACGACTCGTGGGACGCCGTGTGGGAGGCCGCGACTGCGGTCGATTCGCTCGGCTGGACCGTCGAGATGCGAATCCCGCTCTCGCAGCTCCGGTTCTCCGGGGTGCGGGCCCAGGTGTGGGGGGTGCGCTTCGAGCGCTGGATCCAGCGCAAGAACGAGTTCGACATGCTGCCGCTCGTCCGCAAGACCGAGAGCGGTGTCGCGTCGCGCTTCGCCGATCTCCTGGGGCTCGAAGACCTGCCGGCGCCCAAGCGCGTGGAGCTCTTACCCTACGTGGTCGGGCGCGGCCACTACGACACGCCGAACTCCCCGAGGGATCCCTTCGACCACGGCAGCGCGTACCTGGGAGGTGTGGGCGCCGATCTCAAGTACGGGGTAACCTCGAACCTCACCCTCGACGCCACCGTCAACCCCGATTTCGGCCAGGTGGACTTGGACCCCGCGTTCGTCAACCTGACCGCCTTCGAGGTGCAGCTCGAGGAGAAGCGTCCGTTCTTCGTCGAAGGCGGAAACATCTTCGGGTTCGCGGGGAACGGCGGCGGGCTCGCCAGGCTGAGTGATCGGCCGCAGTTCTTCTATTCGCGACGCATCGGTCAGCCCCCGCAGGGGGAGGTCACCTCCGACGGACAGTTCTCCGACATCCCGACGAACAGCACCATCCTCGGCGCGGCGAAGCTGAGCGGCAAGCGAGCGAGTGGCTGGTCAATCGGTATCCTGGACGCGCTCACGGCACGCGAGTGGGCCACAGTGGCGGACACGACGACCAACCTGCGCCATCGCGATGAGGTCGAGCCTCTCACGAACTACTTCGTCGGCCGCCTGAAGCGCGACCTGCGTCACGGCAACACCACCCTCGGCCTCGTCGCCACGGCGGTGAATCGTGATCTCGACACGCCGGCGCTAAACATGCTCGGCAGCGCCGCCTATACGGGCGGTGTGGACTTCTTCCACCGCTGGGGCCACCACACCTACACGCTGGCCGCGAGCCTCGGCGGCTCCTACATCCGGGGCGACACCCTCGCCTTGCAGGAGGCTCAGTTGTCCTCCAGCCGCTATTACCAGCGGCCGGACGCCGGGCGCTTCAGCTACGATCCGCACCGCACCTCACTCGCTGGGACCACTGGGGACCTGTTTCTCAACAAGGTCGCCGGCCCGTGGAACTGGAGCGTCGGCGGCGAGTTCGCCTCGCCCGGCTTCGAAGTGAACGATCTCGGGTTCCAGGAGCGCGTCGACCGCATCTCCGCGGCCGTGGCAGGACGGCGCCGCTGGAGCCGGCCGGGGAAGACGTTCCAGCACGCTGTCGTCGAAGTGTCGCACGGGCGTGGCTGGAACTACGACGGCGACCCGATTCAGGGCAAAGTCCGCATGTACGCGTTCGGCCAATTCCGCAACTTCTGGATCGCCGAGGTGGCCACGACCTATTCGGGGGGCGCCATCGATGACCGGCTCACGCGAGGCGGCCCGCTCGCGCGCAAGCCGCCCTCCTGGTCCGCGACTGCCGACGCCTACACCGACGACCGAAAGAAGATGAGTGCCTACGCATTTGCAGCCGTCACGCACGATACGGCCGGCGGCTGGTCGCTGGAAATACTCCCGAAGCTCACGTTGCGGCCGAGCTCAGCCGTCTCGCTGAGCCTCGCGCCCGAGTACTTCACCGGTCGCTCAGCGGCCCAGTACGTGAGGCGCGTCAGCGACGCCTTCGCGACGGCGACGGACGGCGCGCGCTACGTGTTCGCCGAGCTGATCGAGCACGAGATCAGCGCGACCCTGCATGTGAACGCCACGTTTTCGCCCACCCTGAGTTTTCAGCTGTACGCGCAGCCGTTCACGTTCACGGGCGCCTATCGCGGCTTCAAGGAGCTGCAGGCGCGCCAGACGTTCACCTTCAACACGTACGGCCGGGATAACGGCTCCACGGTGACCCCCGGTGACCCCGCGCTCTGCGGGGGCGCTGGCCCGGCGCAGTGCTCGGGTGTCGATCCAGACGGGGCGGGACCCGCCCCCGAGTTCGCGCTCTACAACCCCGACTTCCGCACGCGCTCGCTCAGCGTGAAGGCCGTGTGGCGCTGGGAATACCGCCCAGGGTCCACGATCTTCTTCGCGTGGACGCACAGTCGCTCGGGTTACTTTCCCTACGACGCGAGCTTCGACGTGGTGCGCGACCTCGGGCGCGAGCTGCTCCACGACCGGCCCACCAACGTCCTGCTCGTGAAATTCAACTACTGGCTGAGCCTATAGAGACGCGAGCGCGGTCACGTCCTCCGGACGCGCCAGGTGCACGTGCGCCACGCGGCGACCGCGCGCCAGCAGCGCGCGGATGTCGCCGCGCGCCTGGGCGCGCTTCAGTCGCCCGAAGGTGATCCCCATCTCGGGAACCTCCGCGTCCTCGGTGTCCTCGGCGGTGATCACCAGGAATAGCCCGGTGTTGGGACCCCCCTTGTGGAGCTGCCCCGTGGAGTGCAGGTAGCGTGGCCCGAAGCCGAGCGTGGTCGCGCAGCCCGTCGCCCGTGCCCACCTGCCCCGCACCTCGTGGAGCCGGGCCGCGACCTCGGGGCGCGGCGGCAGATAGGCGAGCATCGCGACGTAGTCGCCGGGGCGGGCAGCCCGTCGCAGCGTCTCGGGGGTCATGGTGGGTAAGGGCGCAGCATGCTGCGCCACTTCGGTGCCCCCCGCGAGCTCCGCCCGCGCGAGGCGCTTGGCCTCCTCGACATCGGGCTGGTCGAAGGCGTCGACGCCCAGGCGCTCGCCCAGCTCCCCCGTCGCGTACTCCCACGTGAGGAACTCTGCGCCCAAGTCGAGCGGGTCGCTCGAGAACTCGGCGACGACCTCCGAATCCGGCCGGCGCTCGCTCACGGGATCGTCGACGACGGGGACGACGCCGCGGCCCTCCTTGCCGCTGCTCTCGGCCACGAGCTGCTCGATCCAGTCGGCGAGGCGCGCGATCGGGCCGGGCGGCCGCAACACCAGCTTGTCCCGTCCTGCCTGCGCCGCCGCCGCGATGCGCGCCCCGAGGGCTTTGGCGCGGTCGACGCGCACGGCCCGCGCCCGCTCGAGCAGGGTCCGCCCATCCGCGCCGATCAGTGCCGCCGGCAGCATCCCCACGATGGTCAGCGCGGCGTAGCGGCCGCCCACGTCCACCGGGTGGTGGAAAACGGCCCGGAAACCGCGCTCACGGGCCAGCGTCTCGAGCGGGCTCCCCGGGTCCGTGATGGCGACGAACTGCCCCGGCCGCGCGCGCGCGACGAAGTAGTGGTAGAACGCGAGCGTCTCCACCGTCGTCCCCGACTTGCTGCTGATGACGAACAACGTGGTTCCGATCCCGGTCCGCTCGATGGCGAGCACCGCCGCCGGGTCGGTGCTGTCGAGGGCGGCCAGGGCAGGCGCTCCGAAGCTCGTCGCCAGCACCTGGGGCGCGAGACTCGACCCGCCCATGCCGCATACGACCACGCGTGTGAACCCGTCGCGCCGCGCCGCGTCGGCGAAGCGGGTGAGGTCTTCCCATTGCGCTAACGACGCGCGCGGCGCGTCGATCCAACCCAGGCGGCTCATCCGGAGGGAAAAACATAACCAACCCTCGCCACCAGTGACGGGGGTATTTAGGTTAGCCCATGAGGCTTCCAGTGACTCTCCCGGCCGGAACAGCTCGCTTCTGGGTCGCTGCCGTCGCCCCTTCCCTGGCGGTGATCGTCGGCGCGTATCTCCTCGAGACCCACGGCCGCACCATCGCGGCGGCCGCGCTGGTCGCGGCGGGCGTGGCGATCGCGGCGGGCCGCTTTTTCGCCTCCCGCCGCGCCGATCGCCGCTATGCCAAGGTGCTCGAGAGCGAGGTCGCGACGCAGACCCGCTCGCTCATGGATTCGCTCGCCGCCACTGCCGCCGCCGAGCGCAACCTGCGTCTCGTGATGGACGCCGTGCCGGATGCGATCGCGGTGCTGGACCGCGACGGCCGCATCATGGAGCTGAATGAGGCGGCGAAGCGCATGGTGGCCGCGCCCCCGGAGGAGGGGGCGGGCCGCAGCGTCTTCGAGTTTCTCGATGCCGCCGCCGCGACGACGGTCCGGGAGCGGCTCGCGGCCGCGTTCGCGGGCGACGTGCAGCGGTTCGAGGTAGCGTTCCGGCGGGACGACGGCTCCAAGGGCATCAGCGCCCTGCTGTACGCGCCCGTGCGCGAGCGCGGAGAGGTCACGCGCGTCCTCGCCCTCGCCCGGGATATCACCGATCAGAAACACACGGAGCAGCAGCTCCAGCAGGCGGAGAAGCTCACCGCCATGGGACAGCTCGTCAGCGGGGTGGCGCACGAGATCAACAACCCGGCGGCGATCATCTCCGGCTTCGCGCAGACCTTGCTGCTCGACGAGACGAAGCCCGAGCAGCGCGATATGCTCCAGATGATCTACGACGAGGCCACCCGTATCGGTCGCATCACCGCGAACCTGCTGGCATTCGCGCGGGCGGGAGGCTCCCCCCGAACACTGGTGGATCTGAACGACATCGTGCGCCGCACCTTCGCCCTCCGGTCCTACCACCTCTCGACCCTCAACATCGCGGTGACCCTCGATCTCGCGCCCGAGGAGCCCAAATTCTGGGCCGACCCGTCGGAGCTGCAGCAGATGCTGCTCAACCTGCTGATCAACGCCGAGCAGGCGCTGGTGGCGGTGCAGACGCCCCGCGCCATCGTGGTGCGGACGGCGGCGAGCGAGGAGGAGGTGCGGCTGGAGGTCGCCGACTCGGGACCGGGCATCGCGCCCGAGATCCGGGCCAAGATCTTCGACCCGTTCTTCACCACCAAGCCGGAGGGCGTCGGCACGGGACTCGGCCTGTCGATCTGTTACGGCATCGCGCGCGAGCACGGCGGCCGCATCTGGGCGGACTCGCAACCGGGCCGCGGCGCGACCTTCTATGTTGCGCTACCCCGCGATCCACGCCGCGAGGGACGCCCGGTCCCCGAATCGCCCGCCCCCCCCCCCGCCCCCGCCCCGCCGTCGCCGGCGGCGGACACCATCACGGTGCTCATCGTCGACGACGAGACCGCCCTACGCAACGCCCTGCTCCGCTACCTCGGACGGCGCGGGATCCAGGGGCACGGGGTGGCTGACGGCGCCGACGCGTTACGGGCGCTCGAGCGGCGGGAGTTCCAGGTGATCATCTCGGACGTCCGGATGCCGGGAATGAGTGGCCGCGAGCTCATGGAGCGGCTGCGGCGCGACCGTCCCGACCTCATGGCTCGGCTGATCTTCAGCACGGGTGACACGTTCGCGCCGGATACAGCGGCGTTGATCAAGGAAGCCGGCCTCCCGACCGTGACCAAGCCGTTCGACTTCGGGGAGCTCGAGCGGGTGATCCGCCGGGTCGCGGCCGAGGCGGACCGCCGGCGCCCTATGGCTTCGGCGTGAGCAGTACCTCGAGTCCGGAGAGGCCGGCCCCGGTGGTGGTGGGGGCCACGGTGAGGCGGAGCGGCTGGGCCGAGGCGCCGAGCACTTCGAGCACGCGCGGGTCCACCGTCAGATCATAGACGCCCGGCTTCACGCCCAGCGTGTAGAAGTCCCCGTCAGAGAAGGTCGTGAAACTGCGGCGCTCGCCCGTGCGACGATCGGTCAGGACCAGCGTGACGCCGGCGAGCCCTTGCGCGCCTTGCGGGGTCGCGCGGCGCACCCCCCCCTCCACCACGCCGGCGCGGACCAGCGGGATGTCGAGCGTGCGGAACCGATTGGGCCCCGGCTCGATGCTCACCGCGCCGAACGCCGGCACCAGCAGCGGCGAGTCGATCGAGAGCGAGTCGACCGTCACGAGGACCGGCTCGAAGGGCACGAGGTCCCAGACTCCGAACCAGCCGCTCGAGTCCGAGCGCGCGCTGTTGCTGCCCACAAGCACGCGTACACCCGGTACGGCCGGCTCGCCCGGATCCCGACGGCCGTTGGCGTTCTCATCCAAGAACACGCGGCCGGTGAGCCCCGCGCGCTCGAGCGAAGGGCCAGGCGCATAGGTCAACCGCCCATTCGAGCGGTTCCACAGGACCGACCCCTGCACAAACTGTGAGGCGGTGGTCCCGCCAGCCGTCGGCGCGCTGACCAGGGTCAGCGTCCGCACCGCCGGGAGGTAACTCGAGAGCGTAAACGTGAAGGTCGCGCCGGGAGTGCCCTGCAGCTTGCCCACGCCCACCTCGAGCCGCACGCCGGACCACAGCGGCCGCGCGGCGAACAGCTGGACGGCCTGCAACGCGCCGTCGAGTTGCTGCTCCACGTGCCCGCGCATCCAGACAGCGCCGAGCACGGGCCCCAGCGCTGGGCGGGGCAGGGCGAACACATCGAGACCGGCGAAGGGGCGCGTCGTGGCGCCGCCGCCCACAGGAGCGTCGCGCAGCAGGCGCACGAACGGCACCAACCGCACGTCGTGCGCCTGGACCGAGGCGCCGAGCCGAGCCGTCGTGGTCCCGCCCGTCGCGGTGCGCGTGCCACCGAACTGGCCATCCAAGAAGAAGAAGCCGGACGCGGGGATCGGTCGAAGGAAGCCGGTGACCCCCCACGCCGAGCGCAGGGCGGGCGCTTGGAGGGCGGGGGCCGTATCGTGGGCGTAGGCCGTGTAGCCCGCGCTCAGTTGCAGGTTGAGCGAGGGCTCGAATTGCACGCCCGCCGTGGCCGAGGCGCCGCCCACGCCCTCGACGCTCACCGCCCAGGCGTTGGTCGGGTTCAGCACCATCGCCATATAGGGATGGGTGCGGTTCGCGAGGCTGTCGCGCCAGAACTGCTCCACGCCGGCCCGCACCGTCCAGCGCTCCGTGATCCCGTAGCGCAAATCGAGGTTGCCGGTGGCGCGGCAGGTCGGCGCCGTGCACCGCCCCGCCGAGAAGCCGTACTCGAACTGGCGCGCGGGCAGCAGCTCGGTCAGCACGCGGTAGGTGCGGTTGAACTGCCGGACTTCCCCCAACGGCCCGTACGCCACGAAGTCGACCGGGTTCTCGCCGTAGCGCACGGGGAGATCGACTGCGAACCGGCCCTGGCGGTCGGTCGAATCCAACCCGACCAGGTCAGCGCCGCGGTACGCCTCCACCGACCACCCGGGGTCGAGCTGGCCGTCGTAGCGGGTCGCCCCGAGGAGCGAGGGCCGGAGATAGGGCGCGTTGGTCACCAGCAGACCGCGCTGGGACCGCAGGCGCGGACCGGTGGTGAAGCCGTCACCAAGCCGCAGCTGCTTTACCCACTGGCGGTCGCGCCACACCCCAGTCCACGATCCCGAGCCCCGCGCGTGGGCGTCCCCCGTGGTCCCGACGCTTTGCACGCCGAGCTCGAGCGAGCCGCCCAACGCGTCGGCGCCCAGCCCCACCGAATAAGCGCCGCCACCCAGCGGCTGCTCGCCGGCCGCGAGGAACGAGTAGTCCACCACCAAGCCGTCCCAGCGCGGGCGCTCGAGGGCGAGCGCCCGCTCGGGCTGGACGCCGCGCGTCCTCTGGAGAAAGGCCGCCCGCGCCGCCTCGCGCCGCAGCCGCCAGCCGATCGGCAGCTTACCGTCATCCACCAGCGTGACGGACAGCTCCCCCCAATCCACCAGGATACGCGACTCGAGTAGCTCGCCGAGCCGTCGGGCGCCGACGTACAGCTCGTTGTCGTGGAAGAAACGATACGCGGGCTCGATTTCCACCCGTCGCGCCCCCAAGCTCATCGTGTCGCGGTGCACGTCGATCAGCAAGCGGCGGCCGCCCGGATTCACGGTCGCTTCGAGCCGGCCGTCCAGTGACAGCCGGTACCCGGCCTCTCCCAGCTGGAGCAACGCCGTCACGGGTAGGAGCGCTTCGGCGCCGACGCGGTACGCGGACACGGTGCGACTCGCGGCCCTGCCGACCTGGAGCTCTACCAAGACTGGCTCTGGCACAGAGTCGGGCGACTCGTTCTGCGCGCGGAACGCCTTGAGAGAATCGCGTGCAGTATCCGGCGCGATGCGGCGTGGCGGCACCGCTGCAGCAGCGGCACGGCTGGCGGCAGCGACGGCGGCGAACGCGACGAGCCACGCGAGCGCCACATCCACGAGACGTCTCATGGCAGGCGCACCTCCAGCGAGTCGCGCACCGCCGCAGCCTGGAGCACCACTGCCGGGTCGAGGTCCTCACGCTCGGTCACGAGCTCGTAGCGTAGCAGGTAGCGACCGCGCGCGAGCCCCCTCGCCGAGAGCGCGTAGCGCGGCTCCATCACGAAGTACACGCCGATCGGAGCGCTCAACGTGCTCCGCACCGTGCCCGTCGAATCCACCAGCGCCGCCCGGACCGTCCCGACGTACGCCGCCGTGCCTCGGCGCTCCAGACGGCTCCACGTCTCGACCGAATCGCCGACCAGGTGCGCCCGCAGCTGCGAAAGCGCGACCCCCGTCGCCACGGGCCCTTTGCGGTACGCCAGGCCGATGTTGGTGTTCACGACCAGGTTGAGCTGCACGCGCACGGCCGCTGTGTCGCCTACGCCGGCGACCGGAAGCCTCCCGCCCCGCGCCGAGATGATCAGACGCGCCCAGTACTCGCCGTCCGGCAGTCCCGCCGGGGGCGTAGCGAGCAAACGCACGGTCTGCCGCTGGAGCGGCGCTATCGTGAGGCGCCGCGGAAAGGCCTGGACCCAGGCCGCGGCAGACGGTAATGTCGAGTCGGGCTGGTCCACCGTCCGGAGAGCGAAATGGCCCAGCGAGTCGGTGACGGGATACCCGAACGCCGTCGAGATCGTAACCTCGGCCGCGTCACGGTTGGGGTTATACAGCGTCACTGTGCCGCTGCGGCGCGCGTGATCGATGTAGATCGCGTGCGGCGCGACGAGTACTCCCTGGGCGGCGAGCGGCGCGCCGGCGCCGAACGCGAGCACGAGTGGCAGCAGGAGCGGGCGGGGCATCAGAAGAACACCACCGTGAGGGTGACGGTCCCAGTGTAGTTGCCGGCGCGCTGGCCAGCGCTTGGGTTTGCCGTGCCGCCCAAGAACACCGAGGCCCGGTTGGCCACGAAGGTCGCCAGATACGGCGTCCGAGGATCGAAGGCCACTTGATTATTGATGGACTGCGACGCCGAGAAGCCTCCGTCACTGCCGCCGAACACGAGTGGCAGCGTCGCGCCCGCCGGACCCGTCATCACGGCCGGCAGTAAGAAGGTGAGGGACGCGGTGCCGCCCGGGTGCCCCTTCAGGTCGAACTGGCCGCTGTTTGCGGGATCAGTGCGCGACACGACGCTCGCCACCCCCGGAAACACCGTCCCGAAGCTGAGCGGCCGGACGCCGGTCACGCTCGTCTGCTGCCCGGCCAGGGGCAGCGTCGCGGCGCAGACGAGCGACAGGATCGTCAAAGGAGCACGCATGGGCTGTTGGTCCGCTTGCGACGGCGCCGGCAGAGGGTCTGCACCACACCCCTGCCGGCGTCTCACAATCCGACCTCCAGAGCTGGAGCGGTTAGTACGTCACCGTCATCTGCACGGTGCCGACGTATGCGCCCGCCACCTGGCTCACCGACGGGGTCACCGTCGCCCCCACGAACACGAACAGGGACCCGGTCCCACTGAACGTGGCGGCCGTGGCACCGGCGGAGGGCGTGAAGCCCGAGCCGGCGGGATCGTTGACCCCATTCCAACTGCCGACCCAGCTCGCGATCGGGAGGTTGTTCGCGCCGAAGGTGAGGTTCGCCGGGACCACGAACGTCATGCTCACTGGGGCGCTGGCTTGACCGGTGACATCGAATCGGCCGGCGCCGACACTAGCAAGCGTGATGGCCTTTGGCACGCCCGGAAAGACGGGGCCGAACGTCAGATTGTTGCCGGCCAAGACCACGATCGGCTGCTGCACCGCGGCCGACACGTTGATGCTGGCGTTATTCTGAGCTGGCGCGGCGACAGCTCCAGCCGTCAGCAGCGCCAGCGCGATGATCGTAACCTTCGTAGCGGTATACATTTGCCTTTACCCTCTCCTATGGAGGCAGAACGCGCACTGTCACGTCACTTTAGGGGAGCGGCTGCCTGTTGCGCTCCAGCCACACCAAGGGAAGGCAAGACGTATGCCCGACCCATAACTACTCGGCAACTGTCAAATTTCCGTACAGATCGGCTACACCGGGAGAGACCAATCTAGGGATGGGGCTTGCGTGCGCAACGGCGCATTACCGTCAACAATTAGACACAAGGGGCTAGTATACTACGCTCACGGTGATCAACCTATCGCGTTTCACAGCAATCACTTAACAGCATGGATCGGTCGGGCACGCACCCTGCTTTGACCACTGCCGGG
>WNEW01001389.1_pt1 | contig 11844 bp, 12 predicted proteins | sample 5399891 | NCBI WGS metagenome assembly WNEW01 (sample SAMN13153336, study PRJNA577476) | soil metagenome | isolation source: 40 cm grassland meadow soil pre-rain plot 5 | place: USA:California | collected 2015-09-08 | reverse complement strand
ATGTTTTCTGTATTTTGTGCTTCTTTGTGGCCAATGCTCTCCCCTGTTGTGGGCCCAGAAACCAGCTCAGGAGCTGGTCCTGCCTTCTTCAAACATGACGGTCACGACACGCCTGGACCGCACGGCCGTGTGGCCCGGCGACCAATTCCATTACCTGATCATCGTGGAGTACCCGGCTGATTACGAATTCGTGCTCGATAACCTGACCAAAGAAACCGTGAACATGGAACCGTTCCAGGTGATCGACGTCGGCAAGAATCTCGTCATCCAGAAGAACGCCGCGCGACGGCTGTTTGTCGACCTGACGCTCGCTAATTTCGCAACCGGCCAGACGAGCATGCAGATTCCGCAGTTCACTCTGTACTATTTCCGAAAATCCGATAAAAGCGTCACCGCAGATCAGGCCGCCGCGGAAAGCCTTTCGGTTCCCGGCCCGGTGATCGGGATCCGAAGCACGTTGCCCGCAGAGCCTGAAGACATCCGTGACGGTGTGACGTTGAACTCGTGGAATCATAGTCGCTGGATATTCGCGGCATTCGCGTGGCTTTGCGGGGCAATGCTCGTGGCTGGCCTTGGACGGGAAACGGTGCTGTTCGTCCGGAGAATGAAAGCTCGCAAAGGTCCGGACCGGCGGAAAGCGATGGAAGAAGTACGAATGCGATGGGTCAGCCGCATCCCCTCGGAATTCACCGATGCGAAGACGTGCCAGAGCTTCTACGACCATTCCTCAGAAAGCCTGAAAGAGTACATGGGTTATTACCTGGAGACGGCCACGATGGGCCTCACTGCCGATGAGATGCGTGACGAGATGCAGCGGCGCGGAGTCAAGCCGGATCTCACTCAAAGAGTTGCGAGGGTCCTGGAAGTCTGCGAAAGATTACGCTACGCGCGAGATGGCATGCCGGCCGACACCGAAGCCGCCCGGAGCATCGCTGAGGATATGAAAGAAATTTTGAAATCCCAGGGTAGCGTGTAATGACGTTCCAGCATCCCGAATGGATTTACATCGCGGTTCCGCTACTACTGATGGCCGTGTCTGTGCGTTTCTGGCGACGGCACTATTGGGGCCACCCTCTCGTCAACCAGTTCCGCGCGGAGATCGGCAGGCCCAATCCGATTCTGCGCTTGCCCATGATCCTTGAAGGTGCTGCAGTTGTTTTCCTCTTAATCGGATTGCTCGGCCCGGTTTATCCCTTCGTCTTGAATCGTATCGAACGCGGTGGATTGCAGATCATGATTGTGCTGGACCTCTCTCAAAGCATGGAGAAGCCGCTGGGAAAGAGCACGCGAATGGACGCCGTCAAGGCGAGTACAACGGAGTTCATCAAGCGGCGTCCGGGTGATGCGATCGGCCTGACAGTATTTTCGAATAATTCGTATCTCGTCTCGCCGGCAACCTTTGATCATGACAGTCTGCTCTCGTACCTCAAGCTCGTAAATGTGCAAACCCTGGTGAACGAGGGATACACCGCCATCGGCGAAGGTCTCGCCACTGCCCAATCCTTCTTCGCATTCAGCCGGGAACGCGGTCAGCGGGCCAAAGGCCAGGTCATTGTCCTCTTCAGCGATGGGGAAAACAATTACGGCCGCGACCCGATGGAGGAAATCGAAAGAGCGCGACAGGAAGGAACGCGGATTTACTTCATAGGCGTCGCGCTTGAACCCGGATCTTCCCAGCAGATCGCCGACGCAATCCCTCTGACAGGCGGAAAATTCTTTGATGCCCGCAATCCCGGCCATCTCAAGGAAGCGCTCGACGAGATCAACACCATCGAGAAAGGCCGCTTTTACACCCTGCAGCTCACCCGTCAACAACCTGCTTACTTTGTCTTCGTCCTGCTGTCCTTTGGCGCTCTCACGCTACGGATGGTCCTGAACGGCATCCCACATTTCGTGGAACTCAGCTAATGGCAGTCACTACATCGGCGTCGATCAACGTTATAAGTTTTACTGGTGGAAGATCGTTGCAGCCGTGTCGCCGCTGTTGGTCCAGAGACGCTGGTATGTGCGTAAATACTCGCCCGGCCTGCGCAGCGGATGGCTCAGGAATGTGATCGACAGCATGGGATTCGGTCCTCCTCCTTAACGACTCCGCGGCCGCACCGGCACATGGGTCTCGCATCTTACCAGTTAATTCTGTGAGTGGTGACGCGTTTTGGTAATCGAGACCAACATTCCCCTCCTCGCAGAGGAACGGTGGATGCGGCATCAATCAGAAGTCGCGAAGCCACCGAGCCGCCGCAGACGGGATGCTCAGACCGGGAGAATTTTCAGGCCTGAGCATTTCGCCGGTCTGACCACCCCGTCTGCGCCTTCGCTACGCTCGGCGCAGCCACCCCTCCTCTGTGAGGAGGGGAATGATCCTCGCAAACCAACTCCATTTCAAACTATCGTTTGGTATTAGCTTTTCTCGTCTTCCCAAGGCTTTCCAGGCCGCCCGGCGATCTGTTCCAGGCTGGCTGGTTTTGGCCGCCAGGGCTGCCCGAAGTGCTTGTCGACTTCGTCGCGATAGCTCATCTGCGGGCCGGGATAGCCGGCCAATTGCCAGCCGATGAGGCCGGCGTTGCCGCCGTGCATGGGATCGCAGAACATCCCTTCAATGGTGTGCTGGCGCAGGAGCTGGAAGAAATGCGACTTCTCAATTGAACGGAGCTTGGCGTCCTGATCGGCCGGCGAGAGGCTGGCGAAATTGCCCAGGATCTTGAGACCTTCGCGGTAGGTCTCACTGGGACTTGCTTTATCCTGGTAGCCGTGCTCCGGATAGGACTCGACCCAAGGTCCCTTGGTGTAGCGGTACTTGTCGCGGCCGTACGGGCCGGCGAGCTGGCGGTCGATGTAAATGACGACGTTGGCCTCAGTCGCTCCGGGCCCGCTCGCGTCGCTCGGGAAAATACGGGCGCAGGCGGCCGTGATCACCTTGGCTTCCTCGGCGGTGAAAAAGCGCAGCGGCACCTTCACCGTGCCGTTTTGAGCCTGCAGACGAATCGGTTCGCCCGCCAGAGTGTACAGCAACGTGCCGCCGATAGCGGCTGCGGGAAGGGTCAGAAATTCTCGGCGTTTCATATCAGCTTCTCCGGATGCTTGAAGTATCGGTCGGTCATCGCTTCCGTCGCCCAGTACGTCAGCGCGAGCACGGTCAAGGTCGGATTAGGCGCGGCATTCTGCGGAAAGGAGGACGCGCCGATTACGAACACATTCGGCACATCCCAATGCTGGAGATAACGGTTGACCACGCTGTTTTCCGGTGAGGTTCCCATGATGGCTCCGCCCTGAATGTGCGTGGACTGGTAGTTGATCACGTTATAACGGTCGCGGGGCCGTCGGCCTTCGTCGAATTTCCCGCCCATCTCGCGCGCGATCCTGGCCTGGATCTGCTCGGCGAACTCGCGCTGCTTATACTCGTGGTCGGTCCAGTTGAGCGTGAAGCGCAGCAGCGGATCGCCGAACTTGTCGCTGTAAGTGGGATCCAGGTCCATGTAATTCTGCCGCCAGGCCAGGTGTTCGCCCGACAGGCCGACGGCAGCCCAGCGATCGGTCCATTCAAGCGCTGCCTTCTTCCACTCCGAGCCCCAGTTGGATCTGCTCGCGCCCTGCGGCATGACGCCGAAGGACCCGATCGGAGGGCGGCCGTTAATGCTGAGGGCGATCATTCCCAAACGCAAAGGTTCGCCGTCGTCGCCGGTGAATCCGATGTCGCCGTCAAAATCCGAGATGCGCGATCCCAGCTCGCCGGCTCCCATAAAGGCGTTGAGCGGCTTGTCGAAAAACACGCGCGTATTGGTTCCCACCTGGTGCGTGAGGTTGCGGCCCAGCGTGCCTTTGCGCGTGTTTGGATCGTAGGGCGTGCCGATTTTGGAAAGCAACAGCAGACGCGTGTTGTTCAACGTAAACGACGCCAGCACGACCGTCGAAGCGGGTTGGAAGAACTCTTCGCCGTTCTCGCCGGTGAACTGGATTCCCGTGGCGCGGCCGTCCTTGTGCACGATGCGCCGGACCCAGCTTCCCGTGCGGAATTGGAAATTCTTGCGCCGCGCGAGCACCGGCATCAGAACGTTGGTCGGCTGCGCCTTAGCGCCGACCATGCAGCCGTAGCGCTGGCAATGGCCGCAATACTGGCACGCGCCGCGCATGATGCCGTCCGGATTCTTGTACGGTTCGCTCAAGTTGGCCGCTGGTGTGGGATAGGGATGATAGCCCAGCCTGCGCACGGCCGCTTCAAACATGCTGCTCGCGTAGGAGTTCTTGAGCGGCGGCGTGGGATACTCCTGCTGACGCGGCCCTTCAAAGACGTTGCCGCCATCGATTTTTTGGCCGCGCAGATTGCCGGCTTTCCCGCTGATGCCCATCATCTGCTCCGCTTTCCAGTAGCGCGGTTCGAGATCGTTGTAGGTAACCGCCCAATCCTGAATCGAGAGATCCTCGGGCAGCCTGGCCGCTCCGTGTTTCTGAAGCAGGTGAGCGCGCAGCGTAAACACATCCGGCAGGAAGCGGAAGGAGGCGCCGCCCCAATGCTCGCCCGCGCCACCCGTGCCCGTGCCGGGATGAAAGGACCCGTGCTGCCGGACTGGAACGGCGCTGTCCTTCAGTGAATACCGGTGGGTGATGGTTTCCTCGGCCGTGTTTTGCATCATGCGCAGACGGATGTTGTAGTCCAGCTCATCCATCGTCACCGCATAGTCTGGGAGCTTGCGCGGACCGCCGCGCTCGAAGACGGCCACCGACAGGGACGTTTTCGCGGTGATTTCCTTCGCGGCCAATAGGCCGGTCCAGCCGCCGCCGATGATGGCGACGTCAACGGGCTTGAGATTGGTCATGAGAGCCTCGCTTCCTTCTCCGCTATCAATTGTTCGGATCAGTCGAAACTATACTGCCACGTCCGGGGGACCTTGTCGAGACCGGTGAATTCGATTGACACTCGCTGTGTTAAATGAACTAAGATGCGCGGAACGCGGCTCAATTCGTGAATTGAGGTGTGCGCCCCATGGGACCAGAGATTGCCAAGTCAGCATTGCTTATTGTGGATATGCAGAACGATTTCGTTCACCCCGAGGGCGGCTTTGCGCACTTCGCGCGGGAAGCACCCGAGAAGATCGACATGCCGTTTGTCATGGCAACCATCCCTCACGTGAAGCGGCTCGCCGAGGCGTTCCGCACTGCGGGACGGCCGGTCATCTACATCGCACACATGGTGAAGCCAGACTATTCCGACGCGCAGTTCCCTTATTGGCGGATCGGGTTGGGTCCGGGCGCTTCCCGACCGTTCATCGTCGAGGGCACCTGGGGAGCGCAAATCATTGATGCGCTGAAACCCCAGGCGGGCGAACATCTGGTCATCAAGAAAGGCTTCGGTGGCTTCGCCAACACGCCGCTCGATACGATTCTCCGTACCATGGCTGTGACCACATGCGTTGTGGCCGGCGTGACCACGTGCGTCTGCGTATCGACGACCGTACGCGGTGGAGTTGAGCACAACTACAGGATGATCCTGGTCAAGGATGCTGTCGCCGAGATCAATCGCGAAACGCACGAGGCGGAACTGCAGACCATGGCCCGCCTCTTTGCCGATGTGAAGACAACCGACGAGGTCGTCTCGATGCTCGCCAAGGCCACCGCTGCGTCGCTATAATCACGGTTTCCAATCAAAGGAGGTCCCGTGCGTACTGGAACTGTATTGGCGGTTTGCTTCGCATTGATCGCATCGTGTGTATTTCTTTTTGCTCAGACTTCCAACCGCGCGCCTGCTACCGCCGCTCCGCGCGCGCCAGGATTCGAATATCTCGGCAGGCTGCAGGCCGAGTTAGGCACACGGACGGTTATCGAAAACGCGCCGCAGGGGACGCGCACGATCGTGCAGGTCCTTGGCGGCCGTTTCGAAGGGCCGCGTCTCAAGGCATCCGTACAGACGCCAGCGGGCGACTGGATCACTAACCGGAAGGATGGCACTTATCGTCTCGATGTTCGACTCACACTGAAAACGGACGACGGGGCGTTGATTCTGGTGACGTACAACGGCATAGGCCAGGCAACGGATGCCGGCGCATCACTGCGGATTGCGCCGTTGTTCGAGACGGGCGACTCGCGATACACCTGGCTCACGCGATTGCAGGCCGTCGGTATCGGCGAGCGTGTCGGCACTGCGGCTGTTACATACGATATCTACGCGCTGAAGTAGGGAACGTCCATGCCCCGACTAGGACTGGCGCTCAGCGCCGTAGTGATTCTATTTACCCTCACCGGTCTGCAATCACGTCGGGCGCCGGCCGGCACAGCTCATCAGGGCAAGGCATACCGGTTCAATAAGGTCGCCGACGGCGTCTACCACGCGGTCGGAACCGGCGCTCTCGCGGTAGTGGGAAACTCGTCGTTTATCGTGAACGACGATGATGTCATTGTCGTCGATGACCACGTTTCGCCCGCGGCGGCATGGGTTCTACTCGACGAGTTGAAGGACGTTACGAACAAGCCCGTCCGCACGGTCATCAACACGCACTTCCATTTCGACCATGCCCACGGCAATCAGATCTTCGATAAAGATGTCGCGATCATTGGTCACGAATTCACCCGGGAGATGCTGACGGGCGGCAAGTCCATTCAAATGCCGTTGTACAAGAATTATCTCGCTGGAATTGCGCGACAGATCGACGACCTGAAGAAACGCGTCGCAGCCGAAAACAACGCCGGAAAGAAGTCAGACCTCCAGATGCAACTCCGCGTTGCCGAAAACAACAGCGCTTCTCAGTCCGAACTGAAACCCACGCCGCCTAACGTGACGCTCGAGACGCGGATGACACTTCACCGCCGTTTTGCCGGCAACGATCGCGAAGTGCAGATTCGTTTTCTAGGACGAGCGCACACGGCCGGAGATGTCGTCGTCTACCTGCCGAGGGAAAGGATTGTCTGCACCGGGGACATGCTGACGGCAGGTCTCTCGAACATGAGCGACGCTTTTGTCAATGAGTGGCCCGGCACACTGGACGAGCTCAAGAAACTCGATTTCGTCACCGTGCTTCCTGGCCACGGCGACGCCTTTACCGATAGATCCAAGATTGATTATTTCCAGGCATACCTGCGCGACGTATGGACTGAGGTCAGTCGTCTCAAACAGCAAGGCGTCTCGGCCGAAGAAGCCGCCAAGCGCGCTGATCTCACGAAACACAAGGACCACTTCCCCATCCAAGGTCCCGGCGTTCCGTTGATTGCCGTCACGCGAATCTACGAGGTGATCGATCGCGGCGGCCGCGATTGAATCGAGGAGAGACTCCGCTATGACCAAGTCGGATATTCTGGCAAAACTCGAATATTTCAACATGGTGCACGGTGTGACGCTGAGGGCGATTTCCGCGCTGGGCGATCAAGAATTGGATTATCGGCCAAAGCCGAACATGCGCACACCGCGGGAGATCATCTTCCACATCTACGCGCAGGAACTTCTCATCGACGCCGTGCGGTCCGGTCGCTTCAGCGAAGAGAGCGCCCGCCGCTCGAATCCCGAAGATCCTGCGGTTGCGGCGGAGGTCAAGCGGCTCTCCAGTGTGAACGAGCTACGGAACTACGCGGAGAAATGTCACCGGCAGGCGGAGAGTATCATTAAAGGAATGTCCGAAGAGGAACTCAATCGGCCGGTGGAATCGCCATACGGAACGTTCCCCGTATGGCGATTCTTTGAATTCGCGTACGACGAACACTGGCACCATCGTGGCCAGCTGTACACCTATCTGCGGCTGCTCGGCAAGGAACCTACTATGCTCTACGACTACCAGTGATTCGCGTTTATAGTGGAACGACCCGATCGATCTCGCCGAGAAGCAGGCGCAAACGCAGGATCTTTCCATCGGGACCGTACTGAATGAAGACGGCGCCGGGCGCCGTATATCTTCGACGATCTTCGCGTGACGACCAGACACCGATGATCTGGAATGCGATCGCATTTCCCCCCCAGGGCAGTTTTGCGGTGTAGACGAGACGCCATCCTTCGTAATCTCCGGTCGGCCCTTCGGTCTGGCGTTTCACGATGTAGTTCAGGCGAACCTGCGACTTGGCGATGCGCTCGACCCATTTCCTGACATTGTCCTTGCCTCGGAGCATGACCGGTCCGATCTGATCTTTGTCGTGCGGCGGCACTTCCGCGAGAACATCGGGAGCATACAGTTCCATCATGCTGGCGACGAGTTGCTCAACTCCCTGTTCTTTTCCGTCGACCGATAAATACCAGTCGTCGAGAGCATTCAGCCGCTTTATCCACTCTTCGGCCAGCTTTTGCTCCGGTGAGTCCGCTGCAGCCTGCGCGTGAACTTCAATGGCGCACAACACGACTGTCAACATCGAAAAAATGAATCGATGCATAGAGAGTATTCCTTCGTTGCGAGCTTGCCCTCCGGTCACGGTCTGATCAAGAAACCACCTTTTCCCGTGTCGTCGCGGTGCGAATAGTGACAATTGCCGCAGTTCTTCTGAGTGGCGGCATATGAGTCGAGCGCAGCCTTCATGTCGTTACTTTTGGCTGCGGCACCAATGGCGGCAGCACCTTCTTGCGCCCGCTTGGCGAAAGTGAGGGCATCGTTCGTATTCAGGGGCGCCCAGAAGCCTTGGACCTCGGCGAACAGACTCTGCAGTTTGGCAGCGTCTTGGGCGGCCGCGGCTCCGGCGTTTGAATCCAGATTTTTCTTCAAGCTTGCCCAGGTGGCTCCGACGTCCTTCATGATCTGGTCATAGGGCCTGTGTTGCTGCGCGAGGACTGTTGTGGCAGCGAACACTGCCGCGATAATGATGAGCGTGAGAACGAGTCGATTCATGTGATCTCCTGGTTATTTCGCGCAGCGGAAACCGACCGTGGTCATGCGGGTGTCAGGATCACTAAAGTTGCGATACGAGGCCAACTTCTCGTATCCGTGACCACCCTGATCGGCGTAACCGCCACCGCGAACACTTTTGTAGCGGCCCGTTTCCGGACCGCGGGGGTTCTGTTTTGGCATGAATGGATAGTAATTGTTGTCGTACCAATCGTTGGTCCACTCCATCACGTTTCCAATCATGTCGTATAGACCATAACCGTTCGGCGAAAAAGATCCCACGGCGTTGGGTCGAGGACGGCCGAGGGTTGCAGGCACGGGTGTTGCGGTATTACGCAACGCGACCTGCGGTGCAAGCAGCGCCAGTTCGTCGTACTGTTCGATCGTCTCGTCTCCCCAGGCGTAATGAGCCCTGTCGAGCCCGCCTCGAGCGGCTTTTTCGAACTCTGCTTCCGTGGGTAGACGCTTTCCTAACGACTTGCAATAATCCGAAGCTTCGTACCAGTTGACATTGGCGACGGGAAACTTCTCTTCTCCTTTCTGGATCTTGCCTTCAAGCCAGTGCCAGGGCGGACGGATTGCTTTTGCCTCAACGTATTTGGCATAGTCGGCGTTCGTTACCTCGTATTTGTCGATGTAAAACGCGTCAAGATAAACGTTATTGGCAGGCCGGTCGTCCATCTTGTCGCGCGCCATGAGGTCGCCAGAATCCAGGAAGATCGAAAATGCACGGCCCATCCAGAATTTACCAGCGGGGACCAGCACCATGCCTTCCGGCGCTGCAGTTTGCGCCGCGGCTGGCAGCGCGGCGCAAGCGAGAAGGAGAACCGTGAATATCAGCTTCTTATTCATACCGTCCTTAATACTCCGACAGGATAAAACCTGAACGGTATGTTACACGAACAACTCCTCAATCGGCGTCAACGGAATAAACGCCGGTCCACCGAGGGGAGCGGTTTGCTGATATTCGTAGGCCCGTCCCGACGGCGTGTTCACAATTTTCTTGGACCAGTCGATGCCTAAAACCGAATAGATGGTCGAAACAACGTGATCCATCATCGGTTGCTGTTTGAACTGCCAACCGAGGTCGGTCGCCTTATAGCCATCCGTCTTGCCGATGACTCGTCCCGGCTTCACGCCGCCGCCCATGAACAGATTGGTGAAGCACGGCCCCCAATGATCGCGGCCGAAGTTTGAGTTCATTTCCGGGTTCCGCCCAAACTCGTGGATCATGCAGACCATGGTTTCATCGAGAAGCGTCTTGCCGGCCTCTTTGCCAGGCAGCTTTGACAGGTCTTCAATGAGGTTGCTAAAGGCGGCATCCAGTCTTGGACCGCTCTCATAAATGGAAAGCTGCGCACCTTTCGGAGCCAATGCACCGCGGCCATAGAGCTGATCGTGATTGTCTGCCGGACCATTTCCACCGTTATATGTGTTGGCGACCCACAAGAATCGCGCGCCTGCATCCGCGGCGATCAAGTTGCGAGCCAGCAGCATGGCCAGGCCGATCTTACAAGTCCCGCGATCCTTGGGCACACCATACCGATTTTTGTCCTCGTCACTTATAGCGAGAACCTTTTTGAATCGAGGATCGGTGAGAATTTTGTACGCGTATTCGTAGTGGGCTTTGTATTCGTTGGCTTTCCCCCCGATACCGCCGGAAGGCGAAACCTCCGACATCCGGTTGAGAACTTCCCACCTTTCCGCCAGATCGGAATTCTTCGCCACGCTCTCATTCGTACCGGAACCGAAAGCCTCGAATACGCTGGCCGTATTGAGGTCCAGTCCTGCAAAGCGCGGGTGTAACATTCCGGACCCGATCTGCGGACACCTCGCGTTCCACAAATCCACGCTGATGAACGTGGGGAAGGTATCGGAGCTTCGCCGCTCGGAGTCCAGTTCGGACGCGACGACACTGCCGAATGCCGGAATTTCTCTGAGGATTGCGGCATTCAACGCGCGACCCGCCTGGGTGTGGTACTGAGCGGAAGAATGAACCAACGAATTTTCGTAGAACGATCGTACCAACGTCGCGCGTGGCGCCCACTTTTGATAGTTCGGGAAAATGGTCTTGGAAACCTGGAAATCCGAATTCACGTTTTGAACATCGAGGTCCTTAGCCGTGAACTTTGTCTCTTTGAAGTCCAGACATTCGGGCGGGCTCATGGCACCGCAATTCTGGATAAAAATGACGTTGCGCGCGGTCTTGCGAGGATTCACCTTCTTCGTTTGGGCTTGAATCTTCTGCGGCCATGCGGCCTCGCCAGCGAGACTACCGGCGACGCTGATGCCGAACAGTTTGAGTAATTCGCGGCGGCTCAAATCACGGATTCGTCGTTCTTGCATTGGTGTTCTCCTCAATGATTGACCAAAAACTCGGTCGAGTTCAGCAATGCCCACTGGATGTTTTCCAGACCTTTCGTCCTGTCTTTTGCAATCACACGCTTCGCAACCTCTACCTCGTCGGCTGTAGGCCGGCGGGTCACGCTGGCCAGGAAGAGATCTTCGAGAATCTGCTCGTCGGATTTCCCGGCTTTCAACAGGTTCGCCACGCGAGTGTTCCCCTGCGCGGTAACGCGTTTGGTAACGATCGGTGAAGTCATCATCATCATCGCCTGCACCGGACTGGCTATGTTTTTATCCACGGGCGGGAGTGCGCGCTCGGCCTGGTAATACGCCTGCATGAACGCGAATACCAGCGACTTCTCCGGCGAAGGACCGGCATTCAGAGCGCCACCACCGCCGCCGGCCTCACCCTTCAAATTCAAGGGGCTGGTCAGCTCTTTCACATACTGGCGGTCTGCGCCGTACAATTTCCAGTCGTAAGGAGACGCGGTCGCTTGCGTCACGATGTCTGCAGCTTCCGGTCCCGACAACACTCTTGCAAACCGCCGCGCGTGATAAGGAACGTAGGCATCTTTCCACTCACCAGGGAAGCTGGCGGAGAGTTGATACGCGTTCGACTTCATGATGTTCTTGATCACGCGATGAACGCTGTAGTTGTGCGAGCGGAAATCCTGAGCGAGCGCTTCCAGCAATTCGGGATTCGATGGCT
>WNEW01001388.1_pt1 | contig 11845 bp, 11 predicted proteins | sample 5399891 | NCBI WGS metagenome assembly WNEW01 (sample SAMN13153336, study PRJNA577476) | soil metagenome | isolation source: 40 cm grassland meadow soil pre-rain plot 5 | place: USA:California | collected 2015-09-08 | reverse complement strand
AGCGTCTCTATCCGGCGGCGCCGGAAGCGGCCGCGTTCGAGCGCGAGCTGAGGGGGCTCTGAGGGCATGGCGCTCTATCTGAAGCTCGCCATCCGCAACGTGTTCCGCAATCGCCGCCGCACGCTGATCACCCTGGCCGCGATGGGCTTCGGGGCCGCCGCCATCATCGTGTTCGGCGGCTTCGTGCACTCGATCTACTTCGGCGTGCGCGAGTCCACGATCCGCAGCCAGGTGGGCCACATCCAGATCTATCGCAAGGGCTACTCCGACAAGGGCAACCTGGCGCCGTACGATTACCTCATCGCCGATTACGCGGGGCTCCGCGCGGAGCTGCTGAAGCTCCCCCACGTGAAGGCGGTCACCGCGCGGCTCGGCTTCTCGGGGCTCATCTCGACGGGCGACACCACCACGTCGTTCGTCGGCACCGGCGTGCAGCCGGAGAGCGAGACGGACCTCTCGGCGCTGGCCGTGATCGTGGACGGCAAGGAGCTGGCCACGCGCGATCCGCGCGGGATCACGCTGGGTGTCGGGCTGGCGCGCGCGTTCGGCGTCAAGCCGGGCGACGATCTGACGCTGCTGTCCACCACCCGCGCGGGGTCCATCAACGCGCTGGCCGTGAAGGTGCGCGGCGTGTGGGAGTCCGGCGAGAAGGCCTACGACGACCGGTTCCTGCGCCTGGGCCTGCCGGAGGTCCAGCGGCTGCTCGACGTCGAGAACGGCGAGGTGCAGGCCGTCGTGCTGCTGCTCGACAAGACCGAGAACACGCCGGCCGTGCGCGGGGCCATCGACCGGCTCATCCGCGAGCGCGGGCTCGACCTCGAGATCCGCACGTGGGAGGACCTGGCCCTGCGCTACCACCAGGTGCGCGAGCTGTTCGGGCGCATCTTCGCCGTCCTGACGCTGATCGTGTCCATCATGGTCGTCTTCGGCATCACCAACACGATGACCATGGCGATCTTCGAGCGCACGCGCGAGATCGGCACCGTCATGGCGCTGGGAACGCGCCGGCGCGGCGTGGTCGCGATGTTCGTGCTGGAGGGCTTCGTGCTCGGGGTGCTCGGCGCCGTCGCGGGCGTCGCCCTCGGCGTCGTCCTGGCCAAGGCGATCTCCGCGGTCGGCCTCCAGCTGCCGCCGCCCCCGGGGTCCACGCGCGGGTTCGCGGTGCAGATCTTCGTCGTACCCGGCGTGCTCGCGCAGGCGGCCCAGCTCTCGATCGTCGCGGCGACGCTGGCCTCGCTCTATCCCGCGTGGCGCGCCGCGCGCCTGAACGTCGTGGAGGCGCTGCGCCATGTCTAGTGACATGGGGGGCCCCGACATGGCCCCGCAAATTGTTCAAGCGATGGGGGCTACGCCCCCCTCGGACTCCCCTGGCCAACGCTCGGGTCGCCCCGGCGAAGCCGTGGCGCCCCTCGAAATCCCACGGGCCAGCGTCGTGAGATTGCTGCTGGGCAGTGGGCCGCGGTTTGCGCGCGATGCGCTCGGGCCGGTGCTCGTGTTCTACGCGGGCTTCAAGCTGCTCGGTCTCACGGCCGCGATCGCCGGCGCCACCACGCTCGCGGCAGCGATCTTCGTGTGGGAGCGCCGGCACGCGCGCGCGGGACTGGGCGCCGCCCTCGGCTTCACCATCGCCCTCACGCAGGCCGCCGCCGGCCTCGCGACGGGCAGCGCGATCGCCTACTTCGTGCCGGGCATCGTCGCCAACAGCCTCTATGGGATCGCCTTCATCGTCTCGGTCGTGATCGGCCGGCCCCTGGCCGGCGTGTTCGCCCAGGAGACATACCCGTTCCCGCCGGCTATGAAGGCATCCGCCACCTTCCGCCGCGTCTTCTCGCGGGTCTCACTCGCCTGGGGTGGCTACCTGCTGCTGCGGAGCGCGCTCCGCCTGGTGACGCTGTCGTGGCGTGACGTCGATCTCATCGTCGCCGTCAACATCCTGACCGGCGTGCCCTTCACGGCGGCGCTCACGACGTGGTCGATCTGGTACGGGGTCCGTGGCTTCCGACGCAGCGACGAGTGGCGCTCGGCGCTGACGCTCGGGCTGATCGTGATGCTGCTGCTCGGCGCCGCCGCACCGGCACGCGCGGATCAGGCGGCCGACATCGTCGCCGACGCCGATCGCTATCGCCGGCCGGCCGACAGCTTCGTGTGGAAGATCACGATCACCAGCCAGGAGGCGAAGAAGGCGGCTTCGGTGGACGGCTTCGAGGTGTTCGCCAAGACCGGCGGCCGCGTGTTCGTCAAGTTCGTGGCGCCGCCGCGCAGCGTGGGGCGCTCCCTGCTCGCGCTGGGGCGCGACCTGTGGATCTACCTGCCGGACGCCGGCAAGCCCGTCCGCATCCCACTCTCACAGCGGCTCGTCGGCCAGGTCGCCAACGGCGACATCGCGCGCGCGGACTACGCCGGCGACTACGACGCCACGCTGCTCGCCGACGAAGCGGTCGATGGCGTCGGCTGCCACGTGCTGGATCTCAAGGCCAAGACCAAGGACGTCACCTACTCCGCGATCAAGTACTGGGTCGCGAAAGACGGCCGCCGGCCGGTAAAGGCGGAGTTCTACGCCGGCACCGGCACGCTCCTCAAGACCGGCGTGTTCGACAACTTCAAGGACGTCGCCGGCCACACGCTGGCCACGCGGCTCACGCTCACCGACGCGATCCGCAAGGACAAGCGCTCGGTGCTCGATTACGGCGACGTGACGATCCGCGACCTGCCCGACAAGTACTTCGACAAGAACTACATGAAGACGCTGGACTGAGATGCGTCGCATGGTGGCCGCGACGGCGCTGCTGCTGGGCCTCGCCGCGTCGGCGGGCGCCGACGAGAGGGACGCCCCCGCGTGGCTGACGGCCCTCCGGCTTCGCGGCCGCGTTGCCGAGGAATTCGCGTATCGGCTGCACGATCCCGGCGACGTGAGCAAGCTGAAGACGCTCGGCTGGCTCGAGGGCAAGTACACGTTCACGGACGCGGTCGCCCTGCGCGCCGCCGTGCGCGGCTGGTACGACGCCGTCTTCGACGCCACCGACCGCTACCCCGCCAACGTCGAGCGCGATCAGAAGACGCAGGTCTCCCTGCGCGAGGCGCTGCTGACCGTCGGCCACGGCGACTTCGACGTCCGGCTCGGCCGCCAGCAGATCGTCTGGGGCGAGGCGATCAGCGTGTTCGTCACCGACGTCGTGAACCCCAAGGACCTTCGCGAGTTCGTGCTGCCGGACTTCAGCGAGCTGCGCATCCCGATCTGGGCGGTCGACGCCACCTACCGGCTGGCCGAGGGCGTGAGCGTCGAGGGGGTGTGGACGCCGGACACGATGCCGAACCGCCTGCCGAAGCAGGGCGCCGAGTTCCAGTTCGCGCGGCCGCGCTTTCGCTTCCACAATCCCGTCGTGCGGCTCCCGGACGATCAGGACGAGTTCAGCGTCGAGCGCAGCGAGGGCGGGGTGCGTCTGTCGATGCTGCGGCGGGGCTGGGACGTCTCGCTCATCTACTACGACGAGGCCGACAAGACGCCGGTGTTCTTCCAGCGTCGGGTCGCGCAGCCGGCGGGACCGGACGTCGTCGTCTTCGAGCCACGCCACCCGCGGCTGCACATCGTGGGCGCGACGCTCGGCAAGAGCTTCGAGCCGGTGGTCGTGCGGGCCGAGGCGGCGCTGTCGATCGGCAAGCGCTACGAGACGACGGATCCGCTCGATCCCGACGGCGTCGTGCGCCGCGACACGCTCGACTGGCTCGTCGGCGTCGACTATACGTTCTTCGAGCGCGTCGACACCGCCCTGCAGCTCAGCCAGAAGGTGTTGATGGGGTCGGCGACCAATCTCACGCGCCCCGGCGTGGAGGCGCGGGTGACGACGTCGGTGGCGCTTCGGGTGACGACGGGGTTCTTCGACAACACGCTGAACCCAGCGGTGCTGTTCGTCGTCGACGTCAACCGCGGCGACTTCCGGCTGAGCCCGCGGATCGACTACCTCGTCAGCCCGGCCGTGACGCTGTCGGTCGGCGCCGACATCTTCGAGGGCCCGCACCTGACGCTGTACGGCGAGTTCGACCGCAACGATCGCGTGACGTTCACCACCACGTGGAGGTTTTGACGTGAGGTGGCTGGCGCTGTTCGCCGCGGGACTGATCTACACGGCGGCGGTCTCGCCGTGGACGTCCCAGCGTCTGCCGCGGTTTTCCCTTCCCATGCTGGCCGCGACGGGCTCCGAACGATCTCGAGGATCCGGCCGTCAGATTCGCCGGATGCTTCGACGCCTCGAGACCCTACTCGGCCGACCGCCTGCTGCTGACCTATCCGGTTCGATGCTGAGCCAGAGGAGGCCCAGACCATGGCACGACACCGCTCGGGAAACGGCTTGATGCTCGCGGGATTGATCCTGACGCTCGTCGGCCTTGCGGTGGCGATCATCCAGACGCTCGACGTGCCGCGATACTGGACGACGCTCGGCGTCGGTGTCGCGCTGCTCGTCGGCGGCTTCATGCGCGCCGTGGCCGGCGGCCGGCGCGAGCCCGATGCCGGCGCCTCCTGATAGGATCGGTCCGTGGCCACCGCCGACCGCCCGCGCAGCCTGGGATCGAGCCACTGGTTCCGCGTCGGCGCGGTCAGCCTGAGCGCGGCCGGCATCCTGACGGCGCTGTTCGCGCTCGCGGGACACAGCCACGTCTCGATCACGCTGCAGAGCGCGCTCGTCCACGCCGCCGGCATGACGACCCTCGTGTCGCTCACGCTGCCGCGCCTGCGCGCCGGTGTCGAGGGCCGTCCGGTGGCGATGCGCTGGGCCGTGAAGATCGTCGTGCTCGTGGCGCTGGCGCTGGTGGGGACCGCGCTGGCGTGCGGCGTCATCACGCTGCTCGGCCTCCGCCCCACGGAGCCGTTCTGGACGTGCTACCGCCACGACCTGAGCATCTGCGTCCTCATCACGCTCACGTTGGGTATCAGCATGGGACTCTACGACACCCAGCGCCAACGGCTCGACGCCGTCACCGCCGCGCTGCGCGACCGCGAGCTCGAGCACGAGCGCGCGCGCAAGATGGCGCTGGAGGCGCGGCTGTCGTCACTGGAGGCGCGGCTGCAGCCGCATTTCATGTTCAACACGCTCAACGCGATCTCGGCGTTGATCCAGGAAAACCCCGACGAGGCCGAGCGGACGGTGGAGCGCCTGGCCGCGCTCCTGCGCTTCTCGCTCGACGCCACGGAGCGCGGGCTGGTGCCGCTGGAGCACGAGCTGAAGATCGTCACCGACTACCTCGAGATCGAGCGCACGCGATTCGGCGAGCGCCTCACCTACGCCGTCGACGTCGATCCCGACGCGGCCGGCGTCGAGGTGCCGCCGCTGGCCATCCAGACGCTCGTCGAGAACAGCATCAAGCACGCGATCGCGGGCCGACCGGCGGGCGGCCGTGTCCGCGTCGCCGCCTCCACGCTGGCCGATCACGTCCGGCTGTCCGTCTGGGACGACGGGGCCGGCTTCACCGCCGAGGCGATGCGCGCCGGCCACGGCCTCGACAATCTCCGCGCCCGGCTCGCCGCGCGGTTCGGCGGTGACGCGCGCCTCGAGATCGCGCGTCGCGACGGCGGCACGCTGGTCACCGTCTCGCTCCCACGCCCCGCGACGCGGTGAGTGCCCGCGCGCCGCTTCGCGCGTTCCTCATCGACGACGAGCCGCTGGCGATCAAGCGCCTCGCCCGCATGCTCGAGACAACGGGACGCGTCGAGATCGTCGGCCGCGCCACCGATCCGACCGAGGGACTCGCGCAGGTCGCCGCGAGCCCGATCGACGTCCTGTTCCTCGACATCCACATGCCGGGACTCAGCGGCTTCCAGGTCGTCGAGCGCGTGCCGCCGGGGCCGGCCGTCGTCTTCACGACCGCGCACGACGAGCACGCCGTGCGGGCGTTCGAGGTCAACGCCGTCGACTATCTGCTCAAGCCGGTCGAGCGCGCACGCCTTCACACCACGCTCGACCGGATCGCCGCGCGGCGCGCCGGCGCCGGCCCCGACGATCTGCGCGAGACGCTCGGCCGGTTGGCCCAGCACCTCCGTGCCGCCTCGTTCCTCGAGCATCTCGCGGTGCGCACGCGTGACCGCGTGCAGCTCATTCCCGCCGCGGACGTCACGCACGTGCTCGCCAGGGACCGCGCGACCTATGCGGTCACGGCGAGCGCGCAGCACATGCTGGACCTGACGCTGGCCGAGCTCGAGCGACGGCTCGATCCCGCGCGCTTCCTGCGCATCAATCGCGGCATCCTGGTGAACCTCGCGTGGGTGGCCGAGCTGCGCGCGGGGGCCGGCGGCCACCTCGCCGTGCGCCTCAAGGACGCCGCGCACACGGAGCTGGCCGTGTCGCGCGACCGCGTGCGCGCGCTGAAGGACCGCCTGGGGCTCTGAAGGCCGAGGCCGCCCATGGCCACGGCCGTCTCGGGATCGTCATCCGCGACCAGGACCGTTCGGCGGCTGTCGGGTGGCGTGTCGGCGGCGGCCGTGGAGGGCGGCCGTGGTGGCCGTGCCCGAGCGCGCGAGCCGCCGGCGCGCGTCGCGAAACACGGCGCGCAGCATCGGTCGCGTCAGCTTGCCGGTGAAGGTATTCTGCTGGCTCGGGTGATAACAGCCGAGCAGGACCGCGCCGTCCTCGAACGTCGTGACCGAGCCGTGGGCGAACAGCGGGCGTGCCGTGGCCGGCGCGGCGCCGAGCGCGCGCCGCGCGCGTAGATAGGCGTCCCAGCCGATGCGCCCCAGTCCCACCACGACGCGTACGCGATCGAGCAGGCGCAGCTCGTCGAGCAGATAGGGACGGCACGCGAGGATCTCGGCCGGCAGCGGCTTGTTGGCCGGCGGCGCGCAGCGGATGGTGGCCGTGATGTAGGCGTCGCGCAGGCGCAGACCGTCGGCGGCGTGCACGGACGTCGGCTGGTTGGCGAAGCCCGCGTGATGGAGGGCGTCGAAGAGCCAGTCGCCGCTGCGGTCGCCGGTGAACATGCGGCCGGTGCGATTGCCGCCGTTGGCCGCCGGCGCCAGCCCGACCAGGAGCAGGCGCGCGCGCGGATCACCGAAGCCCGGCAGCGGGCGCGCCCAGTAGCGCTGTCCCGTGTAGCGCGGCGGGGGTGCCGCCCCGGCCGCCTCGCGGTGGGCGACGAGCCGTGGGCAGCGGCGGCATCGCACGATCTGTGCGCAGAGCCGCTCGAGCGCCGTCGGGCTTTGCAAGGCGGCCGGATTGTGCCACGGTGAGTGCGATGGCGCCATCGCACTCACGCGCCCACGGCCGTCGCGTGCCGTCGATCATCGTCCACGGCGGCGCCGGCGCGGCGCTGGCGAACGCCGACGAGTTCCGCCCGGGCGTGCGCGCCGCCGTCGCCGCCGGCTGGGCCGTGCTCGCCGCCGGCGGCCGGGCCCTCGACGCCGTCGAGGCCGCGGTGCATAGCCTCGAGGACGACGAGCGCTTCAACGCCGGGCGCGGCTCGGTTCTCACCGAGGCGGGCACCGTGGAGATGGACGCGTCCATCATGGAGGGCGACCGCCTCGCCTGCGGCGCCGTCGCCGCGGTGAGCCGCGTCGCCAACCCCGTGGGCCTGGCGCGCCGCGTGCTGGAGGACGGCCGCCACGTGCTGCTCGTCGCCGAGGGCGCGCACGCGTTCGCCCGCGACGTGGGGCTGCCGGAGTGCGATCCGGCGTCGCTCGTCACGGAGCGCCAGCGCACGCGCCTCGCCGAGCGCGCGGTGGCGACGCCGGCCGGCGCGCGGCGCGCCATGTCGTCCGGCGGAACGGTCGGCGCAACGGCGCTCGACCGCCACGGCACGGTGGCGGCGGCGACGTCCACCGGCGGGATGGTCGGCAAGCGGCCGGGCCGCGTGGGCGACAGCGCGCTGATCGGGTGTGGCACGTACGCGGACAGCTCGCTCGGCGGCGTGTCGTGCACGGGCGACGGCGAGGCGATCATCCGCGTGGTGCTGGCGCGCCGGGCGCTCGAGTACCTCAAGGAAGCCGACGACCCGGACTACGCGGCGAAGGTGTCGGTCGACCTGCTCGTGGAGGAAGGTCGCGGCGAAGGGGGACTCATCGTGGTGGACTGGCGCGGCCGCATCGGCTACGCGCACTCGACGCCGCTGATGCCGGTGGGCTGGATGACGCCCGCGCTCGGCGAGCCGGCGCTGCCCTTCTGATGGACGCGAGCCTCGTCGACGTCGCGGCCATCGAGACGGCGCGGCTCCGGCTGCGCGAGGCCATCGTCGAGACGCCGTGCGCGTATTCCCAGACGCTCTCGGAGCTCACGAACGCGCGGTGCTTCGTGAAGCTCGAAAACCTCCAGATGACGGGCTCGTTCAAGGAGCGCGGCGCCGCCAATCTCCTGCTCCAGCTCGGCGCCGAGGCGCGCCGCCAGGGCGTCATCGCCGCCAGCGCCGGCAATCATGGGCTCGCGGTCGCCTTCCACGCCCAGCGGCTCGGCATCCCCGCCACCATCGTGATGCCGGAGTACGCGCCGCTCATCAAGGTGACCTCGGCGCGCCGCTACGGGGCGGAGGTCATTCTCCACGGCATCAACTTCGACGACGCCTACGAGCGGGCGCGCGCGATCGCCGCCGAGTGCGGCCGGATCTTCGTCCATCCGTTCGACGACACGCGCGTGATCGCCGGCCAGGGCACGCTCGGTCTGGAGCTGCTCGAGCAGCTGCCCGACGTGGAGGCGGTGCTGGTGCCCGTGGGCGGCGGCGGCCTCATCGGCGGCGTCGCGCTGGCCATCAAGGCCAAGCGCCCGGACGTGCGCGTGATCGGCGTGCAGTCGGCCGCGCTGCCGGCGATGTCGCGATCGCTCGAACGCGGCGAGCGACTGCGCGTGCAGGCCGCGCCGACGATCGCGGACGGCATCGCCGTGCGTCAGGTCGGCGAGCTGACGCTCGAGCTCGCCCGGCGATGGGTGGACCGCGTCGTGACGGTGGACGAGGAGGAGCTCGCCAACGCGGTCCTGCTGCTGCTGGAGATCGAGAAGACGGTCGTCGAGGGCGCCGGAGCCGCGCCGCTGGCCGCGCTGCTCAATCGGCGTCTGGACCTCGAAGGCCGGCGCGTGGCGCTGGTGCTCTCGGGCGGAAACATCGACGTGACCATGCTCGCGCGCATCATCGAGCGCGGCCTCGTGAAGGACGGCCGGCTGGTGCGCCTGGGCGTGCTCCTGCGCGACGTCCCCGGCGCGCTGGCACGCCTCACCGCGCTGATCGCCGAGGAGCGCGCCAATATCCTGCAAATCCTTCACGACCGCGCGTTCTCGCCGCACGCGGCCATCGGCCAGACGGAGGTCGAGCTGACCCTCGAGACGTCGGGCCCTGAGCAGATCGCGGCGCTCAAGCGCCGCCTGGAAGTCTCCGGCTATCGCGTGGAGGAGCGGAGCAGGTAGCCGCGCCCAGCGCGCTGGCAATGACCACGCGCGTGCGCTCGGCCAGATCCCGAGCGCCGGCGCGCGGATCGGCCGAGGCATCGGCGGCCAGCGGCGGATGATACGTGATGGTGATCCGGCCGCGGCGCGGAAGCCGGCGGCCCGGAGGCCAGGCGTCGTGCGCGCCCGCGATCGTCACCGGCAGGACCGGCACCCCGAGCGAAGCGGCGAGCCGGAACGCGCCCATGTGGAAGCGGCCGAGCGTGCCATCCTCGCTGCGGCCCCCCTCGGGAAAGATCATCACGACCGCGCCGTCGTCGACCAGACGCCGGCGAGCCTCGCGGACGGCGCCCGGGTCCCGCGCGTCGAGATCGACCGGAAAGGCGCGCAGCAGCCGGATCGCGCGACCCAGCACCGGGATGTGGAAGAGGCGGCGCCATGCCATGAAATACACGCGGCGCCGGATCGGGATCGCGACCAGGACCGGGTCGGCGAACGTCTGGTGGTTCGGGGTCACGATGAGGGGCCCCCGCGCGGGGATGTGCTCCGTTCCCCGCAGCTCGAGGCCGAAGTACACCCGCGCCGCCCCGCGGACCAGCGGGCGGACGACGTCGAGGACCGGCGTGCGCACGGGGCTAGCCTACCGAAGAACGCGCGCGGACAAAAAACGGGGCCGGGATCGGTCCCGGCCCCGCGTCAGCTTCGCGTCGTCTGGCGTCTAGTCGTCGTCGACGCCGGCCTCGACTTCGACCGGCTCGAGCTCGTGCTGGCGCCCACGTCGCTCCAGCAGGCCCTGGCAGCGGACGCAGGTCTGAACCTCCGGCAGGGCGCGTAGACGGGCGGCGGCGATCTTCTCGCCGCACTCCACGCAGGTGCCGTACTCGCCGTCGTTCAGGCGGTCGAGGGCGGCCGTGATGCGGTTGACCCGCTCCACCAGCAGCTCGCGCGTGGCGAAGCCGATCTCGCGCCGCTCGTTCGCCTGAATCTCGTCCACCTCGTCGGCGTACGCCCAGTGCTCGCCCGAGGGCCCCAGCAGCTCGTCGAGGGCCGCCGTCCCACCCATCTGGCGCAGCCGACTTACCGCTTCTTTAAGGTCCGTCTCCAGCCGCTTCCGGATGTCCATTGTCATTCGCCTCCGTGTGCTTCGGGGCCGGGGCAAGTGCAACCCCTGTGCCGTACCTGAGACGTACGACCCCGAGGGGAGGATTCACACGCTAAAACAATCATCTGCGATCCGACCTTGGATCCCCGGAGGCCGGTCCTCTGGGGCAGATTGCCCAACGACCGGACAGTTTCCGGAAGCCCGGCTGACACTCCTGGTTAGGAACAAGGCAGGCAGGGCGGGAGATTCGGCGCCCCAAGGCGGTCGGGGCACCGTCCGGGAGCTACTCCGAGTCCTCGTACCTCTTCTTGAGTGAGGCGACGACGGCCGGATCGGCCAAGGTCGTCGTGTCGCCGAGCGCCCGCCCCTCGGCGATGTCGCGCAGGAGGCGGCGCATGATCTTGCCCGACCGGGTCTTGGGCAGCTCTGCGGAGAAGATGATGTCGTCCGGCCGCGCCAGCGCGCCGATCTTCTTGGCCACGTGCGACTTCAGCTCGTCCATGAGCGCCGGGGTGCCGTCGACGCCGCCCTTGACCGTCACGAAGGCCGAGATCGCCTGGCCCTTGATGTCATGCGACTTACCGATGACGGCGGCCTCGGCGACCGACTTGTGGTCGACCAGCGCGGACTCGACCTCCATCGTCGAGACGCGGTGGCCGGAGACATTCATCACGTCGTCGACCCGGCCGAGCAGCCAGAAGTAGCCGTCGCGGTCCCGCTTGGCGCCGTCCCCCGTGAAGTAGATGTCGGGGTACTTCGACCAGTACTGCTTCACGTAGCGGTCGGGATCGCCCCAGATGCCGCGGAGCATGCCCGGCCAGGGCTTTCGGAGCACGAGGTATCCGGCCTTCGCCGGCTTGCCGGCCTCGTCGAGCACCTCGGCGTCGATGCCGGGGAAGGGACGCGTGGCCGAGCCCGGCTTCAGCACGGTGACGCCGGGCAGCGGCGTGATGAGGATGTGTCCCGTCTCGGTTTGCCACCAGGTGTCGACGACGGGACAACGGCCGCCGCCGATCACCTTCCAGTACCACACCCACGCCTCGGGGTTGATCGGCTCGCCCACCGTACCGAGCAGCCGCAGGCTCGAGAGGTCGCAGCGCTTCGGATACTCCTCGCCCCACTTCATGAACGTCCGGATGGCCGTCGGCGCCGTGTAGCAGATGGTGATGCCGTGCTTTTCGATGATGCGCCAGAACCGGTCCTTGTCGGGGAAGTCCGGCGTGCCCTCGTACATCACCGTCGTCGCGCCGTTCGCGAGGGGGCCGTACACGACATAGGAGTGGCCGGTGACCCAGCCGACGTCGGCCGTGCACCAGTACACGTCGTCGTCGTGCAGATCGAACACCCACTTGTGGGTGGCCGTGATGCCCGTGAGGTAGCCGCCCGTGGT
>WNEW01001387.1_pt1 | contig 11860 bp, 8 predicted proteins | sample 5399891 | NCBI WGS metagenome assembly WNEW01 (sample SAMN13153336, study PRJNA577476) | soil metagenome | isolation source: 40 cm grassland meadow soil pre-rain plot 5 | place: USA:California | collected 2015-09-08 | reverse complement strand
AATCCGGGTCATTTACCAACTCATCGCGCTGGGCCCAGTGGAAATACAAGGCCCTCGACGCGCCGGGCCAGGCGAAGCCGGACCAGGAGATCGTCGGGCGCATCTTCACGAAGGTGCGCGAGCTGTACCGGAACGAGGGCGGCGTGTTTCCCGATCCTGTCCTCGCCCTCGACTGGTCCTACGCCAATCCGCTGTCCCCCGCGGAGGATGAGGTGGCGCGGGAGATCAACGGCAAGGACCTGACCACCGGTCAGCAGCTGCCATCGTTCAGCGCCCTCAAGGACGACGGTACCACGTCGAGCGGAAACTGGCTGTACTGTGGTTCGTACACGGCGGACGGGAACATGATGACCCGCCGCAGTACTGAGGATCCCAGCGGCATGCAGCGGTTCTCCAACTGGGCCTGGAGCTGGCCGGCCAACCGGCGGATTATGTACAATCGGGCGTCCACGGATGCGCAGGGGCGGCCGTGGGATCCGTCGCGGACGGCCATCGTTTGGAATGGGAAGGCCTGGGTCGGCGATGTTCCGGATTACCCGGGAACATCAGAGCCGGAGAAGGGCGCGGGCGCGTTCATCGTGCTTCCCGAGGGCGTGGCCCGGCTGTTCACGCCCGGGGACACGCTGAAGGAAGGTCCCTTCCCTGAGTTCTACGAGCCTGTCGAGTCGCCGGTGGACAACCCCATGCACCCCACCGGGCAGAGCCGCAATCCAGTGGCGACGATCTTCAAGACGACGGAGTGGGACAAGCTTGGCACAGCCAAAGATTTCCCCATCGTCGGCACGACCTACCGGCTCACGGAGCATTTCCACTACTGGACCAAGAACCACGAAAAGTCGATCGAGATGCAGCCCGAGTTCTTCGTGGAGATCCCTGTGGAGCTCGGTCAGGAGATGGGGATCAAGGACGGGGAGATGGTCCGGGTCAGCTCGGCGCGGGGGCACATCGAGGGCAAGGCCATGCTCACCAAACGGATCAGGCCCATGACCATCGCCGGCAAGAAGGTGTATCAGATCGGCTTCCCGATCCACTGGGGGTTCATCGGCCGCGGGAAGCAGGGCGGCAGCCTGGCCAATATCACCACCCCGCCGGTCCTGGACCCGAACTCCTTCTGTCCGGAGTATAAAGGCTTCCTCGTGAAACTCGAGAAGGTGTGAGCCGATGAGCCCATCGATCAGCGCACCGGCCTTGCAGGTGAAAGCGATTTCGGCCTCGCCTCGGGGAGCCGCCGGAATCAAGCAGGTTCCCGAAGTCACCAAACTGATTGACGTCTCCGTCTGCATCGGTTGTAAGGCCTGCGAGGTGGCCTGCCAGGAGTGGAACGATCTGGGAGTCGACAAGATCCGGACCCTGCCCCCGGGGACGTACCAGACGCTGCCGGACCTGGAGTACAACTTCTGGCAGCTGATCAAGTTCAACGAGACGGAGCGCGACGGACGGCTCCTCTGGACGCTGACCAAGTATCAGTGTATGCACTGCGAAGACCCGGGGTGTCTGCGGGCCTGCCCGGCGCCGGGCGCGATCGTGCAGTACTCCAACGGGATCGTCGACTTCGTGCAGGAGAACTGCATCGGCTGCCAGTTCTGCGTGACCGGGTGCCCGTTTGACGTCCCGAAGATCAGTCCGTCCACCGGCAAGGTCTATAAGTGCACGTTGTGCTCGGACCGGGTCGGCGCGGGGCTGGAGCCGGCCTGCGCGAAAGCCTGCCCCACCAATGCCATCTCCTTCGGGACCCGGGAGAAAATGCTGGCGCAGGCCACTTCTCGGGCCGAGCAGCTGAAGGCCGACGGAAATGCCGCCGCGACCGTGTACAACCCCGAGGGCGTCGGCGGCACACACGTGGTCTATGTGCTGCCGCACGGAGACGAACCGGATCTGTACGGGTTGCCGAAGAACCCCAAGGTGACGTTCGTGAGGCTCTGGAAGGGGCCGATGAAGTGGCTCGGCAATCTCGTGTTCGCGGGCGGCATCGTCGGCGTTCTGCTGCATTATTTGGGCTACGGACCCCGAGACGTCGAAGAACCCCGCCAGGACGTGCACTGAGGGGATCGGGATGGCCCAGCGCGCAGCACCGCGGAATCTGGTCGTGCGATACACGATGAGTGAGCGGGTCGTCCATTGGACGGTCGCCCTCTCCTTCCTCTACGTGATGTTCACGGGGCTGGCGCTGTTCTGGCCTCCGTTCTTCTGGCTGGCGGACGTTTTTGGCAGCGGTCCGGTCATCAGAGTGTGGCATCCTATCGTCGGGCTGGCCTTCATCGCCGCCCTGGCGGTCATGTTCACCAGGTGGGTCAGGGATATGTTCCTCGACGGTGAGGACCGCAAGTGGCTCGCTCACGTCCGGGAGTATGCCACTGGAGAGGATCGCGGGGTGCCTGAGGCCGGGCGCTTCAATGCCGGTCAGAAGTTGCTCTTCTGGCTGCAGCTGGGTTCTGCCGTGCTGCTGGTGCTCTCGGGGGTCGTGCTGTGGTTCCCGGGATCGTTCGGGAGAGAATTGCGCGAGGCCAGCTTCATCGTCCACGATCTGGCCGCCATCGCCGCAATCGGCGGCATAATCCTGCACATCTACATGGGCGTGTTTGTCACCCGCGGGAGCGTGCAGGCGATGACTCGGGGGACGGTGTCCCCGAGGTGGGCGGAGGCGCACCACGGGCGCTGGTTCAAAATGATGCGGTCGGGGACTCCCGCTCCCCGCCGGTGAGCGCCGGTTTCCGCTCGTTGCCCCTCGCAATGTTTCCGAACGGTCGCTGATCGCGTTGCCTGACGTCCTCGTTTCTCCCTGGGAGCAGCGGATCCGCCGCGCTGAGGAGCTGACGGCGCGGTATCCGTACGCTGCGGAACCGCTGCGTTTCTACCAGCAACTGGTCCGCTTCCAGGAGGGGATGCAGGAGTCGTTGCGGGCTACGCTCACAGACCTCAGCCGGCCCCAGAACGAAGACGTGTTCCCCTTGCGCGCGCTGCTCCGTGAGGAGCACCGTGACCTGCTGCTGCCAAGATTCCCGGAGTTCCTCGATCATGTCCGTCGCACCGGCTCACCCGCGCTGGCGGACGCGGCGGCGGCGTTGCGGTCTGTGCCGGAAGACCGCTGGGAGGCGCTGCTGGAGGCGTACTGGTTCCAGGACACCGGTGGGGAGAGCGCTGACAGTGAGGTGATGGCGATCGATTTCTTCCCCAAGGCGTTTCTGCAGCCGTACGCGTCGCTGCTGGCCGGCGGCCTGCGCGGCGATGGCGAGGATGCCGAGATCGACTGGAAGGTGGCCGAAGGCATCGCGGCGTGCCCGATGTGCGGGGCGCGGGCGCAGGTGTCGGTCCTGCGCCCAGAAGGACACGGATCTTCACGATCCCTGGTCTGCTCACTGTGCGCGACGGAGTGGCGGTTCAAGCGGGTTCGCTGCGTGGCGTGCGGGGAGGAGGAATTTGAGCGCCTGGTCTTCCTCACTACTGAGGAGTTCCCGCACGTGCGGATCAACGCCTGCGACACCTGCCATACCTATTTCAAAGAAGTGGACCTGGTCAAGGAGCTAGCGGCTGTCCCCGTGGTCGATGAGATCGCCACGATGCCGCTGGACGTCGTGGCCGTGGAGCGCGGCTACCGCAAGCTGGAGCTCAATCTTATCGGAATGTAGATAGTGTGGGTTGCGTGGAATAGTGTCAGGCGACCGGTATCGGCAGGCGTCGGACGAGCCGCTCGGCTGTGGCGCGGAAGGCCTTTGCCGCCGGGCTCTCCGGCGCAGAAAGGATCACCGGGACGCCTTCGTCGCCTCCCTCACGCACCGCCGGGTCGAGGGGAATTTCGCCCAGCAGCGGCACACTCTGCACCTCTGCCAGTCGCTGCCCGCCTCCCCGTCCGAAGATATAGACCGGCGGCTGATCGGGAGCGGCCTGATAGTAGGACATATTCTCGATGATGCCGAGTACCTCGATGTTCACCTTTTCGGCCATCCGGGCGGCGCGCTGCGCGACGCTGACGGCGGCGGCCTGCGGGGTCGTGACAATGACCATGTGAGTCTGCGGCAGCGTCTGGGCGATCGTGATGGACACGTCGCCGGTGCCGGGAGGCAGGTCCAGCAGCAGATAGTCCATGTCGTCGCCCCAGTGCACCTCGTTGATGAACGTGGTCAGCGCCTTGTGCAGCATCGGGCCGCGCCAGACGACCGCGTCGGTTTCGTCCGGGAGCATGAAGCCGATGGACATCACGCGGATGCCGTCCTTCTCCAGCGGGACGACCATCTGATCGATCATGGTCGGACGGCCCCGTACCCCGAGCATCCGGGGAATAGAAAACCCGTACACATCCGCGTCGATGATGCCGACCCGGTGGCCCATCTGCCGCAGCGCGACCGCCAGGTTCACCGTGACCGTGGACTTCCCCACGCCGCCCTTCCCGCTGGCGATGGTGAGGACGCGGACGGGAGACTCGGGGGTGATGAAGGAGGAGCGGCGGGTGGCGCTGACCTCGCCGCCGCGCAGTTTGGCGATCAGCGCCTGGCGCTCGTTGGGCGCCATCTCGCCCAGGGTGACGTCCACTTCCCGTACGCCAGGAATGGTGCGCACGCGCTCACGAATGCTGTTGACGATGGTCTCGCGCAGCGGGCAGGCGCTGATGGTCAGGAGAGCATTGACGCTGACGCGCCCATCACCGACCTGGATGTCGCGCACCATCTCCAGATCCACGATGCTCTTGTGCAGCTCGGGGTCTTCGACGCTTCGCAGCGCCTCCAACACCTGCTCGCGGGTGACGACGTGCGGATCAGCGGACATGGTGCATTCCTCGGCTCGCAATGTCGCGGTGTAATTCCATCATAGCACAGGGTCAGTGGGCGGACGGAGTGGATCGGGCGCCGCGGCACTCCTCGCACTCACACAGCTCGAACCGCAGCATGGGAAACGGGTACAACCCCGTATTGTGCCCGTCCCACCACGTCAGTTGCAGGGCGTAGGCGCCGACGCGGTCGATGCGCATCGGATGGACGTCCTCGCGGATCGAGGCAGGGTCCACGGAGCGCCGGACCGGCCACTCGCCCCGGCAGTGCGCGCAGGGACAGGACAGGCGGAGCGCCTTCCAGGAGTATGTGGAGCGGTGGCCGTCGGACCAGGTGATGCGGAAGGGCTTGCTGACGACGCTGCCCAGCTCGACCGGCGTGGGCATCCGGGGGCTCATGGAGAAACTCTTACGTATGAAGCGAGGTGAATCCTTGGCCAAACGTTATCAGATAAAGGCATGGGATCCATCGCTGTGGGTGAGCCGGAAACCCTTCGGCATCGGCGAGCAGCGTCCGAACAACTACCTGGAAATCTGGAAGGCGCTGTGGGAGAACAAAGATCAGCTCCCCTTGGCCTGGCGGATCTTGCGGCGAGGCGTCTGCGACGGATGCTCGCTGGGGACCGCAGGGATGACGGACTGGACGCTGCCGGGCGTCCACCTGTGTAATCTCAGGCTGCGGCTTCTCCGGCTGAACACCATGCCGGCTCTGAACACAAAGGCCTTGGAGGATCTCTCCGGCTTGCGCGGCAAGCGAAGCGACGAGCTGCGCACGTTGGGTCGCCTGCCGTACCCCATGGTGCGGCGGCGGGGGCAGGCGGGATTCCGCCGGATCAGCTGGGACGAGGCGCTCGACCTCATCGCCTCGCGCATCCGCGCCGCCTCACCGGACCGCCTCGGCTTCTACCTCACCAGCCGTGGCATGCCCAACGAGGCGTATTACGCCGCCCAGAAGGCGGTGCGCGCCATCGGCACCAACTCCATCGACAACGCCGCCCGCGTCTGCCACTCCCCGAGCACCTTCGCCCTCAAGCAAGGCCTCGGCGTGGCGGCGACGACCTGCTCGTATGCCGACCTCATTGGATCTGATCTGGTCGTCTTCGTCGGTGCCAACGTCGCCAACAACCAGCCGGTGATGATGAAATACCTGTACTATGCCCGCAAGGCCGGGACCCGGGTGGTGACGATCAACAGCTACCGCGAACCTGGGATGGAGCGGTACTGGGTCCCCTCGGCTCTGGAGAGCGCGTTCTTTGGGACGAAGATGACCGACCGGTTTTTCCTGGTGAACGTCGGAGGCGATATCCCCTTTCTCAACGGTGCCCTGAAGTGGATGATCGAGCGAGGCTGGGTCCACCGGGAGTTCATCGACCAGCACACGGCGGGTTTCGACGATCTGCAAGCGGCGTTGCACGGCCAGTCCTGGGAGGAACTGGAACGGCTAAGCGGCACGTCCCGGCAGGAGATGCTCGAGTTCGCCCGGATGGTGGGTGAGGCGGAGACCGGCATCATCGTCTGGGCGATGGGCGTCACACAGCACGAGTTTGGTGAGGATAACGTCCGCTCGATCGTCAACCTCGGGTTGAGCAGGGGGTGGGTGGGCCGTGATCGCTGCGGGCTGATGCCGATCCGGGGGCACTCCGGCGTCCAGGGGGGCGCCGAGATGGGTGCCTACGCCACGGTCTTTCCCGGGGGCCTCCCCGTCACGCCCGAGCACGCCGCTCGATTCTCAGAGCTCTGGGGTTTCCCTGTGCCGGCGACCAAAGGGCTCACAGCGCCGGAGATGATCGATGCCGCGTACGAGCGGCGTCTAGACGTGCTCGTCTCTGTCGGGGGGAACTTCCTGGAGATCCTGCCAGATCCAGCGTATGTGCGCGAGGCGATGGAACGCGTCCCGCTGCGCGTCCACATGGACATTGTGCCGAGTACCCAGATGCTCCTTGATGCCGGCGAGGCAGTCATCATCCTTCCCGCCGCGACGCGCTACGAGACGCCGGGTGGTGTCACAGAAACGAGCACGGAGCGGCGCGTCATCTTCAGCCCGGAGATTCCCGGGCGGCGGATCTCGGAGGCCCGGCCTGAGTGGGACGTCTTCATGGACTTGGCGCGCCGGGTACGCCCCGACCTGGCCGGCCGGTTGGGCTTCGAGAGTACTGCGGCGATTCGAGCCGATATCGCCCGCGCCATCCCCTTCTACGACGGCATTCAGCGCCTTCAGAACGCGGGAGACCAGTTCCAATACGGCGGATCTCACCTCTGCTGGGGATGGAAGTTCCCCACGCCGGACGGTAAGGCCCATTTCTCGGCGGTTGGTCTACCGCGACTCGAGCTGCCCGATGGGATGTTCCTGCTGGCGACCCGCCGCGGCAAGCAGTTCAACAGCATGGTCTATGAGCGGAAGGATGCGCTGACCGGGGCCGTCCGAGATGCGGTGATGATCAGCGGAGAAGATGCCCAGCGGCTCACGCTGCGCGACGGAGACCCCATCATCCTCCACAGTGATGCTGGAGAATTTCGCGGCCGTATCCTCATCGCGCCAGTTAAGCCTCGAACTCTTCAAGTGCACTGGCCCGAAGGACAGGTCCTCATCGACCGGCGCCGCCGCTCGCCACAGGCGGGGATTCCAGATTACAATGCGCTGGTGCGCATCGTCCGTGCAACTCCAGAGCTACCAGTCCGCTAGTCCAGAGAGCGGAAGAGCGCCGCGGCCCGATCGTATTCCTCGGGCGTGTTGACGTTCATGAAGCTGCGCAGGGCCGGATCCCACTTCCGCAGATCCTCCTCAGGGATCAGGCGCACGCGCAGCGCGGGCTCGGCGAGCAGCCGGCGCAGCGAGCCGCCCCCGCGCCGCAGCAGGTCCTCCGCGGTCTGACCGACACTGCGGTGATAGACGGCACACAACGGGTGGATGTTGCCCAGCGCCTCGGGGACGATGGCACTCCATCCGGGTGCAAGATCGATCAATCCCGCGAGCAGCGCGCGTTCCACGAAGGGAAGATCGCAGGCGATCGCCGCCGCATACTCCGTCTCGGTGGACATGAGGCCGGCGTGCAGTCCGACAAGCGGTCCCTCGCCGGGCCACCGGTCCGCGATGACGGTCGTGCCGCAGTCCCGGTACGCATCCGCGTCCCGGGCGACGACGATCACCGGATGGCAGACGGTGGCGACCCGCTTGACCACCCAGGTCAATAAGGGGAGATCACCGAAGGGCAGCGCAGCCTTGTCGCGGCCCATCCGGCGGCTCCGCCCACCGGCCAGGACTATTCCGGTGACGCTTTCCTCTGCCACCGCACTTCCTCTGCAGGACCTGTGCTCAACGGCCGCGTGGAGCGGGGAAGTTCGGCGAGCCGTAATTGGGCCCCTCAGGCGGAGCGGTAAGCGTAGCGCGGTCGCGTCCACTCGGCCGCGGACTGGGACGGGGCTCGGTTCCACGGTAGGGAATCGGAATGTACTGCACAGACGGCCGGCGGTGTCCGGCCTGAGGGTATAGCGCCATCAGCGTGTATACGTCCGCCGGTACCTCGGTAGAGACTGGCAGGCCGATCGTCTTCGCTTCCCGTGCCGTGATCGGATAGTCGTGCGTCCACGTTCCAGACGACAGCAGCCCAGCGACGCGTTCCGCGTCTGCGCCCATCCGATCTTCGAGCAAAGACTGCACAAAGGACCGCACCTGCCGCTGTGCCTTCCCGGCTACGTCGGCAAGGATCACTGTCTGATCGTCGATCTCTTGGATTGGTTTCTGCTCCAGCACTTTGATAATAGACGATGCGGGATATTGGCCGAGTTGAGGATCCACCGGACCCAGGACGGCGTGCCGGTCCATGACGATTTCATCCGCGGCCAGGGCGATGAGCGTTCCGCCGGACATGGCATAGTGGGGAACGAGCACCGTCACCTTCCCGTCGTGCTCCTCCAGGGCGAGGGCGATCTGCTCGGCCGCCAGCACCAGTCCGCCCGGAGTGTGGAGGATGAGATCAATCGGCATCTCCTCGGGCGTGAGCCGGATGGCGCGCAGGATCTCCTCGGAGTCATCAATGTCGATGTAGCGGAAGAACGGGAAGCCCAGCAGGCTCATCGTCTCCTGGCGGTGGATCATGGCGATGACCCGAGAGCCGCGCTGACGCTCCAGGGTCGCCAGCAGTCGTAACCTGCCCTGTTCGAGCCGCCATCGAGCCAGGATCGGCTGAATGGCTGTAATAATGAAGAACACCCAGAACAGGTCTGAGATCGACAATCGCATCACCCGACCCTCGCAGGAAATGGTTGCGGTATTCAGCATGGTAAACAGGACTCCTTTGGGGAGGAAGAGGTTATGATGCAGCCGGCGGAAGTGCGGCCGTTTGACATGCGTCTGATCCAGCGCGGAGCGCGGTTGCGGCGGTCGCCGTATTTCGAGGCCACCCAGCGGTACGGCTGCCGTGCCTACACCGTGTATAACCACATGTTTCTTCCTAGCTGCTATGACGATCCCGTGGCGGAGTACTGGCACCTGCTCGAGCACGTCACGCTCTGGGACGTCAGCGTGGAACGCCAGGTCGAGGTCACGGGGCCGGATGCGTTTCGCTTCACGCAGCTGCTGACCCCGCGGGACCTCAGCCGTTGCCGGGTGGGAGCGGGCCGGTATGCGCTAATCACGGCTCAGGATGGCGGGATCATCAACGACCCCGTGCTCTTACGGCTGGGCGAAAATCACTTCTGGCTGGCACTGGCCGACAGCGACGTCCTCCTCTGGGCCAAGGCGGTGGCGATTCGGACGGACATGCGCGTGGAGATCCGCGAGCCAGATGTTTCGCCCCTGCAGGTGCAGGGCCCCAAGTCCAAAGTTGTAATGCAAGCGCTCTTTGGGGAGCGTGTTCGCGATCTGTCCTACTACAGCTTCTTTGAGACGACGCTGGACGGCATCCCGCTGGTCGTGACCAGAACCGGATGGACCGGGGAGGTCGGGTACGAGATCTACCTCAGAGACGGAAGTCGTGGGGTGGAGCTCTGGGAGCGGATCATGGAGGCAGGCGCGCCCCACAACATCCGGCCCACCGGCCCATCGGACATCCGGCGCATTGAGGCCGGACTCTTAAACTACGGGGTGGACATGATGTTGGGGAACAATCCGTTTGAAGTGGGACTTGGCCGTCTGGTGGACCTCGACAAGGAAGGTGAGTTCATTGGCAGAGATGCTCTCCGGCGCGTCCAAGCCGAGGGTGTAAAGCGCAGACTGGTGGGCATCGAAATCCAAACCAGTCCGCTTGACCTCAATGAGACGATCTGGCCGGTCCGCAGTAAGGAGACGACGATTGGGGCTGTGACCTCAGCCGTCTATTCCCCCCGCTTGAAGCGCAACATTGGATACGCCATGGTGCCGGTGGCACACGCAGAGATGGGGACCGAGTTGCTTGTCCAGACCCCGCTGGGACAGTCCAAGGCGAGGGTTGTTGGCATGCCCTTCATTGACCCGAAGAAAGAAATCCCCAGGTCGTAGGAGTCCCGCTATCGCACCCGCACCTGCGGGTCTTTAGGCGGATTCTGCCGAGGCCGACCTTCCCTCAGCCACGACCTTCCCCCACCGCGGCGTTTCATTTCATACAGCGAGGCGTCCGCTGCTTTGACGAGCGTCTCGACGGTCTGACCGTCTTGGAGATACACGGCGAAACCCGCGCTGACTGAAAGCGGCGGTTCCTCCTTGCTCGCCGCCAATCGGTCGAGGATGCGGCGCGCGACTGCTCGGGCCGCCTCCTTTTCTGTTTCAACGAGGATTACTGCAAACTCGTCTCCGCCAAGGCGGGCCGGCGTGTCAATATCCCGGGCCCGGGCGCGGAGGGTTTTGGCTAGCCGGACGATGGCGCGCGTGCCGACCACATGACCGTAGTGGTCGTTGATTTGCTTGAGGCCGTCCAGGTCGAGCAGCACGAGGACAAAGGGTCGTCCGGTGCGGTTGGACCGCTTCATCTCCTGTTCTATGACCTCGATGAACCGGCGGTGGTTGGCTAGACCGGTCACCGAATCGCTGATCGCCATATGCCTCAGCGTATCCTCAGTCTGTCTCCGTTCGGAAACCACCGCCGCAAGCAACAGGGTCATGACGGTGGTCACGCTCATGAACGCTTGGACGAGGAGAAGAGACTCGTTGGCTGATGCTATCGCAAAGGGGCCCGATCCATGAAGCGTTCCGTGAATGGTGATCACGGAGAGCATGAAGATAGCCGTCGCCGCCGCGCGGGCACCGAACCGGAAGGCCAGCCAGACCAAGAAGGGAATACACAGGAATTCCACCGGATAATGTTTGGTTTGAGATGGAAAGAAGCCGCCGAAGATGGACTGGCTCACAAGAAAAAGACTCAGGAGCATGACCACGGCTTCAGCGGTCCGCGCTCCCCTCAATCCCCAACGCGTGCGCGTGCTCCACAGGACCAACAGTGGAGCTACTACCAGCGCGCCGCCTACATCCCCCAGCCACCAGGTAAGCCAGATCGAGCCGAATTTGGCCCACGAGGCGAAACCGGTGAGTGAGAGGCTGGCGACTCCAACCGTGGCGCTCACCGTGGTGCTGACCATCCCGGCCAGCACCGCGAACTTGAAAACGTCCTGAGCTTTCTCAAATGCCTTCTGACCGCCGGCAAACCGGTTGACAAGATACGCTCCTACCACTCCTTCCAGTGCGTTCCCGATCGCGATGCCCAGCGAGGTGGCCGCCGTACCCGCGGTCATGATATTGGCAAGAAACGCGCCGATCAGGACTCCGGGCCACACGCGATACCCGAGCACGAGCATGGCGGCCAACGCGATCCCGGTCGGGGGCCAGATCGGCGTGGCGCTCGGATGGACGTAGGCCAGGCGCAGCCCGTACCTGGCGGCGACAAAGTACATGGCGGCGAGGATCGCCACCACGGCCCAGTATTTTGTCAATCGCACAAGCGTCAATCCTTCGTCTCCCAAAGTTCCTGCACATCTACGTACTCTCATGCCCTTTTCAGCAGTTTTCCGCCGCCGATGATGTAATCTACAGGAGGGAGGGACTGAAATGCCATGGATTCCGTACGTTGATCTCGCCTCGATCACGGATCCCGAGATTCGTGGCTACCTTAAGCTGGCCCGCCGGGAAGG
>WNEW01001386.1_pt1 | contig 11860 bp, 14 predicted proteins | sample 5399891 | NCBI WGS metagenome assembly WNEW01 (sample SAMN13153336, study PRJNA577476) | soil metagenome | isolation source: 40 cm grassland meadow soil pre-rain plot 5 | place: USA:California | collected 2015-09-08 | reverse complement strand
GGTTGCGTCAGAGCGTGGGACGGTTTGGCGGACGCGGACGTTAGGGTATACTTCGCCACTGTTCCCGGGCCGAAGTGGCGGAACTGGCAGACGCGCACGTTTGAGGGGCGTGTGGGGCAACCCGTGGGGGTTCGAGTCCCCCCTTCGGCACCATGTTTTCCTACGCGGGCGCCGGGCTTGATCGACTTCCGTCGCGCGCACGCGCGCATGAACCGGGCGTAAACGGAGCACAGCATCTCGGGGCTGGCGTGCCCCAGCATCGCCGCCACTCACGACGGCGCCTCGCCGGCGGCCTCACCACCAAGGAGATCGGCGCGCTCGTCCATCTGAGTGCGCACACGATCAGCGACCGCCTGGAGAAGATCGCGGCCGTCTTCGACGTCCGCTCGCGCGGCGAGATCGTCGCCGAAGCGTTCCGCTCCGGCCTCATCTAGGCCTCGTCATCGCGAGCGCCCCCCGATCGGGGGTCGGCGCTCCCTCCGCTTCACCGCCGCGCCGCCTCCACACGCGAGCGGCGGCGCCCGCGAACGGCCGCCGAAAATTCCCCCTCGCGCCTGTAGGCGCCGCTCGCGCGGTGCAGTACTACTTCGTGCAATAAGGCGGCGGTCCGTCGCGCCCCGGACCGCCGGAAGGGATCGAGCGATGTTCGGGATCGTCGGCGATGTGGGCGACAAGGATGCCGCGCCACTTCTGATCGAGCCTCTCAAGCGCCTCGAATGCCGCTCATTCCCTTGCGCATCGCGCGCCGGGGGTACCGCGTCGTGCGCGAGACCCAGCGTCAAGTCGCCTGAGCGCACGCACATGTCGAATCGGAACGGAGGAACGAAGTCACGGTTCGGTCGACGTACTCTGCGGTGCCTGACGGACGGAAGGAGATCGGCATGCGTCAACCAGTAACGCTGCGCGCAGTGATCGGCCTACTCGGGATTGCGACCTTGGTGCTCGTCGCCGGCAGCTTCGCCATCGCGGACATCACGCCGCCGCCGCCGCCGTTCAGCGGGAAGTGCGACTTCCTGACGGGCGGCGGCTTCATCTACCCGAACGGCGCCGACAAAGGGAACTTCGGGGTTGGAGGCGGATGCAAAAAAGGTTCGGGGACGAACGGGGTCCCGTACTGGGGCCATCTCGAATACCACGACCACGGCCTCGACCTGAACGTCCACGTGATCGACATCACGGCGTACTTCCCCGAAGGAGCAACGGGCGCTGACCCCCAGACCGGCCAGCCGACCGGTACCCGTTGGATTTGTGGCACGGCGAGGACAGACATGTTCGGTGACGTCGACTTCGCGGTGAGGGCCTCGGACGCGGGCGAACCAGGCACCGCGGACGAGTTCGACATCCAGCTGACCCAGAACGGCACAATCGTCTATTCGACCTTCGACTTCTCAGGCGGCACGCACCACAAGTTGGGCGGAGGCGACGGAGGGGGCGGCAACATCCAGCTCCACGAGCCCAACAATTCGACCACGGGGGACTTCGGCGGCTCGTGCCCGGCCGCGATATAACGTCAGTTGTAGCGGCTCGCAGGCGGGTGGTTCGATAACCAGTCTGTGTCGCTGGCGCCTGGCGGTTGCTCCCAGGGGGTTCGCCACGAACCCCCTGGGGCAGCCGTCCGAGCGCCGGCAGTGACGGCACTTTTGCGGGATATCAGGTGGATGAACCGCCGGGAGTTCCTCGGGCGCGTCGCCCTGGCCGCGGCGAGCCTCTCGGGTTGCTCTTCACTCGGTACTCGGACCACGCCCGACTCGCCCCCCGCGCAGGCTCGCGCGCCGAGGAAGGTCGTCATTCTCGGGGCCGGGCTGGCGGGGCTGGTCGCGGCCCACGAGTTGACGCAGGCCGGTCACGATGTGACGATCCTCGAGGCGCGCGCGCGGCCGGGCGGCAGGGTGCACACACTCCGCGAGCCGTTTTCGGATGGCCTCCACGCCGAGGCCGGCGCGCTGTTCATTCCGAGTAACCACCAGCTCACCCTCAAGTACGCCAACTTCTTCAGCCTGCCCATCCGGCCGAATCCGCCCCTGTCTGCCCCGGGTCTCTTCTACGTCCGAGGGCAGCGCGTCGTCGCCAACTGGGGGCCGAATGTCGAGTGGCCATTCGACCTCACTGCCGACGAAACGAAGCTCGGCGTCGGGGGCATGTGGGAGAAATATATCGGCGCCGAGTTGGAGGGCCTCGGCGACGTCACGGCACCGGGGTGGCCGTCGGATCCCCGACTCGAGACGCTCGACCGGATGAGCGTGGCCGAATTCCTCCGCTCACGGGGCGCTTCACAGGGCGCCGTGGCCCTCCTGCGTGTCGGCTTTCTCGACCTCGTCGGTGATGGCATCGACAGCTACTCGGCCCTCCTGATGCTACGAAGATTCGCCCTGAGACGGACGGAGTCGCTGAGGTTCTCGATCACGGGCGGGGCCGACCGTCTCCCGAGGGCCTTCGCAACGACACTGGCAGCGCGGATTCGCTACCAGTCCCCCGTGGTCCGCATCGAGCCAGGTGAGACATCTGCCTCTGTCGTGATCGGGCGGGACGGCCAACATCAGAGGCTCACCGCGGACCACATCGTCTGCACGATTCCCTTCTCCGTTCTCAAGAGCATCGATGTCTCCCCGTCGTTCTCGCCGCAAAAAGCACGGGCCGTCGACCAGCTGCCGTACACCTCGAGCACCCGCGTCTACCTGCAGTTCAGGCGAAAGGCGTGGACCAGCGAACGTCCCTACGTCACGGCGACCACCGACCTTCCGATGAAGTGGGTGTTCGAGCACACGGCGAGCCAGCCAGGTCCGCGCGGAATTCTCGAGGCTCAGGCGACCGGCGTGGATGGCCGGCGCGTGGCCCAGATGGGGGAGAGCGACAGAGTGCAGTTTGCGCTTTCCCAACTGCAGCGGATCTTTCCCGGTCTCAGCGGGGACTTCGAGCGCGGGGTGTCGAAGAGCTGGGACGAAGACCCGTGGGCCCGCGGTGCCTTCGCGTATTTCCGGCCCGGCCAGATGCTGTCACTCCTACCGCACATCGTCCGTCCAGAGGGCCGAGTGCATTTCGCGGGGGAGCACGCGTCCCCGTGGTCGGCGTGGATGGAGGGGGCGCTGGAATCGGGCCTCCGCGCTGCCCGCGAGGTCAACGAGGCTCCGCCCGCCGCCCGGTAGAGGCGAAGGCGGGCATCACGTGCTCGGCGAAGAGCCCCAGCTTCTTCTGCTCCTCGATATCAGACCGCAGGCTCGTCCTGGGGCTCGGCCGGAACCGCTTCGAAGGCACCGGGCTTGAGCTGCTCGACAATCCCGAGGTGCGCCAGCATTACCTGAGAGACTCGTGGCCATCTGTCCGACGCGGCGCGAACGAGGAATAGAGTGCCGCACCGGCCACGATGAGGTTGGCGGCGACCACCGGCACGGCGTCGATCGCGATCCCATACATCACCCAGAGCAACGCGGCCCCTGCTTGGATTCGCCTGAGTGTCAGCGGCCGGCGGAAGAAATAGGAGCTTGCGAACACGGCCGTGGCGAGCCATCCGATGATGGTGAGGCTCATCTCGTGCCGTCGGAATACTGTCGCAGGGTGACCCAGTCCGTTCGTGCCTTGTCCCACGCTTGCAACGCCAGCCCCTTGGAGGCGAAGAGCTGGCGGATCCGCGCGGCGTCCCAGCCGACCACGTCTTCGAGGATGGGCACCAGAACGCTGAGGGCGTTGTCGCTGATGACGGTCCTTCGTGCGATCCGCGTGATGTGCTTGGCCTCCGACACCGCGATCGTGAAGCCGTTCCCGCTGTTGACGTGCAGCATCACGTGGACATCGGAGCTTCCGTCACCGACGTAGACGGTCCGGTCCGGGCTGATCTGCAGCTGGCTCGCGAGCGCCTCGAGGATCGCGACCTTGCCGTAGCCGGCGGGGACCTGCGTGACGGCGCAGATTTCGCCGGAGGTCGCGTCATACGCGCACTCCGCGCCGTAGATGTGGTCCGGGGGAACGATGCCCTCGAGCGCGGACTCGACCACCGTCCTGGGTGCGGCCGAGATGACATAGAACGAGAAGTGATACTCGTCGGCGCCAGCCTCGAGCGACGTGACGAAGCGCTTGATGTCCTTCTTCAATCGTACCTGCCTGCCTGTCTCGATCAAGTGCTCGCGGCGTACGCACCGGAACTCGGGATCGTGGCGAAGGAGATACGTGAGCTCGGCGCCCTGCTGGACCAGGTGAATGTCCGAAAGACCGGCAACCTTCTCGCGAAAGTTCGGCACGCCGATCAGCTCGCTGAGAACGAGCCCGGAATCGTTGAAGCTCAGCGTCTGGTCGAAGTCGCTGGCGATGAGGTAGTGGCCGGGCGCTGCCCTGACGGTGGACATGTTGATTCCCCCCACCCTTTGGATGCAGAGATGACGCCATGCGTCGCCCGCCTGGTGTTCCCGGGCGTTTCGGCTGTTGAACGCGGGCCGACCTGCTGTTTTGGTGGGCATGCGCCCAACGATTCGGCAGCGAGATTTCCGGGCTGAGGGCGCGATCGCGTCGCCACCAACGATGGACGTTCGGCGCGGTCCGAGTTAGCGCATCGGCCGGATGGCGATCTCCACCGTCCTTCATGGACTCTCCTCCCGAACAAACGTCGAACGTCGGCGGGAACCGAGCACCGGCAATGCCACCGTACCTGCTGCGCGAAGCCCGTGGCTTCGTGCGGTGGCCTGAGGGGCGTGGCATAATGATTCGGTTTTGAACACAAAGACGGAGCTTCCCGTGATCGAAGTGCGCGAGCGCAAGCCGCCGTGGCTGAAGGTGCGCGCGCCCGGCGGGCCGAATTACCTCCGGCTCAAGCGGCTCATGCGCGACGCCAACCTGCATTCCGTGTGCGAGGAAGCGCACTGTCCGAATATCGGCGAGTGCTGGGAGGACGCGACCGCCACCTTCATGATCCTGGGCGACGTGTGCACGCGGAACTGCGGCTACTGTGCGATCGCGCACGGGCGACCGACGTGGGAGGACCGCGAGGAGCCCGAGCGCGTGGGACGCGCCATCGGCGAGCTCGGTCTCGAGTACGTCGTGATCACGTCGGTGAATCGCGACGATCTCGCCGACGGCGGCGCCGCCCACTGGGCGGCCACCGTGCGGGCGGTCCGGCGCCACGCGCCGCGCTGCCGCGTCGAGGTGCTGATCCCAGACTTCCAGGGCGACGCGGCCGCGCTCGCCACGGTCATCGACGCCGCCCCCGACATCCTCAACCACAACACGGAGACGGTGCCGCGGCTCTACCGGGTCGCGCGGCACGGCGGGCGCTACGAGCGCGCCCTCGAGCTGTTCCGCCGCGCGCGCGCGACGGCGCCCGCGCTGCCGACGAAGTCGGGCATCATCCTCGGCCTCGGCGAGGAGCGCGACGAGCTGCTCGCGACGATGCGCGATCTCGTCGAGGTGGGGGTCGCCATCCTCACGCTCGGTCAGTACCTGCGTCCCTCGGCCCAGCACCTGCCGGTGGCCCGCTACTACCGGCCGGAGGAGTTCGCCGAGCTGGCGGAGGCGGGACGCGCGCTCGGCTTCGCGCACGTCGAGGCGGGCCCGCTCGTGCGCTCGTCGTATCACGCGAAGAAGCAGGCGGACGCGGCGGAGACGCGCGGCTAGTGGAATACCTGCCCATCCTGCTGACTTTCGCCTTCGCGGCGGGCGTGGCGGGCGCGCTGCTCGGCATCCCGCTGCTCATCGCGCCCCGGCGGCTGTCGCCGGTGAAGCTCGCGCCGTTCGAGTGCGGCAAGGATCCGATCGCGATAAGCGAGGGGCGCTTTCCGATCAAGTTCTCGACGGTCGCGATCCTGTTCATCATCTTCGACATCGAGCTGTTCTTCCTGTGGCTGTGGGCGATGCTGTTCCGCCGCCTGGGCTGGTTCGGCTTCGTCGAGATGCTGGTGTTCCTGGCCATCCTGATGCTCGGCTACCTGTACATCTGGCGTAAGGGAGGGCTCGAGTGGGAGTAGGCAGCTTTTTCACCTCACGGCTCGACGAGGCCATCGGGTGGGCGCGGAAGTACTCCATCTTCCAGTACCCGTTCGTCACCGCGTGCTGCGGCATGGAGTACATGGCGACGGCGTGCTCGCATTACGACGTCGACCGCTTCGGCGCCGGCCTCCCGCGTTTCTCGCCCCGGCAGGCCGACGTGCTGTTCGTGGTCGGGACGATCTCGCACAAGATGGCGCCGGTGCTCAAGCGCATCTACGACCAGATGACGGAGCCGAAGTGGGTGGTGGCCTTCGGCGTGTGCACCTGCACCGGCGGCTTCTACGACAACTACGCCACCGTGCAGGGCATCGACACGATCATCCCCGTCGACGTCTACATCCCGGGCTGCCCGCCGCGTCCGGAGTCGGTGATCGACGGGCTGATGAAGCTCCAGGACAGGATCGCGGTCGGGGCCCAGAGGTACTGATCGGATGGACGGCGCCGCGATCCTCGAGCGGCTGCGCGCGCGCCTGGGCTCGGCCATCGTCGAGACGCACGCCCAGTGCGGTGACCACACCGCGGTGATCGAGCGCGCCGCGCTCCCGGGCGCGCTGAGCCTCTGCCGTGACGCCGCCGAGCTGGCCTTCGACGTCCTCATGGACCTCACGGCGGTCGACTACCAGAAGTATCCCGGCCGCGAGGACGGGCCGCGCTTCGAGGTCGTCTACCACCTCTACTCGCTGCGCTGGAACCACCGGCTGCGGATCAAGGTGCGCGTCGACGAGGACGACGCCGTGGTGCCGACGGCGGTGCCGCTGTGGCCGATCGCCAACTGGCTCGAGCGCGAGGTGTGGGACATGTTCGGCGTGCGTTTCGAGGGCCACCCCGACCCGCGCCGCCTGCTCATGTACGAGGAGTTCGTCGGTCACCCGCTGCGCAAGGACTACCCGATCAACCGGCGCCAGCCGCTGATCGGCCCCCGGATCTGAGCGTGGCCGAGCCGACGCGCCGCGAGATCATGCTGGGCGAGGGCAGCGGCACGGGCTCCGGCCAGAACCTCACCGTCGGCATGGGCCCCGCGCATCCTGCCATGCACGGGATCATCCGCATCCTGGCCGACCTGGACGGCGAGATCATCCGCAAAGCGGACGTCGAGATCGGCTACCTCCACCGCGCCTTCGAGAAGGATTGTGAAGTCGGTGGCTGGAACAACGCCATCCCCTACACGGACCGGCTGAACTACGTCTCGCCGCTCATCAACAACTTCGCCTACGCCAACGCCGTCGAGAAGCTCTTGGGGATCGACGTCACCGAGCGGTGCAAATACATCCGGACCATCATGTCCGAGATCTCCCGGGTGTGCGATCACCTCACGTGCATCGGCGCCTCGGCCATGGAGCTCGGCGCCTTCACCGTCTTCCTCTACATGATCAAGGCGCGCGAGTTCCTGTGGGAGCTCGTCGAGGACGTCACGGGCGCGCGGCTGACGATCTCCTACGGCCGCGTGGGCGGCGTGAAGGCCGACCTGCCCGAGGGCTTCGACGCCAAGCTGCGCGAGGCGTTCAAGCAGACGCGCGAGGTGCTCGACGAGGTCCACCGGCTGCTGACGGGCAACCGGATCTTCATGGACCGCATGGTCGGCGTCGGCGTGATCTCACGCGAGGAGACGATCGCCTACGCGATCACCGGGCCCCTGCTGCGCGCCGCCGGCGTCGGCTTCGACGTGCGCCGGGCCTCGCCGCACTGGGCGTACGACCGCGTGGAGTTCGAGGTGCCGACGCAGAAGGACGGCGACAACTACGCGCGCTATCTCGTGCGCATGGCGGAGATGGAGCAGGCCATGCGCATCGCCGAGCAGGCGCTGGCGGCCATTCCCGGCGGCCCCATCAACGTGGACTTCGAGGGCCGGCCCATCGATCCCGCCGCGTACGTCGACCAGGGCAAGCAGGGCAAGACCGAGGGCCTGCTGCTGGTGCCCATCACGCTGTCGCCGAACCTCGGCGGACAGGACCGCAAGGCGCTCGAGCGCGTCAACGCCCACGACAAGCGCGTCGTGCTGCCGCCGAAAGAGACGGCCTACGGCTCCATCGAAGGGCTCATGAACCACTTCATGCTGATCATGGAGGGCTACGGGATCCGCCCGCCGCAGGGCGAGGCGTACTTCGCCTCCGAGGGCGCCAACGGCGAGCTCGGCTTCTACATCGTCTCCGACGGCGGCGACCGCCCGTACCGCGTGCGCTGCCGGCCGCCGTGCCTGCCGCCGATGGCCGCGCTGCACCGGATGATCGAGGGCGGGATGATCGCCGACCTCATCCCGACCTTCGGCTCCGTGAACATGATCGGGGGCGAGCTCGACCGATGACGATCGCGCGCGTGGAGTTCTCCTCCGAGCAGCTGGCCGAGGTGCGCCGGCTGCAGGGCCTCTATCCGGACACGCGCGGCGCGCTCCTGCCCGTGCTGCACATGGCGCAGGACACCTTCGGCTACGTCTCGCTCGAGGTCGAGGCGTACGTGGCCGGCCTCTTCGGGCTCTCGCCGGCGCACGTGCACGAGGTCGTCACGTTCTACACGCTCTACTTCCAGCAGCCCAAGGGCCGTCACGTCGTCGCCGTCTGCCACAACCTGTCCTGCCACCTCGCGGGCGCCCAGGACATCCTGCGCCACCTCGAGGCGCGGCTGGGCGTACAGCGCGGCGAGACGACCGAGGACGGCCGCGTGACGCTGCAGGCCGTCGAGTGCCTCTGCGCCTGCGAGGCGGCTCCGATGATGCAGGTGGACGATCGCTACGAGATGAACCTCACGCCGGACAAGTGCGATCGGATTCTCCGGGACCTCCGATGATGGCAGAGCTCGTCCTCATGCGAAATTTCGACCGCTCGAATTCCCACACAATTTCCTCGTACCGGAGCGCGGGCGGCTACGCGGCCTGGGAGAAGGCCAAGACGCTGGAGCCGGCGGCGATCACCGACGAGGTCAAGAAGTCGAACCTGCGCGGCCTCGGCGGCGCCGGCTTCCCGACGGGGATGAAGTGGTCCTTCATCCCGAAGACCCACACCGGCCCCGTCTACCTCGTCGTCAACGCCGACGAGGGCGAGCCGGGCACGTTCAAGGACCGCTACCTGCTCGAGCGCGACCCGCACGCGCTCATCGAGGGCATGCTCATCACCGCGCGCGCCATCCGCTCGGCGCTCGGCTTCGTCTACATCCGCGGCGAGTACGTCGAGCCGTGGCGTCGCTTCAGCGCCGCCGTCAAGGAGGCGTACGAGGCCCGGCTGCTGGGCGACGGATTCGACGTCGTCGTGCATCGCGGCGCGGGCGCCTACATCTGCGGCGAAGAGACGGGCCTGCTCTCGTCGCTCGAGGGCAAGAAGGGCTGGCCCAAGATCAAGCCTCCGTTCCCGGCCATCAAGGGCGCCTTCGGCCAGCCGACGATCGTCAACAACGTCGAGACGCTCTGCTGCGTGCCGCCGATCATCGAGCGCGGCGCCGCGTGGTTCGCCGGGCTGGGGACCAAGACGCAGGGCGGCACGCGGATGTACTCCGTCTCGGGGCGCGTGAAGAAGCCCGGCGTGTACGAGACGTCCGTGTCGATCACGCTGCGCCAGCTCATCGAGCTCGCCGGCGGCGTGAGCGGAACGGGGCGGCTCAAGGCGGTGGTGCCGGGCGGCGGCTCGGCGGCCATCCTCACCGCCGACGAGATCGACGTGACGATGGACGTGGACGGCTGCAAGAACGCCGGAACGATGATCGGCTCCGCCGGCGTCATCGTGATGGACGAGAGCGTGTCGATCCCGGAGGCGCTGCTGGTGCTCGCGCGCTTCTACGCCCACGAGTCGTGCGGACAGTGCACGCCGTGCCGCGAGTCCACGGGCTGGATCGAAAAGATGGTGCACCGCATCGTCGACGGCCACGGCCGCAAGGACGACCTCGACACCATCCTCGACGTCGCCAAGCGGGGCGGCGGCACCACGATCTGCGCGTTCTACGACGGCGCCATCGGCCCCTACATCTCCTACGTCGAGAAATTCCGCGGGGAATTCGAGGCCCTATGCCGGCCATGAACCGGATCGTCGGGGCATCGCGGTTCGAGCGCCGGCTTTGCCGGCGCCATCCGGTTCTGGGGGAGGCTCGGAGGGGGCCGTCGAGGCCCCCTTCGATGCTCGAGCGCCGGCTTTGCCGGCGCCATCGATGTTCTGGGGGGAGGCAGCCCCGAGCGCTGTGCGCGAGGTTCGTCGGAAGGGGGGCGAAGCCCCCCTCCGAGTTGGCCCTATGCCGAGGCTGACCATCGACGGCAAAGAGATCGAGGTCGAGGCCGGCACGAACCTCATCGAGGCGGCGCGCCGTCTCGGCATCGAAGTCCCGCACTACTGCTACCACCCCGGGCTGTCGATCGCCGGGCAGTGCCGCCTCTGCATGGTCGACATCGAAAAGACGCCGCGGCCGTCGATCGCCTGCAACACGCCGGCGGCCGACGGCATGGTGGTCCACACGCAGACCGAGCGCGTGAAGGACATGCGCCGGTCGATGATGGAATTCCACCTGATCAACCACCCGCTCGACTGTCCCGTGTGCGACCAGGCGGGGGAGTGCTGGCTGCAGATCTACTACATGCAGCACGGGCTCTACGATCCGCGGATGCTGGACGAGAAGGTCCACAAGCCGAAGGCGGTTCCGCTGGGACCCCACGTCATGCTCGACGCCGAGCGCTGCATCCTCTGCTCGCGCTGCGTGCGGTTCTGCGACGAGATCACGGGCACGGGCGAGCTGGGCATCTTCGGCCGCGGCGACCACTCGGAGATCGGTCTCTTTCCCGGGCAGGACCTCGAGAACAACTACTCGGGCAACGTGGTCGACATCTGCCCCGTCGGCGCGCTGACCGACCGCGACTTCCGCTTCCGAGTGCGCGTCTGGTACCTGGACACGACGAAGTCGATCTGTCCCGGCTGCGCGCGCGGATGCAACGTGGAGGTCCACGTCAACCGCAAGCGCCCGCACCACGCGGAGGGCCGGCGGGTGGCCCGACTGAAGCCCCGCTTCAACGACGCCGTGAACGCGTGGTGGATCTGCGACGTGGGTCGCTACGGCTTCGACGCCGTGGACGATCCGAGCCGCATCCGGTTCGCGCGGCGCGGCGACGCCGAGGTGGAGCTCGACGAAGCGCTGAACGCGCTCCTGGACGCGCTGCGCCGCCACACGCCCGCCGAGATCGCGATCCTCGCCTCCCCCGATCTCGCCAACGAGGACCTCTTCGCGCTGCGGCGGCTGACCGAGACGCTCGGGATCCGCCAGGTGGCGTTCGGCGTGCCGCCGGCGGCGCCGACGCCGGCCGCGGACGACTTCCTGCTCCGCGCCGATCGCCATCCGAACACGCGCGGCGCCGAGACGATCCTTCCCGCCGGTGACGCCGCCGCCATCCTGGCCGCCGCGCGCGCCGGACGGGTCAAGGTCCTGTGGGTGTTCCAGCACGACCTGCTGGCCGCTGGCTGGTCCGCCGCCGAGACCCGGCAGGCGCTCGAGCGCGTCGACACGCTGGTCTTCAGCGGCACCAACGACAACGCGACGAGCGCGCTCGCGACGCTCGTGCTGCCGCTGGCGGCGTGGGTCGAGCGCGACGGGACGTTCACCAACTTCCTCGGGCGCGTCCAGCGCTTCCGCGCCGCCGTGGAGCCGCTCGGCGAGGCGCTCGCGGCCTGGGACCTCCTCGGCCGCCTGCTCGGCCCCCTCGGCGTGCCGCCGGCCGGCGCCCGGGCCGAGCTGTGGTTCCGCGAGCTGGCCACGACCGTGTCCGCGTTCGCCGGACTCACGTACCAGTCCATCGGCGACGGCGGCGCGATGCTCGCCGGCGCGCCGCCCACCACCGCGCCCGAGCCGCCGGGACGCCGCGCGCCTGCCCCCGCATGAGCGCCGTGGTGGCAGTGCGAGCCGCAGCCGCAGGCGAGACGAGCCTGTG
>WNEW01002808.1_pt1 | contig 11872 bp, 11 predicted proteins | sample 5399891 | NCBI WGS metagenome assembly WNEW01 (sample SAMN13153336, study PRJNA577476) | soil metagenome | isolation source: 40 cm grassland meadow soil pre-rain plot 5 | place: USA:California | collected 2015-09-08 | reverse complement strand
GCTCCATATCCGAGTGAATCTTGCCCGCAGCTTCCGACGCCTTCAGGCCCTTCCGGATGGCCCAGGCTCGCGACTCGACTTCGCCCGCTGTGAAAAACGTGATCAGTCCGAGCAGGTCATAGGCGGTCTTCGTCAGCCGGACCAGCCCCGACTCGGTGAGGCCGGCTTCCTTCATGAACTCCCCGCGATCCTCGGCGGGCAAGGTCGAGAGCTCCGCCTCCAACTGTCCATAGAGGATGACGAGCCTGGCCCTTCTCTTGTCGGCCAACTCCTTGACCGGCCGCACCAAGGGATCGTCCTCACCGGCTCCTTCCGCGGCGTTGGCGATAAACAGGATCGGCTTGGCCGACAACAACTGGCACTCGGTCAAGATCGCGCGCTCCTCCGCCGTGAACGGTTGATTGCCCAGCCATTCGCCTTTGTTCAACAAGTCACCGAGCTTCTCCACGACCGCCAATTCCTTGGCGGCTTTGGCGTCGCCCGACCTGACCTTCTTTTCCACCCGCTGCTTCCGGCGATCCAGGGTCTCCACGTCGGCGAGCATCAATTCGGTCTCGATCGTCTCGACGTCGTGCAAGGGATTCACACCGCCGCTCACATGCACCACGTCGGGATCCTGGAAGCACCGGACGATGTGCATCAAGGCATCCACCTCGCGAATCTGCGCCAGGAACTGGTTCCCCAATCCCTCGCCCTTGCTCGCCCCTTCCACCAGGCCGGCAATGTCGCGGACTTCCAACGTGCTTGGCGTCATCTTTTTCGAGCGGAAGATGTCGACCAGCTTGTTGAGGCGCGGGTCAGGCATCGGGGCGACCCCGACATTGGTCTCCACGGTGGAAAAGGGATAATTGGCCACCACCGCCCCGGTGCCGACCAGGGCATTGAACACGGTGGTCTTCCCGACGTTCGGCAGTCCGATCATTCCGCAGCAGAGTCCCATATCCCCTCACCCTTCCCCCTCCCCTGAGGGAGCGAGGGCGTCCTCCTTCTTTCAGAGCGGCATCCACGGAGGGTGGGTGGACCGCCCTTCACTGCGCGCCTCGTTTCGCCTTCCTGTCTCACTATCCGTTGGGAGGGTGCCCGTGTTGGTCCGACTGCGGCCGTCGAGCGAGGGCCTTCTGAGGCCGCGCGCTCCGGGAGCAAAGGACCGACACGGGCGCCCTGCCAACTCTTCACCTTCTGCGAGCACAAAGGGCGGGCCAGCCGCCCTCATCCATCCTCATCTCCTTCGCCCTCGCCCACCCTTACGTTGAACCGATTCATGGCGGCCTCGACCCCTTCCGCGACCAGGCTCTCGAGGGCCGCTACGGCTCGTTCCAGACCCGCTTCGATGCGTGGAGTCTCTTCGGGAGGGAATGGTGAGAGGACAAACTCGGCGGGGTCTTCGCCCGGAGCGGGCCGTCCGATGCCGACCTTGAGACGACAGAACTCGTCAGTTTCCAGAGCAGTCAGGATCGAGAGGAGACCGTTGTGGCCACCGGACCCGCCGTTCCGCTTGATCCGAAGGCGCCCAAGTTCCAGATCGAGATCGTCATGGATGACGACCAAATCCCGGGGAGAGAGCGTCAACTCTTCCAGCAAGGCCTTGACCGCCGGCCCTGTCTCGTTCATCCAGGTCAGCGGGGCGGCTAATCGCACCTCAACCGAGCCGACGCGCCCCTTCCCGGATCGCGCGCGCCCGGCCGGCCCGAGGTTTACCGACCATCGAGCCGCTGCGAGCTCCAGGACGCGGACTCCGATATTGTGACGGGTGCGGGCGTAGCGCTCGCCAGGGTTGCCGAGTCCTACAATCAAGTGCAAGATTATTTCTTTCTGTCCTCCTTGGCCTCCTTCTTCTCCGCTTGGGGTGCCTTCTTCTCCGGCTTGGCTTCTTTCTTGTCAGTCTTGGCTTCCTTGGCGTCTTTCTTCTCGCCCTTGGCTTCGACGGCTGCAGCGCCTTTCTCGGCCACCGCGGCTACTTTCTCGCCTTTCTCGTCCACCGCTTCGCCTTCTACCACTTCCTCCTTGCCCTTGCCGATGACTTCAGGTTCTTTGCCTTCCTCAGTCACGGCGCCGCTGGTCAACAGGGCCTCCAGCTTGGCCTCTGAGATCGGCACCGCGACCCGCACGACCATCTGGTCCGCCTCGTCCAGAAATTTCACGCCCTCGATCTGCTTGAGTTCCCGGACGTGAATGCCCTGGCCGATCACCAGCTCCGAGGCATCGACTTCAACCCGTTCCGGGATCACGGTCGGCAGGCATTCAACGAGCAATTCGCGCATGTTGTGGTGAAGCAGGCCGCCGTCTTTCACTCCCGCCGGGACTCCGCCCACCACGCTCACCGGAACTTTCACCCGAATCGGCTTGGTCAATGAAATCTCGAACAGATCCACGTGGAGAATCTCTCCCGTCACCGGATCCTCCTGGAAATCGCGCAGGAGGGTGGTCCGGACGGCCTTCGACTGTGCGCCGTTGACGGTCAGAGAAATGAGCGCGGTGCTGCCGGCATGGGCGCGCAGGATCATGGTCACGGCGAGCGGGTCCAAGGAAAGCAGGAGGCACTCCCCCTGCCCGTACAGGACGGCCGGGATCCGCCCGCTCCGCCTCAATTGCCGGGCCGGCCCCTTCCCCGCCCGTTCTCTCACCTCGGCTGCTAGGTCGAATTTCATAGAGGCTCCCCCATAAAACAAGCGAATAGCGAACAGCGGGTAGCAATTAGCTCAGAACTCTGAGCTGCTCGCTACCAGCTACTCGCTATTAGCTGTTCGCTATTGGCTGTTCGCTTTCCCTTACGCGAAGAGCGAGCTGACCGATTCTTCCGAGTGGATCCGTGTGATCGCCTCGCCCAGGAGCGGCGCCACCGACAGGACCCGCAGCTTGGGACAGCGTTGTTCCTTGCCGTTCAATGGAATCGTGTTCGTCACGACCACTTCGGTGAGGCAGGACTCCTGTAGTCGCTCGAGTGCCGGCCCGGAGAGAACGGGGTGCGTGCAGCCTGCCCAGACCATCCGCGCGCCCTTCTCCGCGCAGGCCTGCGCGCCCTGCACGATCGTTCCCGCGGTATCGATCATGTCGTCGAGCAGCAACACGTTGCGTCCGTCCACATCACCGATGATGTTCATGACCTGCGTGTTGTTCGGACCCTCACGACGCTTGTCGATGATCGCCAACTGCGCCTGGAGCCTCTTCGCGAAGGCGCGCGCGCGCTCCACGCCGCCGGCATCCGGAGAGACCACGACGAGATCGGCCGCGCCCCGCTTGTTGATGTAATCCAGCAGCACGGGCGTCGCGTAGAGGTGGTCCACCGGGATGTTGAAGAACCCCTGAATCTGCCCGGCGTGGAGATCCATCGTGAGCACACGATCGGCGCCGGCGGTGGTGATCAGATCCGCCATGAGCTTGGCCGAGATCGGAACCCTCGGCTGTTCCTTCCGGTCCTGCCGCGCGTACCCGAAGTACGGGATGACGGCGGTAATCCGATAGGCCGAGGAGCGCTTCAACGCATCGATCATGATCAGCAGTTCGATGATGGAGGTGTTGACCGGAGTGCAGCACGACTGGGCCACAAACACGTCCGCGCCACGAACGTTTTCCTCGATCCTGACGCGTATCTCGCCGTCACTGAAGGAGGAGACGGTCGCCTCGCCGAGACTGATCCCCAGATGTCCGCAAATCTCGCGTGCCAACGCCGGGTTCGCGTTCCCGGAAAACAGCTTGATTTCTTTGTCCATCACACCCTCCGTGCGACCAGGGGGACCGGACTCGTTCCGCGCCGCCGCTCAGCTCCGCCGGCTGTCGAAGGATTGGCCGGACAGCGGAGCGTATCGGAAAGGCGGGTTCCTTGTCAACCGACCCGCAAGGGATGGTGATGCGGGCGAGGAGTGTGCCTCACGCTGGAAGGATGCTCCGCCCGTGTGGACCGCGTAGGCCCGTCTCCCGCTAGCCCGGCCCACCGAGGCCCGGGCGCGGCCCGCCGAGGCCTTGTCTCGGAAGACCCCGAACACGGTGGCGCCGCTTCCGGACAACAACGCGGCTTCGGCCCCCGCCGAGAGCAGCTCCTCCTTGATCTCCCGCAGCACTCTATGCGTCTGCGCCAGCGCCTGCTCAAAATCATTCTCCATCAGAGGCACGACGTCATCCCACGAGAATGACGTCCTCCCCGCGACGCCGCGGAGCGTCGGCGACAACGGTGGCACCGCCTGACGCGTCGAGGCCAGGCGCTCGTACGCCCAGCGGGTCTCGATCGGGAACCCGGGATGGACCAAGACCACCCACCGCTCCCCGGTGAAGGTCACAGGGGCCACCTCCTCCCCTCGTCCGCGCACCAGCGCGCTCGGCGCGAAAAAAAAGAACGGCACATCGCTGCCCACGGCCTGGCCGACCCGGGCCATCTCTTCCGGCGACCAGCCGAGTCCGAGCAGCCGGTTCAGGCCGGCAATGGTGGCTGCCGCATCACTGCTGCCCCCGGCCAGTCCGGCTGAGACCGGAATCCGCTTGGTGAGACGGATCTCCAGCCCCATCGCGCGATCGGCCGGCAACCCGGCCCGCTCCAGCACCAGGCTCGCAGCCTGGGAGACAAGGTTGCGTCCGTCTGTCGGCAACGCCGCGTCATCGCAGTGCAGCCGCACCCCGGTCGAGCGTGGGCTCAGTCGGAATCGAAGCTCATCTTCCAACCCCACCGTGTGCATGAGCGACCAGATGTTGTGGTACCCGTCGGGCCTGCGATCCAACACCTTGAGGATCAGGTTCACTTTCGCGGGCGCGACCACCCGGATGTCCTGCTCGGTCCGATTCACCGTGGCGCCGGGGAGCCTAGTCCCGTCCCCCTTTGATGGTGTATTTTTCCAGCCGGTACCTGAACGAGCGGGCGTTCAGATGCAGCAGCGTCGCCGCTTTCTTCTTGACCCACTTGGCCTTCTCCAAGGCTTTGAGCAGCAGGTCCTTTTCGATCGAGTTGATGACCGCCTCCAGATCCACGCCGTCAGGTGGAAGATCGGCCGGAGTGGTCGGGGGCGCCGCGGTGGGGCGATGGAGCCACCCCTCCAGGTCCGCCTCCGTGATTTGGGGGCCGGCCGCGAAGGCTATCACGCGCTCGATCAGATTTTCCAGCTCTCTCACGTTGCCTTTCCACTCGTGGGCCACCAGCACTTGCATCGCCTGCGGACTCAGCGACAGGACGGGTTTCCCGCTAGCCCGCGCGAACCGCTCCAGGAAGTGCTGAGCCAGCAACGGGATATCCTCCGCGCGTTGGCGCAGCGGGGGGAGCTGGATCGGGATAACGTCCAGCCGGTAGTAGAGGTCCTCCCGGAAGCTGCCGTCGGCGATCGCCTTCTCCAGGTCCTTGTTCGTGGCCGCGATGACCCGCACGTCGACCTTCATATCCCGTGTGCCGCCGACCCGGCGGAATTCCCGCTCCTGGATCACTCGCAACAGTTTGACCTGCATCGCCGGGGTGGTCTCGCCGATCTCATCCAGAAAGATGCTGCCTCCGTTGGCCACCTCGAATAACCCGGCCTTGTTGGAGACCGCGCCGGTGAAGGCCCCCCTCATGTGCCCGAACAATTCGCTCTCCAGGAGGGGTTCCGGCATCGCGCTGCAGTTCACCGTGACAAACGGCAGCCGGCTTCGGCCGCTGTTGTTATGGATCGCGCGGGCGATCAGTTCCTTGCCCGTCCCGCTCTCCCCGGAGATCAACACGTTGCTCTTGGTGTCGGCCACCTTGCGGACCATCTCGAACACTTTCCGCATCGGCTCGCTCTCGCCGATGATCTGGGTGGGCGACGGTCCGGCCCCCTCCCGCTTCAGCAGCATGTTCTCGGTCGAGAGCCGGCGCTTCTCCAGTGCGTTCCGGACGATCAGCTGCACCTCGTCGACCTGGAACGGTTTCGTGAGGTAATCGTACGCGCCCAGCTTCATGGCCTCCACGGCCGACTCGGCGGAGGCGAACGCCGTGATGATCAGCACCACGGACTCAGGCGAGGACTCCTTCACCGCCCTGAGGACGTCCAGCCCCCCCGCCTTCGGCATCTTGAGGTCGGTGATCACGAGGTCAAAGAGTTCCTTATCGATGTGCGCGATCGCTTCTTCTCCGTCGGAGGCGGCCGAGACGCCGTAGCCCGCTCGCTTGAGCATGATGCTCAGCACATCCCGCATACTGCGCTCGTCGTCAACGATCAGGATTTTTTCCACGGCTCACGACTCCACGGTTCAGGGCCCTCGTGCCACATGCGCGGCCCGGCTTCAGGAGAGATGGGCAGGCAGACTACGAAACGCGACCCTTTCCCCACCTGGCTCTCGACTCGGATCCACCCGCCGTGAAGGTCCACGATGCGGTGGACTGAGGCCAGCCCCAGGCCGGACCCGGTGTGCTTGGTCGTGAAGAAAGGAAGAAAGATCTTGTCTATGTCCTCTTTCTCGATGCCTTCCCCGGTATCCTTGAACGCGATTTCGATGACCTCACCGCTCCGACCGCCTGACCCGACCCGCCGGCGCGAGGTCACGATGTCCAGCCGTCCCCCTGAGAGCATGGCATCGAAGGCGTTCGTCGCGAGATTCCAGAACACTTGCTTGAGCTGATCCTGATCCACCTGGGCGAGCATGGGACCGGGGCCGGGGTGCGTCTCGATCGTGATGCCCTTCCGCGTTTGGGCTTCGTGCCGGATCAAATCCAACGTGTCCGTCAGGACCGCGTTCAGGTCGCACTCCGTCAGGTTCAGCTCCGGCGGCCGCGCGTACAGGAGGAACTCCGAGACGATGGCGTCCAACCGGGTGGCCTCCCGAGTGGCGATGTCCAGGAGGCGCGCGGTGGACTCGTCCTGGGCCAGATCTTTGCGCAGCATCTGCATGGCGCCGGCCAGGGCAGCCAGCGGGTTGCGGATCTCGTGCGCCATGCCGGCCGACATTTCGCCGAGCTTCGCCAGCCATTCCTTCCGCCGCATCTCCTCTTCCATGTCCCGGATCTGCGTGAGATCCTTAAAGACTCCCACCAGTCCGGTCTGAGCGCCGCCTTCGGTCAGAGGGGAGACCGTCATGCCGAGCACCAGACGGCTCCCGTCCACCCGGCTGCCCTGGGCCTCGAATCGGTACGGATTCGCCATGGCGGCGGACGGGTCTCCCCCGAACAGCTCGGCCTGCTGCCAGAGGAAGACTTCCCACCATGGTCGGTCGCGCACCTTGTCCAAGTCATAGCCGGTGATTTCCTGGGCGGCCCGGTTGAACGAGGTGATCCGGCCAGAGGCATCGGTTGTAAAGAGCCCGCTGCTGATGCTCTCCACGACGTTCTCGTGAAACGCCTGCAACCGGCTCAGCCCGCGCTCCTTCTCGACCAGGGACTCCGCCAGCGCCCCGCTGAGCACCCCCACCGTGATGACCGCCAGGCTATGGACCCCGAACGTGTGAAGCGTGTCCACCACCGACAATCGGCTGGGCAGGAGCCATCCGCTCGCCGCGAAGACCTGGTACAACTGGAAATTCGTGATGAGCCCGAACAGAATCACCGACACGCCGGCGGTGATCAGCCCTCCGCGGCGCCTCATGATCAGACTGGCCAGGGTCACCGTGATCACGTACAGCACGGCGAATGGGCTCTCGATGGCGCCCGTGGTGGCCACCAAAAAGCTTTCCAGCAACAGATCCACGCCGACTTGGAGGTACGCGAATCGGGTCAAGGCGAGGTCATCGGTCAGATACCTGATGGTGACGGCGTAGGCGATCGTGATCGCATACGTGAAGACGATCAGGGCGTAGAAGGTGAGGACGAGCTCGCCCCTGGCGACTTGAAAGGCAATCGAGAGCCCGAGCAGCAGCGTGACGGCTACCACTCGGACCCCCATCAGCCAATGCAGCTTGACTCTTAGATCAGCCATAGGCCCCTGCGCGCTCCCTGACCGCTCCCTGACCGCTCACTGGCCCCACACGGGCCGCCGAACGTCGGCCTCCACGCCGGCTGCGCCACGGACCCATGATCAGCGCGGTGGGTTCGTTCTCTCGACCTTCATGACGACGGATGGCGCCGCAGGGCACCCGGACGCGCGCAGCCGACCTTACTCGATCGCCGCGGCCATCTTGAATATCGGCAGGTACATGGCAATGACAATGAATCCAATGATCGTTCCGAGGAAGACCATCATCATGGGTTCGAGAAGCGCGGTGAGCGCCGCCACCGACGCGTCGACTTCCTCGTCATAAAAGTCGGCGATCTTGCCCAGCATCGCGTCCAACGCGCCGGTGGCTTCACCGACCGAGATCATGTGGGTGACCATGCTGGGGAACACCCCGCTTTTCGCCAGCGGTTCGGCCACCGTTTTCCCTTCGCTGATACTCTGCTCCACCACTTTATTGCCGGCGGTCTTGGACGTGATCGTCAGGCCTTCCAGAATGGGCACCCCGCTGGTAATGAGGGTCCCGAGCGTCCGTGTGAACTTCGCCACGGCGGCCTTTCGGATCAGATCTCCCATCACCGGCAATTTGAGAAACATGCGATCCATGACCAGTCGCCCCTTGGGTGTCGCATAATACCGCTTGATCGCGTACACGAGCGCCGCCGCTCCCATGATAAGAAACAGGATGTTGCTCTTCATGAAATTGCTGACGTCGATCACCAATTGAGTGGCAAAGGGCAAGCCTACCTTCCCTCCCGACATTTCCAGAAACATGCGGGCAAAGATCGGAATGACGAAGATCATCAGGACGGTGATCACGATCACGGCCACACCCATAATGGCAGAGGGGTAGACCATGGCGCTCTTGATCTGGCTCTTCAGCTTCATGGCCTTTTCAATGTGTTTGGCCAGACGTCCCAGGATCGTATCGAGCAGACCGCCGACCTCACCGGCATGGACCAGGTTCACATACAGTTCGTCAAAGATCTTGGGATGCTTTTTCAGGGCATCGGCAAACGTGGAACCGGCCTCCACGTCAAATTTGATTTCCGCGATCGCTTTGGCGAAGATCTTGTTCTCCGTCTGGGTGGAAAGAATCTCCAGACACTGGACGAGCGGAAGGCCGGCGTTGATCATGGTCGCGAATTGGCGGGTAAAGACGGCAATTTCCTTGTCGCCGACCCCGCCGCCCAAAGACAGGCGCTGCAAGATGCCTTCGGGGGCTTTTACTTCCAGCAGGCTCGAGACGATGACATTCTGCCTGCGAAGTTGCTCCGCTGCTTCTTCACGGGTCTTGGCGGTCAGGTCGCCTTTCCTGACCGCGCCCTGCTTGGTTTTACCAACGTAGGTAAATGTGGCCATCAGCGATCCGGTCCTTGAAGGCTGCCGAGTGGTGCGCGCGCACCACTCCACCCATTTCGCATGTAGTTGCCAGGACTTAGATGGTCAGTACTATGGGCGAAGTCTACTGGAGGACCCTGAGCTTGTCAACTTTGATCGCAATAGACTGCAGCGAAAAAAAAGGCGGTTTCACACGAAGCACGAATCGGGCGAGCGGGCTATACCTCACCGGTGCTGAGACGCGTAAACCCACGGTAGAGGTAGTGGAAGCCGGACATGACGGTGACGCAGACCATGAGATACAGCAGGGGTTGGATGAGACTGAGGTCCATCTGGCGCGACGTCAGCACCACGACCAGAATGAGATAGGAAAGCTGAACCAGGGTCGTGCCTTTTCCCAACAGGGTCGGGGAAATATCCAGCTGCGATTCGGTGAGTCGGGCCAACAGCGTGCCGGTCATGAGCATCATATCCCGACTGACCACCACAATCGCGATCCACGAGGGGACCAGGTGAAGGACTGACAGCGTGACAAACCCGGAGGTGAGTAACAATTTGTCGGCCACCGGGTCCAGGTACGCCCCGAGCCGGGTGCGCTGGTTGGCCACCCGTGCGATGGTGCCGTCCAGCCCGTCTGTGAGCCCTGCGAGCAGGAGCACGGCCAGCGAATACTCATAGCGCTCATAGAGGAGGAACCCGATGAAAACAGGAATCAGCAGGATGCGGAGGATGGTCAGGCTGTTCGGTAGATTCATGGGGTTGCCGCTTCAGCCGGCCTGCTCTCCGTGGTCTGCCTCCCGGCCAGCGCGCGAGCGCCATCATAAGAACCGGGCCAGGGGTTGTCAACAAGGCCGGAGCCCGGTTGCACTCTCCGCCGGGGATGACTATAATCCCGTCGCTCGTCGGAATGAGGTCCGTCTGCGCGGGGGCCGAGGTGAGCACCCTTCCGCTGTCCTTTAGAAAAGAAGGCGTCGTCGAACGACACCAGATCGAGGGCACTGACCCCAGTGACCGGTATTTCAACCGGTCCATCCTGGTGAGTCGGACTGCGCAGGGCTACGCCGCCAAGGTCATGTATGAGGCCTTGACGGTTGAGGGGCAGACGCACTCCACCGTCGGCGCGGCGGTCAGGAGCGTGGTTGACAAGCTCCGAGAGTTCGGGTTCAGGCGGATGCGGACCAGGCCGAATTTCAAGGGCCGACGCTACCTCGCCGAGAAAGAAACCTGGATCGACTACCCGGACTGATCACGTCTTCCCTACACATTCCTCATAGATCAGGTCGTGAATCAACGGACGGAATTGCTGGATTCCGTTGTTTCGTCTCGTGGGATGGACCCGGTTCGACAGCAAGGCCACCTCCAGCTCGCAGGCCGGGTCAATCCAGAGTGAAGTCCCTGTGTACCCCAGATGCCCGAACGCCCGAGCTGAAAGCCGGGTCCCTGAGGAGGACGGGGGGGACGGTGTGTCCCAGCCAAGTCCCCAACTTGACCCAGGGGGGCGGTGCTGCCGGCTGACAAAGCGCCGAACCAAGTCAACGGGCAGCAAGGCATCCTGCCCGAGAGAGCTGCTCAACCAGGCGCGCGAGACCGCCAAGACGGCGGATGCGGTCCCGAACAGGCCGGCGTGGCCGGCAATCCCGCCAATCGCGTACGCGTTCTCGTCGTGCACCTGAGCCCGCACCACCCGCCCGCGCCAGGCATCGTCCTCGGTCGGGGCCACTCTCCCCAGATCAATCGGTTGACCGGGCGGTTCACCGGCCAGTAACCCGCGCGTCTCGATGAAAAACAGCAGTCCCGCACCGATCCGCGCATACACCCGATCCCGGCAGAACGCGGCCAGTGAACATCCCGCGATCCGCTCGACCAGGAGTCCCAACAGCATGAAGCCCAGATCGCTGTACAGACTCCGTGACCCCACAGGAGCGACCAAGGCCTCCTGGCGGATGAGGTCCAACACCGCGTGCTTGGCCGCCGCACTGCCGAGGAAACCTGGCTCGGTGCGATCCTGCTCGGCAAGACGCTCGTAGAAGGGACGCCACGCCGGCAGCCCGGAGCTGTGGCTCAAGAGATGCGCGGCCGTCGCGCTGCCCAGCGCCGACCCCTTCAGCTCCGATAATAGATTTTGCAGCGGCTCTTCCAGATCGAGTCGCCCGTCCTGGACCAGACACAGGACGGCCGTCGCGGTGGCCAATGGTTTCGTCAACGAGGCGAGGTCATACACCGTGTCCAGGGACGCCGGTTCTCGTTCCGGGACGAGCGCCGCACAGCCGAACGCGCGCTGATAGGCAAGGCGCCCTCCGCGGCCGACTGCATGGCGCTCGTGATGGGGTCAGACGCGCTCATCGTATGGCGCGACAGGAGGGGCTAGCCCGCATTACTCATGACGGTTCGTGGCGTCCACCCCTTGCATTTCCTCAGAGCAAGGGGTACCCGGTAGTCGCGTCGCGTTCCACCCATTGCAACGAAGCGCAATGGGTACCCGGCGCTCCGCCGCGAGGCGGGGGCACCCCGCCTGGGGGATCACGAAGGGGGTGCGCCCCCTTCGTGGGGATCGTACAAGGGGGCTGGCCCCCTTCGTAGGAGTCCACGAGGCAGGCTTCAGAGCCGAGTGGGCGACGGGAGCGAGGCGTACTGGAAACAGTAAGTTGAGGGACTAAACGGCGAGCCCGCCC
>WNEW01001759.1_pt1 | contig 11879 bp, 12 predicted proteins | sample 5399891 | NCBI WGS metagenome assembly WNEW01 (sample SAMN13153336, study PRJNA577476) | soil metagenome | isolation source: 40 cm grassland meadow soil pre-rain plot 5 | place: USA:California | collected 2015-09-08 | reverse complement strand
GGTCGGGAAGGCGATCCAACGGGCGATCGCCGGCAGCGGCAAGCGCCTCACGCTGGAGCTTGGCGGCAAGGCCGCCAACATCGTCTTCGACGACGCGCCGCTCGACCAGGCGGTCGAGGGAATCGTGAACGGCATCTACTTCAACCAGGGCCACGTCTGCTGCGCGGGCAGCCGATTGCTCGTGCAGGAGTCCATTGCCGAGCCTCTGCTCGAGAAGCTGAAGCGACGGCTGGGAACGCTGCGCCTGGGGGATCCGCTGGACAAGAACACGGACATCGGCGCCATCAACTCGCGCGCTCAGCTCGAGAAGATCCAGGGCCTCGTCGAGTCGGGGATCGAGGAGGGCGCCGAGCTCTACCAGCCCGAATGCGTGCTGCCGGAGCGCGGATTCTGGTTTCCGCCGACGCTCTTCACCAACGTTTCGCAGTCGTACCGCATCGCGCGCGAGGAGATCTTCGGCCCGGTGCTTTCTGTTCTCACCTTCCGCACGCCGAACGAGGCGGTCGAGAAGGCGAACAACACACCGTACGGGCTGTCCGCGGGCGTGTGGACCGACAAGGGCTCGCGCATCCTGTGGATGGCCGAGCGCATGCGCGCCGGCGTGGTGTGGGCCAACACGTTCAACCGCTTCGACCCGACGTCTCCCTTCGGTGGCTACAAGGAGTCCGGCTTCGGGCGCGAGGGCGGCGTCCACGGCCTGCTGCCTTATGTCGAGCTCAACTGATGGACGTCCGCAAGACCTACAAGCTGTTCGTCAACGGCGAGTTCGTGCGCTCGGAGTCAGGGCGCGCGTACCGGCCCGACGGCGGCCAGGTCAACGTTCCCCGCGGCTCGCGCAAGGACCTGCGCGACGCCGTGCGCGCGGCGCGGACGGCCTTCCCGGCCTGGGCCAGGCGCACGGCGATGAACCGCGGCCAGATCCTGTACCGGGCGGCGGAGATGCTAGACGGCCGCGCGGCGCAGTTCGTCGAGCTGCTCGGCGGAGCCAAGGCCCGACGCGAGCTCGACCAGGCGGTGGAGACGCTGGTCTGGTACGCGGGCTGGACGGACAAGCTGCCGCAGGTCACCGGCACGGTCAACCCCGTGGCCGGACCCTACTTCAACTTCACCATCCCCGAGCCGACGGGCGTGGTCGGCATCGTCGCGCCTGACGACGCGCCGCTCCTGGGCCTGGTGCGCCGCGTCGCGCCGGCGCTGTGCGGAGGCAACGTCGTCGTCGCCATGGCCGCCGAGTCCCATCCCCTTCCCGCTCTGACGCTGGCGGAAGTCTTCGCCACGAGCGACCTGCCCGCGGGTGTGGTCAACATCCTGACCGGCCAGCGCAAGGAGCTGCTGCCGGGCTGCAGCGGCGAGGAAGTGAAAGCTATCGAGGAATCCGCGGCAGGCAACGTGAAGCGGGTGATCAAGCTCCCGGAAGGCGAGCGCAGTCCTTACCTCATCGCCGCTTTCATGGAAATGAAAACCGTCTGGCATCCAATCGGCGTCTAGCCCGCCGAGGGTGACGTTGCGATGAAGGTCGTCATCCCCGGCGGAACCGGCTTGCTCGGCACGCTCCTCGCCCGGGCCCTGTCCGCCGGCGCTCACGAGGTGGTGGTTGTCAGCAGGCGGCCGCGGCCCGCCCCGTGGCCCGTGGTCAGCTGGAAAGATATCGATCGACAGATCGACGGCTGCGGCGCGGTCATCAACCTCGCAGGCCGAAGCGTCAACTGCCGGTACAACGCCGCCAACCGCAAGGAGATCCTCGACTCGCGCGTCGTTTCGACGCGCGCGGTCGGCGAGGCGATCACGAAAGCATCGTCGCCGCCGAGCGTCTGGCTCCAGGCCAGCACCGCGACGATCTACGCCCACCGCTACGACGCCCCCAACGACGAGCTGGCCGGCGAGATCGGCGGCGACGAGCCGGGTGTGCCGGAGACGTGGCGGTTCAGCATCGCAGTCGCAAAAGCGTGGGAGCGCGCGGCGACCGAGTTCTCGACGCCGCGCACACGCAAGGTGCTGATGCGCACTGCGATCGTCATGAGCCCTCAGCGCGGTGGCGCGTTCGATCTTCTGTGGCGGCTCGCGCGACTCGGGCTGGGCGGCGCGGCCGCCGGCGGAAGGCAGTACGTGTCGTGGATTCACGCTGCCGACTTCGTCTCCGCGGTGCTGTGGCTCGCGGAGTCTTCGCTCGACGGTGCCGTCAACATCGCCGCGCCGAATCCCCTGCCCTACCGCGAATTCATGGGCAGGCTACGCGAGGTCGCCGGCGCGCCGGTAGGGTTGCCCGCGACGCGATGGATGCTCGAGGTCGGCGCCTTCGCACTCCGCACCGAAACAGAGCTGATCCTCAAGAGTCGGCGCGTGACGCCGCGACGATTGCTCGATGCGGGATTTTCTTTTCAGTTTCCATCGTGGCGTGAGGCGTGCGCCGACCTCGCGCGACGTAAAATCACCCGTGCATGACTGAGGTCCTCACCCAGCAGGCCCCGAGCGAAAACGCGGGACTGGCGCTGGACAGGGCTTCGAACCGCCCTCCGATGATCACCTCCGCCCAGATCGCGCGCCGCGTGCGCCGGCTGGGACGCGAGATCTCGAGGGTCTACGCCGACATCGACACGCCGCTGGTCCTGGTCGTGATCCTGAAAGGCGCGACGGTCTTCGCCGCTGACCTGCTGCGCAGCCTCAGCATCCCGGCCGAGCTCGAGTTCGTCCGCGCCTCGAGCTACCCGAGTGGGACTTCGAGCAGCGGGCGCCTGAAGCTCGCCCACATGGTCGAGGGTCCGCTGGTCGGCCGGCACGTGCTCCTGGTCGAGGACATCATCGACTCCGGCGTCACGGTCGAGGCGGTGGAGAGGCGAATCCGCAGGCTGGGCGCGGCCTCGGTGCGGCTCGCCGGCCTGCTCGACCGGCCCGCGCGCCGCCAGGTCGAGGTCAAGATCGACTTCACGGGCTTCGTCATCCCCGACCGGTTCGTGATCGGCTACGGGCTCGACTACGCGGGCCTGTACCGCGAGCTGCCGCACATCTACGCCCTGACATAGAAAGCTCGCAGTCTCGTTTTTTCGGCTGGAAGAAGGCCGAGCTCCACTCCCACCTCGACGGCGCGGTGCGGGTGTCTACGGCGGAAGAGCTTTCGGCTCGCACCGGGCTGCGCATGGTGGCGCCCGACGACTGCCCCAGCCAGGCCGAGTACATCGGCTACTTCGACGACGCGATCGCGGTCATGCAGACCGAGTCGGCGCTCGAGCGCATCGCCCGCGAGCTGTGCCAAGACTCGGCGGCCGAGAACGTCGACTACCTGGAGGTACGGTGGGCTCCGCGGCTGCACCTGCGCGAGGGCCTGTCGGTGGAGCAGGTGATCACCGCCGTCCTCGCCGGCCTCGCTTCGGGGCCGATCCAGGCGGTCGCCATCGTGTGCGCCATGCGCCAGCACTCGCCGGATGCGAACCTCGAGCTCGCGCGCGTCGCCGGCCAGTTCGCCGGGCGCGGCGTGGCCGGCTTCGACCTGGCCGGGGACGAGATGCGCTACCCGGCGGCGCCGCACAGGCGCGCGTTCGAAGCCGCCCGCGCGGCCGGCCTGCGCCTGACGTGCCATGCCGGCGAGGCGGGCGAGCCGGCGAACGTCGAGGAGGCGCTGAGCCTGGGCGTGGAGCGGATCGCCCACGGCGTGATCGGCGCCCGCGATCCACGAACCGTGGAGCGCATCCGGGCCGAGGGCGTGGTCCTCGACATGTGTCCCACAGCGAACTGGAAGTGCAAGGCGGTGCAGACGGTGGGGGAGCATCCGCTGCCGCGGCTCATGCGCGCGGGCGTGCGCTGCACCATCAGCACCGACTCGCGCACGGTCGCCCAGACCACGCTCAGCCGCGAGCTCCAGCTCATGTCCGACGCCGGCATGACCGACGACGAGCTCCGGCGCTGCAACAATGTCGCCTATGAGTCGCGGTTCGGCTGAGGTCGTCGTCCGGAACGAGGTGCGGGTGATGTTCCTGCGCACGTCCACCGCCGCGGAGGAGATCCGGAGTGGCTGGGACCGGATGGAGCGCCTCGTGGGCACCAGGGGGCGCAAGTTCTATGGCGCGCTGGATCAGCCGACCGGGGAGTACCGGGTCTGCGTCGAGATGAAGGACGGTGACGACGCCCAGGCGCTCGGCCTTGAGCCGGCGATCCTGCCCGGCGGCCGGTACCTGCGCGCTCGCCTGCGTGGCGAACCGCCCACGGTCTATGAGCAGATCGGCCCGACCTTCGTCGCGTTGGAGAGGGCGGCGCAACCCGATCCGACGCGGCCGGAGATCGAGTTCTACCGCCAGCGCGACGAGATCGACGTCCTGGTCCCGATCGCCGACTAGGTTCCCGTTCCGAACAGCCGGTCGCCGAAGTCGCCCAGGCCGGGGACGATGTAGGCCTTGTCGTTGAGGTGGTCGTCGAGGGCGGCCGTGTACACGTCCACCTCCGGGTGCCGCTCCTTAAGGACCTCCACGCCCTCCGGCGCCGCGACGACGCACACCATGCGGGTGTCCCTGCCGCCGGCCTCCTTGATCAGGTCCAGCGCCTGCGCCGCCGAGCCGCCGGTGGCGAGCATCGGGTCAAGCAGGAGGGGGATCTTGCCCTTGAGCCGCGGCAACTTGTTGTAGTAGATGCGTGCGACGGCGGTCTCCTCGTCGCGCTCCAGCCCGATGTAGCCGACGCTCACGCGCGGCAGCAGCTCGAGGACGGGCGCCAGCAGACCCAGGCCCGCGCGCAGCACCGGGATCGCGACCACCTCTGTCTCGAGCTCGATCGCGTCCGCCTCGGCGAGCGGCGTCTGCACCTTGCCGCGGCGCACCGGGAGGTCGGCCGTCGCCTCGTACAGCAGCATCGTGATCACGTTGCGCGCGTGGACGCGAAAGTCCTCGGGTGGAGTCTTGCTGTCGCGCAGGCCGCGAAGGCCGTCTGCGACCAGCGGGTGCTTACTGACGTGCAGCGCCAAGCTGGTCACGCTTGATGAGCCGGCGGATCGCGTCGACCGCGACCGACAGCATGCGGTCCATGTACGACGGATCGAGGTGGTGGATCTCGCCCGCACCCACCTCGTCGACGCACAGGCACACCGTGCCGGCGCGCATCTTGCGCAGGCGGGACACGATGTACAGGGTCGAGGTCTCCATGTCGTTGCCGACGACGCCGGCTCGCGTCCACGTCTCCAACTCGGCGCGCAGGTCCGGCCGGGGCATCTGGTCCGGGACGAGGTCCGAGTAAAGCGCGTCGACCGACCGCATGATCCCGAGGTGATGCGGGACACGGGAGGACTCCGCCGCATCGCGCAATGCCTCGACGATGTCCAGCGACGCAACGGCCGGGTACTCCTTCGGCACGTAGCCGTCCGGCGTGCCCTCGCTGCGCACGGCGCCAACTGCGATCACCAGGTCGCCCATCTTGATCCCGGGCTGCAGCGCCCCACACGTGCCTACCCGCAGCACGGTGTGCACACCCAGCTCGTGGAGCTCCTCGAGGCCGATCGCCACCGACGGGCCGCCCATGCCTGTCGACATCGCGGACACCTTCACGCCCTCGAGCGTGCCCGTGAACGTACGGTACTCGCGGCTGAACGCGACCTCTTTCGCTCCGTCGAGATGCTTGGCGATCAGCGGCGTGCGGAACGGGTCGCCCGGCGCCAGAACGTAGTCGCCCACCTCGCCTCGTCCCAGACCGATGTGGTACTTCTTGTCGGTCTTCGTGTCGGCCATCGGGCGAATGTTAATCCGCCCTCGTGACCCCGTTCTTGTCGACGCGTGCGAGCACGTGCGGCGGCCGTCGCACCTCGTGGTCGACGACCCGCCACGCGTTGCGGATGCGCGCCGCCACCCGATCCACGAGCTCGCGAGATCTCGCGTGCACCGTCACCAGTGGGTCGCCCCTGCGCACGCGCGAGCCCACGGGCGCTTCGATGACGAAGCCGGCCGCGGGGTCGATGCGGTCTTCCTTGCGAATCCGTCCCGCGCCGAGCTCGATCCCTGAGAGCCCGATCTCGAGCGCGTCGATGCCCTCGACATGGCCGTCGGCTTCGGCCGCGATCGCCACCTGGACCGGCGCGACGGGCAATCCCTCCGCGAGGCGACCGCCCTGGGCGGTGAGCATGCGCTCGAACCTCTCCCGGCCCGCGCCCGAGCGCAGCACCTTCTCGACGTCGGCGGCGACACCCGCCACCGCGCACATCTCGCGCGTCACCCGTACGCAGACATCGAGCAGCTCCTCGTCGCCCGCGCCGCCGAGCGCGTCGAGGGCCTCCTGCACCTCGAGGGCGTTGCCGACCGAGCGGCCGAGCGGGTTGTCCATCGCGGTCACGAGCGCCACGGTGCGGCGCCCCGCCCCCTCGCCCAGGACAACCATCTCCCGGGCGAGCTCCTCGGCCGCGGCCACGTCCGGCATGAACGCGCCGCGCCCGAACTTGACGTCGAGCACGATGGCGTCCGCGCCGGCGGCGATCTTCTTCGACATCACGCTCGAGGCGATCAGCGGCACAGAAGGCACGGTCGCGGTCACGTCGCGCAGCGCGTACAGGAGCTTGTCCGCCGGCACCATACGCGGCGACTGCGCCGCCACCGCGATGCCGATCTCTCGCACCTGCCTGATGAAGCGCTCGGGCTCGAGCTCGACCACGACGCCCGGCACGGACTCCAGCTTGTCGAGCGTGCCCCCGGTGTGGGCGAGCGCGCGTCCGCTCAGCTTGGGCACGACGACGCCGCACGCGGCGGCCAGAGGCCCCGCGACGAGGGTCACCTTGTCGCCGACGCCCCCGGTCGAGTGCTTGTCGACCTTGACGCCGGGGATCGAGCTCAGGTCGAGGACCTCGCCGCTCGCGACCATCGCCTCAGTCAGGGCCAGCGTCTCCGCCGCCGTCATGCCCCGTATGCAGACGGCCATCAGCCAGGCGGCCATCTGGTAGTCGGGGATCTCGGCGCCGACGTAGCCGGCGAGCAGGAAGCGGATCTCCTCGGGCGAGTGCTCGCGCCCGTCCCGCTTCCGGCCGATGACCTCCAGCGCGTTCACGGCCCTAATTTTCGTCACAGAAGCGGGGTGTACAATCTCGCCCGACCGAGAGAGCCGCGCCCGGAGCAATCCGGGGCTTTTTGAGTTGTAAGGGAGCAACGAGGATGGGTCATAAGCGCCTTAGGTTCCTGGGTGTGGTTGCCGCGGCGATGGTCTTCACGCTTGCCTGCGGCGGGACCACCGGCGGCGGGACGCCCACCAAGACCTACAAGATCGGGCTCGTCACCGACATCGGCGGTCTCAACGACAAGAGCTTCAACCACCTGGCCGACGTAGGGCTGGAGAAGGCCAAGACCGACTTCAAGATCCAGGCCGACGTCAAGGAGTCCAAGAGCGGCGACGACTACGTCCCCAACCTGACCGACTTCGCAACCAAGAACTACGACCTCGTGATCGGCGTCGGCTTCCTGATGCAGGAGGCCGTCGGCACCGTCTCGGGCCAGTTCCCGAACATCCACTTCGCCATCATCGACGGCGCCGGCACCGACTCCAAGGGCACCGACCTGAAGCACTCGAACGTGCAGTCTCTCTTCTTCAAGGAGCAGGACGCGGGCGCCATGGTCGGCGTCATCGCCGGCTGGCTCGAGAAGAACGGCAAGGCCAAGAAGAACAAGCACGTAGTCGGCGCGGTGGGCGGCATCAGCATCCCGCCGGTCAACCACTACATCGCCGGCTACAAGTGGGCGGCGAAGATGGAAGACCCGTCGATCCAGGTGCTGGTCGGGTACTCCAACAACTTCACCGACCCGGCCAAGTGCGCGGGCGTCGCGACGAGCCAGATCAACCAGGGCGCTGACGTCCTGTTCCAGGTCGCGGGCGGATGCGGGCTCGGAGTCCTGCAGTCGGCCGGCAAGGCGGGCGTCTACAGCATCGGCGTCGACGCCGACCAGAAGGATGCCGACCCGTCAGTCATCGCCAGCGCGTTGAAGAAGGTCGACGTCGCCACCTACACCGCGATCAAGAACGTCGTCAACAACCAGTTCCAGGCCGGTGCGCTGACCTTCGAGATCAAGAACGGCGGCGCCGGTTACTCGGTCGACAACCTCGACCTGCCCGCGGAGCTCAAAGCTGAGCTGGACAAGATCGAAGGCCAGATCAAGTCCGGCGCTCTGACGCCACCCGCGGACATTCCCGCATAGCGACAGTCTCGGGGACGGGCGCCCAGCGCGCTCGTCCCCGACCACCCGGCATGCCGGCTTCAGTCCGGCGTCTCACCGCCGGGCTCGGCATGCCTGTGGGGTCTGTGCTGTTCGCGTTTGTCATCGGGGCGCTGATCTGTGTCGTGACCGGCGCCAACCCCATCGCCGCCTACGCCGGCCTGATCTGCGGCGGCCTGGGCATCGGGTGCACGCAGGGTGAGAACCCGGCCCTGCAGATCTCGAACACCATCGTGTTCTTCATCCCCCTGGTCACTACCGGCGTGGCCGTGGCCCTGCCCTTCCGCGCCGGCCTGTTCAACATCGGCGCCGAGGGCCAGCTGCTGGCCGGTTCGGTCGCGTGCTGCGCCATCGGCATCAAGTTCGCCGACCTGCCCGCGCCGATCCTGCTCCCGATGGTGCTGGTCGGCGGCATGGCGGCCGGGGCGATCTGGGCGGGGATCGCGGGGGTGCTCAAGGCCACGGTCGGTGCCCACGAGGTGGTGACGACGATCATGCTCAACTACGTCGCCCAGTGGCTGGTCCGCTTCCTGATCGTCGGCGGCCCGCTGGAGCTGGCGCCGGGGACTTCGAAGTCGCACCCGATCGGCGCGGGCGCGCAGCTGCCCACTCTTCTTCCCGCCGACAACTCCGTGATCATCTTCGGCCTGCCGGCGAGCGTGTTCCGGGTGCACAGCGGGCTCTTCATCGCCCTGGCGGCGGCCGCGGTCTTCGCTTTCCTCTTGTGGCGGACCGCGTTCGGCTATGAGATCCGCGCCGTGGGCCAGAGCCAGAAGGCGGCGCGGTACGCCGGCGTCAGCGTGCGCCGGACGATCGTCCTCACCATGCTCATCGCCGGCGCCTTCTCGGGCCTGGCCGGCGCGGTGCAGATCGCAGGCGTCGACCACAACCTGACCGACAAGTTCTTCAACGACACCACCGGCTTCGACGCCATCGCGGTCGCGCTGCTCGGTCTCGGCAGCGCGGTCGGCATCGTGCTGGCGGCGCTGCTCTTCGGGGCTCTCCACACCGGCGGCGCGATCATGCAGAGCGACGCCGGCATATCCAGCAACCTCGTGCTGGTGCTGCAGGCGCTGATCCTGTTCAGCATCGCGGCCAACTTCGTGGGCGCGATCCGGCGTGGGCTGCCGTTCGGGCGCAGGGCGTCCCCGGAGCTGCCCACCGAGCTTCCGCCCGCCGCGGGACTGATGACCGAGGCGGCCGTTCCTCCCCCGGAGAAGACGTGAGCGGCGTCGGCGACATCGTCCACCTGCTGTTCACCGCCAACCTCTGGCAGGCGACCCTCGCGGCCGCCGTGCTGCTGCTTCTGCCAGCGCTCGGGGGCGTGATCTCCGAGCGCAGCGGCGTCGTGAACATCGCCATGGAAGGCATGATGCTGACCGGAGCGTTCTTCGCCGTCGTCGCCGACCTCGCCTGGCACAACCCCTGGCTCGCGACGCTGGTCGCGATCGTCGCCGGCGGCCTGATGGCCACCATCCACGCAGTCGTGTCGATCCAGTTCCGCGCCGACCAGATCGTGAGCGGGATCGCGATCAACATCTTCGCCGCCGGCCTGACCGTGTTCCTGGTCAACCGCATCTACGGACTGCAGGACGTCGGCCACGTCGGCCCGAACGAGCTCCTGCCCTACGTCGACATCCCCGCCCTCGACCAAATCCCCTTCTTCGGCCAGGTCGTGTTCGACCAGAACATCGTCGTCTACATCGCGCTGATCCTGCTCGTGGCCACCCACATCGTCCTCTTCCGCACCCGCCTCGGCCTGCGCATCCGGGCCGTCGGCGAGCACCCCCAGGCCGCGGACACCGCCGGCCTGAACGTGTACGTGATCCGCTACTCAGCGGTGATCACGAGCGGCCTGCTGTCCGGCCTGTCAGGAGCGTTCCTCGCCATCGGGATCTCGAACACGTTTGTGCCCAACATGACCGACGGCCGGGGTTACATCGCGCTGGCGGCGATGATCTTCGGCAAGTGGACGCCGTTCGGGGCGTTCATCGCCTGCCTCATCTTCGGCCTCGGCCAGGCGGTCTACGACAACAACTCGATCATCCACGTATCGCCATACCTGCTGAGCATGCTGCCCTACCTGCTCACGCTGATCGTGCTTGCGGGGCTCGTCGGCCGGGCCACGCCACCCGCCGCAGACGGACTGCCTTACGTGCCGGGCTCGGAATGACCGACGCCGAACGGCTCGCCGTCGACATGCGCGGCATCGTCAAGCAGTTCCCCGGCGTGCTGGCCAACAACCACGTCGACTTCAGCGTGCGCACGGGCGAGATCCACGCGCTGGTCGGCGAGAACGGCGCAGGTAAGTCGACGCTGATGAACATCCTCTACGGCCTCATCCATCCCGACGCGGGCGAGATCCTGATCCACGGCAAGCCGACGCACCTGACGGGGCCGCGCGACGCGATCGCCCTCGGCATCGGCATGGTGCACCAGCACTTCATGCTGATCCCGGTGTTCTCGGTCGGCGAGAACATCATGCTCGGGCGCGAGCCGGTCGACGGGCTGCGCCTGTACGACCGGGCGAGGGCGCGGAAGCTGATCAACGACCTCACCAGGGAGTACGGCCTCGCCCTCGACCCCGACACGCGCATGGCCGACCTCCCGGTCGGTCTGCAGCAGCGCGCGGAGATCGTGAAGGTGCTCTACCGCGGCGCCGAGATCCTGATCCTCGACGAGCCCACCGGCGTGCTCACGCCCCAGGAGACCAAGGAGCTCTTCGTCGTACTGCGTGACCTAGTCAAGGGCGGCAAGACGATCATCTTCATCAGCCACAAGCTGAAAGAGGTGCTCGAGATCTCCGACCGGATCACCGTCATGCGCCGCGGCAAGGTCGTCGGCCACCTCACCACCAGGAACACGAGCGAGGAGGAGATCGCGACCATGATGGTCGGGCGCGAGGTCCTGCTGCGTGTGGACAAGAAGCCGGCCAGGCCGGGCGCCGTGGTGATGCGCGTCGAGAACGTGACCGCCAGCTCCGACCGGGGCGTGCCCGCGCTGAAGGGGGTCTCCTTCGAGCTGCGCCAGGGCGAGATCCTGGGCATCGCCGGCGTCGAGGGCAACGGCCAGAGCGAGTTGATGGAGGTGCTGGCCGGCACCCGCAAGACGACTGGCGGCCACGTCCTCCTCGGCGACCGAGACATCACGACCTATGACGCGCGCACGGAGCGCGACGCCGGCGTGGCCTTCATCCCGGAGGACCGGCGCGGCACGGGGCTGGTCCTGTCGTTCTCCATCGCCGAGAACTCGATCCTCGGCCGGGAGCGCTCGTCGAGGTTCTCCTGGAACGCGCTCGTGCTGAAGCTCGTCGCCATCCGGGAGTGGGCCCGACGGCTGGTGAAGGAGTTCGACGTCCGCACGCCGAGCATCGACGTCGCCGCGCGCAACCTCTCCGGCGGCAACCAGCAGAAGGTGATCGTCGCCCGGGAGATGGGCAGCAAGCCCAAGGTGCTGCTCGCGGCCCAGCCGACTCGCGGCGTGGACATCGGCGCGATCGAGTTCATCCACCGACGTATCGTCCAGGAGCGCGACGAGGGCACCGCCGTGCTGCTCGTCTCCGCCGAGCTCGACGAGGTGCGCTCGCTTTCGGACCGGATCGCGGTCATGTACGAAGGCAGGATCGTGAGCATCGAGAGCCCGGACACGCCCGAGGAGCGGCTCGGACTGTTGATGACGGGCGGCGGCAAAGCGCGAGAGGGTGCGGCCTAGGCT
>WNEW01001380.1_pt1 | contig 11881 bp, 10 predicted proteins | sample 5399891 | NCBI WGS metagenome assembly WNEW01 (sample SAMN13153336, study PRJNA577476) | soil metagenome | isolation source: 40 cm grassland meadow soil pre-rain plot 5 | place: USA:California | collected 2015-09-08 | reverse complement strand
GCACGAGCAGCTCCGCGCTCTTGAGCAGCGCGACCTGGCGCGGGGCGATCTCGCGCGTGTGCGGATCCTGACGCGGGTCGGTCAGACTCTCGGCCCGGACGCGATCACCGCCCACGGCGGCGACGAGGTCGCGCAGGTCGGTGGTGGTGGCCGCGACGGAAAGCGTCGCCGCGGCGAGCACGGCGGCGATCACGGCGTCGCGCTACGTCACCGGCTCGGTCCGCACGCTCGTCACCGCTTGGCGAAGATGTTCTTCGGAATCATGCAGTGCACGCCCTTGCGGATGTCCACGACCTGCGTGACACGGCAGTCGCCCACCATCGACGTCAGCGCGTACGCTTCGTCCCGACTCATCGGCACGGCCTTCTGCCCGGCCAGGAAGTTGACCGATTCGCGGGTTGCGATCTTCATCGCCTCGTTGAGGTCCTCGTCGAAGCCCATCACGATCCAGTGCGTCGCCGTCTCGGCGCGCGGCCACTCGAGCTTCATGTCCTTGCGGACGATCGGCGTCAGCACGATCTCGCGGTAGGCGCACTCGAGCGCCGTGAGGCTCACCTCGCCGTTGCCCTGCCGGCAGTGCGAGTCACCGGTCCAGAGCAGCGCGCCCTTGACGAACACGGGCAGGTAGAGCGTCGAGCCCGCCTGCAGCTCGTTGAGATCCATGTTGGAGCCGTTCTTCCACGGCCGCAGCGTGCTCGTGCGGCCCTTGGCGTCCTTGATGGGCGGCCCGGCCTTCTCCTTGGGCTCGTTGGGATCGGGCGCGACGCCGATCGTTCCCGGGAAGGGCTGGAGGTCGAGGACGATGCCGGGCTTGAACTCGGCCTGCTTCTTTTCCCAGTCGAGGTAGTAGTAGCGCACGAACCCCTGCGGGAACTCCGGTCCGAGCTGCCCGACCGTTGGGAACTGCGCGCCCGGCAGGTGGAAGTTCGTCGCGAATGCCTTGGGCACGATGCGGACGATGCGGATCTCCAGCGTGTCGCCGGGCTCGGCGCCGCTGACGTAGATGGGGCCGGTGACGGAATGGGGACCGCCGCCCGGGTTCGCGAGGCGCAGCTTGACGATGTCGTCCATCGTCGTGCCGGGCTGGATCGCGTTGTGCGCGTGCATCATCGTCTCGATCGCCACCGTGTCGCCGGAGTTGACGACGAGCTTCGGCGGCTCCTTGGGATCGAGCCAGCCCCACTGCGTCGTCTCCAGCGTCGCCGGCAGCACGTGGTACTTCCCGGTGCTGGCCGAGACGGACACCGTGCGGTCGCGCTTGGACTCCTCCATCGGCGTGAGCTGGTACGGCTGCTGCGCGACGGCGTAGAGGCCGGCGGCCAACAGCACGGCGGTCACGGTCAGCGTCGCGACGATACGTTTGTTCGTTCTGAGCGGCGGCATGCGAGCCTCCTTGTCGAGCAGCACCTCCGACGCGCGCGGAGGGCCGCCATGATGGGCTACGCCTTGAACGACCGTCAAGAGGGGCGATAATCGCGGCATGCGCGACGCGTTCTGGCTGAGCGACGACGAGCGGCAGGCGCGCGAGCTGGCGCGCGCGCTGGCGCGCGAGCGGATCGCGCCGCTGGCCGCGCAGGTGGACGAGACGGAGCTGTATCCCGCCGAGCAGCTGCGCCTCCTCGGCGCGCAGGGGCTCATGGGCCTGTACGTCCCGGAGGCGTACGGCGGCGCCGGTCTCGGCGCGCTCGCCTTCTGCCTGGCCGTGGAAGAGATCGCGTGGGCGTGCGGGTCCACCGCCGTCATCTATCTCGTGCAGTACGCCGCCGGCTATCCGCTCGTCTCGCACGGCACGGAGGCGCAGAAGCGCCGCTACCTGCCGCGCCTGGCCGCGGGCGAGATCACGTGCGCGCTGTCGATCTCGGAGCCGGGTGCCGGCTCGGACGCCGCGAGCATGACGACCACGGCCGTGCGTCGGGGCGACCGCTACGTGCTGAACGGCACGAAGATGTGGGTGACGAACGGCTCGCACGCGTCCGTGCTCACGCTGTTCGCCACCGTGGACCGCGGACGCGGCCACAAAGGCGTGACCGCGTTCCTGGTGGAGCCGACGTTCCCGGGCTTCGCGCTCGGCAAGCTCGAGCGCAAGCTGGGCGTGCGCGGCTCGCCGACCGTCGCCATCCATCTCGCGGACTGCGAGGTGCCCGCCGACAACCGGCTCGGCGCCGAGGGCGAGGGCTTTCGGGTCGCGCTCGGCGCGCTCGATCGCTCGCGGCCCGCGGTCGGCGCGCAGGCGGTCGGCATCGCGCAGGCCGCGCTCGACGCCGCCGTCGGCTACGCGAAGGAGCGGCGCCAGTTCGGCCAGCCGATCGCGGCATTCCAGGGCATCCAGTTCATGCTCGCCGACATGGCGATGGCCGTGCACGCGTCGCGGCTGATGGTCCATCACGCGGCCGCGCTCGTCGATCGCGGCGTCACCGCGACGTCGATGGAGTCCTCGATGGCCAAGTGCTTCGCGAGCGACGCCGCGATGAGGGTCACCACCGACGCCGTGCAGGTCTTCGGCGGCTACGGGTACACGCGCGAGTATCCCGTCGAGCGCTTCATGCGCGACGCGAAGATCACGCAGATCTACGAGGGCACCAACCAGATCCAGCGCACGGTGATCGCGCGCGAGCTCGGCGCGCCCCGCGCGTTGTAGAAGCTCCATCCACCCGGTGCGCGCACGGGTGGCACTGTGCCTGCAACCCTCCGATGGCGGGTGCTGTCACACCCACAACACCGCACCACAGGGGGATTCGCATGAAGCACGGACGGGTCTCGATCGCGGCCGCCTCGCTGGCGGCTCTCGTCGTGGGGATCGGCCCCGCGACGGCGCAAACCAGCCAGACACCGAGCGTCACGGGGACGACCCCCGGAGGCGGCTCGGTGACCATCAACCCGAACGTCAGCCCCAACAGCAACGTGAGCCCGAGCACGAACATCGGCACGGGCAACCAGAATTCGTCGAGCAACGTCGGCGCGACCACCTCGAGCCCGAGCGCGTCGCCGACGATGGGCGACCGCGGAAACGCGAATACCAACACGAACAGCAACACGAACGTCAACGACAACCGCAATTCGCAGAGCCCGAGCGCCTCGGGCAGCGACACGTCGAGCGGGACGACGAGCGGCACGACGTCCGGCGGCGCCACGTACGGCAGCGGCGACGACAACCGCAACACCAACACGAACGTCAACACCAACCGAAACACGAACCTCAACTCCAACCGTGACCGCGACGATCAGTCGCCCTCGGCCAGCCCGCGTGGCGACGACGACAAGACGAAGCGCGACGACGACCGCGCGAAGATGAAGGACCGGGAGCAGACCGACAAGAAGACCGGCCTCGACCGCGCCGACCAGGCGGCGGGGCCGCACGGCGAGCAGGGGCGCGACAACGCGCGCACGCGCGGCAATCGGCGCTAGGCGCTGAGCAGGGGCGCGGCCCGGCGCGGAGCTTCGGCTCCGCGCCGTGGTCCTGCTACGATTCCCATGTGAACGCCGAGCGCGCGCTCGACGAGTTCCTCGCCGCTCTGAGCGCCGAGCGCAACGCCTCCCGCCACACCCTCGACGCCTATCGCCGCGACGTTCGCGACTTCCTGCGCGTGCTCGGACCGCGCCGGCGGGCGCTCGACGCCGCACGGCCGGACGACGTGCTCGCGTGGATGGAGCGCCAGCGCCGCGCCGGCCGCAAGCCGGCGACGATCGCGCGCCGACTGGCCGCGCTGCGCGGGCTCTATGGCCATCTCGTCCGCGAGGGCGCCGTGGCCGACAATCCGACCGAGCACCTCGAGCAGCCGCGCCGCTCGCGGCCGCTGCCGCGGACGCTCTCGCGCGAGGCGGCGGCGGCGCTGGTGGAGGCGCCGGACGTCGGCACGCTGCTCGGCGTGCGCGACCGCGCGCTGCTCGAATTGCTCTACGCGTGCGGCCTCCGGGCGACGGAGGCGCTGTCTCTGACAGTGACCGACGTCAACCGCCGCGCCGGATACGTGCAGTGCAGCGGCAAGGGACGCAAGGAGCGGCTCGTCCCCGTCGGCGGCGAAGCGCTCGCGTGGCTCGAGCGGTATCTCGGCGAGGCGCGGCCGCGCCTGGCGGCGGCGCGCCGCGCGTCCGCGTCGCCGCTGCTCTTCGCCGGTCCGCGGGGCCGCCCGCTCACCCGGCAGTCGCTCTGGCTGATCGTGACGCGCGCGGCGCGGCGGGCGGGTCTGCGCCAGCACGTGTCACCCCACACGCTGCGCCACTGCTTCGCGAGCCATCTCCTGGAGGGCGGCGCCGACCTGCGCGCCGTGCAGACGATGCTCGGACACGCCGACATCTCGACGACCCAGATCTACACGCACCTGCCCTCGGCGGCGATCCGGCGCATGTACGACAACTTCCATCCGCGGGCTTGACCCGCCCCGGGCAGGGTGTTATCTGTCTAGACAACTTTTGACCTCCGGGAGGTCGGCGTGAACTACCGTCCGGGCGTTCCTCGCTACCTGCAGATCGCCGACGCGATCCGACGCGACCTGCGCGGCGAGGGCGAGCGCATCGCGTCCGAGCACAGCCTCTGCGCCCGCTTCAAGGTCAGTCGGCCGACCGTCCGGCAGGCCCTCGAAGTCCTCGTGCAGGAGGGGCGGCTCTATCGCCACGCCGGGCGCGGCACCTTCAGCACCGCGGCGAACGGCAGCGACCCGCGGCTGCGGGTGATCGGCTCGATCGACGACCTGATGGCGCTCGGCGACGAGACGTGGCTCAAGCTGATCTCGCAGGAGACCGTGCCGGTGCCGGCGAACATCGCGCAGGCGCTCCGCCTGCCGCCGGGGTCCCAGGGCACGCGCATCGTCGGCGTCCGCCACGCGGAGAGCGGGCCGTTTCAGCACGTGACCGTGTGGGTGCCGACACCGATCGCGCTCGCGCTGTCCGACGAGGACCTGTCGAAGACGTCGCTGATTGCGGCGATCGAGCGGCAGTCGGAGCTGCGCATCAAAACCCTCGAGCAGGTGGCCGACGCGGTGCTGGCGCCGCGCCAGGTGGCCGAGCTGCTGCAGGTGCGTCCGCGCTCGCCGCTGCTGATGTTCGAGCGCACGTACTACGCGACCAACGGCGAGCCCGTCGAGCACGCCGTCAGCTATCAGACGGGACGGCGCTATCCCTACCGCATCGTCCTCGCGCGCGCGGAGCGGCGGAGCTGACTTCGTGTCGTACCGGATCGGCTTCGACGTGGGCGGGACGTTCACGGACTTCGTGCTGCAGTCGCCCGCGGGCGAGCTGACCACCGCCAAACGGCTCACGACGTATCCCGACCCGTCGGAGGCCTGCCTCGCGGGACTCGACGCGCTGCTCGCGGGCGCCGGCGTCGCCTGGCGTGATGTCGCGCAGACCGTGCATGGCACGACCCTCGGCAGCAACGTCGTCATCGAGCGCAAGGCGCGCGGTGTCGGCCTGCTGACCACACGCGGCTTCCGCGACGTGCTGCTGATCGGCCGCGAGAAGCGCTACCAGGTCTACGACCTCCAGATCGAGAAGCCCCGCCCGCTGATCCCGCGCCGGCTGATCGGCGAGGTCACCGAGCGCGTGCTCGCCGACGGCTCGGTGCGCACGCCGCTGGACGAGGCCGACGCGCGCCAGGCGATCCGCGCGCTGGTCGAGCGCGGCGTCACCACGCTGGCGATCTGCCTGCTGCACGCCTACCTCAACCCCGCGCACGAGCGGCGCCTGGCCGCCCTGGTGGCCGAGGAGGCGCCGCAGGTGACGGTCACCCTCTCGCACGAGGTCTCGCCGACCTTCCGCGAGTACGAGCGCACGTCCACCACCGTGGTGAACGCCTACGTGATGACGGCGCTGCGCGAGTACCTGCGGGGGCTCGGCGCGGCGCTCGCGGGCCGCGGCTACGGCGGGCGCCTGTTCGTGATGCAGTCCTCGGGCGGCGTGGCCACGGCCGACGCGATGGAGCGCTACCCGGTGCGGATGATCGAGTCGGGGCCCGCCGCCGGCGCGCTCATGGCCGCCGCCTACGGCGAATTGACCGGCCACCGCGACCTCATCGCGTTCGACATGGGCGGCACCACCGCCAAGCTCGCGCTCGTCGAGAACGGCCGGCCGGGCACGACGACCGCCTTCGAGCTGCACCGCGTGCACGGCGCGGCGGGAAGCGGCCTGCCGATGAACATCCAGGCGATCGACCTCGTCGAGATCGGCGCCGGGGGCGGCTCCATCGCCCGCGCGCACCTCGGCGTCGTCGCCGTCGGACCCGAGAGCGCGTCGTCCACGCCGGGCCCGGTCTGCTACGGCCGCGGCGGCCTCGAGCCGACGGTGACCGACGCCAACCTCGTGCTCGGCTACCTCAACGCCGACTACTTCGCCGGCGGCACGCTTCGCCTCGACGCCGAGGCCGCGCGGCGCGCGATCGCCACGCGCGTCGCGCAGCCGCTGGGCCTGTCGGTCGAGGACGCGGCGTGGGGCATCCACGCCATGGTGAACACCAACATGGAGCTGGCCACGCGCGTCGTGTCGATCGAGCGCGGCCGCGACCCGCGCGATCTGACGTTCGTCGCCTTCGGCGGCTCGGGGCCCGTGCACGGCTGTCGGCTCGCGCAGGCGCTCGGCATTCCGCGCGTGATCCTGCCGGCGGCCGCCGGCGTGACCGCGGCCATCGGCCTGCTCGCGGCGGAGGTCCGGTTCGACGTCGCGCGCACGTGGGTGCGCCGGCTCGACGCGCTCGATCCCGTCGCGCTCACGACGATGTACGCCGAGATGGCGGCGCAGGCCTCGGCCGTGGTGCGCGACGCCGCCCTGGGCGGCACGGTCACGCTCGCGCGGGCGGTGGACGCGCGCTACGTGGGGCAGGGATACGAGCTGACCGTCCCGGTCCCGGCGGGCACGCTGGACGCCGCCGCCCTCACGCGCATCCGCGCCGCCTTCGACGAGATCTACGCCGCGCGCTACGGCTACGCGAATCCGACGGAGCCGGTCGAGACGGTGACGTGGAAGCTCGCCGCCGTCGGCGGCGCCCCGCGCGTGGCGCTGGCGAAGGCCGCCAGCGACGGCCGCGACGGCGGGCTCAAGGGCCGGCGCCGCGCGTGGTTTCCGGAGACGCGCGGCTGGACGGAGTGCGCCGTCTACGACCGCTACGCGCTGGCGCCCGGCTCGCGGCTCGACGGCCCCGCCATTGTCGAAGAGCGCGAGTCCACCTCGGTGCTGCCGCCGGGGGTCAGCGCAACCGTCGACGAGTACGCGAATCTGATCGTCACAATGGACCAATGAATCCCATCACGCTGGGTGTGGTCTGGGGCGCGCTGCAGTCGATCGCGGTGGAGATCGGCACCACCGTGCACAAGACCGCGTACTCCGAGCAGGCGCGCGAAGGCCAGGACTTCTCGGTGGCGGTGTTCGACGCGCGCGGGCGCATGGTGGCCCAGGGGCCGTACTCGCCCGGCCACATGGGCGCGATGTCGTTTGCGGTCAGGAACGCGCTGGCCGCGCACCCGGTCGAGACGCTCGTGCCCGGCGACGCGATCCTCCTGAACGATCCGTTGCTCGGCTCCGGCCACCTGCCCGATTTCTTCATCACGCAGCCGGCGTTTCATCGGGGCCGGCTCATCGGCTTCGCGGTGAACATCCTGCACCACACCGACGTCGGCGGCTCGCGGCCCGGCAGCCAGGGCGTCGAGGGCATCTTCGATTATTTCCAGGAAGGCCTGCGCATCCCGCCGACGAAAGTCTGGCAGGCGTACCGGGAGCACGAGGGAATCGTCGGCATCATCGCCGCCAACACGCGCACGCCCGACAAGGTGCTCGGCGACCTGCGCGCGCAGCGCAGCGCGCTGCGCGTCGGCGAGCTGCGGCTGACCGAGCTGGCCGAGCGCTACGGAGGCGACACCCTCGTCGCGGCCATGGACGAGATCGTCGCGCGCACGGAGGCGAGCATGCGCGCGGCGATCCGCGCGGTGCCCGACGGCGTCTATCGCTTCGAGGACTTTCTGGACGACTGCGGCCCCGGGACGGACCCGCTGCGCGTCGCGGTGGCCGTGACCGTCGACGGCGACGAGATGACGATCGACTACGAGGGCTCGAGCCCCCAGACGGCTTCGGGCATGAACTCGTACATCAACTACACACGCTCGTACTCGTACGCCGCGGTCAAATGCCTGACCGATCCCGACGGGCCGATGAACGAGGGCGCGCTGCGGCCGATCACCGTGCGCGCGCCCGAAGGCTCGTTCCTCAATCCGCGCCCGCCGGCGGGCGGCGGCCCGCGCGCGATCATCTGCTATCGCACTTTCGAGGCGGTAATCGGCGCCCTCGCCGCAGCGCTGCCCGAGCGCGTGGCGGCCGCCGCCTCGCACTTCGCCAATCCGACGTTCGGCGGCTGGGACCGCGCGCGCAAACGGCGCTTCGTCGCGTACGAGCTGGTGCTGTCGGGGACGGGGGCGCGGGCTTGCCGGGACGGCTGCGAGGCGATGTCGTACGCCTTCAACGCCTCCAACATCCCGGTGGAGGCGCAGGAGGCCAACCAGCCGCTCGTCGTCGAGCGCTTCGAGCTCATCCGCGACTCGGCGGGACCGGGCCGGTATCGCGGCGGGTGCGGCATCCGACGCGACCTGCGCTTCCTGGCCGACGAGGGCAAGCTGACGAATTTGTCGGAGCGGCAGAAGTTCCCGCCCTACGGGCTGTTCGGGGGCAAGCCGGGCCGCCTCGCCCGCACGGTGATCGATCCGGGCCCGGGCGAGCAGGTCGTCCACGGAAAAGCGTCGCGCGAGTTCGAGTACGGCGCCGTCATCTCGTTCCAGCAGTCGGGCGCCGGCGGCTACGGCGATTCGTTCGAGCGCGATCCGCGGGCCGTGCTCGAGGACGTGTTGGACGACCTCGTCTCGATCGAGGCCGCCCGCGAGGACTACGGCGTCGTGATCGTCGGCGAGCGGATCGACGAGGCGGCGACGGCGGCGCTCCGCGGAGGCCGGCGCTGATGCTGCCGACGCTCGAGGGCATCATCGCGCGGCGCGTGCTCGTGAACTTCCGTGTCGATCCCGACGTGGCGCGCCGCCTCGTGCCCGCGCCGCTCGACCCCATCGTCGAGCGCGGCGCCTGCGTGGCCGGCATCTGCCTGATCCGCCTCGAGCGGCTGCGCCCGAAGGGGCTGCCGGCCGCCGTCGGCCTCGCGTCCGAGAACATGGCGCACCGGATCGCGATCCGCTATCCGACGCCCGCGGGCACGAGCGATGGTGTGTTCATCTGGCGGCGCGACACCGACCAGGCGCTCGTCAGCCTGCTGGGCGGCCGGCTCTTTCCCGGCGTGCACGGTCGCGCCGCCTTCGACGTGACGGAGGGCGACGCGTCGCTGGCGATGGACGTGAGCACGGAGCGTGGCGAGGCCGACGTGACGCTGCGCGTGCGGGCGGCGCGCGAGTGGTCCTCGACGCCGCTCTTCCCGACGTTCGACGACGTCGCGGAGTTCTTCCGGCGCGGCGACTGCGGCTTCTCGTGCTCGCTGCACCAGGATCGGCTGGAGGGCATGCGGCTCAAGACGCTCGTCTGGAAGATGGAGCCGCTCGCCGTCGACGACGTGCGCGCGGCATTCTACGCCGACCGCGCGCGCTTTCCGGCCGGCAGCGCGGTGCTCGACGGCGCCGTGCTGATGCGCGGTGTTCCCCACGAGTGGCACGAGCTGGCGGACGTGCCCGAGCTGGCGACGACGGCATGATCACCTTCACCCCGGAGCAGGAGGCGTTCCGCAAGAGCGTCGCGCGCTTCGTCGAGGCGGAGGTCGTTCCGGCCGCGCAGGCGCTCGACGAGCGCGGGGAGTTCCCCGTCGCGCTGTTTCGCCGGATCGGCCAGCTCGGCTGGCTCGGCCTCCGCTATCCCGACACGTACGGCGGCGCCGGCGCGGACACGACGACCTATTGCCTCTTCGCCGAGGAGCTCGCGCGCGGGTCGCTGTCGGTGGCGGCGGCGGTGTGCATGCAGTCGCTCATGGGCACCCACTTCATCCACGCCTTCGGCGACGAGGCGCTGCGCGAGCGCTATCTCGTCCCCGCGCTGCGCGGCGAGCTCGTCGCCACCTTCGCCATGACGGAGCCGAACGCCGGCTCCGACGTCGCCAACCTCGCCACGCGCGCGGAGCGGCGCGGCGAGCACTGGGTGCTCCGCGGCACCAAGACGTGGGTCACCAACGCGCCGGTGGCGGATGTGCTCACGGTGGCGGCGAAGACCTCGGGCGAGCGCGGGATGAAGAACATCGCGCTCTTCCTGCTCGACCGGCGCACGATGCGCGGCATCACGCTCGGCAAGCCCATCGACAAGATGGCGGTGCGTGCCTCGGCCACCGGCGAGATCCTCCTGGAGGACGTCGAGGTGCCGCACGCCCACCTGCTGGGCGGCGAGACCGGCGGCGCCGAGAACATCGGCGGCATCCTGGCCGAGATCCGAATCATGACGGCGGCGCTGTCGGTCGGCCTGGCGCGCGCGGCGTACGAAGCGGCGCTGGCCTACTCGCGCGAGCGCGTCGCGTTCGGTAAGCCGATCGGCGAGCACCAGGCCATCGGCTTCAAGCTCGCGGACATGCTCGCGTCGATTCACGCCGCCGCGCTGATGACCTACCAGGCGGCCGCACGGCTCGACGCCGGGCGCCCGGTGGGGCGCGAGGCCGCGATGACGAAGCTGCTGGCGTCCGAGATGGCGGTGAAGGTGACCGACGAGGCCGCGCGCATCTTCGCGTCGTACGGCCTCGCGATGGAGTATCCGGTGCAGCGCTATTTCCGCGACGCGCGCTTCCTGCTGCCCGGCGGCGGCACCTCCGAGATCCTCCGCCTCGTGATCGGCCGCGAGCTCGACTGGGACCGGGGAACGGCCTTTATATGAAGTCCACACGGCGAGGGATCGCCCGACCGTCGAGCGCCGGAGGCTCTGCGAAGGCGAGGCCCTACGACGTCCTGACGTTCGATTGCTACGGCACGCTGATCGACTGGGAGCGCGGCATCGGCGACGCGCTCGAGGCCGCCGCGCGCGTCGAGGGAACGAAGCTCGACCGCGCCGCCGCCCTGCACGCCTACCACGAGATCGAGCCGGTCGTGCAGGCCGAGCGCTATCGCTCGTACCGCGAGGTGCTGACGCTCACGGCCCAGCGCATCGCCGAGCGGCTGGGCTGGCGGCTCGCGCCCGGGCGTGCGGCGTTCCTGGCCGAGAGCCTGCCGTCGTGGCCGCCGTTCCCCGACACGAACGCGGCGCTGCAGCGCCTGGCCGGCGCCGGCTATCGGTTGGCGATCCTGTCCAACGTCGACGACGATCTGCTCGCCGGCACGCGCAAGCACCTGAGCGTCGACTTCGAGTTCGTCGTGACGGCGCAGCAGGTCGGCTCCTACAAGCCGGCGCCCGCCCACTTCACGACGGCGCGGCAGCGCCTGGCCGGCGCGCGCTGGCTGCACGTGGCGCAGAGCCTCTTCCACGACGTGACGCCCGCGCGGGCGCTCGGCATTCCGACGGCGTGGATCAACCGCAAGCACGAGCCGCGGTCGGGCGACGCCCGGCCCGATGTCGAGTTCGGCACGCTGGCCGAGGCGGCGGCGTGGCTGACGAGCGCGTAGGGGAGCCGCATGGGACGGTTCTGGGAGGAGTTCTCGGTGGGCGAGGTGCTGGTGACGGGACGGCGTACGATCGATGGCGGCGACGTGTCGCGCTACGCCGGCCTCAGCGGCGACTTCAACCCGCTCCACGTCGACGCGGAGTTCGCGAAGACGACGCCGTTCGGCGAGCGCGTGGCGCACGGCATCCTCACGCTGGCCGTGTCCCACGGCCAGCAGAACCTCGGCGGCTGGTTCGAGGGCACGACACTCGCGCTGCTCGGCCTCGATCGGCTGAGGTTCATCGCGCCCGTGAAATTCGGCGATACGGTGCGCACGGAGCTGACCGTGAAGGAAACGCG
>WNEW01001374.1_pt1 | contig 11894 bp, 7 predicted proteins | sample 5399891 | NCBI WGS metagenome assembly WNEW01 (sample SAMN13153336, study PRJNA577476) | soil metagenome | isolation source: 40 cm grassland meadow soil pre-rain plot 5 | place: USA:California | collected 2015-09-08 | reverse complement strand
TCATGCTCAAGGGGCGATCGCCAAAGAAGCTGAGGGGTACACATGACTTCTACCGGTTCGGCATCAGCTCGAAAGTGACGATCCGCAACTCGACCTTCCGCAACCGGTACAACGGACCATAGAGCGTTCCGACGGGAGACAAATCAAGATGAAGCGGCAAACAGGGAATCAACATGGCTATGCGTTGATAACCGCCATGATCGTTCTGGTAGTTTTGTCGGTCCTGGTTGCCGGTTTTGTCAACCAGGTAATTACCGAGCAAAAGATTTCCGGCAACGATTTGGATTACAACAGCGCCTTCTACGCGGCTGAGGCAGGACTGGAACAATTGGCTTCCGACCTGTCGAAGATCTTCACGGTTACCAGCTTTCCCAGTGCGGCTCAAATAGTGGCCGGGACGGCATCGGATAAGCGTCCGGTTATTACAAGAGTGACTTATTCGCAGTACGCGGTCTCGGGCGGTCAGATGACAAATGTGACAGCCGCAGTTGATTCAACACAAACGACCATCAACGTAGCTTCGACATCAGGCTGGCCGACTCAGGGATACTTCATGATCGACGCTGAGGAGTTCACTTACTCGACTATCACTGCTACTTCTTTCACCTCGGTCCTTCGAGGGCAGAACGGCTCTACGGCAGCAACTCATGCTAACAATGCGCGCGTTTCGCGCTCAAAAGTCGTAACTGTCACCGAGGGTGCGTCGGCGGGATTGACGGCGCAAGTGATTCCATACACCGTAACCGTAGCTGCCCAGGCCGGGATTGGAGCCGAAGCGCTGCTGACGCGCGAAATTCAGGTCGCCCTGATCCCCGTTTTCCAGTTTGGTGTGTTCTCGGATTCCGACCTTTCGTTCTTTGCAGGTCCGAATTTCAATTTCGGCGGAAGAGTGCAGACCAATGGCAATTTGTTCCTCGCTGAGGGTAGCGGCGCTACGTTGACTTTGGCGCAAAAGGTTGTGTCGGCTCTGGACGTCGTTCGCACGCAGCTTGCGAACACGATCTCCATCACCACCACGGGACACACTGGAACCGTGAACGTCATTCAGAATCCAGGAACATTCCGCAGTTTGCAGTATAGTCCGAACGAGGGAAGTGTGACCTCCGGTCCGGGCTCTTCGATCAATCCATCATGGGCTACCATTTCGCTCTCTACATATAACGGCAACATCCTGAGCAAGGATACAGGCGGCAGAGCTTTGATCCTGCCATTCGTCGATGCTACAACCTCACCAATTGAAGTGATTCGCCGGCCCCTTGTGGGCGAAAGTGCCACGAGCATCGTGGGCGAGTCGCGCCTTTATAACCAGGCGAGTGTCCGGATTCTTTTATCGGATGCGGCCGCCAATCTGCCTGGAGGGGTTGGATACCCATTAAACGCAGCCTTATATGGAGCCCCCTACAACGTAGCGCCATATCCGTACGTTCCTGGTGCCAACACCCCGCGTTTCGCGGAATCCGATCCGGCGGATGCTGATTTCTTGAATGCGGATAACAGCGATCAAACGGCAGTCGCATACTTGATTGACGGCTTCCTGCTGGTTCAACTGATACAAGCAGACGGGACTGTGACCGACGTGACGAAAGAAATATTATCGACAGGAATTTCGACTTCGAATGCGAACGCGATCCTGCGATTCCAACGACTCGCTCCAGGTGCCGCTGCCGGCACTTCCACGGCGACGGACTTCGAACCGCTCAAACTTTTCGATACACGCGAGGGACTTTTCCGCGATGCTGCGCTCGGTGCAGGAAACCCTCGTCCACTTACCAAAATCGGAGTCATGGGTCTGGTGGAACTCGATGTGAACAACTTGCGATTGTGGTTGAGCGACCTGCATCCCAGCTTCGCTCCGACGACTACGGGCAGCGGAAATCTCGCCGTCAACAACAATGGCTACATCTTGTATTTTTCGGATCGCCGCGGAAATCGTAACGGGGCTGGAAACGAGACGGCGGAATTCGGATTCGAGGATGTCATCAATGGCGGCGGCGGTACGGATGGAACGCCGAATAACACGCTGGAAACAGGAGAAGACAACAATCAGAACGGAACGCTCGAAACATACGGAGCCAATCTGGCAGGAGCGGCGACGACGTTCCCGGCCAACACAGATCTGTTTTCCACCTATACGGGAACATCGACAACGCTATCCGTGGCCATCACGTCAGCGACGAATCCGGCCACCGGCGGCGCGATCACGGTGACTTCGACTGCGGCATTTCCGACCCGTGGTTACGTGGTTGTCGATTCTGAATACATTACCTACACCGGGAAAACGGCTACGACTTTGACTGGGATCACCCGAGGTGCGCTGGGATCGACCGCGGCTCCGCACGCGATCGGCGCGACGGCGTTCGCTAACAATAAGGCCCGCAAGAATAAGGTCTATTACTTCCGCCGGGCGTTGCGGCTGATCAACGGAACTCTGGGTAATCTGCCGATGCCCGGCTTCACGGTCACTTCTGAAAATCCCGTCTATATTCAGGGTAACTACAACGCCAACGCTGCAGGATTCGGTGGAGGAAATTCCGCATCCGCCGTAATAGCGGATGCCGTAACGCTGCTATCGGGTAACTGGAGAGATGAAAGGTCATTTGACTTCCCCTACGTGCCCGCCAGCCGGGCCGCAACGACGACATGGTTCCGGACTGCGATTGCTGCCGGAAAAGGGCGTAATTTTCCAAATCCGGCATACGGCGGCGCCGGTGTTCCGAACGACTTCGGTACCGATGGCGGTACTCACAATTTCCTGAGATATATCGAGAACTGGGGCGGCCAAACTCTCAATTACTCGGGCTCGCTTGTGTCTCTTTATTATGACCGTCAGGCTGTAGGCGCGTATAAGTGTTGTAACACCGTGTACGGTGCGCCTACGCGTGCGTATGCGTTCGATGTCACCTTCCTCATTCCCTCTCAGCTCCCTCCCGGCACACCGCGTTTCCGGGATATCAACAACCTGTCCTTCAAGCAGACGATTCGAGCAGGGCCGTAACAGAGCCGGCAGGGGAAGTCATCATCGTTGATACAATGGTTGAATGAGCTCCTTGCCGAAGACCGTCCGGATCGTCGAGGTCGGACCTCGCGACGGGCTTCAAAACGAATCTTCCATCGTACCGACTGCCAGGAAAGCGGAATTCATCAAGTTACTCGTAGCGGCGGGGTTTCAGGATATAGAGGTTGCATCTTTTGTGCACCCGCAGCGCGTGCCGCAGCTCGCCGACGCCGACGAGCTGGTTCGACAGCTTGAACCAGCTTCGAGCGTGAGGTATTCGGCGCTCGTGCCCAACATGCGGGGCCTGGAGCGGGCCATTCAAAGTGGAATTCGGCGCATTGCTGTGTTCACGGCCGCATCGGAAACCTTCAACAAGAAAAACATCAATATGGGTATTCAGGAATCCATTGATGTGTTCGAGCCCGTCGTCGATCGGGCGTTAAAAGAAGGAATATCGGTTCGAGGATACGTCTCAACCTGCTTCGTATGCCCTTACGAGGGCCCGGTGAGCAAAGAAAAGGTTGCCGAAGTCATTGCCGCGCTTTTCAAACTGGGCGTCGACGAGGTCTCGATAGGCGACACGATCGGTGCAGCGACTCCGCGTGATGTGGAAACGACCTGTGGTTATCTGCTTCAACAATTCGCGGGACATAAACTCGCGATGCATTTCCACGACACGTATGGTTTGGCGATCGCGAACATCTACCAGGCTCTGCAAATGGGATTCACGGTTTTTGACAGCTCGGCCGGTGGACTTGGTGGCTGTCCTTACGCTCCCGGAGCTTCGGGCAATCTCGCAACGGAGGATCTCGTTTATCTCCTGGACCGCCTGGGCATCAAGTCCGGCGTTTCTCTCGACCTGGTTCGGCGCGCTTCTTATTTCATCGCTCGCGAGCTTGGGCGCGATCTGCCATCGCGCGTGCTCAAGACCGCCTGATGCCCTACGCTTGCCGAAGCCGCTTCCGCGTCCGCTATGCCGAAACCGATCAGATGGGCATGGTGTATTACGCCAATTACCTGGTCTGGATGGAAGTGGGCCGCACCGACTTCTGCCGCGAATGCGGATTCAGCTATCGGGATCTCGAGCTGGAAGAGCACGCGTATCTGACCGTCGCGGAAGCGACTTGCCGTTACCTGGCACCTGCCCGGTACGATGATGAGATTCTCGTCGAAACGGCATTGTCCCGCGCGAGCAGCCGGATCATCGAGTTTTCTTATCGGATAAAAAATGGCGAGACGCTCCTGGCTGAAGGACGGACCGTGCACGTGGTCGTCGGCGCAGACGGAAGGCCGCGGTCATTGCCGGAACGCTATCGAGAGCTGCTGAAGTCGAGAGCGTGGCTCCCCTCCTAAGTTAGGAGGGGAGGCTTCGCGAACAAGGTGAGCGAAGACGGGGTGGTTCTGATGGGAACCTCCCGCCTCGCTGCGCTCGGCACCCCGCCTAACTTAGGACAGGACTTGGTTATATCATTACAACTATGGATCCGCTGTTGATCGACGGCGAGAGTCTGACGCTCGAAAACGTCTATGACGTTGCCCTCCATCGCCGGCCTGTCGGATTGCATCCGGCCGCGCTCCACAAAATGGTACGGTCGCGGGCTGTTGTTGACGCGATCGTAAGGGAAGATCGCCCCGTCTACGGCATCTCCACCGGTTTCGGAAAGCTCTCCGATGTCCATATCTCGGCAGACGACATTTTCCAGCTCCAACACAATCTCGTGCGCAGCCACGCGTCCGGCATTGGCGAGCCTTTCAGTGAAGAAGAAGTTCGCGCGCTGATTCTTTTACGCGCCAACGTTCTTGCAAAAGGTCTGTCCGGCGTGCGGCCCGCGATTGTGGAACGCCTCTGCGATTTGTTGAATCATCATTTATTTCCCGTGATCCCCTGCCGCGGCAGCGTCGGCGCCAGCGGGGATCTCGCTCCGCTGGCACACCTCGCTTTAGTGCTCATTGGTGAAGGCGAAGTCTGTACCGCTTCGGTCAGAATTACCGGGCGAGAGGCGCTGGAGGGAATCGGCGTCGCTCCGCTGAAGCTTCAGGCAAAAGAGGGACTGGCGCTTCTGAACGGCACTCAAGCGACGCTGGCAGTGGGCATCATCTCGTGGCGCCGCGCGAAGCAATTGCTGGACCTGTCGGATCTCGCCGGGGCCATGTCGCTTGAAGCGTTGAAGGGATCGCCGGTTGCCTATGATTCACGGATCCATCAGGCGAGGCCGCACCACGGTCAGATTGCGGTCGCCGCGCGGCTCTCGCGATTTCTCCGCGACAGCGAAATCCGGCAGTCGCACATCGATTGCGGCCGCATCCAGGATGCCTACAGCCTGCGTTGTATACCTCAGGTTCACGGACCTGTACGCGAATCGCTGGAATACGTGAGGAACGTGACGGCGGTGGAATTGAATAGCGCCACCGACAATCCGCTGGTCTTTTCCGATGGCGGCAGCTCTGCAGACGTCCTGTCCGGAGGGAATTTTCACGGACAATCCCTGGGGCTTGCTTTTGATTTCATGGCCATGTCGCTCGCCACGCTGTCGAATATTTCCGAGCGGCGCATCGAACGCTTGCTCAATCCAGAGTACGGCGACTTACCGCCGTTTCTCGCGGATCAGCCCGGGCTGAACTCCGGTTTCATGATCGCGCAAGTGGCAGCAGCGGCGCTCGCGAGCGAAAACAAGGTTCTGTCGCATCCTGCGTCGGTCGATTCGATTCCGACGTCGGGTAACAAAGAAGATCACGTTCCCATGGCGATGGGGGCGGTCCTGAAGCTCAAACAGGTCGTTGTAAATCTCGAACGCATTATCGCCATCGAATTCCTCTGCGCCGCGCAAGGTATCGATTACCTGCGCCCGCTGAAGGCTGGAATCGCTGTCGAGGGGGCCTATCAGTATATTCGTAGAAGAATCTCCCACGTTCCTGTCGATCGCGTCCTTTCAAAAGACATCGAGCAGATGATCGGAATCATGAGGGAAGTGGATTTCATGAGGTTCGCCGAAGATGTCTGAATACACGCCCGTACGAGCGCCGCGGGGCGCCACGATCTCCTGCAAAGGATGGCAGCAGGAAGGCGCGCTGCGGATGCTGATGAACAATCTCGATGAAGAGGTTGCCGAGAACCCGAGAAAACTGATTGTTTATGGAGGTTCGGGGCGCGCCGCGCGAAGCTGGGACGCATTCCACGCAATCCTCGCCGCATTGCGCGGTCTGGAAAATGACGAGACGTTACTGATTCAGTCGGGAAAACCCGTCGGCACGTTTCGAACGTTTGCCCATTCGCCTCGCGTCCTCATTGCGAATGCGAATGTGGTACCTCACTGGGCGACGCGCGACGAATTCAACCGCCTTGAAGCGCTCCACCTCACGATGTACGGCCAGATGACCGCGGGAAGCTGGATTTATATCGGCACTCAAGGCATCGTGCAGGGAACCTACGAGACATTCGCTGCAGCCGCGCGTAAACATTTCGGCAGTTCGCTCGAGGGCCGGATCCTTGTCACCGGTGGTCTCGGAGGCATGGGCGGTGCCCAGCCTTTAGCAGCCGCAATGAATGGTGCCGCGCTCCTCGGCATCGAAGTCGATCGATCACGTATCCGGCGCCGCATCGAAACCGGTTATCTGGACACGATGACCGAACGCCTCGATGAGGCGTGGAAACTTGTTACCGGGGCGCGCGATCAGCGCCGGCCGTTATCGGTTGGACTCCTCGGAAACTGCGCCGATATTCTTCCCGAAATGGTTCGCCGCGGATGGATTCCCGATGTCGTGACGGATCAGACAAGCGCTCATGACCCTCTCAATGGGTACAATCCGCGCGGACTGTCGCTCGAGGAAGCGGCGAAGCTTCGCGAAACCGATCCCAAGACGTACGTGAAGCGCGCGATCGAATCGATTGCTATTCACGTCAACGCGATGCTCGAAATGCAAAGGCGCGGCTCCGTGACGTTTGATTACGGCAACAATATCCGAACCATGGCGTTTGAAGGTGGTGTCAAAAACGCCTATGACTTCCCTGGCTTCATTCCGGCATACATCCGTCCAATGTTTGCCGAGGGACGTGGTCCTTTCCGCTGGGCGGCGCTGTCGGGAAATCCGCGTGACATTCAGGTCACAGATGATCTTGTTTTGGAGCTTTTTCCCGACGATGAAGTTCTCAGCCGCTGGATTCGCCTGGCACGCCAGAAAGTCCGCTTCCAGGGATTGCCCGCGCGAATATGCTGGCTCGGATATGGCGAGCGCGCCGTTTTCGGCGAACGGATCAATCATCTGGTCAAAACCGGCGCGATTGAAGCGCCCATCGTAATTGGACGTGATCATCTGGACTGCGGGTCGGTGGCCTCTCCGTTCAGGGAGACGGAAGCGATGAGAGACGGGAGCGATGCCGTTGCCGATTGGCCGATCCTCAATGCATTGCTCAATACGGCGTCAGGCGCGAGCTGGGTTTCGTTCCATCACGGAGGCGGCGTCGGAATAGGCTACTCCCTGCATGCGGGCCAGGTGATCGTCGCTGACGGTACGGATGAAATGACCGAACGGCTCAACCGCGTTCTCACCAACGATCCCGGCATTGGCGTGGCGCGGCATGCCGATGCCGGATACGAGGAGGCTCGAGCATTCGCGAAACGGAAAGGCATAAAGATTTAAACGTTGTTCATGCCGCTCAACTGGTCACCGTCGCAGGCACGCGGCGCGCGCGACGCGGACGCGAGCTCGGAGAACTCGGTATTGTGCACGACGGGGCTGTTCAAATTCGCGGCGGCCTGATTCAGTGGGCCGGACCAACCGATCGGCTTCCCGACAAACGTGCGCCTGAGTTCGACGCGTCAGGCAAAGTTGTTCTGCCGGGTTTCGTGGACTCGCATACCCATGCGGTCTTTTCCCGCACGCGTGCCGATGAATTCGAGTGGCGAATTCAAGGAACCCCATACATGGATATCCTTGCTCGCGGCGGCGGCATTTTGTCCACCGTGAAAGCGGTGCGGGAGACACCCACGCTTCGCGTTCAGTTCCCGGACCGGTTTCTGGAGTTCGGTACCACGACGATCGAAGTCAAGAGCGGGTATGGACTGAACATCGAAACCGAGATAAGGATACTCGAAGCGATCCGCTCGGTTGAAAAGTTGGACGCTGTGCCAACCTATCTTGGAGCGCATGCATTACCGCCGGAATTCCGTGAGAAGCGCGATGCGTTTGTCGATCAGGTGATCCACGACCTGGAAACGATTCACTCGCGAAAGCTGGCGGAATTCTGCGACGTGTTCGTCGAGCCCGGAGCCTTCAATCCGAACGAGGCCCGGCGTATTTTCGCCGCGGCCCGATCGCTCGGTATGGGAATCAAGTTGCATGCCGATGAATTTGAATCGTCCGGCGGTGCGGCGCTCGCCGTGGAAGTGGGCGCGGCTTCGGCGGATCATCTCGGGGCGATCGCGGACGCGGATATTTCGCGAATCGCCAATTCGAATGTGGTTGCGACGCTTTTGCCGGCAACGTTATTCATGCTCGGCCAAAGTCATTATGCCCCCGCCCGTAAGCTCATCGAGAGCGGTGCGGCGGTTGCATTAGCAACGGATTTCAATCCCGGAACGTCGCCGACGCTGAATATGCAATTCGTACTTTCTCTGGCTTGTACCCAAATGAAAATGACGCCCGCGGAAGCAATTGTCGCCGCCACGGTAAACGGCGCTTGTGCAATCCGCCGCGAACATCGGCTGGGTTCGATCGAATCCGGCAAAGACGCTGATCTCGCCGTCTACGCTTTATCGGATTACCGCGAAATTCCCTATTTTGCAGCAGTAAACTTTTGCGTAGCGACGTTCAAGCGAGGAGAGTTGGTCTGGGGGAATTGAGCAGAACAGCGCGATGAATCCACTTGTTGAATGCGTACCGAATTTCAGTGAAGGCCGCAGAATCGAAGTCCTCGACGCCATCGTGAACGCGATGATCTCGGTCCCTCATGTGTACCTTCTCGGACGCGAGATGGATGCGGATCATAATCGGGCCGTTGTCACTCTTGTCGGTTTACCCAATACCATCGGCGAGGCCGCAGTCCGCGGTGTGGAAATTGCGGTACAGCACATCGATCTCACAACGCATCGCGGTGAGCACCCGCGAATCGGTGCGGCCGATGTGATCCCCTTCGTGCCCATTCGTGGTGTTTCACTCGCCGATTGCGTCGAGATTGCAAAGGCAGTTGCCCGCGAGATTTCGATCCGGTTCAAAGTTCCTGTTTATCTGTATGAAGCAGCCGCCACGCGTCCCGAACGAAAGAATCTTGAAAATATCCGCCGTGGGCAATTTGAGGTGCTTCGAAGTGAGATTGTCACCAATCCGGATCGCCATCCCGATTTCGGCGAGCCCAGGGTCCACCCAACCGCAGGCGCAACCGTTGTTGGCGCGCGAAAACCGCTGATCGCTTACAACATCAACCTCAATACGTCCGACGTTTCGATAGCAAAAGAAATTGCAAAACGCGTTCGCTTTTCGAGCGGTGGACTTCCTTTTGTGAAGGCGATGGGGGTTCTGCTCAAAGACAGGAATCAGGCGCAGGTTTCCATGAACCTTACCGATTACGAACAGACGCCCGTGGAACTGGTATTTGAAACGGTGGGAAGGGAAGCGGAGCAGTACGGCGTGAGCATCGCCGGGAGCGAAATCATCGGTCTGATCCCGCAGAAAGCGATCGAGCAGGCCGTCGAATTCTACCTGCGCGTTGAAAATTTCTCGCCTGAAATGATTTTGGAAAATCGCCTTGCGGAAGTGATAGCCCAGGCGCCGGCCCAGGCGTCGAGTATGGCGGATATGCTTCGTGGTTTTCTCGATCGCGTGGCTTCGGCGGAGCCGACGCCAGGGGGAGGCAGCGTGGCAGCTCTGGCAGGTGCGCTCGGTGCCGCACTCGGTCAAATGGCGATCCGAATCACAAAAGAGAAGAAGAATTACCAGCAGTATTCCGAACGTTACGTCGAGGCTCTGGATCGTCTTTCAGGACACAGCTCGGAACTTCTCGGATTGGTAGACGCGGACTCCGAAGCTTACAAACGCGTGATGTCAGCGTATAAACTGGCCAAAGACTCGCCCGAACGGGAACGGGCGATTCAAGAAGGACTGATCCATGCCACGGAGATCCCTTCACGCACAGCCCGCTCAGCAGCAGACGCCTTGCGTATTTGCGAGGACTTGCGACCGATCATTCACGTTAATGTAGCGTCGGATTTGCAGGTGGGCATCCAAATGCTCCACGCATCCCTGCGCGGGGCTGTCGCCAACATGCGCACGAATCTGACCGGCATCAAGGACGCCGGAGCGCGTAACCTCTACGAGGACATGATCTTATCCTGGGAACAGGAGTTTCAGGGACGCACCCCGAATTCTTGAACTTCAGAATTCGCGGTACGTCCCTGAAACTTACGGCGCGATGCTATACTCCGCATATGGCGGAACCTAAGCCGTCTCTAGTAAGCAAGGCGCGACTCTCGAATTTCTTCCGGTCGCCGTTGTTTAAAATTCTGCTTTCGATTTTCCTGTTCTTTTTCATCGGCACTTCAGCCCTCGTCCTCTACTACTACAACTATTACTCGCGCGTCATCGACCGCAGGCTCAGCGGCGAGATTTTCAAAAATACCGCGCAGATTTACGCAGCGCCCTACCGGATTTATCCCGGCCAGAGGCTCGCTTTGAACGACGTTGTCCTGCGACTCCAACGAGCGGGATTTGATCCGGCTGATAAGGGCGGCTCCAGCGATGACGATGGAGTTTACGAGGCAAGCGGAGGCAGGGTCACGATCAAACCGAAGATCGGGGATGCGCTGCGTCTCGATTTCGGAAGGACCTCATTAACGAGGATTGTGCGGATTCCCGGCGGCGAGGCCGACGAAGCATGGCTTCCCGCCGAATTGGTGACAAATCTTTCCGATCAAACTCGCGAGAAACGCCGTATTGTCGAATACAACGACTTGCCCAAGCTTCTCATCGATGCGCTGATTGCGGCCGAGGACCAGCATTTCTTTACGCACTTCGGAATCGATCCCGTTCGCCTGGTTGGCGCGCTTGTTCGCAGCGTCCGCGCTTCGACCCGTGTCGGCGGCACAAGCACTATCACGCAGCAGCTCGCCCGAAATTTCTTCCTGACACCGGACCGTTCCGTCAGACGCAAAATAACCGAGGTTTTCATTTCATTCCTGCTCGAGCAGCGGCTGACTAAACAGCAGATCCTCACCATGTATGCCAACGAAGTCTACATGGGACAGCGCGGCTCGTTCAGCATTAACGGATTCGGTGAAGCTTCAGCTGCCTATTTCGGAAAAGATCTCGTGGGGATCACCTTGCCGGAAGCAGCCACATTGGCGGGCATTATTCCTGCTCCTAACGGCAGGTTCTCTCCGGTAAAGCATCCCGATGAAGCCAAACGCCGGCGCAATGCGGTTCTGGGCGCGATGCGAACGGTGGGCTCGATCACCAACGATCAATACGAAGCTGCGAAGGACGTTGAATTGAAAGTAGCTCCTCTCAAGGCTGATGCGAGTGATGCGCCATACCTTGTTGATTTCGTCCATGAGGAATTGTTGAAAGATTTCACTGAGGATGAAGTCACCAGCAGTAATCTCCGTGTCTACACGTCGCTGGATTCCGCTCTTCAGAAAGCCGCGGTCGAAGCCGTTCAGAATGGCTTGAAGTTTGTGCAGACGCAGCTCGAGGCACAAAGGAAACGCAATAAGCAATCCGACAACTTGCCCGGCCCGCAAGCGGCGCTGATCGCACTGGATCCGCATACCGGCGAGATCAAAGCGATGGTCGGCGGCGGGGACTACGGCGCCAGTCAATACAATCGCATTACCCAGGCTTCGCGCCAGCCCGGCTCGATTTTCAAACCTATCGTCTATGCCGCCGCTTTCGAGACCGCATTCGATCG
>WNEW01001373.1_pt1 | contig 11905 bp, 10 predicted proteins | sample 5399891 | NCBI WGS metagenome assembly WNEW01 (sample SAMN13153336, study PRJNA577476) | soil metagenome | isolation source: 40 cm grassland meadow soil pre-rain plot 5 | place: USA:California | collected 2015-09-08 | reverse complement strand
AGAAGCTGGGGCTCGCCAAACGGCCGGTTCCGGCGGCGCCCCGGGCCGTTGCCCCGAAGAAGGACACCGCCGCCCCTGCCACGGTGACGGCGCCCGCCCAGCCTTCCCCGCAGCTCCTGCCAACCCCCGCCCCGTCTGCCAGGGTGCCGACACCGGCCACTGAGGGGCGCGAACAGGAGGCGACGGTCGAGACCGACCTTGTCAAGGTCGTACTCTCGAACCGCGGCGGGGTGATCAAGCGCTGGGAGCTCAAACGGTATCTGACGAGCGACCCCAGGGATCCTAAGCCCATCCAGCTCGTGCCCGCCATGGCGCAGGACGTGCCTCTCACGCTCCCGTTGACCGTGGAGGTCCCGGACGCCAAGCTGCAGGAGCGGCTCTCTCGAGGGCTCTATGCAGTGTCCGGCAAAGACGTCGCCCTCAGCGCGGCCCAGCCGGCCGCCGACATCGGCTTCACCTACACGGATCCGGAGACTGGCGTGCGGGTCAGCAAGCGCCTCACCTTCCACCAGAGCAGCTATCTGGTGGATCTCACCCTGGAGACGACCGGCGTGAGCAGCTCGACCACCCTGTCGCTTGGCACGAACTTCGGGATCCATGAGTGGCAGGAAGGCTTCGTCGGCTTTATCGGCCCGGCCACCTACATCAGCGGCAAGCTCGCCAAGGACACGCCGGAGAAGGAAGATCTCCGGGCGGGGCAGGTGACCTGGGCCGCATTGCAGGACAAGTACTTCCTGGTGGCCATGATCCCGGCCGATTCCGGGACCCGCATCGCCATCGTGCGCAAGGAAGGCGAGAAGCTGGTGTCGGTGGGCCTGCGCACCCCGGCCACCGCCGGGACACTGCTCAACAAGTATCGGCTCTTTGTCGGCCCTAAAGAATACGACACGCTGGCAGCGCTCAAGCTCGAACTGGAGGAGACGATCGATTTCGGCTGGTTCATCTACGGGAGCTGGTCCATCGTGCGGGCGGTGGCCAAGCCCCTGTTCTACGCGATCCGCTACCTCCACGAGATCACGCACAACTACGGCGTCGCGATCATCTTGATCACGGTCTTCATCAAGCTGCTGCTCGCCCCCCTCGCGTACAAGAGCTACAAGTCCATGAAGGACATGGCGGCCGTGCAGCCCGAGATGATGGCGCTGCAGAAGAAGTACGCCGACGACCGTGAGCGGCTCAACAAGGAGCTCATGAAGTTCTACAAAGAGCGGAAGGTGAACCCGGTCGGCGGCTGCCTGCCGATGTTCTTCCAGATCCCCGTGTTCGTCTCGCTCTTCAATATCCTGTACATGACTATCGAGCTCAGGCAGGCGCCGTTCATCCTGTGGGTGAAGGATCTCTCAGTGCAGGACCCCTACTACGTCCTGCCGATCCTCATGGGGGTCACCATGTTCATCCAGCAGAAGATCCAGCCGACCACCATGGACCCCAAGCAGGCGCAGATCATGCTGCTGCTGCCGGTGTTCCTCACGTTCCTGTTCATCACCTTTCCGGCCGGGCTCGTGCTCTACTGGTTGACGAACAACGTGCTCACGATCGCCCAGCAAGTCATCACGGACCGGTACCTCCTGCCCAGGAGCGCGGTTCCGGCTATCAAATGACCTCCCATGAATGCCGGTGACACGATCTGCGCGGTTGCCACTCCGCCTGGTGAGGGCGGGATCGGCATCATCCGGCTGTCCGGCGAAAAGTCCATCGACATTGCCTCGGCGGTCTTCGTCGGCTCCGGAGGCCGGACCGTCCGCGACTACAAGACCCACACGCTGCACCACGGCGAGCTGCGCGCGCCCGACACCGGCGAGCGCATCGACGAGGTCCTGGTCGCTGTCATGAAGGCGCCCCGCAGCTACACGTGCGAGGACGTGGTGGAGTTCCATTGCCACGGCGGGCCCCTGGTGCTCCGTCTGGGGCTCGAGGTGCTGATCCGCAGCGGCGCGCGGCTGGCCGAGCCGGGCGAGTTCACGAAGCGCGCCTTCCTCAACGGCCGGCTGGACCTCGCGCAGGCCGAGGCGGTCATTGACCTGATCCAGGCCCGGTCGCAGACCGGCCTGCGGGTTGCGCTGGAGCAGCTCCGGGGGGCTCTATCCGACGAGCTCGGCCGGATCCGTGAGGGCCTGACGCGCCTGCTGGTGGAGATCGAGGCCGGCATCGATTTTTCCGACGAAGGCATCACGTTCATCTCACCGCAGGCCTTGGCCGCTGGCGTTGGAAAGGTTGCCGAACGCGTCGAGCGGCTCATCCGGACCGCCGAGGACGGGCGCATCGTACGGGAAGGCGTGACGGTCGCGCTGGTCGGGCGGCCCAACGTGGGCAAGTCCAGCCTGCTGAACGCGCTGGCAAGGGCGGACCGCGCGATCGTGACGCCGATCCCCGGCACGACGCGGGATGTCTTGGAAGAGTTCGTCAATGTGCGCGGCATCCCTGTGCGCCTGCAGGACACGGCTGGCCTGCGGGAGGCCCAGGATGTCGTCGAGCGCGAAGGGGTGCGCCGCACGCACGACGCGCTGGCCCGCGCCGAGCTGGTCTTGGCGGTCCTCGACGGGAGCGCGCCGCTCGACCCCGAAGATCGTCGTACGCTGGAGTTGCTCCAGGAGAAGTCGGCGGTGCTGGTCGTGAACAAGGCGGACCTTCCACCCCGCGTGGAGCCCGCGGACCTCAAGGGTTTCGTCGAGCCACGTCGGATCGTCTGGACTTCGGCGACCACGGGGGCCGGCCTGGACGAACTGCGGGACGCGATCCGCGACACCGTGCTCAGGCAGGGATTGGAGCCGAGCGAGGGCGTGCTGATCACCCACTTGCGGCACCGCTCGGCTTTGGAACGGGCCAAGACTTCGCTCGATCAGGCCCTCGTGTCGATCCAGCAGCACGTGGCGGCCGAGTGCATCGCGGCGGACCTGCGGGTGGCCATCAACGCGATCGGCGAAATCATCGGCGAGACGACGACGGATGACATCCTCGACCGCATCTTCAAGGAGTTCTGCATCGGGAAATGAACATCCGGGCGCACGACGACCGTTTCGACGTGATCGTAGTCGGTGGCGGCCACGCAGGCTGCGAGGCCGCGCTGGCCGCGGCCCGCATGGGTGCGCGCACGGCCCTGCTCACGATGGAAGAGGACAAGATCGCGCAGATGTCCTGCAATCCCGCGATCGGCGGCATCGCCAAGGGCCACCTCGTGAAGGAGATCGACGCGCTGGGCGGCGAGATGGGCCGTAACACGGACAAGACGGGCATCCAGTTCCGCATGCTCAACACGCGGAACGGGCCCGCTGTGCGCTCGCTGCGGGCGCAGTGCGACAAGAAGCAGTACCGGCTGGCGATGCAGGCCACGCTGCGGGAGCAGCCGGACCTCACGATCTACCGCGGGACCGTGGATCGGATCGAGACGGTCGGCGGGCGGGTCAGCGGGGTCGTCACCGGCGCGGGTGCCCGGCTCGCCGCCACGGCCGTCATCCTGACTACAGGTACTTTCCTTAAGGGTTTAATTCACGTAGGGTTAAACCACTTCCCTGCCGGACGGGCCGGTGAGGACGCGGCCGAGCACCTCTCCGACTGCATGCGCGAGTTCGGCTTCGAGGTGGGGCGGCTCAAGACCGGCACCCCGCCCCGCCTGGACCGGGACACCATCGCCTTCTCGGTCCTGACCCCGCAGCCGGGCGACGACCCGCCGTCTCCATTCTCTTTCCGCACGGAACGGATCCCGATGCCGCAGGTCTGCTGCCACCTCACGTACACGAATGCCGAGACGCACCGTATCATCCAAGACAACTTGGACCGCTCACCGATGTTCACCGGCGTGATCGAGGGCACCGGCCCGCGCTACTGCCCGTCGATCGAGGACAAGGTGGTGCGGTTCGCCGACAAGCCCCGCCACCAGATCTTCATCGAACCGGAGGGACTCGACACGCATGAGTTTTACCCGAACGGCATCTCGACGAGCCTGCCGGTGGACGTCCAAGCCGCTTTCCTGAAGACCATCCCCGGCCTGGAGCGAGCCAGGATGCTCAAGCCGGGGTACGCCGTGGAGTATGACTACATCCCGCCGCGCCAGCTTCATCCCACGATGGAGACGAAGCGGGTCGAAGGGCTCTTCCACGCGGGGCAGATCAACGGCACGTCGGGATATGAAGAGGCGGCCGCGCAGGGGCTCATGGCCGGCATCAACGCCGTTCTCAAGATCCGGGGCCAGGCCCCCTGCATCCTGGACCGCTCGGAGGCCTACATCGGGGTGCTGATCGACGATCTCATCACCAAGGACGCGCGTGAACCGTACCGCATGTTTACCTCGCGGGCCGAATACCGTCTGCTCTTGCGCCAGGATAATGCCGACCTCCGCTTGACAGACACCGGCTACCGGTTGGGGCTGATCCCGGAGAGCGGATACCGGATGTTCTGCGAGAAGCGGGATGCCATCGCTCGGGAGCGGGAGCGGTTCCGAACGATCCGCCCCAAGCAGACCTCCGAGTTCCTGGCTCGCGCCGAGGCACTGGGGCTGCAAAGCCTAGGGGCCGCCATCACCCTGGAGGGCCTCCTGCGGCGGCCCGAGCTGGACTACGAGGCCGTGATCGGGCTGGCCGCGGTGGAAGGCCACCCCGACGCCGCTGTCCGTGAGCAGGTCGAGATTCAGGCCAAGTACGAGGGATATATCCACCGTCAATCCCATGATGTGGATAACTTCAAGCGACTGGAGTCACGCAGAATCCCTCCTGATTTTGACTACACTTCCGTCAAGGGGTTTTCGCGGGAAGTCCTGGAGAAGCTCCAGAGAGTCCGCCCCCATTCTCTCGGGCAGGCCTCGCGGATCGAGGGGGTGACCCCTGCCGCTATCTCTCTCCTGCAGGTCGCATTAGAGCGCTACCGGCGGGCTGCGGCCTGACCCATTGTTCCACGTGGAACATGCCCCCTAGTCCACGGGCTCCAGACCAGTGGCCTTCGCCTGCTTCAGCCCTGATGGAGGGCGGACTCCAGCTGGGCATTGCCCTGTCCCCCCATACCGTCGCCAGACTGGTCCTCTACCTCCAGGAACTGGTGCGCTGGAATGCCAAGGTTAACCTCTCCGGCCTGACCGAGGAAGCCGACATCATTACCAAGCACTTCCTCGACTCGCTCGCCGCCTTCAAGGTCCTCAAGGTTGGTCCTGGGCTGATCCGGCCGGGTCCAGGGCTCCGCGTCTTGGATGTGGGCACGGGCGCGGGGTTTCCCGGGTTGGTGCTGAAACTTCACGATCCAGAGTTGGCGGTCACGCTGCTTGAACCCTCCCAGAAGAAAGCGGCCTTTCTCCACCATATGATCGGCCTGTTGGGGGTGACCGGCGTATCGGTCTTGATCATCCGGATCGAGGACCTCACAGCGGGCCAGACTGGGCCGTTCGACCTCGTGACGACCCGGGCTTTGAAACCGGGACTGCTGTTAGCCGAATCGCCCCGGTTGCTGGCCACCAATGGCACGGTGCTGCTGTTTCGAGCCAGCCCCCTGGAGGCCGTCCCGCCTGGGTACCGGCTCATCCGGCAAGAATCCTTCACGCTACCCTTCACAAACGATCCCCGCACCCTCACCCTCCTCCAGCCAATCAGCGTTTCCTAACCGCTTCCTTCAAGGTGTGGGATGACGGGTCCTGTCGCCGCATCACCGGGGCACCAGTTGGAATCGAGCGGGTGACACCGCAAGGGCGACCAGATGCAGCGCAGGGCGTACAGCCGGGTCTGCGGGGCCTCGACGGCGAAACGCCCAACTGCGCTGGGCTATGCGGGGGCAGGACCCGCTCTGATGCCTTGTCGCTTCTCCCATTGTTCCACGTAGAACAGTGTCGTTTCGTTGACACCTTCTCGCCCAATTGCTAGCATGGGCTTCCTCGATGGGGCGGATAATCGCCATTGCCAATCAAAAGGGCGGGGTCGGCAAGACCACGACCGCCATCAACTTGGCGGCGTCCTTGGCGGTGGCGGAACGGACAGTCCTCCTGGTGGACCTGGACCCGCAGGCCAATGCCACGAGCGGCATGGGGGTCGACTTGGAGGGCATCTCGCTTTCGACGTACGACGTTATGGTCCGAGGTCGGAAGGTCTCGGAAGTGCTCGTGAAGGCAGCCGTTCCCCGGCTTGACGTGGTCCCCTCCGAGGCGGACCTGGCTGCGGCGGAAGTCGAGCTGACTCCGGTGGAAAACCGGGAGTTAATTCTCCGACACGCCCTGGGGGATGCGGCCAGCCAATATGAATTCGTGCTGGTGGATTGCCCGCCGGCGCTGGGGCTCCTCACCGTGAACGCTCTGGTCGCAGCACATAGCGTGCTGGTCCCTGTCCAGTGCGAGTTCTACGCGATGGAGGGACTCGGGCGGTTGATGCGGACCGTCGAGATGGTGCGCCGGTCCTTGAATAAGGCGCTGGTCATCGAAGGTATCCTCCTGACCCTGTTCGACGGGAGGAACAACCTCCACTGGCAGGTAGCCGAGGAGATACGTAAGCATTTTTCTGATACGATGTTCAAGACCGTCATCCCCCGCAACGTCAGGCTGGCAGAGGCGCCCAGCCACGGAGCGCCGGTGCTCATGTACGACGTCGCATCCTCCGGGGCGCAGGCGTACCTGAGCCTGGCCAAGGAAGTCCTGGCACATGCAAAAAAAGGCGCTCGGTAGAGGCCTGCAAACGCTGATTCCCGTCGCCACCGGGGGACGGGATGAAATCGAGGAGATCCCGCTCTCCCTCGTTTCGCCCAACCCGTTTCAGCCGCGCCGGGCCATCAACGCGGCCGAGCTCGAAGAGCTGGCCAACTCGGTCAAGGTGAAAGGGGTGCTGCAGCCGGTCCTGGTGCGGCGTTTGGGGGACGGCGGCTACGAGTTGATCGCTGGCGAGCGCCGCTGGCGCGCGGCCAAGCTCGCGGGCCTGAAAAAAATTCCGGCCATCGTTCGTCTGGCCACGGATGCCGAGGCGATGGAGATGGCGCTGATCGAAAACCTCCAGCGCAAGGATCTCAATCCGCTGGAGGCTGCCCGGGCCTACCAGCGCCTCATCAAGGAGTTCGGGCTCACGCAGGAGGCGGTCGCCAAGCAACTCGGTAAGGAGCGCTCGTCGATCGCCAACACCGTGCGGCTCCTGTCGCTCCAGTCGGAGGTGCAGGTATGGGTCGAGAACGACCAGTTGTCCCTGGGGCACGCGAAGGTTCTGCTGGCGGTTTCTGATCCGGACCATCAGGTTCGCCTGGGACGGCGCGCCGTGACGGAACGACTGTCGGTGCGGGACCTCGAACGGTTGGTGCGGTCCAACCACCGCGCAGGCCGCTCGGCCCAAGCGCGCAAGGGCCGCCGTCCCAGCGAGATCGAGGAGCGGATGACGCGGCGGCTGGGCACCAAGGTGCGGCTGATCGAGGGGAAAACAGGAGGGAGGATCGTCATCGAGTATTATTCGCCGGCTGATCTGGAGCGAGTCATCGATCTGATCATGGGATAGAAACATAAGGTATACTAAACAAGTATTATAATTTAAGGAGATCCTACAATGTGGAGAAAGGGTGAGATGACGGAGAAGCTGGATGAGGAGATGGAGGAGCAGTCCTCCGGAGCCGGAGAAGACGAAGTCATCGCCTTTGTGGGGCACGGGGTGGAGTTCAAAGGCGTGATCACGTACGATGGGACGGTCCGCATCGATGGCCGGCTGGAAGGGGAAATCCACACGGAGGGGGTGCTGGTCGTCGGGGAGGATGCGGTCATCACAGCCCAGGTGACCGCTGGCACGGTGATCAGCCGCGGCAAGATCACCGGGGACGTCGTCGCGTCCGGCAAGGTCAGGCTGCTGGCGCCGGCCGTCTTGAATGGGTCAGTCAAGACGCCGTTGCTCTCGATTGAAGAAGGTGTGCTCTTTAACGGGGGCCTCGAGATGGCCAAGAAAGTGGAGCAGCCTGAGGTGAGCAGAGCGCCCGCGGGCGGGTCTGTCACGCCTATCCGCGTCAGCGCCACGATGAAGACGGTGGGCTAGGGAGGAGCGGGAACACTTATGTGGTCAAAACACGACAAGGACAACCTGTACACAATGGACGGCGACGAGTCGTTCACTTTCCTCGGCAAGGGGGCGCAGTTCAAGGGGATCATCCACTTCGAGGGGACGATCCGCATTGATGGCCGACTGGAAGGGGAGATCCATACGAAAGGCACGCTGATGGTCGGCGAGCATGCGGTCATCGAGGGGGACATCAATGCTGATATCGTGGTCTGCGGGGGCCAGATCAGCGGGAACATCGTCGCCGCCGAGAAGGTCCAACTCCTGTCCACCGGGGTCGTGACGGGCACCATCAAGACCCCCTTGCTCTCCGTCGAGGAAGGAGTCCGCTTGCACGGGATGTGTGATGCGGAAGGGCGGGGAGAGGTCAGGGCCTTGGACGGGGCGCGCGAGGCGGCCCAGCAACAGCAACTGACCGGCGTCGCGCGGGTGCGCGGGGCCTGAAACGGGCTTTTGGACAGCATGTTCGGATCGACCAGCAAGCACAAAGAGCTCGCAATGGCCGGAGAGGAGACGTTCACCTTTCTGGCGCGCGGGTTTGAGTTCAAGGGAACCCTGACCTTCGAGGGCACGGTCCGCATCGATGGCATGGTGTCCGGCGCCATCTATTCGAAGGGCACTGTGATCCTCGGCGAGCATGCGATGATTGAGGGCGACATAAGCGCCGGAACGATTGTCAGCAGCGGGAGGATCAACGGGAACGTGACGGCGACGGAACGGGTACACCTTCTTCCGTCCGCTGCAATGAACGGGGAACTGAAGACGCCCCTGCTGAAAGTAGAAGAGGGGGTGCAGGTGCACGGGAACTGCGAGGCGGAGGGGGGAGTCAAGAGTAAAGGCGTGGAAGAGCCGCGAGAGGCCGCGCCGCACGCGGCGAAGGTCCGCGTCTCACAACGGGGCGAGGCTTTGCAACGATGAAGAAGACGGTCGTGGTCGGTATGTCGGGCGGGGTGGACAGCGCTGTCGCCGCGGCGATCCTTGTGGAGCAGGGCTATCAAGTCCAAGGCGTCACGCTGCAAACCTGGGAGCCTGAGGACGATGCGACGACCTCGAAGAAGTGGCAGGAGCGGGGCTGTTGCAAGATCGGCGTCGCCCGCTTTGTGGCCCAGCAGTTGGGAATTCCGCATCAGGTTCGCGACATCCGTGATCGCTTCCGCTCGGCGGTCGTGCAGGACTTCATCGACGGCTACGTGGCGGGCCTGACGCCGAACCCCTGCGTGCGGTGCAACGAGCGGGTGAAGTTTGGATGCCTCATGGAGGCCGCGTGGGACATGGGGGCGGACTACGTTGCCACCGGCCACTACGCGCGGCTCCTGCCGGACGACACGGGGCGACCGCACTTGCATAAGGGAGGGGATCCCCGGAAGGACCAGAGCTATTTCCTGTACCGCCTGAACCGGGCATGGCTGCCCCGCATCCTCTTTCCCGTCGGCGGCATGCGCAAGGAGGACGTATGGCCCAAGGCGGAAGCGATCGGGCTGCCGGCGGACGAGGTCAAGGAGAGCCAGGAGATCTGCTTCGTGACGAAGGGCGACTATCGCAGTTTCCTCGAGGAGCAGGCCCCGCAGGCCGCACGACCTGGGCCGTTTGTCGGCACGGATGGCACGGTGTTGGGCATGCATCGCGGAGTGCCGTTCTATACGCCGGGCCAGCGACGCGGGCTTGGGCTCGCGGCGGCACAGCGCCTCTACGTCGTGCGCGTGAACGCAGCGAGTAATACCGTCGTGGTAGGTCCGGAGGAAGATCTGCTGGAGGCCGCCTGCCTCGTCGGCGATCTCAACCTCCTGAGCGTGGATGGGCTGGCCGAACCGGTACGCTCCGAGGTCAAGGTCCGCTACGCGAGCCCGGCGGCTCCGGCCACGATCTGGCCGCTGCCGGACGGGCGTCTGCGCGTCGAGTTTGACTCGCCTCAGCGGGCCCTCAGCCCGGGACAGTCTGCGGTCTTTTACCAGGGAGACCGGGTGCTGGGCGGGGGGATCATCGCAGCCGGGCGCTGCGCGGATTGAAACAGGCGAACTGCTTGACAGCATTGGGCTTTCGTGTTACGGTGCGCCTCCCTTGAGTGAGCCTGCCAGCACGAACCAACACCAGCAAGGCGGTTGCTGACCAGTGGTCCAGACGGCGGTTGCACGGCGGTACGCGAAGGCTCTGTTCGACTTGCAGGAGCCGTCTGGGATCGGCCCGACCGCCGAGGCACTCCGTCTGTTGGCCGAAGCCTTCGCCACCTCCCGCGAGTTCCGCGCCCTACTGTTGAGTCCGGTCTTTACCAAGGAGGAGAAGGCCGCTGTCGTCAATCAGGTGGCGGCTAAGGCCGGGTGCCCGCCGATCACCAGCCGGTTCCTCGCCCACGTCGTCCGCAAGAACCGGATCGCCTTCATCCGGGAGATCAGCGACGCCTTCGGCAAGCTCGCCGACCAGGCCTCTAATCGCAAGGCGGTCGAGGTCGTAGCCGCCCGGCCGCTTTCCAACGCGCAACGAGCCGCGATCCGGAAACGGCTCGAGCAGGCGACGCGCGGCCAGGTCGACTTGGCGGTCCAGGTCGATCCTGGCGTGATCAGCGGGCTGGAGATTCGCTTCGGCAGCCGGGTGTACGACGGAACGGTCCGCGGGCAACTGGAACGTCTGCGGTCCATCCTCACACGAGCATAACCGCACGCGATAGCCCAAGGAGCAGCACGCATGCAGATCAAAGCGGAAGAGATCAGTTCAATCATCCGCGATCAGGTGAAGTCCTTCGAGAAGCAGGTGGACGTGGCCGAAGTCGGCTCCGTGCTCCAAGTCGGGGACAGCATCGCCAAGGTCTACGGGCTGGACGGGGCGATGGCCGGCGAGCTGCTGGAGTTCCCGGGCGGCCTCAAGGGGATCGCGCTGAACCTGGAAGAGGACAACGTCGGCGCGGTGCTTCTGGGTTCCGACGAGCATATCAAGGAGGGGGATCTCGTCAAGAGGACGGGCCGGATTGCGGAAGTCCCTGTCGGGGAGGCCGTCGTCGGGCGAGTCGTGGACCCGATCGGCACCCCGCTGGACGGGAAGGGGCCGATCGAGGCCAAGGAGTTCCGCCGGGTAGAGGTCAGGGCTCCCGGGGTGATCGAACGCCAGCCCGTGCGCGAGCCGCTGCAGACCGGGATCAAGGCCATCGATGCGATGATCCCAATCGGGCGTGGCCAGCGGGAGCTGATCATCGGTGACCGGCAGACAGGCAAGACTGCCATCGCAGTGGACACCATCATCAACCAGAAGGGCCAGAACGTCATCTGCATCTACGTCGCCATCGGCCAGAAGCGCTCCACGGTGGCACGCGTCATCAAGATACTCGAAGAGTCCGGGGCTATGGCGTACAGCATCATCGTCTCCGCCACGGCCAGCGACCCGGCCTCGTTGCAGTACCTCGCTCCCTACGCCGGCGTGTCGATGGGCGAGTATTTCCGCGACACGGGCCGGCACGCCCTGATCATCTACGATGACCTGTCGAAGCATGCCACGGCGTACCGGCAGCTCTCGCTGCTGCTGCGGCGCCCGCCGGGTCGCGAGGCGTACCCGGGCGACGTGTTCTACCTGCATTCCCGGCTCCTAGAGCGGGCGGCGAAGTTCAGCAAGGAGAAGGGCGGCGGCAGCCTCACGGCCCTGCCGATCATCGAGACCCAGGCCGGCGACGTGTCGGCGTACATTTCCACGAACGTCATCTCGATCACCGACGGACAGATCTACCTGGGGAGCGACCTCTTCTACTCTGGCATCCGGCCGGCCATCAACGTGGGCCTGTCCGTCTCCCGTGTCGGCGGGTCCGCACAGATCAAGGCGATGAAGGCCGTGGCCGGCTCGCTCCGCTTGGACCTCGCGCAGTACCGCGAGATGGCCGCGTTCGCCCAGTTCGGCAGCGAGCTCGACAAGGCGACGCAGGCCCAGTTGGCCCGCGG
>WNEW01001372.1_pt1 | contig 11915 bp, 12 predicted proteins | sample 5399891 | NCBI WGS metagenome assembly WNEW01 (sample SAMN13153336, study PRJNA577476) | soil metagenome | isolation source: 40 cm grassland meadow soil pre-rain plot 5 | place: USA:California | collected 2015-09-08 | reverse complement strand
CGGCCGCCCGCACTACCGCCAGGACATTCTCGAGCAGGAACTCGGCCAATGGATCCAGGGTTGCCCGAGCACCGCCGGCGGTCATAATTGGCCTGCCATGAGCCATCATGTCCCAACAGGCCGGCTGATTATTCCGCTCGTCCAGTCCTGCCTGGAAATGAGAGGGCAAAGCATCGAGCAGAAGGAAGGCGGAGGCAGCGGCGGCGGAGCAGCCCGGCACTTCTATGAAATGCCGGGATCCGACGGAAAGATTGGAAAACTCGCGGCATACGACGTGAAGACGATGAGGGAACTCTGGTCGCTCGAACAACGAGCATCGTTTCTCACCGCGGTCGTGTCAACCGGCGGTGGCGTGGCGTTTGCGGGAAGTCTGGATCGTCATTTCAAAGCTGTCGATGTGAACAACGGCAGGGTCCTGTTCGACACGCGACTGGGAACCTCGGTTCAAGGCTTTCCGATCACTTACAGCGTCGATGGCAAGCAGTACGTTGCAGTGCCGACAGGAAACGGCGGCGGCAGCCCTCGAAACGTACCTGCAACCATTTCGCCGGAAATCCACTCTCCGGCTACGGGAAATGCGATCTACGTTTTCGCGCTTCCGGACAGAAGATAAGTGAGGCCGGGAAATTTTGAAATTGGACGGTTGCCCAAGCCGAAGCGGCGTGAGAACATAGCCCAGCGCGCAAGCGCTGGGTGTACATGTGCATCTACATCCCAGCCCCGCAGGGGCGGCAGAATCTGAAGCTCTGCCGTCCCTGCGGGGCTGGTCTTGTCCCTGAAATCGATCCCAGGGCTGGCGCCCTGGGCTACCGCTCTTACGCCGCTTCGCGGCGTTGGGCAACCGTCCGATTTCAAAATTTCCCCTCCCGTTTCACGCGATATGTGCGCCTGTTGTCTCGACGTACACCGCGTATAACGATTCGCTGGCGGTCATGAAGAGCCGGTTCCGCCTGGCGCCGCCGAAGCAGACATTGGCGCAGGTTTCCGGAAGACGAATCATTCCGATGCGGTCGCCGTTTGGCGCGATGACTTGAACGCCGGGACGGGCGCCGGCCCAAAGGTTTCCGTCCACGTCACAGCGGATGCCATCCGCGGCGGATGGCTGGCCAGTACCAGGAATATCGAGCTGCACAAAACGCTTCCCGTTGCGGATCGACTTTCCATCTGTATCCCATACCCGGATTTCACGGGGCGCACCGGTATCGGCCACATAGATTTTCTTATAATCGGGTGAGAAACAGATTCCGTTGGGACCACCCAGCTCATCGGTCAGTTTTTCGATTTTCCCTGTTTTGCCATCTACACGATAGACTGCCATCGGCAACTCCGAATCGGCCTTGAAGCCTTCGTAATTCCCTCGAATGCCGTAAATCGGGTCGGTGAACCAGATACCGCCATCGGGATGCACTGCAATGTCGTTGGGCGAATTCAGTCGTTTCCCTTCGAACTTATCCGCGATAACGGTAACAGTTCCATTCGACTCATAGCGAGCCACGCGGCGGCCTCCGTGCTCGCAGGAGAGCTGCCGGCCCTCGTAATCGAACGTGTTGCCGTTGCTGAACCCGGAAGGATTGCGGAACACTGTGACGCGCCCGTCATCCTCGATCCATCTCATCTGAACGTTATTCGGGATATCACTCCACACCAGATACCGGCCAACACCATTCCAGGCGGGTCCTTCCGCCCACAATGTGCCGAAATGAAGACGTCGAATGACCGTATTGCCCACGATGTATCGCCGGAATCGGTCATCCAGAGCGACGATATCCGGATCCGGATATTGCATCGGATCCTGCCTCGAGTAATCTCGCAGCGATGGCGTCGAAGAAACCGCGGGCTGTTGTCCTCGCGCCTGCGCAAATGCGGATGCTGCCGTTGCGCCGCCGATTGCGGCTGCAAGGAAGCTACGGCGGTCGCAAACTTTGTGGTTACTCATGTGTTCCCCTTTCAGTCGCGGGATGTATACCGCAGATTCCATACTCCTTCAACTTCTCCAGCACGATCGGTTCGATGGCAGACGCACTGCGCGCGTCGCGTGTGGTGCCGTGTACAATGTCACGGGTCACGCCGTGTAAATGCCGCACCGACCAGTAAGGAATTTCCGGCCCGATATCGCCGAATCGAAATCCTCTTTGCGTCAGCAGTTGATGGATCTGTGCCCCAGTGTCAAAAAAGACATACGACGGCTTCTGCCCCTCGTACTCACAACGAAAGCGGTCCAGTGAGCGCAGCCGCGTCTGGCGAAGTCCGGGAACCCGAAAACGATGCCAAAATAGACGCCCGATGGCCGGAACCTGAGGAAGGTCGTTCAGCACCAAACGATGCATGAACGAAGTACCGGTAGACAGCATCTCTCGAATCGGTTCGACCCGAAGCAACGCGAAGGGAATCCACGGCCTTGTCATGTAAAACGCGATGCCGGAAGCGGCGCGTTGATCCGTTCCATAATGAGTCTTCAGCCACTCGCCGCGTTGCAGGTACCCGGCACCGTAGACGCGACTGTCCTCCAGCTGCGCTCGCATGAATTCAAACATTTCTCGGTTGAGAATTTCGATATCCGAGTCGATGAGAAGAATGTTATCCGCATCTACGGTCTGGAAAATCCAGTCAAGAGCTGCTCCGTGGGGCCGGCGGGGAGCGCTGATCAGGCGGAACGGATGGTTGGGTTGCAGGGAACGGAACCAATCGAAGCTTCCATCCTGCGATTCGCAGTCAATCAGCAAAACAGGAAGGTCCAGGTGACGAACGGCACTTAAAAGCGCAAGGCTGCTGACGTATTTGGTTTCAATGTTGATGATCACCGCCAATGTCACAGTTTTTGTTCAGCCGCGGCCAACGAAGGGCATCTTCGTAGCCATGACCGTCATGAACTGTACATTGGCGTCGAGGGGAAGGTTCGCCATATAGAGGACCGCATCGCAGACATGTTTCAAATCGAGACGAGGTTCGGGCATGACCGTTCCGTTCGCCTGGATGATGCCGGCAGCCATACGCTCGGTCATATCCGTGGCGGCGTTTCCGATATCAATTTGCCCGCAAGCGATATCGTATCTGCGGCCATCGAGCGAAATACATTTTGTCAGACCTGTGACAGCGTGTTTTGTCGCCGTGTAGGGAGCGGAGTTAGGGCGTGGCGCATGAGCCGAGATCGAACCATTGTTGATGATACGGCCGCCGCGGGGATCCTGGACCTTCATGATCTTGATCGCTTCCTGTGCGCATAGGAAGGTGCCGGTCAGATTGACATCGACTGCCGCGGTCCACTGCTCAAACGTCAGGTCTTCCATCGCAACCGGGGGAGCACCCGTGCCGGCATTGTTGAAGAGTAGATCCAGGCGGCCGAATACCTCTTTGATCTGGCCGAAAAGTGCTCGGACCGCCTGTGGCTTGCTCACATCCGTCGGTACAACAAGCATCCGCGTGTCGGAATGCTTTCTGAGCCCTGCGGTCTTCTCCAATTCGTGGACGCGCCGTCCTGCTAACACGACGGCCCATCCATCTTCGTGCAAAGCCAGACTGACCGCCCGGCCGATACCGCTGCCGGCGCCCGTAACGAGTGCGATTTTTTCTGCCGGCATTTCTTATTGTCCTGTTTTCTGATCGGCCTGGAACGGGCGGCCTTTGGTTCGAAGTCGTGCCTCAAGACGCGCCGTGCAATCGCAATTGTCGCACGCCCAATATTCGGTGCCGTTCGAGTCGCGGCAACGGCTGCGTGCGTGCGCATCTTGAACCTTCAAGAGTTCGAAATATTCTTCCCAATACGGTCGTTCTTCGAGAAGCGGCGTTGGGCAATAACAAATCTCGACCCATTGTACGGAGCCGTTCTCGAGCTGCCGCGCCTCAGTCATGTTCCGCAGGTACTCGTCGCCGGCTACAGATCCCCTGCCGAGCGTTTGTTCCTCAATTGCCCGGCCGAGCGCGTCTGCCTGACCAGGTTTTACCTTTGCGGTGACAAGGTATCGCACGCGAGAAATTTTACTAAACTCCCCCCCTGTGAAAAGAGGGGGAATCAATGACATAGATCACGCAGGGCACCATGCTGCGATTGGGCCCTGGGAGTTGAGTCTTTTCCAGAAACCGCGCTCCTATCTTTTCAAGAGCCTTTTGCGAACGAAAATTAGTCTCTCCGACTTGAAAAATGACGCGCTCAACAAAACGGAACGCATGATTGAGCATCAGCGACTTCAGTTCGCCGTTGTAGGCTCCCCCCCAAAACGCTCGCTGGAGGAACGTGAAACCGACTATCACCTCACGCCGCTCGGCATTGTATTCGTAATATCGCGAGCTTCCGATGATCCTTCCCGACTTTCGCTCGATGATCGCGAAAGCGCCCTTGGATTCCATCGCACCATCGAAGAATCGTTGGAATACCGGGCGCTTGTATCGATCCGGCTCTGGATGTTGCTCCCAAATGAGCGGGTCGCTCGCGGCTTTGAACAGAGCCTCGAAATCATCCGGACGAAGAGGACGCAACTCGACTACGCTGCCGGTCAGGACGGGCTGCCGATCGAATTCGATATCCGGCTTCACTCCAGTACCTTGAATAAACGCTGGTCCATGGGGCTGCCGAGAACCGGATTGACGGTGTCGCGAAATTGCCGCGTGTGCGCAGCCGCGGCATGCGCATCAAACGCCTTCTGGCTTTGCCAGACCTCAACGACTGTGAAATGGTTCGGCCGTGTTGCACCTTGCAAGACATCCAGGCGGACATTGCCCTCATCCTTCCGGCCGTCTTCCACCATCCGTTTGAGGAGAGCCGGAACATCCAGGTCGCGTCCACCGATATCGACGTGGGTCAAAACAACAATTGCCCGATCGTTTGCCGGTGCCGGACCAACCTCCAACGTCCTGTATGGCCTCTGGTCATAGGCCATCACTCGAATTGGTTCGAGCTTCATCAGCATCTGTTTCGTATGTGCCGCCATTCCATGCGCATCGAACGCTTTTTGATCGGCCCATTTTTCCACCAGCGCAAAGTGAGCCGGCCATCCAATTTGCTCGAACAGTTCGAGGCTGACGAAGCCTTCATCCTTGCGGCTCGCGTCACGGTATTGCTTGAGCGCCGCCGCGGCCGCTGCTTTCGATCCGGGCATCACTTCCACAAACGAAACCGCGTAGAACGCCGGATCCGTGGTCAACACCCCGCGGTTCTGCGCCGCAACACTTGAAGAAAGCATCGTGATTGTTAGCAAGAGAGAAATGACGAATTGATTTTGCATTGTGCCTCACTTGATGGGTACGCGCTGCTTCAGTTCTTCGAACCAATTCAGCGTGATGTTGAGTTGCTCGGGCGGTGCCTTGCCGCCTTCGGCCTCCGTTTTTGGAAACATGACGACGAAGTACTTTCCATCGGGGGTGATGTCGTATGGCCGAGGACCAGGAGGTGGAGGTATTACGATTCCCTGGATCGGCAAAGGCGTCGTCTTTCCGGGGACAAAGGTAGGCTGCGTTTGAACGTTGACTGCGAACATTTGCTTTTGATTATGGTAAAAAATCTGCTTCCCGTCCGGTGACCATAACGGGCTACCACCCCCGCTAGTTGTTACTTGATACTTGGTCCCATTCGGTGGAAAAGGTTGCACGAACACCTCGCCCCTCACCGACTCCGCCTCCGAGGTATGTGCGATCCACTTCCCATCCGGTGACAGACTGGCGTTACCTGCAGGGCGTGGTATGAGGGTTTTGGGGTTTTCGTCACCGACGGCCAACATCATGAGACTTTCGATGGTGCCAACCCCGGCAGACCTGGACCGAAAGACGAGCACCTTTCCATCAGGAGTCCAAAACTCGGACTGAGCAGTGGCGTCAGAAACCTTGCCCAAACGCTCTGCCATACCCGTGCCATCCGCGCGCTGCCAAAACAGGCCGTAATTACCATCGCGGTCGGAGGTAAAGGCAATCCGTTGTCCGTCCGGAGTCCAGGCTGGACGGTGATTGCGGCCTCCAAAGGTCAGGCGCCGAATCGGAGCAGCGCCACTCAAGTCGTAGATCCAAACAATTGCGTCCTTCCCGTCATCGGTAAAGACCGCCAATTGCTTCCCATTTGGAGATATTCGAGGCTGAGAGTACGCTCCGGGCGGAACGTTTAAGTTCTTTCGACCACCGGACCGATCCACAAGCCAAAGCGTGAGATCCCCCGCTCCAGTTTGCGTACCTGGAAGATAAACGAGGGAACCGTTATCAGAGTAAGCGAACTGGGCGTCAGCGCCACCGCCAACGATTAAGGTCGATCGCCTCACACCCTCGAGGATTGGAACAGGCCCGCCTGTGACTCGCAGCTTCTTTACATCAAAAGGAACGGCAAGCAAAACATTACCCAACGTGTAGACGATGTGGCCAGTCGGCACGTAACGAGCATCACTCCCCCCGGGTATCACAACCTTGCGCTCACCTGACTTTAGTACCTGAACAACAACCTGAGCTTTGTCCCAGGTATCGGCACCATCTGGTCTCAACGTGAAGAGTATTGCGTCACCCCCAGGCAGCAGTTGTGGCCGGTGGGCTTGTTCTCGTTCCTTTAGCGTGCCGATCTTTTCCGGTTTTCCGCCATTGGCCGAGACACGAATGATCCCTTTTGCTTGCCCGACGTATATATAGCCATCTGAAGCCCAAGTCGGGCCAAAAGAACTGGCTTCGTCAAGGTCGCAAATCGTTACGGCGGCCCCACCTGTGATTGAAATTTTCTTGAGCTTGTTGTCGGCTCGCGCGGAATATCCCACCCATTGACCATCGGGCGAAAAGAAGGGCATCGTACCTGCGATCTGTGCGGTCCCTAGAATTGGCCGAGCCTCCATATCCGCCATGCCGCGCAGGTACAGTTGTCGGTCGGCCGTATAGACAATTTTCGTCCCGTCAGGAGAGATCGCCAGTTGATGCCTCGCACTGGTGTTGGTGAGCGTCTGGCCCTCAGGAAGCACGAATGAGAATCGAGTCACAGCGGCGGGAGCAGACGGTTGCCTGCTCATCACTATGATCGTTGCCAAAACGGCGAGCGCCGCAACGATAGCTGCGGTGATCGCGAAAGGAACAGCGCGTCTCCATAACGGCAGCTGCGATGTCTCCTGCGTCGCCTGAAGCTTCCGGCCGTGCGGATCGGCGATGACAGATTCAAGCTCGACACGGAGGTCGGCAATCGCGTGCCAACGATCCTTCCGGTTCTTGGCAAGGCAGCGGCGGATGATATCGGGCAATTTGGGATGGAGGTTGGCCGGAAGCGCCGTGAAATCGGGATCGCGCGCGACCACAGAAGCAATGATGTCGGTGACGGTTTCACCGGTGAATGTCTGGCGGCCTGTGAGCATCTCGTACAGGACGCATCCAAACGAAAAGATGTCGCTGCGCTGATCGGCTTCGTGGCCACGCGCCTGCTCAGGCGACATGAAACCCGCGGTGCCGAGAATCGTGCCGGCATTCGACGCAACCGCGCTGAGCAGCGTTGGAGAATTCGATGTGAGCTGCGCGGGCGCGCCTTCGAGAGCCTTCGCCAATCCGAAATCGAGGACCTTCACTTTGCCTTCGGGAGTGATCTTGAGGTTTGCGGGCTTCAGATCGCGATGAATGACATTCTTCTCATGCGCGGCCTCCAGTGCCTCGGCAATCTGATGCGCGATCTGCAACGCCTCCTCGACCGGCAGCGGGCCGCGCCGGATGCGTTCCGCCAGCGTCTCGCCCTCGACAAGCTCCATCACAAGAAAATGCTTGCCGTCGGACTGCTCCAGCCCGTAGAGGGCAGCGATGTTGGGGTGATTCAGAGACGCGAGCAGTTTGGCTTCCCGCTCGAAACGCGCGACTCGCTCCGGATCGCGTTCGAAAACTTCCGGCAGCATCTTGACTGCAACGCTGCGGCCGAGCCGCGTGTCGCGCGCCTGATACACTTCACCCATCCCTCCGGCTCCGAGACGAGATTCCAGCAAATAGTGTGCGATCGCTTTTCCGATCATTGGAAATGAAGGTCGGCGGTATCTTAAGCCGAAATGGCGAGGAGAACAATCTGCAGTTGGCGGCAAGCGCGAACGACTATGCGCTTAACCTGGTTGGCCGTTAGGGCCTTGACCGCGAAGGAACCGATCGATGTCGTCGTGGAGCCTGTCGAGCTTCTGGAAGACCAAGTTCCGCGTCTCCATCAGAACGCTCTGCATTTCCAGCATCTTGCGCCATTGCTGCTCGTCCCGATGAAGACGATTCTCGTGTTCCACGATCATCTCTTCGTAACGCTTAATCCTGTCCTCATTCCTGACAAGCTCACTTGCGGACCAAGTGCTGAACCGGTCGAAACGCACACCGAATTCCTCGAGTTTTTGCCGGATCCGAGCGACTCTTTCCTCAGGTGTCATTTCGCAAGTCCAGGTTCAGGGTAACAGAATATCAACTGGTATGGAGCAGGCGGGCAAAAGCTGCGGAACGATCGATTCACCGCGGCGGAATTGCCGAACGATCTGATAATGCCTCTCCTTAATCTCGGAATAGACCCAAACACAATCATGAGTGATGTCGGCGACCCAGTATTCGGGGACGCCCGTCTCGGCGTATAGGCTGACCTTTACTGTTCGATCATAGTCGAGCGAAGAATCGGCGATTTCGATGATTAAGAATAGGTCCGATGGACGAGGGTGCGCTTTCGTGTAGAAATCATCTTGCGGCCGAAGCAAGAAGATGTCGGGCTGGGGTTCGTCCCAGTCATCCAAGGCGATGGGGCCCTGCACGCCCACGAGGGCTAGGTTTCCGACAAGGGGAATAAGGCCGTTCAGCGCCCGCATAACCGTACCACTGTGCGGCGGTCCGATGGGACTCATCTTCAGAATCTCTCCGCGAATGAGTTCCACGCGCTCGCGTTGGGACAGAATGCCGGCATCCACCATGCGGTGGTAATCGTGAGCGTTGAATAATCGCCTGGAAATTTCGAATGCCATAACACCACCAGAATATCGCAGGTTCGCAGCCAAAGCTAACCGATTGAAATTGAAGCTGGAACCCCGTATTGCAGCTCGCGATTTGTCTGTGTTTTCGGCGATAACGCGACTACTCGTGCCGAGCCATCGCGGAATCGCGCAGAGTGTCGCGCATCGTCACGGACACGATGAGCGAGATCGCAATCACCGTGGTGAGGTAGTAGTAAAACCAGGTTTCGTGGCCGATCGATTTGAACCACAGCGCGATGGACTCGGCTGGGCCGCCGAAGATCGACACGGTCACGGCGTACGGCAAGCCGACACCGGTCGCGCGGACGAGCGTCGGGAACAGTTCGGCTTTAACCACCGCGTTGATGGATGTGTAGCCCGCCACGATTAGCCAGGCGGCTGCGATCAAAAGAAAAGCGGTTACAGCACTCTTGGTGGACTGCAAGGCGTAAAGAAGCGGGATGGTGAACAAAGTTCCCATCGTGCCGAACCAAATGAGCAGCCAGCGGCGGCCAATTCTGTCGGAAATCGCACCATAGATCGGCTGCAGGCACAGAGCGAATACAAGCGATGCTCCACTGACGAGCGTTGTCTGGTTGTCACTCATACCAACAGACAACTTCAGGAATTTTTGCATGTAGGTCGTGTAGGTATAGAAGGCAGTCGTACCTCCGGCAGTGAGTCCCACGACGATCATGACTTCGCGCGGATAGTCGAAAAGCTTGCGCAGGGAGCTTTCGCGCCGCGGCTTCTTCGCCTCGATAAACGCGTCGGTCTCGTGCAGGTTGCGGCGCATCAGCAGTGCGGTGATGGCAAGTACGGCGCCGATGACGAATGGTATCCGCCAGCCCCACGCTCTCAACTGAGCGGGAGTGAGCAATAGCTGCTGCAGGACAAGCAGGACCAGAAGCGCGCAGAGCTGACCGCCGATCAAGGTGACGTATTGAAAGCTCGAATAAAACCCCCGATGTTTCTGGTCCGCCATCTCGCTCAGATACGTGGCACTGGCTCCGTACTCGCCCCCCAGACTCAATCCCTGGATAATGCGCGCCAAACCAAGAAGCGCCGGAGCCGCCGTTCCGATCGATGCATACGTCGGCGTAACGGCGATCATCAATGATCCGAAGCACATCAACAACACCGACAACATGAGCGCGTTGCGGCGCCCGTAATGATCGGCGAGATGACCGAATAACCAGCCGCCGACCGGACGGACAATGAAGCCAGCCGCAAACAGAATGGCCGCATTCAGTTGCTGTATGACGGGGTTGTTTCCCGGGAAAAACGAGGCTGCGAAGTAGAGAGCAAATGCCGTATAGACGTAGAAGTCATACCACTCGACCAGATTGCCGACAGAACCAATGAAGATGGCCTTCAGCCTGCGCTGGACGTCAGCAAAGCGCAGGCGCTGTTCTTCTACGCGGATGGAAGCCGTAGCCACAGGCAATAGGTCAGTTCGGACCGTTTGATTTCAACAGCTCCGCGACTTTCGCGACGCCGGCCTTCGCGCACGCGTCATCCTGCTCTTGTGTGGAGCCGGAACTGCCCACAGCGCCAATGACATCATTACCGATCTGAATCGGTACGCCACCGCCAAGAGCGAGAATATCGGCGATGTCGCGCTGTGGCGCATATTTCGGATCCATGGTGCGCTTCTGAAATTCCAAAGTGGTCGTCCGGAACATCCGGGCCGTGTAAGCCTTACGGCGCGCCATTTCCACCTGCTGCGCGCTCCCGTTTTCGTCGCGCATCATGACCAGTACCTGGCCGGCGCGATCGACGACAGCGACGGCCGTGTTGTAGCCCTTGGATTTGCATTCCGCAAGGGTGGCTTCAGCGATAATTTTCGCCATGTTCAACGATATGGTGCGTTGCATGACGACTCCTTGCGCACCCGCACGGCCTGAGAAAATGGCCACCATGCCGACGAGAACAACTGCTCTCAACGTGTGAGACATGAACCCTCCAATCTAGGAAATCATCACTTTCCGCGGATGCTGCGAATTGTCTTCGAGGAACGACTTCTTATTCTCCAGCTCTTTTTCCGTGGGCTGAACTTTTCCCGTCACATCCGTCACGCGGGAAACCAATGTGTGCTCACCGGGAGTGGCGCCGGTCCAGATATACGTGAACAGCTTCCACGAGTATTTGCTATGGGTCGCCGGATCCAGTGTCGCCGCCTGCCACGGTCCCTCGTCAATGCTCACCTCGACCGACTTGATCGGAGTGCCGTCGTTCAGCACGACTCCAAGCACTTTGTAACGGCTGCCGTCTCGCGTGACGCGCGCGACGAAGGACTTCAGTTGCATGTGCGTGACTGCGGTCTCGTTCCAGCGCATTTCGCCGTCGATCATTTCGCCTCGAACCGTGCGGTACCAGCGCGCCTGATATTTACCGAGATACTGTTCCTCCTGGGCGTGAATCTGCGATAGCCACTTCACGTTCGATACGCCATACCAGCCGGGCACAATCAACCTCAAGGGTGAACCTTGAAAACGTGTGAGTGGTTCCCCGTTCAAACCCCAGGCCAGAAACGGATCCGACGAGAGCGCTTTCTCGCGCCCCAGGCTGCGGCCAAACTGGTACTCGAAGTCGTATTTCTGCGTCCGAAACTCGACTTCCTCTTTGCCATGGTCGGCACCGTAGAATACAAACTCTCGCGCGTTAGACTTCACACCCGCGGAATCCAGGACATTCTTTAAAGGAATGCCGGTCCATTTTCCGTTGGAAGAAAGACCCTGCAGCGGACGGCGATTGCCCGAGCATTCGAAGCCCGCGATGAGTTCTGCAGTGCGCATTTTCTTAAGGTCGTCGAGCGACAACGACACCGGACGCTCGACCAACCCCGAAACCTTCAGACGAAACGCCGCCGGATCGACTTCAGGATGGCCGTAATGCTGAGTCGTGAAGAACTTGTCTTTCGACGTAAATGCTCCGTCAATCGTGCGGATGTCCAGATTCCGCCGGTCCGGCGCAGGTGTGAAATTCGCGTTTGCTGGAATATCCGTGAATGGCACG
>WNEW01001371.1_pt1 | contig 11915 bp, 14 predicted proteins | sample 5399891 | NCBI WGS metagenome assembly WNEW01 (sample SAMN13153336, study PRJNA577476) | soil metagenome | isolation source: 40 cm grassland meadow soil pre-rain plot 5 | place: USA:California | collected 2015-09-08 | reverse complement strand
GTTCGGAAATTTCCGGACGCAGAGCTTTCGGCAAATCTTCGGGACGAATGTCGGGCGTCACGCCGAGTGCAATCCCTCGTTCGATAGCATTTTCGAGTTCACGGACGTTACCAGGCCAACTGTAGAAGACAAGCAGATGAAGGGCTTCGGGGCTGATTCCCACGACAGGTGGAAAGGGCTCCGTGCGGATTTGGCTGTACTTCTTCATGAAATGCGCCGCAAGCAGCAGGATATCTTCGCGGCGCTCCGACAGGCGCGGCATTTCGAGGGTAAGGACATCCAGACGGAAGAACAAATCCTGGCGAAAGCGCCCGTTCTTAATGGCTTCCTGAAGATTCCGGTTTGTGGCGGCAACAATGCGGACGTGCACCTTAATCAAGCTGTTCCCACCGACGCGCTTGAACTCTCCATGCTGCAGAACGCGGAGCAGATCGGCCTGCATCGTGATCGGAAGTTCGCCGATCTCGTCAAGAAACAGCGTACCGCCGTCTGCCGTCTCGAAAAGTCCCTTCCGTTGCGTCTCTGCTCCGGTGAACGCGCCCTTTTCATGGCCGAAGAGTTCGCTTTGCAGCAGCGTTTCGGTGAACGCGCCGCAATTCACCGCGACGAAAGGCTTCGTGGATCGAGAACTATTTTGATGGATTGCGCGCGCCGCGAGTTCTTTGCCCGTCCCGGTCTCGCCGGTGATCAGAACGGGCCGATCGGTCGGTGCCGCCCTGCCGATGAATTGATAAACCTCCTTCATTTTCGAGGACTCGCCAATCATGCCGTGCTCGACGTTGATGACTTCATTCAACCGGAGGTTTTCACCTTCGAGCCATTCGACATACCGCGCGTGCTCGAGAGCGACGGCCGTGAAGCCGGCGATGGAGGCGAGAAGATCCGTGTGGCCCTTCGTGAAGAATTCGAACCCTGATGGAGCCATCGCGGCGTAGATCACGCCGATGGTCGTCCCCGAAGCCAACAGGGGACAGCAGACGACCTTCTCTTCATAGGCCGGCACACCCTCCCGGAGAACCTTTCTGACCATTGTTTCATTCACGGGGAATGCCTCACCGTCTTGCGAACCTGTTCGGCGATACATTGAAGATACAAAGCGGTCTCGATCATGGCCGGTGAGCAAAATCGCAACGCATTCCAGGGGAATGACTCGCAAAATGAATTCGAGTACGCACGGCTGGATCTCTTCCGCAGTGCGCATCGCATTGATGGAAGCCGTGATCCGGAGGAATGCCTGGAGGACACTTGCCGTCGCAGGTTCGTAGCCCGGTGTACGCTCCCAGGGACGGTTCCATTCTTCGTCGGCGCGGGTGACGGTCAACAGCACATCGTCAACTTCATCTCGATCGACATACACAAATATGGAGCGGCCCACGCGGATGCGGTCGCCATGCGAGAGAAACTGCCCAGGCACGGAGAACCCGTTCACGAACGTCCCTTGGAAACTCCCCAGATCCGCAACCAGCGCATGTTCCTTTTCGTAAGAGATCATGCAATGCCGTCGCGAAACGGTCGGATCTTCTTTCAGACAGACCAGGCTGTCCGATGCTCGGCCAATGGTGAGATCGCCGCTACCGAGATAAAACTCCGATTTCTTCAGCGGGCCACAAAGCGCAATGATCCTTGGCTTCATACGACGACAGATACTCTCACAAATTTTTCAGCCGGTACACGAATCCCGACGTCTCAGATTTGACCAGGCAGCGCGCAGTACTAGCTTCAGCAGTGGACTCCGACAAGTCGCGGAAAACATGACGGATTTGTCGCTGAAATCCGAACTTTAAGGACGTGTTCGCTGCGAAATGTTTGAATCGCTACGCGCTTAGGGATGGCATGTGGATTGCCGCTTTTGGGCCGGAGTCGAACCGCATGCTGCCGGATGAACTGAGGAATGCGATTCGCGTCCGGCATTATAGTCGGCGAACCGAAGAAGCCTACGTAGGATGGATCAAACGCTTCATCCTGTTTCATAAGAAGCGGCATCCACGAGAGATAGGCATATCCGGAGTGCAAACTTTTCTAACACATCTTGCGGTCGAAAGGCATGTCAGCGCTTCGACTCAAAATCAAGCGCTGTCAGCAATTCTTTTCCTCTATCGGGATGTCTTAAAAGTTGATGACTTCAATTTCGAGATGGTAGTGCATGCGCGAAGACCAGAAAGGCTGCCGGTTGTGCTGACCCGGGAAGAGGTGCGTGTGACTTTCGGAGAGATGAGTGGAACACCGCGACTCGTTGCAGCGTTGCTTTACGGCGCCGGTCTGCGGTTACCCGGAATGTCTGATGCTGCGAGTGAAGGATGTCGACTTCGCAAAGAACGAAATTCTTGTTCGGGACGGCAAAGGACAGAAGGACCGCCTGACGATGCTTCCGGAATCCGTCAAGGAGGCGCTGCTGCGACATCTTGAGCGTGTGCGAAAACTACACGAAAAAGATCTAAGGCAGGGCGCCGGAAGGGTATCGCTGCCGGATGCGGTTTGCCGGAAGTATCCGAACGCGGATCGTGATTGGGGTTGGCAATGGGTATTTCCCGCGTCGACCTTGTACTTTGATCCGCGTGAGCGGATCGAACGCCGTCATCATCTGCACGAATCTGTGATTCAGAAGGCGATGAAGGATGCCGTCCGGGCCGCGCGAGTAACCAAGCCAGCAACGTGCCACACGCTCCGGCATAGTTTCGCAACTCACCTTCTCGAGGCCGGTTACGATATCCGCATTTGATTGGGCGATCGCGGATTCGAGCGCACCAAGATCTCGAATACCGCTGCCTCCACCGGTGGCTCTGGTAATCAACCCATGAAGCTCCACGACCTCGGCGAGCGTGAGATAGCGCATCAAGCTAAGCGTCGGTAAAGCTCGCTGTACTTTTGGAGCACGCGCTCGGCAGCAATCTTAAAGTCTTGGTCGCGCTCCGAGAGGAGGTCGCTCAAAGCTGCCCGCACGAGTTCGTCCGGCGTTATCTTGAGTCGCGCCGCCTCTTGGCGTAGCCTTTCCTCTTGGGCCGGTGAGAGTTCAATGTCGAGTTTCATCGTTCCTAATGTACCCTGACCGAACGGCGTCTAACAAGCCGATGAACCCGGCGCCGCTGTGGTCGCTGTCGCTCCCACGGCGGTTCCCTCGCTCGCAAAGAACGCTCGCTCGGCGCGGGTTATCGGCAGGCCGTTAGACGGGCAGCCCTTTAACCGACTCCTGTGAGTCTGGAGTGAACAAGTGACGAGAGAGCAATTGTTAGCAGCAGAAATCTACGGTTACAGTTTTGCCAACTACCAAGATCACCTGGGAATTGGAAACATCCGGTACGAGCAGTTAATGCCCGAGGCCGCCAAGACACTGGAACGGGCTGCCAAGGAGAGCTGGCCAACCTCTAAGATAGCGGAAGTGCTTAAGGTGGATATTGATGAGGCGCACGACCTGAGTTCTGCCTTCGATCGGGCGCGGCAGATTGTCGATGCGGAAAATCCTGCTGAATTGTTTCGGAACGCCATCCGTTTCTCGATTCAAGACGCCGTCCGCGAAGGACTCAACGACGCAGAGTCTATTGAGGCGCTCGTTACGCAGATTTGTTACCGAGCCGCTGATCTGGCCTTCGTCCTGCAGATGAGGGGCGAGCCGTTATCTCGATGCTCGCGGCATCTCCGAAAGGAGTCTGGGGTTGAATACCACGAAGGTTATTTCGACGAGCCAGAAGAAGCCGTCTAATCCGCCGCTGGAGACCGCTGAGAAACGCGGCGGCTCAGCGGCAGACCGTTATGCGCACTGCGAAAGTCGCAACCGGACTTATAATTGGCATGGGAAACTCCCATGGCAAAACAACGCAAAATCATTCACAGCGATCCTGAAATTCTCGGAGGTATTCCCGTCTTTGTCGGTACGCGCGTTCCGGTTCAAAACCTAATCGATTGCCTTGAAGCCGGTGACAGTTTGGACGAGTTTCTGGACTCGTTCCCGACCGTCACTCGCGAGCAAGCGGTGGCAGCTTTGGAAATCGCACGAGAGGCTCTCGAGGAAAGTGCGCATTCTTCTCGATGAATGCCTTCCCCGACAACTGGTCGCCGAATTGCCGGAACACATCGTCGACACGGTTCAGAAATCAGGCTGGGCGGGCCTCAAGAACGGACAGCTCTTGGAGAAAGTTTCGGGTAAATACGAAATTCTGTTAACAATTGACCGGCGATTTGGGCATGACCAACGGATTCCAGGAGCGGTGGCCGTGGTTACTGTTCGCGCTCGTTCAAATCGAATCCAAGATCTGAAGCCGCTCGTTCCCGAAATTCGAAGTGCTCTGAAGGAAGCGGGCAGGGTGACATCCGTCGGGCGCATAACAAGGCGATGAACCCGCCGCCGCTGTGGTCGCTGGCGCTTCCACAGCGGTTCCCTCGCTCGCAAAATACGCTCGCTCGGCGCGGGTTATCGCGAGAGTCGTTAGGCCGTAGTGCCGAAGCGCTACGAACTGTCCCAGGAGGAACCCTCCGTGCCATCGTGGATGGACATATCTGTTCCTTTGCATGATGGGCTTGTGCCTTGGCCAGGCGACGCGCCGTTTCGATTGGAGCGTATTTCCGACGTCGCGCGTGGTGACTTCTGTACCTTCTCGACGTTTTCGACCAGCGCCCATGCCGCGACACACGTAGACGCGCCCAAGCACTTTCTAAAGCGCGGTCCCCCAGTTGATGCGCTGCCCATCGCAGCTACCGTGGGGCGAGCGCGTGTACTGTCGATTCGCAACAGACGCTTCATTGGTCTGGAAGAGCTTCGGCCGTACCGAATTCGAGCAGGCGAGCGGCTGCTCTTCAAAACTCGGAACTCGTCGCGCAATCGGGAGTCCGCCGAGTTTTTCAAGGACTACGTCGCTGTCTCTCCGGAGGCAGCGCAATTCCTAGCCGCTCGTCGCGTACGCGCCGTTGGGATCGACGGCCCCTCAATCGGACGCGGCGGAACGACGGCCGAGACACACCGCATTCTGCTGGGAGCGGGGGATCTGGGTCATTGAAGGGCTCGACCTCAGTCACGCACCAGTGGGCCCGTGCGACCCGGTCTGTTTGCCATTGTGTATCGTGGGTTCCGATGGGGCGCCAGCGCGTGCCATTCTCCGGCCCCGGCCGAGATGAGACTCCCATGCGGTTGCTGCGGAGGCATCATGTGATGTGGCCTAACGAAACGTTGCAGCCGGCAAGCCGCGCGCAACGATTACGCAGTTCGCAAACATTTCGCTCGCGCGGTTTGCGGCTGAACTCGTAGCCGTTAGACCGCTTAAGCGTTGTGGAGTGACTCTGATCGCACAATCGATCATTTTTATTTCGATGCTTATGTTGACCGCTGCCCAATCCCTGCCCTCACAGGTATCAGGAACGTGGAAAGTCGTCGGCCACACCGAGCCGGGAATCTCAGCGATGGACAAGATTCAAGCGGACTCATGGCTCGGAAAGGGGGCGCGCTATGAACGAAGTATTGCGGAGTTCGCCACAGATCGGTGTAGTGCACCCACTTATATGTTGAAAATTGTTGATGCGGACCGGTTCTTTACCGAGGAGTTTCGAGTGAAGGCGGCGAGCCTGGGAATTCCCTCAAGCAAGATTGCTGTTGTCGAGATAACATGCGGCGGGTCGCATTGGATTGCCCCAGGCAGTCTCCTTGTCGTGAAAAGCAAAGAGCGCTTGCTGACCGTTTGGGACGGCGTCTTTTTTGAACTCGCTCGGTGAAACGCGGTCTAACACGCCGAGCCGCTAAAAAGCGACGGCGGCTCAGCGGCAGAATCTTGGGCGGACAACCAGCCTGAAGGGGAGAAGTAAGCCATGAGCCGTACTTGGATAGTTTCTTACTTGGTGGTTTTCACTGTTTCAGTGTTGCTCACCCTATCCTTGGGACTCGCTGCCCGCCAATCGCCGCAAGAATCGGAACCGTCGTTGCAGCCGTGGAATACGGTCGCGACGTTTTCGATTCTCGGTTTTGACCCCGACACTGAAGAGATCGGAGCGGCAGTGCAGTCGCGTGTGTTTTCCGTCGGCAACGGCGTGCTGTGGGCCGAAGCGGGCGTTGGTGCGGTAGCGACGCAGGCGCTCGTCGACGTCAGCTACGGACCGCAGGGAATCGACTTACTGAAGAAGGGCATAGCACCAAAAGAGATCCTAAAAGGGATACTGGAATCGGACACCGACCCCCGGCCTACAGATTGGAGCAAGCAGGGACGCCAGTTTGCCGTCATCAACGCGAAAGGCGAAGTCGCTGCATATACCGGTCCCAGGGCAACAACCTGGGCCGGCGACAAGCAGGGCAAGTATTGCACGGCGCAGGGCAACATCCTTGCCGGGGAGGGCGTTGTCACAAACATGGTGAAGGCGTTCGAAACCACAACAGGACATATCTCCTATCGGCTTCAGGCGGCGCTGGAAGCCGGACAGGCGGCGGGCGGGGACACGCGAGGAATGCAGTCGGCAGCCATGATCGTGGTGAAGAAGGGTGGCGGTGTCTGGTTAAACAACGACGTCGTGCTGCGCCTTCAAGTTGACGACAATCCTGAGCCGATCAAGGAACTACGCCGTTTGGTCGAGATGGCCGCACGCCAACGGCGGCGGCTTCGCGGGTAAGTTGAACATTCGAAAATCGACGAAGCCGCCCAACAAAGCGCTGCAGACCGACGAGCGGAGCGCGTCGATTCGGCTTTCTTTCCAGGTACACTGATGGCAATCGTCGAATGAGATAGGTCCTTGGTTCGTTGCATACGAGCCCGGACATTCCGCGGTGCCTGGTAGAGGTCGGGGCGCCGCTTGTGGCTGATGGGAAATCCGTTATGCGCATGCACGAAATGGAAAGCTTCACCATATTCCAGGCAGCAAGCGATTCCGAGTTTGACGAAGCCCGTGGGCTATTCAGAGAATACGCCGACAGCCTGGGCGTGGACTTGTGTTTCCAGAATTTTGAGCAGGAGCTTGAAAATATCCGTGACATCTACGGCGCGCCCGGTGGTTGCCTTCTGCTTGCCTGCCACAATGACAGCACCATTGGGTGCGTTGCCTTTCGCCGGCATAATGATGCGGTTTGTGAGATGAAGCGGCTCTATGTCAAACCGACTGCTCGTGGCGCAAATGTCGGGCGTGATTTAACTGTGGAACTCATTCGTCGAGCTAGAACCGCAGGCTACCGCAGAATGGTGCTGGACACGCTGCCACACCTCAAGGCGGCACAAGCCCTGTATCGATCTCTGGGTTTCCAGGAGATCGAGGCATACTATGCGAATCCGATTGGGGATGCGGTGTACATGCAATTGGAGCTCGTTGAAAAAACGACATAACAGAAGCGCTGGAAAGAGCGCCGCGTGATGACAGTAACGTTCAAAGGACGTACCGTAAAGTGCGGTCCGCATACATGGCATTCGCGTTACCCGATTCTCGAGGCCACCCGAGTAGACGATTGTATTTGTTTGATATTGGATTACTCGGCATTGTGGTGGTGGAAACAAGCGGACAATCTTCGTGGATTCACACCTGACGGGAAGCTGCTTTGGATTGCTGAACATCCCGCCCCGCTGGATTGCTATACGGGCTTCCTGGACAAAGGTCGTCTTCGAGTAGAGATCGGGGCCGACCCGACTGGCCCGGTTGCGGAGTGCTTTTCGGGCTTCCTGGACACGACGTCCGTATTGGCGTACAACTTTGCCGGCTACCAGTGTCTGATCGATCTGGCCTCAGGAAAGGTGATCAGAATGTTTTTCACCAAATGAACCGGGGCGGCCTAACACGAAGATGGTGGAACTGAGTACAGATCGAACTCGCCTCCGGCGAGCACGCGGAGGAGTTTCAGTGCGTATTGGAACACGCCGGCTAATTACGGTTGCAGCTGCCCCGGGGGTTGTTACTGCTTCCTCGCAGCAGCTCTCTTTTCTTCGGCCCGCGCGCCGGCGAGCGTATTACCAAGGCCGTAGTTGCCTTCGTGGCAGGCGTGTTCGAATATTGGCCCGACGGTCTTTTTGAAGGACAGCTCGGCGGTCCAGGGTTTTGTCCAGGTCGAGGGATCATCAATGGTGAATTGATACCGGATCGTGTCCTCGTCGGTGCGCGTGAGGCGTTCGATCAGATGCATTTTCTCGCTGGCGCCCTGGAAAACGGTCTTGTTCGTGAAGTTGGTGCTGTCAATGACCAGTGTATTGCCTTCCCACTTGCCGGTATAACTGCCGACCCATTGCTGCACGTTAGAGGGCAGATGCGCGCGATTGTCCAGGGGGACGATGCGCACCCAATGGAGCATCTCGACAAGGATTACCACGTAGCCGCGAGCTTGAATGATTTGATAGGTGTTGTTATAAGCGCCCGGCAGCATTGGCGGTCCCACGCGGTCCATAAACGTGCAACGGACGGACAGGGGCTGGTTCTGGACCATGTCGGTCGGCGCGCCCATTCGTTTTCGTTCGGCGGCGCGCTCGGCTGCGCGACTCTTCCCCTCTTCGGTCAAAGGAGGAAGTCTCCCATTCGGCGGATCCAGAATCATCGACGTACGGAGGTTCAGGGCCAACACACCCTGGCTGCGATCCAACCCAAACTGGGTGAAGTCATAATGCACGTCGGCGATGGTTCCAGGGGTTGTTTGCGCCCCCTCTTCATCGGCCCGGTTCTTTACTAGCTCCTCGAACTCCTCTTTTGTGAAAAATTCTTTATTGATGTTATTCGGCCGCTGGAGAGGCGTATAGGTCGTGTTTGTCCAATAGCCCTGTAGATCGGGCTGGCCGTCCGGTGTGTGAGACAAGGTCCACGCTTTCGCCGGAGCCTTCGCTTTCGCTGGAGCCGTTGGAGCCTGGCCGGAAACAAACCCGGGAACCAGTAACGCCACCACAACAAACATGCCGGCAACCGTTAGTGACGCAAAGAATCGACGGGTCATATCAAAGAACCTCCTAGTGTGCTTGTGGATTCACCCTGACGACATTGAACGCTGCCCGGCTCCGTTAGTCAACACAATTCGCCAGCCTGACCTTATAGAATCTGAAGCTTGCCGTCCTTCACCAGAACCCGGTCATCGACCGTCACGGTCGCATTGTGGATGAAGTTCCAGTAAACGCCGCCTCCCCGGTTCGCTCCGCCCATTTCTTCGTTGTCTCCCAAACTGAGCCGAACGACGCCCGAGCCATAGCCGTAGTAGGCGATGAACGGCGCCTCCGGAAGGACCTGGAGCGCAGGGTTGAACCCCAGGGCAAATTCGCGGAACATCCGGGCATCGCCCCCCGCGGCAGTAAGTTCCTGATCGATTTTGTCGGCATTGACGCCTTGTACAACGACATGGCCGTTAGCGAAATGAAGCATGAGGTTGCGTCCTTCGGTGACGACCGGGCGCCACACCTCGAGAAAAACAGAACCGTTGGCCGATGTTTCGATCGGCGCAACCCGGAGAACACCCGCAGGCAATTCGATGTCGCGGTCGATTCGTGTGCGAGCCGATTCCATGCGGGACCGACTGGCGTCGCCGACTTGACGACAGAACGGCCGGTTGCCGACCTCAAAAGAAATATCGGTTCCCTCAGGTGTTGTCACATGTACAGGGCCCGAACGAAGTAGAGCGATTGCGCGTCGATGCTGCTCGTCCAGCTCATTGGCACTGACATCGAGCGCGGCCAGATAGATTCGATCGATGAAATCGCGAGCCGGCAGTTCGTGTAAACCAATGGAGTAGGACCCGCTCTGCCAGTGGAAGTGCACCGCCCGCCCGCGGCGGTCGTCCAGCCATTCGTTCAGAGCCTGGCGTAGCGCCGGACGATTGCCCTGGTGAAGTTCCGGCAACCAGATGAAAACATCTGCAGCAGCGAAGAGCCGGCGAAGAGAATCCAGTTCTTCACCGGAAGAAACGTGTGTATCCTCCGCGAGGATCACGCCGGAAATGTGTGCGCCCGACGCGCGAATCAGGTTTTGGAGAGGCGGAATAAGTTGGGTGAACACCCGCGTATCGAGCTTCACCAGAACGCGCTCTCCGGATGCGAGCTGCAACGCTTCCGCAATCCGCCGCGCACATTTATCGTAGTCTGCCGTGGTCATTTCTTCAGGTGCTCCCGGATCGCTCGAACGAGCGATGGAATTGTGGATTCGGCGGGTACGATGTCGGGCTTCAAACCCAACAGTTGCGCCGCTTCCCGGGTGACAGGGCCGATCACCGCGAGTGCCGTATGGGATGGCAGCGAGTGCAGGTCGTCTGGAATCGTCGACGGACTGGTGAAAACGATGCAATCCACGGGCTCCGATTCGAGAATTTCACCGATACTGCCGGAAAATGCTTTTACGGTTCTGTATACAGTCACAATATCCACCGTCGCCCCGCGGCGGCGCAGCTCATCCGGTAACAGTTCGCGGGCCACTTCTGCTCGCGGAAACAAGATACGCGTGCCTACCAGATTTTCCGGAAATGCCGCGAGCAGTCCTTCCGCGCGAAATTCCTTGGGGACGAGTGCCGGCTTCAGGCCCCACTGATTCAACTTGTCGGCCGTTGCTCTACCCACGACTGCGATGGAGTTCGTCGGGCGCCGGTCGCCCATACGGTCCATAAATTGTTCGACGGCGTTTGCACTGGTGAATAAGAGCCAATGATACGTCGCGAGCCGGCGAATCGCGTCATCCACAGGTTTCCAGGTTTTTGGTGGAACGATCTGAATGGTCGGGCATTCGATCACGCGTGCGCCGAGGTCTTCCAGAAGTGACCGCAGCTCGGCAGATTGTGCCGCGGCTCGCGTGATGAGGACGGTTTTACCGCTCAGCTCCATACTGGGCGATCTCCGCAAGAATTTCTCCCGCCCCCATCGACAAGAGCTTCTCGCCAAGTTCGATCCCCACCTCCAGAGCCCGATCTGGTGAGCCGCTCAACTCATCCGCAACGATTCGCGTTCCGTCGAGGCTTCCAATCAGCCCTTTAATCGTTAAACGGCCTGACAGCAGGCTTGCCTTTCCTGCAATTGGAATTTGACAACTGCCCCCGAGCGCTCGCAGAAGCCCGCGCTCGGCGGTCACAGAGGTGCGAGTCGGAGCGTGTTCCAGAACCTGAAGAATCTGGCGAGTCGCATTGTCCTCGCCGCGACATACAATGCCCAGAGCACCCTGTCCCACCGCCGGAACCATCACGTCGTCATTGAGGATTTGAGTGATCCGCTGCTCATGACCAAGACGTTTCAATCCCGCAACGGCAAGAATGATCCCATCGAAATCCGGCGCGGCAAGTCTTCGCAGGCGCGTGTCAACGTTGCCCCGCAGAACGACGAGATTCAAAGCGGGGAAGCGGTGGCGCAGTTGAACCTGACGCCGGAGACTGCTCGTTCCGATGGTCGAGCCCGGCAACAACTCCTGCAGAGCCGGACCATTGGAGATGAAAGCGTCACGGGAATCTTCACGTTCCGGGATGGCGCCGAAAACAATTCCGGTTGGAAGCTGGAATGGCACGTCCTTCATGCTGTGGACGGCGAGGTCGATACGGCCATCCAGCAACGCCTCATCGATTTCCTTGGTGAAGAGCCCTTTCCCGCCGATCTTCGCCAACGGCACATCGAGAATCCTGTCGCCGGTCGTTTTGATCGGGACAAGGTCAACCGCCAATTCCGGCCAGCGCTGTTGCAGTTGGGTTTTGGTCCAGTTTGCCTGCCAGAGTGCGAGAGCGCTGCCGCGAGTTCCGAGCCGGAGCGAGCGGACGTTCATTGTGGCTTAACGTTGAAGATCTTGCGAATGACTTCGGCGAGATCAGCCCCTCGAGGATCGCGCGCCATTTGTTTCAAGTGCTCAATCGGAGGATGCAGGATTTTATTCACGATCGACTTCGTGATCTGATCCACGGCCGCCTGCTGTTCGGGGGAAAGATCTCTCAGGTGGCGGCGATTGCGCTCAATCTCATCACGGCGAACCTTCTCGAGGCTTTCGCGGAGCTGGACTATCGTCGGCACAACATCGAGAGTCTGCAT
>WNEW01001369.1_pt1 | contig 11918 bp, 9 predicted proteins | sample 5399891 | NCBI WGS metagenome assembly WNEW01 (sample SAMN13153336, study PRJNA577476) | soil metagenome | isolation source: 40 cm grassland meadow soil pre-rain plot 5 | place: USA:California | collected 2015-09-08 | reverse complement strand
CGCTCGTCGCCGCCAAGGCGGCCGCCACCGTCGACCAGGCCTCGCGCGGTCGCTTCATCTTCGGGGTCGGCGTCGGCTGGGACGAGGCCGAGTTCACCGATCTGAGGCTGCCGTTCCGGGAGCGCGGACGACTGAGCGACGACTACATCCGGGCGATCAAAGCCGCGTGGGCCGCGGACGTGCCCGAGTACAAGGGCGCCTATGCGAGCTTCGCCGGTGCCACCTTCTCACCGCGCCCCGTGCAGCAGCCGCATCCGCCGATCTGGGTCGGCGGCGCCCCGGGTGCCTTATCGGGCCCGGCGATGCGCCGGTGCGCCGAGCTCGGCGACGCCTGGCATCCGCTGGCTCTGAGCCTCGACGACATCGAGAAGGGCTTCGCGACCGTGCGCGACCTCGCGGTCCGGCACGGGCGGCGCGACCGGCTCGGCCTGGCGCCACGCAACCTGCTCGATCTGACCGACGCCGACAAGGGCCGTGGCCGCGCGGCGTTCCAGGGGTCCGTGGCGGAGGTCGCGGCCGACGTGCGCCGCGTGCGATCGCTCGGCGCTGAGTGGATGACGTTCGACCTGCCACGCGCCGGCGTGCCGGCGATGGTGCGCGCGATGGAGCGCCTCGCGGGCGAGGTGAAGCCCGCCGCCGCTTAGCGCGACGCGCCGGGCCTATTTCTCGCCGAGGTAGGTCTTGCGCACGAGGTCCGAGCGCAGCAGCTCGGCCGCGGCGTCGTGCAGGACGATGCGACCGGTCTGGATGACGTAGCCCCGGTGCGCCACGCGCAGCGCCATCCGCGCGTTCTGCTCCACGAGCAGGATGGTCGTGCCCTGGCGGTTGATGTCCTGGATGATCCGGAAGATCGTCTCGACGAGGATCGGGGAGAGGCCCATCGAGGGCTCGTCGAGCAGCAGCAGCCCCGGTCGCGCCATGAGCGCGCGGCTGATCGCGAGCATCTGCTGCTCGCCGCCGGACAGTGTGCCGCCCTTCTGGGCCAGGCGCTCGCGCAGGCGGGGGAAGAGCGAGAGCACGCGCTCGAGGTCGGGCGCGATGCCGTCGCGGTCGCGACGCGCGAAGGCGCCGAGCTCGAGATTCTCGAGCACGCTCATGCGCGGGAAGATGTGACGCCCCTCCGGCGACTGCGCGATGCCCAGCCGCACGATGCGGTCGGTGGCCAGCGTGTCGACGCGCGCGCCGTTGAAGCTCACGCTGCCGCGCCGCGGCCGGACGAGGCCGAGGATCGTGCGCAGGGTGGTGGTCTTGCCCGCGCCGTTGCCGCCGATCAGCGTGACGATCTCCCCGCGCTCGACGGACAGCGACAGGCCGCGCAGCGCCCGGATGTTGCCGTAGTACGTGTGGACGTCGGCGAGCTGGAGCACCGCGCTACGCGCCGGGCACGGCCGGCTCCTGCGAGACGCCGGTCCCCAGGTACGCCTCGATCACGCGCGGGTGCCGCTGGATCTCGCCGGGCGTGCCCTCGGCGATGCGCGTGCCGTAATCGAGCACGGTGATGCGGTCGGAGACCCGCATGACGACCTCCATGTCGTGCTCGATCAACAAGATCGACAGCGACAGCTCGCGGCGCAGCAGGCCGATGAGGTCGGTGAGGGTCTCCGACTCGCGCGGGTTCATCCCCGCCGTCGGCTCGTCGAGCAGGAGCAGCCGCGGCTCCGTGGCGAGCGCGCGGGCGATCTCGAGCCGGCGCTGATCGCCGTACGGCAGGTTGCGGGCGAGCTCCTCGTCCTTGCCGCTCAGGCCGACGAACGCCAGGAGCTCGCGCGCCCGCTCGCGCGCGCGCGCCTCCTCCGCCCTCACCCACGGGGGCCGGAGCACGGCGCCGGCCACGCTCGCGGCCAGCCGGCAGTGCTCGCCGACGAGCACGTTGTCGCGCACGGTCATGTGCGCGAACAGCCGGATCGACTGGAACGTGCGCGCGATGCCGCGCGCGACGATCGCGTTGGGCCGCAGGCCCACCAGGCTCGCGCCCGCGAACGTGATGCGGCCGTCGTCGGGACGCACGAGGCCGGTCACCACGTTGAAGAACGTGGTCTTGCCGGCGCCGTTGGGCCCGATGAGCCCGATGATGCCGCCGCGGGGCACGACGAGATCGACCGCGTTGAGCGCGACCACGCCGCCGAACGCCTTCGTCACGCCGCGCACGTCGAGGATCGCGGCCCCGTGCCCGACGGGACCGCTCGCGACGCGCTCGCGCAGCCAGGCCGGAATGGCCTCGATCCGCGCCGGCGGCGGGGCCTCGGGAGCCGCCGGCTCGTCGAGGTCGTCGGCGCCGGCGATCGGCTGCACGCGCCGCCCGGCGAGTCCCTGCGGCCGCAGCAGCATCACGAGCACGAGGCCGAGCCCGAAGAAGAACCAGCGCCACAGCGTCAGGTCGATCGACGCCAGCGCGGGAACGCCGACGGTGCGGCCGATCGCGCGAACGAGAAACGTCGTCTGCGACAGGACGACGCGGTCGAAGACGGTGATCAGCATCGCGCCGAGCACCACGCCGCGGATGCTGCCGGCGCCGCCGAGGACCACCATGCAGAGCAGCATGATCGAGACCTGGAACTCGAAGGCGCCCGGCGTGATGGCCTGCAGCTTCGCCGCGTAGACCGAGCCCGCGAAGCCCGAGAAGGAGGCGCCGAGGGCGAAGGCCAGCAGCTTGGTCGACACGGGGTTGACGCCGGTGCAGTCGGCCGCCGTCTCGTCTTCGCGGATCGCCATCCACGCGCGGCCCAGCCGCGAATCGCGCAGCCGGTTCATCGCCCACACCGAGGCGGCGCCGATGACGAGGATGAGGAAGTACCACGGCACCGGATCCGTCTCGAAGGGCACGCCGGGCAGATGCGGACGGCCCACCGGGTTCACGCCGTTCTCGCCGCCCGTGAGATTGAGCCGCTCGATCGGCCGCCAGCCGCCGAGCTCGATCGTGACGTCGCCGAGGTTGCGGATGGCCACCGGGATGATCTCGCCGAAGCCGAGCGTGATGATGGCCAGGTAGTCGCCGCGCACCCGCAGCGTCGGCGCGCCGATCACGACGCCCAGCAGCGCCGACACCGCCGCCGCGACCCAGATGCAGACCCAGAAGCTCCACGCGTGGCCGTAGAGCGGCGAGCCGAGCACGGGAGAGTTGAGCAGCCCCATCGCGTAGGCGCCGATCGCGAAGAAGGCGGCGTAGCCGAGATCGAGCAGGCCCGCGTAGCCGACGACGATGTTGAGCCCCAGCGCCAGCAGCGTGTAGATCATCCCGTCCGAGACCGCGTGGACCGTCTGCAGCCCGAGCGCGCGATCGACGAACGGGTAGGCGAGCAGGGCCACGGCGAGCGCCGGCGGGCCGAGGCCGCGGCTCACAGCAGGCGCCTGACGAGATACGGCAGGGCCACCAGGACGCCCCAGACGCCGAAGGCGACGACCACCACGACCGGGAAGAGCCACTGCTGGCGGAGCCCGTACCAGAACACGACGATGAACAGCACGTTGGCGACGGAGGCGGCGAGCATCGACCGCACGAACTGGGCCGTGTGCTGATGGTTGCCGGCGCTGGCCGAGTAGACGATCCAGGCGGCCAGCGGGGCCGTGAGGGGCACCATGGCGACAACGGCCGCCATCGCACGCGAGCGTTCCTGCACGACCGCGACCGCCACGATGATGACCACCGCGGCGACCACCGGCAGCACCTTCTCGAGACCGGTCACCGGCTCACGCCTTGTCGGGCGTCCGCTCGCCGAGCAGCCCGTGGGGCCGGAAGACCAAGACGATGATGAGGATCGAGAACACGATCGCGTTGGTCCAGCGCGCGGAGATGTACTGGTCGCTCCACGCGGACAGAAAGCCGATGAGGAGGCCGCCGAGGGCGGCGCCGCCCATGCTGCCGATCCCGCCGAGTACGGCGGCGGTGAAGGCGCGCAGCCCGGCCTGGTAGCCCATCCACCACATGCCGATGTTGTAGTACATGCCCTGGATCAGCCCCGCCGCCCCCGCCAGCGCACCGCCGACGAGGAACGTGACCAGGATCGTGCGCTCGACGTCGATGCCCATCGCCTGCGCCGTCTCGCGGTCTTGCGCCGTTGCCCGCATCGCCTTGCCCCAGCGCGTGCGCCTGACGAAGTAGGTGAGCGCGATCATGAGCGGGATGGTGGCGACGACGACGAGCACGTCCTTGGTGGTGAGGAAGATCGCGGAGTCGATGCCGAACCACTCGCGCAGGATGTCGACGGACGGAAACACGTCGGGGTAGGCGATCGGAGCCGGGCCCTTCCAGAGCAGGGCCACGTTCTCGAGCATGAACGACACGCCGATGGCCGTGATCAGCGGCGCCAGACGCGACGAGCGGCGCAGCGGCCGGTAGGCCACGCGATCGATGGCGACGTTGAGCGCGGCCGTCGTGAGCATGGTGAGCACGAACACCAGCGGCAGCACCGTCACGAGCTGCCAGCCGGTCAGGGTCCCCGTGACACCGAGCAGCGCGAACCAGGCGAGCGAGATGAACAGGCCGAGCATGAAGACGTCGCCGTGCGCGAAGTTGATGAGCTCGATGATGCCGTAGACCATCGTGTAGCCCAGCGCGATCAGCGCGAAGACCGCGCCGCGCGTGAGGCCGTTGATGGTCTGCTGGACGAGGACCTCCCACCAGGTCATACGGACGACGGGGGCGCCGAGACTATGAGGAGGAGGCCCGAGACGGCTATATAGATGGGGGGCCCCGACACGGCCCTGACCATATACATGGGGGGCCTCGAGAGGGCCCCCCATACCCCCCTGGCAGGTTCGGAGCGCCCCGGCAAAGCCGGGGCGCTCCTCGATGTCCTCGGCACCCGCGAATTACTCGAGAATCGTCTCGAACTGGAACTTGCAGCCGAGCGGCGTGTCCGCCTTCACGGCCTTGAAGCCCGACATCGTGTCGTAATCGACGTCACCGTTCTCGTCGAAGCTCCACTTGCCGTTGATGCCCTCGAAGTTCTTCGTCGCGGCGATGGCCTTGCGCACGGCCTCGCGCTTCTCGGTGACGTCCTTCGCCTTCTCGATCGCCGGCGCCGCGCGCTTGATGGCGTCGATGATCACGCGACCGCCTTCGGCGGCGTACAGCGCGTACGAGGTCGGCTCCTTGCCGAACTTCGCCTTGTACGTCTCGTACGTCTTGGCGCCGATGCCGCGCATCTTCTCGAACGGCAGGCCCGCGAACGTGATGCGCATCTCGGTCGCCAGCGCGGCGTCGCAGGTGGCGCCCTTGAGGAGCTCCTCCTCCAGCAGGCCGTCGGGCCCCATGAAGCGCGTCCGCGGCGCGGTGAGCCCGACTTCCTTCATCTGCCGGATGATCACCTGCGCGCCCGTCTCGATGACGCCGCCGAGATAGACGAGATCGGCGCCGGAGGCGCGGATCTTCGTCAGCACGGGCTTCTGGTCCGGCTGCTTCCAGTCGATGCCCTCATTGGCGACGATGGGCAGCCCGATCTTCTTCGCGGTGGCCTCGAAGACGTCGGCGATGCCCTTGCCGTAGAGCTCCTGGTCGTTGAGCACGTAGACCTTCTTGGCGCCCATGCGCTTGGCCCACTTGGCGCCGACGGCGCCCTGGATGTCGTCGGCCGGGATCGGGCGGAAGTAGTTCACGAAGCCGCCCGGGCGATAGATCTCGGGCTCGCCGGGGGCGGCGCCGCGCTTCTTGGTCAGGCCGGGGTAGGTGTTGGCCGGCGTCACCTGCGCCATGTGCGCGCGGTTGGTGATCGGGATCGACACCTTGGCGGCGCCGGAGTTGTAGGTGCCGATGTAGACGATCGCGAGCGGATCGCCGACGGCCTTGTTCGCGTTCTCCGCCTCGACGGCGCCGTCCCACTTGCCGGTCTGCGGGGACGCGTCGTCCAGGTTCACCACCTCGAGGCAATAGCCGCCGACGGCGCCATTGACCTCGGAGACCGCGAGATCGACGCCGTTCTTCATGCCGGTGCCTTCGGGCAGCATCGCCCCCTGCATCGGCCACGAGGTGTACAGCCGCAACTTACCCTTGGGACACGACTGGGCGGCGGCATTGCCGCCGGCGGCGGCGAGGGCGCAGAGCACGACGGCGAGCGTGATGACCCGTGAGACTCTCATGACTGATCCTCCGATCGGGCGCTCGATCGCAACGGTGGCGGGTATGAGACTATGCCCGCGGACGCGTTGTCAACCGAGGTGAAGCCATGGCACGACCGCACGTCATCTACCAGGCGAAACCCGGCTCGGCGCTCGAGGTGAACCGCGACTTCTACGCCCGCCTCGGCGACCCCGGCGGCAAGCGAACGCTGGTGCAGCGCTTCGTCATCCCGCGCCGGTCCGGGCGGGCGTGGCCGGTGCGCGCCGGACAGATCTTCCGCATCGTGGCCGTCGAGGGACCGCAGGTGGCCGACCTCAACGTCTGGAATCTCGTCAACCCGCGCGAGCGCTTCTGGGCCTCGCGCTCGCGCCAGCTGCACCAGGCCCACGTGAGCACGTTCGATCGGCTGTGGTCGTGCCTGCCCTACCTGCGCCCGATGCTGACGATCACGGCCGACACCGTCCAGTACGGGCGCGACGAGGACGGCGCGGGATGCCACGACCTGCTCGGGACCCGCTGCGATCCCTACGTGCACAAGCTCCTGAACGGCGAGGACCTCGACGTCTGCTGCCACTCCAACCTCGTGCGGGCCGTGGCGCCGCACCATCTGACCGAGCTCGACGTGCACGACGTCCTCAACGTCTTCCAGGTGACCGGCCTCACCGCCGAGGGACGCTACTTCACGAAGCCGAGCCCGGCGAAGGCCGGCGACTTCATCGAGTTCTTCGCCGAGCTCGACGTGCTGGCCGCGCTCTCGAACTGCCCGCACGGCGACATGTCCGCGCCGGTGTGGGGGGCAGGCGGTGGCGATCGGTCGGACATCTGCCGCCCACTCGGCATCGAGATCTGGCAGCCGGCGGGGGAGCTGCTCGCGGCATGGAAATCTCCTGCGCCGTCGGACTATCGCGGCGCCCACGGGATGCAGACGTCATGAGATACCGCGTGCCAGTTCCGAGGCGCGCCCCGGCTACGCGGGGGCGCGGCCGAGCGGTGGGGGTCTGGGGGCCATTTCGGGGCTCCCAGGACGAAGTGAAACATCCCGCGTCGACGCCGAGGCGCGCCCCGGCTACGCGGGGGCGCGGCCGAGCGGTGGGGGTCTGGGGGCCATTTCGGGGCCCCCAGGACGAATGATCACGATTCCCGCGCGGCGCGGCAAGGCGGCGCGCGTGCGCGCCGGCCAGCGCATCCGCGTCGTCAACACGCACGGCACGCAGGTGGTCGACGCGTGGGCCTTCGCGTCGCAGGACCCGACCGAGTGGATGGCCATGGAAGCCAGCCGCGCGTGGTTCATGAAGCTGGCGGCGGCCGTCGGCGACGCGTTCGTGACCAACCGGCGTCGCCCGATCCTGACGCTGGTCGAGGACACGTCGCGCTGCGCGCACGACACGCTGATGGCGCCGTGCGATCCCGATCGCTACGGGCTGCTCGGCGTCACCGGCTATCACGACAACTGCCGCGACAACCTGCACGCCGCGCTCGCCGAGCTCGGCATGAAGATTCCCGCCACGCCGCCGTCGCTCAACCTGTTCATGAACATCCCGTGGACGCCCGACGGCCGCCTGGCGTGGGGCGAGCCCGTCTCCACACCCGGCAGCTACGCGCTCTTCCGCGCGGAGATGGACCTGGTGGTCGCTTTCTCCGCGTGTCCTCAAGATATTCTGCCGATCAACGGCCTCACCGGTCGCACGACGGAGGCGCACTTCACCATCGAGTAGGCGTGGTCAGCTCGAGGAGGCGCTCAGCATGGAGCGGCAATTCGATCTCGTCGTCGTCGGGACCGGCATCACGTCGGCGGTCGCGACCCGGTGCCGTGAAGCCGGCTGGTCGGTTGCCGTGATCGACTACCGGCCGTTCGGCGGAACGTGCGCGCTGCGGGGCTGCGTGCCCAAGAAGATTCTGGTCACGGCGACAGAAGCGGTCCACGCCGCGCGCGACCTCGTCGGCCACGGCGTGCGCGCTGAGCAGTTGACGCTCGGGTGGCCCGAGCTGATCGCCTTCAAGCGCTCGATGGTCGATCCGACGCCCCGCCGGACCGAGGAAGCCTGGGCCAAGATCGGCGTCGAGCAGTTTCACGGCCGCGCACGCTTCGTCAACCCGACGACGCTCTCGGTGGGTGGCGATCGGCTCGTCGGCCGGCGCGTCCTCATCGCCGCGGGCGCGATGCCGGCGCCGCTGTCGTTCGCCGGCGCCGAGCGCTTGACGACGAGCGAGCAGTTCATGAACCTCGCCGAGCTGCCCGCACGCCTGGTCTTCGTCGGTGGCGGCTACATCTCGTTCGAATTCGCGCACGTGGCGGCGCGGGCCGGCGCGGACGTGACCATCGTGCACCGCGGCGCCCGCCCGCTCGAAGGCTTCGACCCGGATCTCGTGGACCTGCTCGTCAAGCGCTCGCGCGAGCTCGGCATCAAGGTGGAGCTGGGCATCGACGTCGCCGGCGTCGACACGAGCGCGACCGGGCTCGTCGTGCGGGGCGTGGGCCGCGGAGGCGAGCGGCGCTTCGAGGCCGACATGGCGGTCCACGGCGCCGGCCGCGTTCCCGAGATCGACGACCTGGACCTCGAGATCGCCGGCGTCAAGCGCGACCGGCGCGGCATTCTCGTGGACCAGTTCTTACAGTCGATCTCCAATCCCGCCGTCTACGCCGGCGGCGACGCCGCCGCGAACGGGCCGCAGCTCACGCCGAAGGCCGACCACGACGCGGCCGTGCTGACGGCGAATCTCATCAAGGGCAATCATCGGACGCCGAACTACGAGGGCTTGGCCTCGGCCGTCTTCACCGTTCCGCCGCTCGCCTCGACGGGGCTGAGTGAGGCGGCGGCCCGTGAGCGGGGCTCGAAGCTGCGCGTGAGCTTTCAGCAGACATCGGGCTGGTTCAACACCCGTCGCACCGGAGAAACGGTCTCCGGCTTCAAGGTCCTCGTCGACGAGGACACGGACCGCGTGCTCGGCGCCCACCTTCTGGGCCCTCACGCCGACGAAGTCATCAACCTGTTCGCGGTCGCGATCCGGCTGGGCCTGCGGGCCGACGACCTGAAGCAGACGCTGTTCTCCTATCCGACGTACGGCTCGGACATCCGTTTCATGCTGTGACGGCGCCGAGGATCCCCAGCGCCCTCGCCACCCGCTCGGCGGTGATCGGCAGCCGGGTGATGCGCGCGCCGGTCGCGTCCTCGATGGCGTTGGCGATGGCGGCGGCGGGCGGGCCGATCGGCGGCTCGCCGATGCCGCGGGCGTTGAACGGGCCCAGGCCCTCACCGGACTCGACGACGACCGCGCGCACGTCGGGGACGTCGGCGGCCGTCGGAATCAGGTAGGTCGAGAAGGACGTCGTCAGGTTGATGCCGTGGTCGAGGACGACCTCCTCCATCAGCCCGTAGCCGAGGCCCTGCACGGCGCCGCCCTCGATCTGGCCCTCGACCGACTGCGGATTGATCGCGCGCCCGACGTCGTGGGCGGCGGCGTAGCGAAGCACGCGCACGACGCCCGTCTCGGTGTCGACCTCGACCTCGGCGGCGTGGGCGCCGAATGTGTAGTCCGGAAACACCTTGCCCGACCCCGTGGCCAGATCGACGGGCTCGCCGGCGGGCGCGTGATAGACGCCGAGATGGCTGCGCGGCACGCCGGCCCGCGCACACTCGCGCAGCACGTCCGTGATCGGCCGCGCGCGGCCGTCGGGCGTCACGACGCCGTCGTTGTCCATGTCGAGCGCGTCGGCGTCGGCGCCGAGCATGCCGGCCGCCACGCGTAAGAGCTGCGCGCGCAATTCCCGCGCCGTCGTGAGCACCGCGTTGCCCGACATGTAGAGCTGGCGGCTGGCCGTCGTCGTGCCGGCCAGCGGTGTCAGCGCGCTGTCGGAGACGTGCACCGAGATGCGCGCCAGCGACACGCCCAGCACCTCGGCGGCGATCTGGCAGAGCGAGGACGCCTGGCCGCCACCCACGTCCGGGCAGCCGCAGCGCACGACCAGGCTGCCGTCCATCTCGAAGCCGACCCACGCGCTGGCCCAATCGTGCAGCCACACGATGCGGCCGTACGGCTGGAAATTGCACGCGAGCCCGCGGCCCACGCGCACGTGCGGCGCGCGCGGCGGCGTCGGCGGCCCGAGCGCGGCCCACGCCCGCTCGCACAGGTCCGGGATCGCGACGTGCGTCTCGATCACCTGGCCGACCGGCAGCGTGTCGCCGCGCCGGAGCGAGTTCACGCGGCGGATGCCGACGGGGTCGAGGCCGAGCGCCCGCGCCACCCGGTCCATCTGCGACTCGTAGGCGAACACCGTCTGCATCGCGCCGAAGCCGCGCATGGCACTGGTCGGCGGGTTGTTGGTGTAGGCGACGCGCGCGTCGACCTCGACGGCGGGGACGCGATACGGACCGGCCGCCGTCACCGTGGAGTAGAGCAGCACGAGCGCCGAGAGGTACGCATACGCACCGGCATCGGCGAGCAGCTCGATCTGCTGCGCGACGATCTCGCCGCGCGCGTTCGCGGCGGTCCGATAGCGCAGGCGATACGGATGGCGCTTGGCGCGCGACAGCAGCGACTCGTGCCGCGTCCACACCATCTTGACCGGGCGCCCCGTCTCGAGCGCGAGCAGGCCCAGGTACGCCTCGACGGTGACGTCTTCCTTGCCGCCGAAGCCGCCGCCCAGATAGGTGCCGATCACCCGCACGCGGTTCTGCGGCACCTGGAGCACCTCCGCGACGTCGCGGAAGTGCTCGATGACCTGGGTGGACACCCGGATGGTGATGACGCCATCGGAGTCGATCCACGCGACGCCGGACTCGGGCTCGAGATACGCCGCGTCGACCATCTGCGTCGTGTACTCGCCCTCGACGACGACGGCCGCGTCCTTCAGCGCGCGCGCGACGTCGCCGCGCGCGATGCGCCACTGCGCGAGCAGATTGCCGGTGCCGTGCACGGCCGGCGCGCCCGGCGCCAGCGCCGCCTCGGGCGCGAACACGCCCGGTGTCGGCTCGTACTCGATCTCGATCGCCTCCACCGCGGCCTGTGCCAGCTCGAGCGTCTCGGCGGCCACGAGCGCGACGGGCTCGCCCTGGTGGCGCACGCGCTCCTCGGCCAGCACGTGCAGCGTGGCGCGCAGCGGACCGACGGCCGTGGTCTGGCCCGGCACGTCGGTCGACAGCGTGTTGCGCGGCACGTCCTTGGCCGTCAGCACCACGGCGACGCCGGCCATGGCGGCGGCGCGCGTCGTGTCGAGCCGCGCGATCCGCGCCGACGGGTGAGGCGAGCGCAGCACGGCGGCGTGCAGCATGCCCGGCAGCGCCCAGTCCGCGGCGTACGCCGTGGCCGCCGCCACCTTGTCGCGCGCGTCGTGGCGGGCGACGGGCCGGCCGACGACGCGCAGGCCCTCGCGGGTGGCGACGGCGTCAGCCATGACGATGCTCCCCGCGCGCGTAGGCCTCGACGGCGTCGACGATCTTCGTGTAGCCGGTGCAGCGGCAGAGGTTGCCTTCGAGCGCGGCGCGGATGGCGTCGCGGTCGGGGCGCGGCTCGCGCTCCAGAAAGGCGAGCGCGGTCAGGAGCATTCCGGGCGTGCAGAAGCCGCACTGCACGGCGCCGTGGCGTACGAACGCGTCCTGCAGCGGGTGCAGGCCGCCGTCGCGCTCGAGGCCCCGCAGCGTCATCACCGCGCGGCCGCGCAAGCCGGCGGCCAGCACCAGGCACGACGACACCGGCCGGCCGTCGAGCAGCACCGTGCAGACGCCGCACACGCCCTCGTCGCAGCCTTCCTTGACGTCGAAGATGCCGAGCGTCTCGCGCAGCAGCTCGAGCAGCGTCTGGTTGGGGCGCACGTCGACCTCGCGCGGCCTGCCGTTGAGGACGAGCCGCGCGATCATCGGCGCGC
>WNEW01001364.1_pt1 | contig 11936 bp, 13 predicted proteins | sample 5399891 | NCBI WGS metagenome assembly WNEW01 (sample SAMN13153336, study PRJNA577476) | soil metagenome | isolation source: 40 cm grassland meadow soil pre-rain plot 5 | place: USA:California | collected 2015-09-08 | reverse complement strand
GCTTGGACAGCGTGTCTTCAATGTTGTTTGTCAGACGCCCCAGGTCTTTCTCAGCATTCCGGAACAGCACATTACCGCTTTGAATGTAAGTGGCGACGTCCATAAGACCGAGTTTCTCAAAGCATGCTTTGAGCGCGGTCATTTTGATGATGTTATTGCCGCCTACATTGATGCCGCGAAGTAGCGCGAGATATTGCTTCTCTTTCATGGGGGCTCCACACCATGAGTTTAGCATCCCCAGTGGAATGACTGCCCGGTCCTTGCCGTTGACCAGGCTGATGGGTGCCGAGCGCAAACTAGACAAGGTCTGGTATTTGACTCGGATCAACTTGTTCGCCGGGATCGGCGAATCTGAAATGCAGCGCGTGGCTGAACGTGCCACCATGCAGACGTTTGGCCGCGGCAGGGTGATCCTGCATCCCGGTGAGCGACAGGAGATGGTGTACCTCATCAAGGAAGGGCGTGTGAAGCTCTCGCGCTACTCTCCCGACGGCCGTGAGCAGATTCTGACCCTCCTGGAACCCGGCGCCGTCTTCGGGGAATTCGCCCTCGTCGAAGAAGCCGAGCCGGTTCACGTCGAGGCAATCGAAGACACCCTCATCTGTGCGCTGAACCGGGGCGACTTCCTGATACTGGTCCGTCGGCAGCCCGAGGTCATGCTGGCCGTGGTGAAGGTGCTTGCCGAGCGGCTGCGGGTGGCCGAAGAGGAAATCGCAGACCTGGCGTTCCGGGATGTACCGGGCCGGCTGGCGTCGCTGCTGCTGCGGCTGGCCGAAGCCTACGGGGAGAAGGACGGCGGCAGGCTGCGGCTGATGCTGCGCCTCACGCATCATGACATCGCCAGCATGATCGGCGCCACGCGAGAGACAGTGACCAGCACACTAAGCCGCTTCCGGGACGCCGGGCTGATCGTCACTGAGCACCGGTACATCGTGATCCGAAATCCTGAAGGGCTGCGCAGGTTGACACAGAAAGAGCGCTAGTTAGTTTACGTCCGATGGCTCATGGTGTTCAGCCGATCCCCGCCGTCACCGCCGAGCAGATGCGCGAGGTGGACCGGCTTATGGCCGAGACGTACGGCGTCTCGCTTCTCCAGATGATGGAGTTGACCGGGCGAGCTCTTGCCACCTTCAGCCGTAGCTACCTCATCCGTCTGGATCCACAGGGGCGCACAGTATCAGATGGAAGGTAGGGGCGCTCGGGCGCGTCGGGCGTTCGGGGGCCCAGGCATCGAACCACGCTGGACCCGCAGCGCCAAAGACGGCGTCGGCACCGCTTATGCGACCAGCAGCCGGCTCTGGTACACGCTCTCCCTCGGCATCATCACGGAAGCCTACTTCCCGACCATCGACCGGCCACAGCTGCGCGACCTGCAGTACCTGGTTACCGATGGTCACTCGTTCTTTCATGACGAACGAAAAGACTTGGTGACGCGTCTGGATGCGCTGTCTGACCATGCGCTGGGGTTCCGCGTCACCAACAACGATCGCGAGGCACGGTACCAGATTTGCAAAGAGATTGTCGCCGACCCTCATCAGGCCTGTCTCCTCGTGCGAACGCGGCTGGACGGTGTGGCCGCAGTACTCCCGTCCCTCCAGCTGTATGTGCTGTGTGCCCCGCACCTGGAGGTCGGCGGGTGGGGGAACACCGCTGAGGTCATCACCGTGTCGGGCCACCGCCTGCTCATCGCGCATAAGGGCACCACCTGGCTGGCGTTGGGCGCGACCGCTCCCTTCGCGCGGTGTTCGTGTGGCTATGTGGGCACCAGTGACGGCTGGACCGACCTGCACGACAACCTGGAGCTAGATTGGGAGTTCGATTACGCTCCTGACGGCAACGTGGCGTTGACCGGTGAACTCGACCTGCGCCAGGGGCGGGAGTTCACCCTGGGGGTGGCGTTTGGTGACACCTTCCAGAGTGCCGTCACCACGCTGTTCCAGTCGCTCGGACTTCCCTTTGCGCGCCAGCGCCGCCGATTCATTGAGCAGTGGAACCGAGGATGCCGGCACCTCCTGCCCCTGGAGCGGATAGCGCACGACGGCGGCCGACTCTACCACAGAAGTCAGAGCCTGCTGCTGGCCCACGAGGACAAGACGTACCCGGGGGCGATGATCGCGTCGCTGAGCATCCCCTGGGGAGACACGAAGGGGGATGAGGAACTCGGTGGCTATCATCTGGTCTGGACCCGCGACCTTGTCCACAGCGCCGGCGGGTTGTTGGCCGCGGGGAACACCGAGACACCGCTGCGCGCGCTGATTTATCTGGCGACCGCGCAGCGATCGGACGGTGGGTTCCACCAAAACTTCTGGCTGAACGGTGAGCCGTACTGGCAGGGGGTGCAACTGGACGAGGTGGCCTTCCCCATCTTGCTCGCCTGGGGTCTCCACCGCCTGCAAGTACTGCAGGACTTTGACCCGTACCCCATGGTGATGGAGGCGGCGGCGTATCTGATTCGCGAAGGGCCGGTCACGCCGCAGGAGCGGTGGGAGGAGGCCAGCGGCTACTCGCCATCAACGCTCGCGGTGTGTATCGCCGCGCTGACCTGTGCGGCGATGTACGCGCACCAGCGCGGTGATGACCGTGCGGCTGATTTCATTCAGGCGTACGCAGACTTCCTGGAACGCCACGTGGAGTCCTGGACGGTCACGACGTCCGGCAAGCTGGTACCCGGGATCCCGCGGCACTTCATCCGCATCCATCCGGTCGCCATGGGCGAGGTGCAACCTGATGAAGATCCCAATCGTGGGACGCTGCGGCTGACCAATCAACCGCCCGACGCCCAGGCCGAGTTTCCCGCCAACGAGATCGTCGATGCGGGATTTCTGGAACTCGTGCGGTATGGGATCCGTGATCCACACGACCCGCTAGTCGTCGACTCCCTGCGTGTGGTCGACGCGGTCCTGAAGGTCGGTACGCCCGTCGGCCCCTGCTGGCATCGCTACAATCATGATGGCTACGGCCAGCGACCCGACGGCGGACCATTTCAAGGGTGGGGGCAGGGGCGGGCCTGGCCGCTGCTGACGGGGGAACGGGGCCACTATGAGTTGGCCGCAGGTGGTCCGGTCGAACCGTTCGTCCTGGCGCTCGAGGGATTCGCCCACGGCATTGGCTTGCTGCCGGAGCAAGTCTGGGACCAAGCAGACCGGCCCGACCGATATCTGTTTCTCGGCCGGCCCACCGGTGGGGCGTGCCCATTGATGTGGGTTCACGCCGAGTACATCAAACTTCTGCGGTCCATCCATGACGGGCAGGTCTTCGATTTCATTCCCGAGGTGGCCGACCGCTACCGGCGGCGTGACGCCGAACTGCTCGAAGTCTGGACGCTCAGCCGGCAGCCGCGAGTTGTGCCAGGAGGGTCTACCTTGCGAATCATGGCGGCCAGCCCGTTCCGTTTGCGCTGGACCCGCGACGAATGGCGCACCCAGGAGGACACGCCGTCGACGCCCACGGCGCTGGGACTGGCGTTCGTCGACATCGCCGTTCCCACAGGTCAGCAGGCTCCCTTGCGCTTCACCTTCTTCTGGCCGGGGCGAGCACAATGGGAAGGACGCGACTATCAGGTTGCACCTACTGGCGCTTCCCCGAACGCAAGAGCGTGATTATTCATCGTGATCGACCTCCTTCTAACGTTCAGATGCCTGCGTAGCCGCAGGCTCATTCCTCGCGGACGAGAGACGCCGCCTGTTCCCTGGAAACCTGCTTCCCGTGCCCCTCCTGCACACGCTTGATGAAGGCGTCCACGAGCTCCGGCGGGGTGTGAGCCACGCTACATTTCTCTCCACCCGCCACAACATAGGATGGGTAGAGATCGTCCAGAGGAGGGAAGACGCATGGCTCAGTTCTCATGATCCAGCCTGAAGGAGCATATCCGCGTCGCACACGGCAAGGCATCGTAGGAACGCCGCCAAAGGGGGCACGGTGAAGTCTCCCGTCCTGATAGTCGCGGCAGTGGCGATGATCACCCTCGTGTCCGCCACGGGCTGGGCTTGGGGCCAGCGAATTCCCTTTGACACCTCGGAGTGGAAGACGGATTTTACAAAGTACAGCGTGCCATTCAACGAGATCATGTCCGGAGGACCCCCTAAGGACGGCATTCCGGCCATCGATACGCCGCAGTTTGACGCCGTCCCTGACGCGGATAAGTGGCTGAAGCCCCGAGAGCCGGTCATCCTTTTTGAGCGGGCGGGGGAGGCGCGCGCCTATCCTCTGCAGATCCTCATCTGGCACGAGATCGCCAACGATACCGTGGCCGGGCAGCCGGTGGCGGTCACGTTCTGTCCATTGTGCAACACGTCCATCGTATTTGACCGCCGGCTGGAAGGCCGGGTGCTGGACTTCGGCACGACCGGAAAGCTGCGGTTCTCGGACCTGGTCATGTACGATCGCCAGACGGAGTCCTGGTGGCAGCAGGTGACCGGCGAGGCGATCGTCGGCGAGATGACCAGCAAGCGCCTGGTGTTTCTGCCGTCGCAGATCATCTCGTGGGAGATGTTTAAGCTGACCTATCCAGGGGGGAAGGTGCTGAACCGTGAAACCGGCCACCGCCGGTCATACGGTAGCAACCCCTATGTCGGATACGATGATATCAATTCCTCTCCGTTCCTGTACCGCGGGCCGAAGGACGGTCGCCTGCCGCCGATGGAGCGTGTGGTCACAGTCTCGCTGGGCGGGGAAGATGTGGCCTATCCGTTCAGCGTGATGGAAAAGGTCCGTGTGGTCAACGACACCGTCGGCGGCAGGCCCATCGTTGTAGTGTTTACCAAGGGCGTCACGTCTGCCCTCGACGGCGGCAGCATCCCCGACTCACGCGACGTCGGGACCGCCGGGGTCTTTGAGCGGACGCTGGAAGGAAAGGTGCTGACGTTAAAGGCGAGTGGAGTCCGAATCACTGATGCGCAGACCGGCAGCACCTGGAACATCCTCGGTGCGGCGACGGCCGGGCCACTGGCCGGCAAGCGACTCACCCCGTTGGTCAACGGCAATCACTTCTGGTTCTCCTGGGTGGTGTTCAAGCCGAAGACCAGAATCTACAAGCCCTGACTGCGACGAGGCGCGAGCCTCCCCCCGAAAGGGATATGTAAGCCAGCTCACAGTAGTTAGGGTCGGTCAACCGTAATGTAAAGATTTAGGACTTCCTAACGGCTGGCTCCACTGAATTTTCCCCGGCGGAGGTGAAGAGATGCGCGTATTCTGGCGGTTTTCGTGGATTGGCAAGCGGGTGCTGCCGTTGATTGTGATCGCGGTCCTCCTCCTTTTGCCAAACAGTGGATCCCATGGAGTCCGTGCTCAGGGAACCGAACCGCAGATCACCATCGTCTCGCCCAGGGATGGTGAGGTGGTGACGGCCAACGCGGTGCCGGTTATCTTGCAGTTCAGCAACTGGACGTTGGACTGTTCGCTGGCCGGCACGCCAAACAAAGCTGGTACGGGTCACTGGCACCTGCTGCTTGATAAGGGGCTCGTCAACATGATCTGCGATCCTGTGTCCACGCTCATCCTGCAAAACGTCAAACCCGGCAAACACCTCCTGGCCGCAGTGCCGGCGCAGAATGACCACGAGGAACTGGAGAAGGCCGAGGTCAAGGCCACGTTCGATTATCAACCTGCGAAGCCGCTGCCGCCGGTGGCGGGTCTGAACCTTGGCAAACCCAGCGTCAGCATCCTGTCGCCCAAGAATGGGGCGACGGTGTCAGGGCAGACGTTTTCCCTCGTCTTTGATGTGCGGAACTTCCGGCTCTCGTGCGACCTCCTCGGCCGACCCAAGGTGAACGGCACTGGCCACTGGCACGTGAATGTCGATACCACCCAAGGGCCGATGATGGGGATGTTGACGATGCTGGCTATGGGGTGCTCGAACACGTTTGAGGTGCCGCTGGCCGGGATCAAGCCGGGGACGCATAAGTTCTTCGTGCTGCTGGTTGACAACCTGCACGCTCCGTTTTCTCCAGCGGTGGAGGCAGCAGTCACAGTGAACGTGAGGAAGTAGTTAAGGCCTGACGCTTTAGAAGGGCTCCGCTGCCGTCACGCAGCGGAGCCCTCTTCACGAGAGTTGAAGCTCTAGCCAACCGCGCCCTAACATGGGAGAGGGTGCGGGAGGCGTCACGCACGCGCCTCTGCGGCGATGATCTTGGTCGCGACCTCCCGGAGGTCCCGGCCCACGATGTCGGGTTGCGCGTGGAGCGGGTCGAGGACCATGCCGGGTCGAGCCACGAAGGCCGCCTTGCAGCCCATACTCATCGCACCGGCAACGTCCCAGGCATGCGCGGCCACGAGTCGCACCTCGCTGATCGGCACGCCAAAGCGTTCCGCGGCCATGCGGTAAGGTTCGGCCGCAGGCTTCAGGCGCTTCACCTCGTCTGCGGAGAGCACGTGCTCGAAGAGGTCGATCAAACCCGCATTCTGCATCTGCGCCTCTGCCACTTGCTTGGTTGAGTTCGTGAGGGTACCGAGCCGAAGCCCCGCCGCTTTCAAGCGTTCGAGGCTCTCCCGTACCTCAGGGTAGGGCGGCAGCTCGCGAATCGTGCCAAGGATTCGTTTGCGGTCGTCGTCGGTGAGGCTCCTCCCGAGCCGTGCCGCCACCATGTCAAGCGCGCCACGCCCGATCGTCCCAAACTCAACATAACTGCCCAGAACGATCGTGACGAGGAAGTTCTGCACGAATTGCTGGAACCACTGTCTCCGGACGTTGGCATCGCCGAAGACACGCGCAAAGTGAGAGTCGAGCGCCTGCAGGTCGAGCATCGTCTCGTTCACGTCGAACACGATTACGTTAGGCATTGTCGGTATCCTCAAAAACCCGCATTTTAGAGGATCGCGCCGGACACCCAGACCCAGTAATACACGAGGTACAAACCGGCGCCGATGAGAAACAGCGCGCTGAGACCATGCACGTGAGGGACGATCGCGCGAACGATTGCGATTAGCGCATCCTGAAAGAGGACCGCGCTGATGGTGACCGCCATGAGAACCGTCCCCATGCCCAGCCCGAAGCTGATGAACTGACCGAAAGACGCGAGTAGCCCCTGGGAGGCTAGCGACGTTCCAAGCACGAGCAAGAATACCGGCAGCGTGCAGCTCAGCGATCCCGCGGCGTACGCGATGCCAAATAGAAACACGTTGCGCGTGCTGCGCTGAGGGATGACGTGAACCCGGCTGGCGGCCAACAGCCCGATGGTCCGGCCGCTGCGCAGCATCCACACCCCGAGCACAGTCAGTCCTGCGCCAATGGCCGCGCCAACATATGGGAAGGCCCGGATGAGCCACTGGCCACCCACTGCCGTCACGCCGCCCACTGCGGCCAGGACGAGCAGAAAGCCTGAGGTCGCCACCACGCCAAGGCCCAGCGCTCGCGACACGAGGCGGACTCGCGATGACTCCTCCAAGGTGCCGCGCGCGCCGAGCTGATACGAAAGATACGCGGGCAGCATGAAGAATCCACACGGGTTGACGCTGGCGACCATCCCTGCCGCGAAGGCCCACCCCAGCGGGATCAGCGTCGCGAGATCAGCCACCGTGCTTTCCGCGCGATTTCGTACCGCAATTAGGATGGCCAGCAATCCAATGACGGCCAGGGCGGATAGTAGTATTAACGCAGCCGCCACCCGAGGCTGATCGGCGCGACGAGCGGGCGGCGGGGCGGTTCGGGATTCGTTGGCCATCGTCCGGAAGACTCAGGAAGTCATGGCGAAGGCGATACCCGGGTGAGGTCGTCGGCGAGTGCCTTGACCTGGTTGAATGTCAACAACCCGGCATGCTTACGCCAGATCCGTCCACCGGCGGTGATGAACACCGTGGTCGGCATCCCCAGGATCTCGTAGTTGCGGATGGTCCTGATGTCGAAGGTCGTGCCGGCAGGGTAGGTGATCTTGAGCTCCCGCAGCAACGCCCGCGCGTCGTCACGGGAACCCAGGTTGATGAACGGACCGATATCGACGCCGATCAGGTCAAACTTGCGCTTGGGCTGCTCGTAGAGCCGCTGAAAATCGGGCATTTCTGCGCGGCAGGGTGGGCACAGTCCTGCCCAAAAATTCAGGACCACCGGTTGCCGCTTCTTCTCCCAGAGGTCAGATAGCGCGATCTTTTCCCCGCCGACTTCCGCCTGGCCCTGGTACATGGTGACCTCAATATCCGGTGCGAGCCGCAGCGGCGGGGTAGAAGCCGCATCAGATGGCGTTTGGACTGCGCGGGGACGGAACAGGGTGAAACCTACGGTTGCTGCAAGTGCGACAACCACAGACACGCCGATGACCGACGTTTTTGCGCGCATGGTTTTCCCTCTCGCACCTCTCAGAATGAGTATACGGCTCAACTCCACCACAAGCGGGAAATATTGCGCAGTGGCCTGGCGTACATTGGGCTGGTAGGAGGTGAGGGGCGATGCCGAAGTCGGTAGTTGTCTACTCGCAGCCGGGCTGAGTGTTCTGCGGCAAGGTGAAGGAGTTCCTTCGCCAGAAGGGCGTGCCGTACACGGAGAAAGATGTCAGCGCCGACGAGCAAGCGATGAACGATCTGATGGAACGCGGTTTCTATGCCACGCCGGTCACCATTATCGACGGCGAAGCGGTCGTGGGGTTCAACCGCGCCCGGCTGGAGCAACTTCTGGGATCCTGAGCAAGGAGCGCGTCAATAGAGCTTCCATCACAGAATGGCGGTGCGCTCGGTGGCACGAGAGTACGGCCCGAAAGTTGGGGAGACCATCCCCTCATTCAGCGCCCTGAATCAGTTCGGTCGCCGGCAGACGCTTGAGACGATCGCAGGCCCGGCCGGGGCGGTGATCGCCTTCATGCGCAGCGCGGACTGGTGACCATATTGCAAAGGCCAGCTCGTGGAGCTGGCGAAACACGCTGACCGGCTGCGGGCGCGCGGGTACGGAATCTGCAGTATCAGCTACGACACCGTAGACGTGCTGCGAGAGTTTGCGAATCGCCGTGGGATCACGTATCCGATGCTGTCAGATCCGGATTCCGCCATCATCCGTGCGTTTGGGCTCATCAATGAAGAGGTTACCGACGGGATCTGCGGCTCCCCCTGGTTACCCTGGTTCTGGTTTGTGTGGGGAAGACTCGTGAACGGACAGCGCTGGCCGGCTGATGCGCTCGGCGACTTGGCGCCCGTTCAGGTGCAGGCGCACCGTGAGGGGGACGGCGTTCCGCAGCGTGTTGTGGACATAGCAGTATCGTTCCGCCTCCGCGGCCAGCGGCTTGATCGCGTCGTCGGAGATCGCGCCCGTCAGCTGGATATCGTAGACGAGGTCGGTGAACCCGCCGTCTACCCGGTGGTGGACGCGCCCGCGCAGAGTGCCGCTGACGGTCTCGATGGCGAGCCGACGGGCCATCGCGAGTTTGATGAACTGGTTGAGCAGACAGGTGAGCGCGCCGGCCAGGAACACCTGCAGCGGGGAGGGTCCGGCGTCCGTGCCGCCGCGCTCGCGTGGTTCGTCGACTATCAGCCGGTGGTGGGCGTGCGGATGCGGTGTGACCTCATGCCGCAGCTGCTCCACCTGGGCGGCGTCGACGCGGATGGTGCCGATGCTCCCGCTGCGGCCCGCGACCAGATGATTGACCGCGATCTCGACGAGTTCGGGATACGTTCTCATCAGGACCTCCTGCGCTGCAACCGAGGAGCATAGGGGGCACCGGCGATCGTGAAGGAGGTTGCCGGCCTCCACGGCGGTAAGGTCGGCGCCCGGAGTGACGGCGGACGGACGACCCTGTGGTTGACGCTCCCGGTGGAGCTACACGCCGGCTGGCGTCAGCTCGAAGACGGTGGTTCCAGGGCGAGCACAGCCTCGCGCGGGAAGCTCACGGTCAGGGCCTGCCCCCGCTGCGGCAGCGAGAGGTTGGGGTTATTGAACGTGTCGAGGGAGATGGCGTTATCCGTGAAGCGGACGCGGATCCGCACGATGGAGCCCAGGAAGTTCACGTCTTCGACCGTGCCCCGCATCCGGTTCCCGTTCCCCGCCACCTCGCCAAGGGAGACGATTTCGGGGCGGAGCGCCACCGTGACCGCATCGCCGGTCCGCGCCCGCTCCAGCCCGCGCGAGGCAAAGACTTCCTGACCGTCAACCAGGATCTTGCCGTGCGCCGGGTCGGCCACCTGGCCGCGCAGGATGTTCAGCGTGCCGACGAACGACGCGACAAACGCCGTGCGCGGGAAGTTGTAGATCTCGAACGGCGTCCCGATCTGCTCGACGCGTCCCTCGCTCATCACCACGATGCGGTCCGAGAGGGACAGGGCCTCCTCCTGATCGTGCGTGACGTAGATCGTCGTGATGCCCAACTCCCGCTGGATCGAGCGGATCTCGAGCCGCAGCGACACGCGGATCTTCGCGTCCAGCGCCGAGAGCGGCTCGTCGAGGAGGAGTACCTGCGGCCGGATCGCCAGGGCCCGGGCCAGGGCCACGCGCTGCTGCTGTCCGCCTGACAGCTGGTAGGGGTAGCGGTTGCCGAGGGCCGGGAGCTTGATGAGGTGGAGCATCTCCTCCACGCGCTGGGTGATCTCGGCGGTAGGCTTCTTCGCCACCTTCAAGCCGAACCCGACATTCTGAGCGACCGTCATATTCGGGAACAGCGCGTAGGACTGAAACACCATCCCGACGTTGCGCTGGTGCGGCGGCCGGTGGGTGATGTCCACCCCGTCCAGGCGGATCGCGCCGGACGACGGCGACTCGAACCCGGCGATGATGCGCAGCGTCGTCGTTTTCCCGCACCCGCTGGGGCCCAGGAACGACACGAATTCGCCGCGCGTCACCTCCAGGTGAACCTGCTCGACTGCGGTGGTCCGCGCGAATCGCTTCTGGAGATGATCGATCTCGAGAAAACTCATCAGATGCCAACCGCCCCGCGCGGGTCTTCGTTAATGGGCACCGGCCACCTGCCCAGGCGCGCCCCGCCCAAAGACCTGGATGAAGCCCATGCACGCCCACGTAATCGAGAAGCTGATGATCGACAGCGCCGCCGGCTCGTAGGCGCGGTTCGCGCCGATGAGCTGCAGGTAGGGGCCGAACGCCGGCCGGTCCAGCAGGCTCGCCATTGTAAACTCGCCGATGACGATGGCGAACGTCAGAAACGCGCCGCTCAGGACCGCGACCCGCACGTTGGGGAGAATGACCCGAAGCAGGATCGTCGACCACCCAGCGCCCAGGCTCTGCGCGGCCTCCGTGAGCGTGCGGACATCAATGGCGCGCAACCCGTTGTCGACCGCGCGGTACATATACGGCAGGGCCAGCGTCACGTAGCTGAACATCAGCAGCAGGTCCGTCGTCCGCGCGGACCCCGTCAGCGGCAACGCCGAGGAGCTGTTGTAGATTCGCAGGTACCCGAACACGAGCACGATGGCGGGGATCACCAGCGGCAGCAGCGTGATGAATTCCACCACCGGCCGCAATCCGGGCAGGCGCAGCTGGATCCAGTAGGCGGTCGGCAACACGAGGAGGATCCCCACGACAATCGTGGCCAGCGCCAGCACAGTCGAATAGGTCACCGTTGCGGCGAACCGCGGATCGGCGAGGACGATCCGGTACGCGGCCACGCTGTACACGCCGCGGAGAAGGCGGAGCGAAAACTCGAACGTCCCCAGCAGGGGGACGAAGAAGTACAGCACCCCGAACACAATGAGGAGCCACGATCCGAGGCGCCGGGGTTTCATCGCAGCCATCGCTCGCCGCGCCCGCGCAGCCAGATGTACGCCGCGTTCGACAGGCCCGTGATCAGTATCATCCCCAAGGCCAGGGCGTAGCCGAGGTTCTGATTGTGCAGCACATCTCCGCGAATCTGCGCGTACAGGACGATCGTGACGATGTTCAGCGAGCTCCCGGTCAGCGCGTAGGCCGTGGCCACAGCGCCAAAGGCGTTGGCGAAGAGGAGCAATGTCGCGCCGAGCAGTGGCGGCCACAAGACGGGCAGCGCGATGTAGCGCCAGTACTCCCACGTGCTCGC
>WNEW01001358.1_pt1 | contig 11963 bp, 9 predicted proteins | sample 5399891 | NCBI WGS metagenome assembly WNEW01 (sample SAMN13153336, study PRJNA577476) | soil metagenome | isolation source: 40 cm grassland meadow soil pre-rain plot 5 | place: USA:California | collected 2015-09-08 | reverse complement strand
CCCCGTCATCTGCCTCAAAGGGAGCTTCAGCTGGGCCGGAGGCGTGGAGAACTCCGCGGACTGGACCGCGGGCTATGCGAAAGGAACGACGGTCATCACCCTGAGCGACACGGCGAACCTGCGGGCGGGAGAGAGCTTCTTGATCCTCGATCAGGTCGATGACACGGCCGACGGCGGGGACATCTACAACTGCGGCATTCCGAACGGGTGCGTCAGCCAAGGCAGTGACGGCATGCGGACCGCACCGGGTGGCTACCGGAACCAGCGGCAGGTGGTCAAGGTCACGGCGATCGCGGGCAACCAGGTCACGATCACGCCCGGCATCTACATGCCGAACTGGCGCAGCTCGCAAGCCCCGCAGGCTTGGTGGCCGACGACGGTCCTGCGACGGGCGGGCATCGAGAACATGACGATCCAACCGGTTGACGGAGGGGGCGGCATCAACATCCAGAACGCGATGGAATGTTGGATCACGGGCGTGCGCTCGGTCAAGGTTGCCCCTCCCGGCGGCCCGGGCGGAGGTCGCAACCACGTGTGGTTGACGATGACCCGCGGAAACGAGATCCGGAACGACTACTTCTACGGATCCGGCGGGCAGTCGCAGAGCTACGGAATCGAATGGTATCCGGGATCGGACAACCTCGTCGAGAACAACATCTTCCAGCACGTGACGTCGCCGATGCTGGTCGGCACGGGGACCGGCGACGTGCTCACGTACAACTTCTCGATCGATGACTTGTACACCCTGGGCGGCGGCGGGTGGATGCAGCCGACCTACGCCTCCCACAACGGCGGCGACGCCATGCTCCTGATCGAAGGCAACGACGGCCTGGGGGCGGGAACCGACAACATCCATGGAACGCACCACTTCCTGACCTTCTTCCGGAACCACTTCTACGGCGACCCGAACAAGACGGCGAACACGGCGACGATGCACCTCTGGGCGTACTCCCGATTCTTCAACATCATCGGCAACGTGCTCGGGCGGCCGGCCTATTACACGACGTACCAGACCGACCTCGGCACCGATGACGTCGACATCTATTCGTTTGGACAGCCAGACTTGGGTCTGTCCGGGGATCCGCGGACGCGGGAAACCGCGATGCGATGGGGGAACTATGACACCGTGAGCGCGAGGTCGCGTTTCGACGCTGCGGAGGTCCCGTCGGGGTTGACGAACTTCGCGAATCCCGTGCCGGCGAGCCAGGTGCTACCGCCCTCCCTCTACCTGTCTGTCAAGCCGAGTTGGTGGGGCACGGTGCCGTGGCCCGCCGTCGGCCCGGACGTCGCTGGCGGGGACATCCCTGGTTACGGCGGGCACGCCTACCAGATTCCGGCGCGTCGCTGCTACGAGAGTGCACCGATCGATCCCGCGTATGGCAGCAGCAACGTGCGGATCTTCGACCCTGCAGCGTGCTATGTGACCGCCAGTCTACCGCCCGGGACCACACCGGGCTGGTGGCCGGAGACCCTCTTCGGGATTGGGACCGGAGTCCTCATCGTCGGCGTCGTGTCCGCGATTGGGCTCTTTCTCATTCTTGCGGTCTGGCGTTCTCGGCGCCGCCGGTTCGAACGGGAGACCGAAAACGAAGCGTTGTCCGCGGGGCCAGAGGACCGAAGAGATTGAGCCTCTCTTGCGGTTTATCGACTTGTCACTTTCAACGGGATTCTTGGAGCACTCCACGTCCGGAGCATCTCTTGAGGTCAGCTTCAATCGTTCATGACTAGTTCTGGATTCGCTCGGGGCTCGAACCAGCCGGCGACTGTTTCGGGCTCGGACCGCTGAGTTCGATGCTTCACGCCAAGACCGAGCGAGGCTGCTTAGTCGCGACTCATCGCCGTGGCCACGTCGGCGAGGTTGCCCTCGGCGTCGGCCAGCGTCCACCAGGATGGCGCGTACTTGTCGCTCACGAGGTGGCCGCCCGCGGCAATCGCGGCATCGATCCGCGCCTGGGCCTGGTCGGGCGGCACCCAGATGTCCAGGTGGACCCGGTTGACCTGTGGGTCTGGCGTGTCGATCTTCTGGAACCAGATTGACGCTCCGCGACCCCGTGGGTCGACGAGGTCCTCCGGGCTGTCGTCGCGGTCCTGGTACCCAAGCACGGCCCGCCAGAACGGCTTCACCTTGGGAATGTCGAACGCGTCGATCGTGATTTGGACCGTCTGCACGTTGGCCGGATCGGCGGGGACGCCCAGCTTGCGCGCGATCGCCGAGATCTGCCGAGCCAGCTCGAGGTCGCGCTCGCTCAGCCCGTAGTAGCCGGCCGCCACCGTGATCAGGCGCACGATCACGCCGTCATGCCTCAGGTCAACGTCCGGATGGTGGTCATCGAGACCCGCCAGTTCGCTGATGGCGTGTGCGAGGCGGGATCCGGCCGCGAACGACCCGGTGCGGAAGTACGCGCACGCTCCTTCGCCCACGACGCGCCAATCCTCGACGCCTTCGGACTCGCGGAACTTCCGCATGGTGATTTGGTCGCTCATGCTCTTCCCCTCACCCGTTGAATGCGCGAACGTCCGCATGCTATAAGACCATTTACGGGGCCGAGGCGGATCGCCAAGTTCCACTCGAAAAACGAAGCCGTTCAAACCGCCGGATTCGCGCGCGCCTGGAGAAAATTGCTCCGTTTCAAATCCCACTCATCAGCTCTGAACGCAACATCCCGACCCGAATGTTATGCGTCCTTCCTCGATCGGACAAAGACTTGATAGGTGACGGCGTCCCAAGCGTTGTGAATCCCAATCGAGAGGAGCACCAGGGCTGACGCGCCGACGAGGAACAGGGCCGGGCGCGCGTAGTACGGGGCCGTGAACGCCGAGACCGCAAGCGCTGCGTACGCCGCAAACGGAAGCAGGACGTGAAACAACCAGTCCTCGAACACAGGCCGGTAGGCGCTTTGCTTGCGCATCCGCCGGGCCGCGATGACGACGTACGTGACCCCGCCGAGACCCAACAATCCCCAGAGCACCGCGACAACGGTGATTTCGTCCCATGGCGCGCTTGCAATCGCCGACAGCAACAGCACGAGTCCGAAATGAACGACACTCGGCGTTGCGAAGGCGCTGCCGGCTTGCGCTTCGACTTGGCTGATCGGCCTTGAGGCAATGAGCGTAATGACGACGAACTGCAATCCGATCAGGGCGCCGGCAGACGAGCCGACGATGACGTAGAAGTTTTCCCATCCCTCGATTACTGTCATGGGCCGTCGACCTCCTTTCCGGACGGAATTCGCCGGTAGAGTTCGTCGCTGACTTTCTCCATCCAGTGGACGACCTTGCCGTCGAGTTCCTCCTGGATGGCGATGTGCGTCATCGCGCTGTCTCGCGTGGCGCCGTGCCAATGCTTCTCTCCCGGCGGACACGAGACTACGTCCCCGGGATGAATCGCTTCGATGGGACCTCCCCAGCTTTGCACGAATCCGCGACCGGCCATCACGATGAGCGTCTGACCCAGCGGATGGGTATGCCAGGCCGCGCGGGCGCCGGGCTCGAACGTGACGCTCGCTCCTTGCACGCGGCCCGGAGCGCTTGTTCGGAACAGCGGCTCGATGCGCACCTTGCCGGTGAACCACTCCGTTGGTCCCTCGCTCGATGATCGCGAACCGCTTCGTTTGATGTCCATGTCCGTCACTACTCACTTGTTGACTCAGGCTCCGATGCTGGCGCAGTCGATGACGAATCGGTAGCGCACGTCGCCCTGCTGCATGCGCTTGTACGCGTCGTTGATTTGGCTGGCGCTGATGACCTCGACGTCGGCGACAATCCCGTTCTTCCCGCAATGGTCGAGCATCTCTTGCGTTTCGGCAATTCCGCCGATGTTGGAGCCGGCGAGGCGCTTGTTCCCGAACACCAGCGACCTTGCGTTGATCGGGGTGGCGGACGTGGCATCGGGGGGTAAGCCTAGCAGCGCCATGGTGCCGAAGTTCCGAAGGAGGGCCAAGGGCTTCTCCAGATCGTGTGGCGCGCTGACCGTGTCCAGGATGAGCTCGAACTTTCCTGCAAGCGGGTCGAGCGCGCCGGGCTCCCTCGATGCGACGAACGCCTTGGCGCCCAACCGAGCTGCGGCCTCCTCCTTGCTGGGCGACCTGCTGAGCACGGTGACGTCGGCGCCCATCGATTTTGCCAGTTTGACGGCCATGTGGCCAACACCACCTAAGCCCATGACAGCGACTTGGTCGCCTGGCTTGCAGCCGAATTGGCGCAAGGGCGAGTATGAGGTGATGCCCGCGCACATCAGCGGTGCCGCGCGCGAGGGGTCCAGCCCCTTCGGGACTCGCAACACGTAGCGCTCGTCGACGACCATGCTGGCGGAGTACCCTCCATACGTCCGAGCCTTCTGGTCCTGCTCGAGGCTGTCAAACGTGAATCTGGCACCCTTCTCGCAGAACATCTCGTGGCCGGCGCGGCATTCAGCGCACGTCCGGCACGAATCGACGAAGCAGCCCACGCCGACGAGGTCGCCCTCGCGGTAACGGGATGCGCGGGCCCCTTGGGATACGACTCGGCCGACGATCTCGTGGCCTGGCACGACCGGAAACTGCGTGTTCCCCCAGTCGTCGTTCACCTTGTGCACGTCGCTGTGGCAAATGCCACAATAGAGAATTTCAATCTCGACGTCGTGCGGTCCCGGATCGCGTCGCTCGATCGTCATGGGCGCAACCGGCGCCTTGGCTGCGCGTGCGCCATAGGCAGGTGTCTTCTGGGTCATGGCCAAGGGAGAACCACGCTCGGGTAAGACTCTTGTGCAGCCCTTTGGATGCGAAGCGAAGAGACGTAATCGAGGGTGTCCGCTCAAACCAGGACGACGCTGCAATGCAAACAGTCTAGTAACGCAGAAACCTGAGTACCCCCTCAGGGCCGTCGCCATGACCGAGACAATCATCCCCGAAGCGGCTCCTGGGACCGGAGCCCCGCGGCTCCGATTCGTGGTCCAGAAGCACTGGGCTCGGAATCTCCACTATGACTTCCGATTGGAAATTGGCACGGCCCTCGTCTCGTGGGCGGTTCCGAAGGGGCCAAGCAAAGATCCCAAGGTAAAGCGTCTTGCGATTCATGTTGAGGACCACCCGCTCGACTATCTTCTGTTCGAGGAAACTCTCCCTGAAGGTGAATACGGCGCGGGCGAAGTCATCGTGTGGGACTACGGCGAATTTGAAATGGTCGGACCTGCAGGAGTCGACGCGGCGGTGGCGCTCCGAGACGGCATCATGCGATTGGCTCTGTATGGCACGAAGCTTCGGGGTCAATGGACAGTCCTCAAAACCAGAATGGGAAAGGGAACTCGTGAAAATTGGCTCTTGCAGAAGGTGGATGACGAATTCGCCGAGGAAGATTACAACCCGGAAACCGAGCCGGCATCCGCGCTGTCCGGCAAGGTTCCCCGGGGCAAGTCTTGACATGACTCAGCGAAGAGAATTCCTCCAAGCCCTCGGAACGCGGGCCGTGTACACGACTTCCTTCGCCCCGAGAAATTCTGCCAGACGCCCGATCGTCTCCCGAATCTCCAACGAGACCTCCTTGCCGCCGGGTGCGCCCGGCTCCGCGTGGACCGAATTGATCAGCAAGCGCTCGTTCTCCCGGTCCATCCGCGGGTCAACCCTGCCGATGAACCGGTCACCCCATAGGATGGGCAGCACATAGGACCCGAATTTTCGTTTGTTTTTCGGCAGGTAGTTTTCGTGGACATAGTCGAAGCCGAACATTCGGTTCATTCGGTCCTTGCCGCCGATGAGATTGTCGAACGGAGCCAGCAGGGACATCCGTGGCTGCCACGCGTCCGAATGCATCGATTCAAGGAGCGGAATGTCCAGATCATGGACATATCGTTCGCCCTTGCCAGCGAGCCCCGTGATTTGAACCCGATGGATTGTCGATTCCTTCTGCAAATGTTCCAGGGCCTTTTTCAGGTTCAGATACCGACCGCGCAGAAAATAGACGTTGATCTCGGAAGGGGACGCGGTGCCCAGGGCTCGGATCGTCCTCTCCGCACCTTCCCGCTCGGCCTCTTGTTCGGTCAGCTCCTTCCTCTCCACCCAGCTTGGCAGGAACGTTTCCGGTAGGCCCCAGATTTTCTGGTTTCCTTGGTGGCCCACGACCATCACCTCTCCGCGCATTTGCAGGTGGAAGAGCGCTGCGGAGACATCGCTTCCCGAGGTCCAGCCGTCTGGCTTTCGGGCCGTTGGAACATACTCTTCAAATTCGGTCAGCCGCAGAGGTCCCTTCTTCAGCTGACGCAAGATTGCCTTCCGCAAATCGGTGTGTTTGGCCAGCCACGCTCTGGCTTTCGCCCTCCATCCTCCCCACGACTTGGAAAGGGACTCCGGATACCGTCTCATCAGGGAGTAGTGGAGCGGATAATCCTCAGTGAGCACGATCGAAGCGGCGTGGGACCGATGTTCGAAGACTTTCTTCTCGTCCCAGAGGAGTCGGTCCAGGTCCGACAACCGAAAGTTGCCGACCCGGCTCCAGAGGACGAGGACATGGGACGGTGCGACCGTGTTGATCGGGTCCAACTGAACGTAGCCGAGGTCGCGAATCACGGAGAGGATCGCATCCCGTGTCGAACCGGTCGTCCGCTTGCCAGCAAGATGCTGCTTCGTGACAGCGAGGCGCCTCGCGGATTCCAAGGACGTCGAGACGGCCGCTTCACTCAACGGGTTTGGCTACCCGATGTCGCGGCTATTAACCTTGGCGCGTTAACGGATCGTTCCGCGGGACGGCCTTCGGCGTCCTCATGGTGCCCGCGCTTCTTCAGAGCCGGCCGACGCGGCGAAGGACCTGGGCGAAGGCGCCATGCCACAGGTCGGATAATCTCGATAACCTGGCCAAGCCCGAGGCGTCCTTGGACGGGCCTGATGGATCGACACAGGGCCTGGTAATACTGTCGCTGCCCGACGAAGGCTTTATATACTCACAATGCCACACTCCACCGGAATCGGGGGAGGAGTGAATGAAAACTCGCCAAAGCTGGAGTCTCGTGAGCCTGTTTGCGATCTTGGTGGCACTTGGAGTTGTATCCGCTGTGATTCTGATCACACAAACGCAACCGACAGTCCCGGTGGCGGGTGGAATGACGGCAAATTGCCAGCAGACCTTTGCCACTCCCACGAATGTGACACTCGGCGGGAGCGGACAAATCACGTTCTCGTGCGATTCGGCGGCGCCCAGCACACATCCGGCCTTCACGACGGGAGGACCGGTGCTCGTCACTCCCACGGTTTCGGCGGGCTACGCACCGCCCTATAACTCGACCGGTCTCTTCATCTATGTCGCGAACGGGGCGGTCAACACGGGCAGTTGCTCCGGTCGGACCGGCGCCCAGCGAGTCAATGACGGAGTGCCGACAGCGGTTCCCCAAAATGCGTGGAACTACTGTGCCAAGTACGAGACCGTCCTCCAGAACGGCCTGCCCTCGTTCACGATCTCATGGAACCTGTGATCGCAGGCCGCGCGCGCTCTCGGTCGGCGTCGTGACATGCCACCTCGGCCCGGTGACCCTGAGGAGCAATCTAGAGGCACGGGGAATCCGGCCGGTGCGGAACGTCGCAAGCGATGACGCATGGAGAGAAGTTCCGTTTCCGCCCCGTGAATCGAAGTGCTTGGACGGCCTCCACCGGCGAAACCCACGTCATGGGCATGCGCCCGACCGCTAGTGTGTGCCCGCGAGAAAGGGGTTGTTCCCGTAATCGACGGGGATATCAACGAGACATGGAGCCTTCGATTCCAAGGCTTCCCGCAGGATGGAATTCAACTCGGACGGATGACCGACGCGGAAGCCCCTGACTCCGAACGCCTTCGCTAGATCCAACAGGTCCGGATTGCCGAACTCCGTGCCGACCGTCCGCTTGAATTTCGCCAACTGCTTCCACCGGATGCTCCCCAGCCCTCCATCCCGGAAGACAATGTTCACCGTGGCGGCGTTCTCGCGCTTCGCGGTCTCGAGCTCGTGCACGCTCATGAGGAACCCGCCGTCCCCGTTCAGCGTGACGACCCGACGGTCCGGATCCATCAGCTTGGCGGCAATTCCGCCCGGCAGGGCGATGCCCATGGGGGAGAGGCCGTTCGAGATGATGATCGTCTTCGGCTTCACGACGCGGAAGAAGCGGCTGAGCCACAGCTTGTGAGCGCCCACGTCCGAGATGAGGAGGTCGTCCGGTTCCAGGATCTCGCGCAGGTCCCACAGGACCCGTTGCGGGTTCAGCAGCCGCTCCCCGTGCTCGCCGAGCTCCGATTCCAACCTCTTCTTGATCGCCGCGGGTGATGGAGCCAACCGCCCCGTGGTGCGTGGTCTGCGCACTCGCTGCCCCAAGGCCTGCAACGATTCGCGGATTTCGCCGATCACCTCGACCTCGGGGAGGTAGTGAGCGGAAATCTCCGCAGGGAGCGCGTCGACGTGAACGATCCTCCGGTCTCCTCGTGGGTTCCAAGAACGCGGGTCGTATTCGACGAAGTCATAGCCGATGCAGATCACGAGGTCGGAGTCGTCGAATCCCGTCAGCTCATGATCTCGGGGGAGGATTCCGATGGTCACGAGGCTCATCGGAGAGGTCCAGGGGATCGCGCCCTTTCCCATGACCGTCGTCACCACCGGAATCTGCAGGCGTTCGGCGAACTGCGTCAACTCCGCGGACGACCCGTTGCGGATCACGCCGTTTCCGGCGAGGATGACTGGGCGGAGCGCCTTCTCGATCAGGAGCGCGGCCTGTTCGACGCTGGCTCGGGCTGGTGTGGGAGCGCTGACCGGTTCCCGGGGGAGCGGCTTCTGATTCGGGTCGGCTTCGTCTTCCGCCACGTTCTCCGGAAGTTCGACATGGGTGGACCCGGGTTTTTCCGCCTCCGCGAGTTTGAACGCTTTCCGCACGATCTCGGGGACCACGTCCGGGCTCTCCACGCGGGCATTCCACTTCGTGATGGGACCGAACAATTGCAGGATGTCGACGTACTGATGGGACTCCCGATGGATCTTCGACAGATTCGCCTGGGCGGTGATCGCGACGAGCGGCGCCCGATCGAGGAAGGCATCGGCCACGCCGGTCACGAGGTTGGTCGCTCCCGGGCCCAGCGTGGCGAGGCACACGCCCGCGTGGCCGGAGAGACGGCCGGAGACGTCCGCCATGAATGCCGCGGCGCCTTCGTGGCGCGTCAGGACGAATCGGACGGAGCTTCCTCGCAGCGCGTCCATGAGCTCCAGGTTTTCTTCGCCGGGGATGCCGAACGCGAAGCGAACCCCTTCGCTCTCGAGACAGGAGACCAGGAGTCGAGCCGCGTTCATGCCCCTGCACCGATCGCTTGGCGGCTCATTTCACCCGGCGCGGAGCCGCGTCGGGAGCGTCCACGTGTTCGGCGGGGATGGGGACGGAGGCGAGGACGAGCCGGTATCCGGGGGACCCGCCAATCGCGACCGCCGACATGTTCTCCAGGAGAGCTCCCGATCCCGATTTGATCGGGACGTCGTCGATCATCCCGGAGCCCTCCAGCACGTACGCCACCGCGCGGCGATTGTGACCGATTCGGAAGAACCCGGTGGCGGTCCGCGCGAACTCGATGTCCGTGCACTCCAGACCGGACGACGCATCCGCCCGAGCGAGCGGGCCGACGACGGGCTTCTGAACCGTTCCATCGGAACCTTCCTTTGCGTCACCCGCCGTCTTGATTTGGACCGTGGTCGGCGGGGGTTCCGTGTGCCACGGCAAGCGGACGACGACCGACAACCAGCGCGCACGCTTGCCTTTCAGCATCTCCATGTCGTGCGAAATTTCCTGGTGTGCCGTGAGGACCGCCACGGATCCCGCGGTCAGCGCCTCCCGCCGGCCAGCGTCGTCCACGTGGTCGACCTCCCCGTCGACCAAGTAGATGACGACCTCCTCGGCCTGGTGGGGATGACGCCCGAGCTTCGTGCGCGAGGTCGTCATCGTCTCGGCGAACCGTTCGAACGGCAGCCACGGAGCCTGCTCTCGACTCGGGAACAAAAGGCTCGTGGTCTTGTCCGATGCATCGATTTCCCCGTGGGCGATCGTCAGGCCTCGGGGTTTCTGCGGGCTTGGCATGGCAGCGTCTCCGGCACGAGGGAAGCGACGCCGCCGAATATAGTTCGTGGCATCGGAAGAGGAGCTATCGGCTCCCAAAACCCTTTGGCGGCGATCCGAAGCCCGGATTGGAGTCGGCCATTCGAAACTCGAAGGCGTTTCGAAAATCGATCCCGCGAGCTCTGCATTCCTGCGCAAGTCGGGACACGAATGGGGCGATCGTCTCGAGATCGCCGATCCGTGCGAGGTCGACCGCGAGGTCCGATCCATCAAGCCGCTTCGCCATCGCTTCGGCCACGCCCCACCGCGCATCGAGCGCGCGCGTGAACATCTTCTTGACCCCTGCCTCGGCGAACACCTCCGCGATTTGGTCCGGAGACCAGCCGCCGGTCGGTGGGTAGGCGGGAGCGAAACCAACGAATGTCGTGAGACCCGCGTCGGCAAGGGCGCGAAGGCAGCGCAGCCGGGCGTCGATCGGCGGCGCCCAGGGTTCCAGCAGCGCCCTGGCGCGGTCATCGAGTGTTGGGACGGACATGCCGACCTCGATCTCAGGGAACTGCGTGAAAAGGTCGAGATCCCGAATCATGAGCGGGGCTCGAGAGAGGACGGAGACCGGCCACTGAGCCCTCAGGAGCACTTCGAGCGCGTGGCGGGTGATTCGATACTTCCCCTCGACGAATTGGTACGGATCCGTCGCGGTGGAGATCGCGACGAGTCCTCTGGGAAGGCGTCTCAATTCCTTTGCGAGGACCGTCGCCGCATTCCGCTTCACGACCACCGAGGCGCCCCATGTGTTCCGGTCGATCTGGAGGAGCCGCGGAACAAAGCAGAAGGTGCATCCGTGATAGCATCCGATGTACGGGTTGAAGGAATAATCAATCCCGGGCAGCGGATCGCACCGCAGCGCCGAAGTAACGTGGACTTCGCGGATCTCGAACGACTCCCGCGGAGGTGGGACGTATACGCCGAGGAGTTCCTCCATGGCCGGGAGAGAAGGGTCGAGGCCTAAAGGCCCGCCCTGGGGGAGGGCGCTGAAAGTGATTCGGCCCAATCAGGAAAGGCTATAGCCGTCCGCTCGCTGCCGCCATCCCGGCGGCCCAGGTCGCGTGCGCCGCAGGAGGGACATGGTCGCGAGCATCGACCGGAATCGCCGCGCGATCCCCGTCGCGGCCGCGATTCTCGCGGGTCTCATCGTCCTCGTCGTCCTCGCGAACCTTCTGTGGCCCGGCCCGCCGGCTTCCTTCGCCGCTCAATCTCGGATGCCACCGGCCCAGAGCCCGTTTCCGACGTTCCCGATGGGCCCCCGATTGCACGCCGTGAAGATTGACGCGAACGCCAACCTGTCGATGCGGCTCCTCATGACGTCGCTGCAAGGTCTCGTGAACCGCGCCTCGGTCGAACTCTACCTCGACGTCCCCGGCGTCGCGGGGAACACCTCGCAGATGCTGACGTATCTCGCCTCGCGTTACAATGTGACGTACGACGTCCTGTCGGCGCAATCGGCGCTTGACGCATATGTTCGGGTTGCCACGGGGCTCATCGTCTACGATCCGTTGCGACCGGAGTCGATTGACATCGGAACGGTCATGGCGGCCCAACGGCACGCGGTGCTCGTCGGCCCGGACCTCGCCTCATGGTTAGCGGCTCGCTACGGCCTCCCAGTCCTCTTCGACTACGCCCACAGGGGGGACTGGACTGCCCTCGAGCCGATCGGCGCGTACGAGCGGGCGTTGCGCGAGCTGTATCCTTCCTCGTATCCGTACCTTCTCGCGATTCTGCCCCCCGACCGGTGGGCGATCCGCGATTATCTCGTTCAGACCGGGACGTTCGTCTTCTACTTCACCCAAGGGATCCTCGCGTCGCCGTCCGAGACCGCGGCGACGATGCGGATCCTCCAGGCCGCACCGCGCGGCATCCCGATTCTCGGCTGGTTCAACA
>WNEW01001357.1_pt1 | contig 11974 bp, 9 predicted proteins | sample 5399891 | NCBI WGS metagenome assembly WNEW01 (sample SAMN13153336, study PRJNA577476) | soil metagenome | isolation source: 40 cm grassland meadow soil pre-rain plot 5 | place: USA:California | collected 2015-09-08 | reverse complement strand
TCACGAGCAGCCGCGGCAGCGGCAGCCAGCCGACGCGCGCGTGGTCGACGGCGATCGCGAACGGCCGGCCCGCGGCCGGCACCACGCGCACGCGCGCCGCGACGTTGGGTCCGGGCTGCTCGACGACGACGTCCATCCAGCCGGGCCCGAGGCGAACGCGGGTGCCCCGGAAGCCTTTGAGCCCGGCCACGAACGCCTGCACGTCCGCGGCGGCGACCTCCATGTGCTCGACGCGGAAGCGTCCGACGTCGAGCACCGAGGCGTGCCCCGCCTCGAGCGCGTAAGGATTGACCAGGACGTCGTCGGCGACGAACTTGAGATTCTGCACGCGCAGCGTGGGCGCGTCCCGCTTGCGCAGCTCCCCGATGGCCGCCCCGCGCGCCGTCACCTCCACGCGCCCGACACGGCCGCGCGCGATCTCCGCGTCGTACGTCAGCCGGATCTCCAGCCCGTCGAGGTCGCGCGCGACCTCGCCGACCCGCCGCCGCATCGCCGCCTCCAGCGTCCGCGCCAGCGCCTCCGGCGGCGCAGCGACGCCGTCGCCGATCCGGCGCGCGCGCAGCGTGCCGGTGGATCCGTCGGGCAGCGGCAGATCGGCGATCACCGGGTACACGCGCGCGAGCGCGGAATCGCGCGCCAGCCGGTCGATCACGCGCAGACTCTTGGCCTCGGTGAAATCGGGACCCTGGTCGCCGGTCTTGAGAATCATGTAGTCGATGCCGAGCGGCTCGCCCGCCCACGGGCGCGTGAGGCGTAGCGGCAGCTGATCGCGGGCCGCGTAGTAGCGGAAGTTGCTCACCGAGAAATAGTTGTCGTTGGGCACGACGCTCACCGTCGCCGGCCGCCCTGCGCGGTCCTGCACGATGATTCGCAAGAAGTCGCGCTGGCGCCAGTCGGCGTGGACCGGCGGGCTCGCCATCACCCACGGGGCGCCGAGCCCCGGCAGCGGCACCGGCGACGGCACCGCCCACGCGACGGCGGACACCTGCACGAGGCCGACGAGCAAGACCACGCCGAGCCCGCCGCGGCGCAGCCGCGGGCCGAGCTCCGCGAGCGCCATGCCGCCGAGCGCGGCCGCCGCGGGCAGGAGCGGCAGTGTGTAGCGCAGGTCCTTGTTGCGCAGCAGCACGAACAGCGCGAACGGCACCAGGAAGGCGACGACGACGAAGCCCTCGCGGCGGATCACCGCGACGACGAGGCCGGCCAGCAGCAGCGCCGTCGCGAGCACGCCGAGCTGCACGGGCAGTGAGGTCGGGTAGAACGCGAGGGCGGCCGTCGAGAGCGTGGGCGGCTTGCCCTCCTCCGCGCCGTGGGTCACCGCGCGCAGCGCGATCTGTCGCGGCATGCCGACGAGGCGCGGGCCATACCACGCCAGGCTCACCGCCGCGGCCACGAGGCCCGCGAGCGCGGCGGTGGCGACGGCGCGGCGATGACGCTCGCGCAGAAGGAGCCACACGATCGGCGGCAACACGTAGGCGGCGTAGGGCGGCTTCGCGAGCATGCCGACGCCGAAGAGGAGACCGGCCAGCAGCGAGACGCCCAGGCGCGTGAACCCATCGGTGCGGAGAAGGACCAGCAGGCTCGCGGCCACCAGCGTCGCCAGGGGCAGGTCGAGCTGGAAGCGCAATGTGCTGAACACGACGAAGGGCGCCGTGCCGAAGATCCACGCGGCGGCCACGCCGGCCGTCCCGCCCGCCAGCTCGCGGCCGAGCGCGTACGTCGCCGCCATGCCGCCGGCGAGGAAGAGCAGCATCACGATCTCCCCGGCGGCGGCGTCGGTCGGCAGCAGCCGATACACGAGACCCGCCGTGCACGGGACGACCGGCGGATAGAACGACGAGCGCTGCAGGATCATCCGCCAATCCCCGGCGGCGAGATCGCGCGCGCACGTCACAGCGCGCTCGAGATGGTTGGCGTGATCCCATTCCGGCGGCCGCGTGTCGATGGTCAGCCAGATGACGGCGCACATGGCGATCGCGAGCCAGGCGACGCCGACGAGCGCCCACTCGCGGCCCGCGTGGAACACGCCCGTCGGCGTCATGCCTTCAGGCGGGCGCGGATGGCGTCGATGCGGGCGCGCTGCTCGGCCGGTGACAGCGGGCGGGGCTCGTGGGCGTGCGTCCACACGGGGCGGCGCGGCGCGGGGTCGTCGGCGCGGCGCGGGACCAGATGCCAGTGGATGTGGGGCAGCTCGTTGCCCAGCAGCTCGTAGTTCATCTTCTTCGCGTCGTACACGGCGGCGAGCGCGCGCGCGACGTCGGCCACGCCGTCCATCAGCGCGTGGCGCTCTCCCCGCTCGAGCTCCCAGAGCTCGGTCGCGTGACGCTTGAGGACGAGCAGCGTCCAGCCGGGAAAGAACTGGTCGGCGTTCAGGTACGCGTTCGCCGGCCCGCAGTCGGCGATGAACGCCTCGGCCGGCGGCCACTCGCCGCGGCAGGCCCGACAGTCCCCAGTGCTCACCGGGCGGCGAGGAAGTCGCCGAGGCGCCGCAGACCTTCGCGGATGCGCTCGACGGACGAGGCGTAGGAGAAGCGCAGGTAGCCCTCGGCGTTGCTGCCGAACGCGGCGCCCGGCGTCACCGCCACGTGGGCGCGCTCGAGGATCTCGTAGGCGAAGGCCACCGAGTCGCGCGTGAACCGCCGCGCGTTGGCGAGCACGTAGAAGGCGCCCTCCGGCTCGAAGCCCACGCCGAGGCCGATGGCGCGCAGGCCGTCCACCATGGCGCGCCGCCGCTCGGCGAAGATGCGGCGAAAGCGCGCCGTCTCGTCGACGGCCTCGCGGAGCGCGGCCACGCCCGCCCACTGCACGAACTCGTTCGTGGAGATGAAGAAGTTGCCGTAGACGGTCTGCAACGCGCGCACGTGCGCGCGCGGGGCGATCACCCAGCCGAGCCGCCATCCCGTCATCGCGAAGGCCTTCGAGAACCCGTTGAGCACGAACGCCTGATCGGTGAATTCCAGGATCGTGTGATCGCGGCCGCCCTCGGTCAGCCCGTGGTAGATCTCGTCCGAGACCACGGCGACGCCCCGCTCGCGCGCCAGCGCGGCGATGGCGGCCATGCGCTCGGGCGCGAGCACGCTGCCGGTCGGGTTGGCGGGCGAGTTGACGACGATGGCCTTCGTGCGGGCGGTCAGGCGCTCGCGGATCGCCTCCGGTCGGTACTGAAAGCGGTCCGCCTCGGTGACGTCGACCTCGACGCGCACACCCTCCGCGTAGCGGATGAAGTTCGGATAGCACGCGTAGTAGGGATTCGACAGCACGACCTCGTCGCCGGGATCGAGCAGGTGTCCGAACAGCAGCAGCATCGCCGGCGACGTGCCCGGCGTCACGAGCACCTGATCGGGCGAGACGCTGACGCCGTAGACGCGCGCGTAGTGCTCGGCGATGGCCTCGCGCAGCTCGATGATCCCGAGGCTGTGGGTGTAGCGCGCGCGGCCGTCCTTGAGCGCCTTTTCCAGCGCGTCGCGCACCACGGGCGGCGCCTCGAAGTCCGGCTCGCCGTACTCGAGGTGCACGATGTCGACGCCCGCGCGCTCGAGCGTGCCGGCGCGCTCGGCCACCTCGACGGCGAGGAATGGCTCGATCTCTCGGACCCGGCGCGCGATCCCCGGGCTCACCGGCGCCGCTCCTCGCGCGCGACGCGCCGGCGCGCCGCGAAGATCTGCCAGAGCATGCGCGGCCCATCCCTGAGGACACCCACCTTGCTGGCGGGTTGGTCCTCCCAGTTGACGGCCACCTCCACCACGCGCCAGCCGCGCGCCCGGGCGCGCAGCAGGAGCTCGACGTCGAAGCCGAAGCCCGCCGTCGTGAGCCGCGGGAACAGGTCGGCCGCCGCGGCGGCCGTGAAGGCCTTGAACCCGCACTGCGAGTCCCGGATGCCCGCGAGGCCCAGCCGCTCGGCCAGCGCGTTGAAGACGCGGCCCGCCATCACGCGGTGCTGGCGCGCGCGCACCACGATGCCGGCCGCCGCCATCGCCCGCGAGCCGATGGCCACGTCGGCCCCCGCGGCCAGCGCCGCCTCCAGCCGCTTGCACTCGGCGATCGGCGTCGCGCCGTCCGCATCGGTGAACATGCGCCAGGCGCCGCGCGCGGCCAGCATGCCCGCGCGCACCGCCGCGCCCTTACCCGCGTTGACCGGTTGCCGCACCAGGTGGACCTGGGGACACCGCGCGCCCATCGCGCGCGCGACCTCGGCCGTGCCGTCGGTCGAGCCGTCATCGACGACCAGCACTTCCCACGGCTCGCCCCGGGTGCCGAGGTAGGATACGACCTCCTCGAGGTAGCGTGGCAGCCGGGCCGCCTCGTTGAACGCCGGGATGACCACCGAGCATTGGAGCGGGTGCGGCGTGGCCGGCTCGCGCCGTGGGTGGCCCGAGCTGGATGCGCTCCTCAAGAGGGGATCACCGACAAATCGATCTGCCGGCGCCGACGCGCCACGCCGGTCGCGTGGGCGGCGCGGGCGACGCCCGCGGCCACCGCCGGCGCGACCGCCTTGTTGAACACGCTCGGGATGATGTACTCCTCGGTCAGCTCCGAGCGCCCCACGCAGGCGGCGATCGCCCGCGCGGCGGCAACCTTCATCTCGTCGTTGACCGTGCGCGCGCGTGAGTCGAGGAGCCCGCGGAAGAATCCCGGGAAGCAGAGGACGTTGTTGATCTGATTGGGATAGTCGGAGCGGCCCGTCGCCATGACGCGCACGTGGCGCGCGGCCTCCTCCGGCTGGATCTCCGGCACGGGGTTGGCCATGGCGAACACGATCGGGTCGCGCGCCATGCGCTTGAGATCCCGGACACCGAGGATCCGCGGCACCGAAAGCCCGATGAAGACATCGGCACGCTCGAGGGCGTCGGCGAGCCGGCCCTTCACCTGGCGCGGATTGGTCGCGCCGGCGACCCAGCGCTTCATGAAGTCCATCCCCTTGGGCCGGTCCTTATAGATGGTGCCGAACTCGTCCACGCCGACGATGTCGCGCACCCCGCTCGACAGTAAGATCTTGATCGTCGCCGTCCCGGCGGCCCCGACGCCGGTGACCACGACGCGCAGCTTCTTGAGGTCTTTCTTCACGATCCGCAGCGCGTTCAAGAGCGCCGCGAGCACGACGACGGCGGTGCCGTGCTGGTCGTCGTGGAACACGGGGATGTCGAGCTCCTTGCGCAGCCGGTCCTCGATCTCGAAGCAGCGCGGGGCCGCGATGTCCTCGAGGTTGATCCCGCCGAAACCCGGCGCCAGATACTTCACCGTCTCGACGATCTTGTCGGGCTCCTTGGTGGCCAGGCAGATCGGAAAGGCGTCGACGTTGGCGAACTCCTTGAAGAGCATCGCCTTGCCTTCCATCACCGGCAGCGCCGCCTCCGGGCCGATGTCGCCCAGCCCCAGCACGGCCGTGCCGTCGGTGACGACCGCCACGGTGTTCTGCTTGATGGTCAGCGAGAACGCCCGCTGGCGGTCTTCCTTGATCGCCAGGCACACGCGGGCGACGCCCGGCGTATAGGCCATCGAGAGGTCGTCGCGTGTACGGATCGGAACCTTGCTCTGTACCTCGATCTTGCCGCCGAGGTGCATGAGGAAGGTGCGGTCCGAGATGTTGATGACGCGGACGCCGGAGGTCTGCTTGAGGCGGTTGACGATCTGCGTGCCGTGCACGCTGTCGCGGGCATTGATCGTGATGTCACGGATGATGCGGTCGCGCCCCGATTCGACGAGGTCCACGGCGCCGATGTCCCCTCCGGCGTCGCCGATGGCCATGGCGACGCGCCCGAGCATTCCGGGCCGGTTCTGTATCGCCAGGCGAACGGTGAGGCTATAGCTGGCGCTCGGCGCGACCGTGGACATTCTTCGCTTCTACCCTTGCGGCCCGAGCCAAGTCAAATTAGGCTGCTCGGGTCGCCGGGAACCCCGCGACGGGGCAGCGATGTTGCTCCCTCGCGCCTGGTGCAGGTTCGGGACTCAGGTTGTAGAACACGCCCGAGCGTTCAGTTCGGTGACGCAGGTTACACCCGACGGCAAGACCGCGGTGTCCCGCGTTTCCCCGGGCCGGAAAAGGATAGCAGAGCAATCAAGATCTGAATACGTGAAGAGAAATTCCCATCGGAGGGACGGCACCGAGGACCCGGCCCGGCCGTCGGACGTAGGACTTACAACCGCTTAGGAAAAGTTGGGAATTGTTGGCCTGTTTCTTGAAGTCTTTTCGGGCCCAAAGAAACTCTATGGGGAAGACAAGCATCCTAGAAGTGAATGCGACTCGACCTCGACCTGGTGACACCATGACATTCCGCGAGCAGGCACACGAGAATCACAACGAGGCAGAGCACCTCGTTCCGGCGACCGCGCTCGCCACGGAAGAGGAGACGACGCCCGCCGCGATCCACGAGGACGAGGCCGACGAGATTCAGCCCGTGCCTGAGGAGGCGCTCACCCCGCTTCCGGCCAAGGGCGAAGACCCGGTTCGGCTCTACCTCAAGGAGATCGGAAAGGTCCCGCTGCTAACGGCGCAGCAGGAAGTCCAGATCGGCCGGCGGATCGAGGTCGGCCAGATCGCGCTGCGGCGCGGCCTCGCCGGCATCCCGATGGCGGTGCGCGCGCTGCTCGACGTGGGTGATCGGCTCCGGCACAACGACATGGCCGCCGACGACGTGATCGTTCTGCCCGAGGGCGGCGAGCTCGAGGCCAAGGAGATCCGGCCCGTGCTCCTGGCGTTCGGCCGCATCCGGCGGCTCGAGCGCAAGATCGCGCGCCTCGAGGAGTCGCTGGCGGACAAGCGTCGCTCGGCGACGGGGCGGGCGACCGTCCAGAAGCAGATCGCGGGGTATCGCGCGGGCATCCAGAAGACCGTCGCCGACATGCCGCTCAAGCCGGCACTGATCGACGACCTCGTCGGCAAGGTGCGGCGCCTCTGCCAGCGCATCGACAGCCTGGCCCTGGAGGCGCGTCGCAACCGGACCGCCGCGCTGGCGCGCGAGCTGAAGAAGCTCGAGGAAGAGGCAGGTCTGCCGCGCAAGCAGCTGCAGACGCTGCTGGCCGAGATCGAGACGAGCGACCGCACCGTCCGCCAGGCCAAGCGCGAGCTGATGGAGGCCAACCTCCGCCTGGTCGTCTCGGTGGCCAAGCGCTACCTCGGCAGCGACCTGTCGCTGCTCGACCTGGTCCAGGAGGGCAACATCGGCCTGATGAAGGCCGTCGACCGGTTCCAGTACCGGCGCGGGTTCAAGTTCTCGACCTACGCGACGTGGTGGATCCGTCAGGCCATCACCCGCGCGATCGCGGACCACTCGCGGACGATCCGGATTCCGGTGCACATGGTCGAGACGCTCAACCGCATCTCGCGGGTGAACCGGAACATGGTCAACGAGATGGGCCGCGAGCCCACGCCCGAGGAGCTGGCGCAGCGCACGGGCGTGCCGGCCAAGAAGGTGCGGCTGATTCTCGAGTCGTCGCGCAAGCCGCTGTCGCTGGAGACACCGATCGGCGAGGACAGCGAGCTCGGCGACTTCCTCGAGGACAAGTCCGCCGGATCGCCGAACGACACGCTGCTGGGCCAGGACCTCACCACCCAGGTGGAGCGCGCGCTGGCCACGCTGTCGCCGAAGGAGAAGGAGATCCTGCGCCTGCGGTTCGGCATCGGGGAAGAGGGCGAGCACACGCTCGAAGAGGTCGGCAAGCGCTTCGCCGTCACGCGCGAGCGCATTCGGCAGATCGAGGCCAAGGCGCTCCGCAAGCTGCGCCATCCGCTGCGCGGGCGCAACCTCAAGGCGTTCGTCGAGAACTAGCCTCTCTGGCCCGGGCGGGGGCGGCGGCGGCCGCCCTTGCTCGGGCACGCAAATCGACAGTGCGGTGCGCCTGCCACGGTGCACCGATTCCTGGCCGGGTCCGACGCGATACCCGAAACACGGCCCTCGCAAGCGCGGCCGCCGCCGCCCCCGCCCTACCCGCGGAGACTATTTCTCGACGACGACCATCGGGTGACGTCCGTGGAGCGGATGGCGCGGCGGCCGAATCGTGAGGTCTTTGGCTGAGCGGCCTCCCCTTCGAGGGGCGTCAGCGCGCGGGCTGGTCGGCGAGGGTGGTGACGACGGCTCGCCAGAGCGCGCCGACCTCGGCCGCGCCGCCGCCGCCGGGCTGCTTGCGGACGGCGGTGTGGACCATGACGATTCGATTCGCAGGATCGACCATGATCGTCTGGCCGCGCACACCGAGGAGCGCGAACATCCGGCGTTCGCTCGGGAAGATCCAGGTCTGGTAGCCATAACCGAAGAACGGATTTGCGACGCGGGGCTTGAGATGGCCCTGCTCCGGTCGCACGGTCGTGGCCTCCTCGATCCAGGCGGCCGGGATGACCTGGCGGCCGCGCCAGTTGCCGTCGTGCGCGAGCAGCAGTCCGAGCCGCGCGTAGTCGCGGAGCACCGCGTTGATGCAGCAGTAGGTCGCCTCCTGGCCCGAGCGATCCACCAGCCACGTCGCGTCGGCTTCGGCCCCGATCGGCTGCCAGATTTTCTCCGACAGGTAGTCAGCGACCGGCCGCCCGACCGCCTGCCGCAGCACGAGCCCGAGAACCTGGGTCTCCACCGAGGCGTACGAGAACTTGGTGCCGGCGGGCACGGCTCGCTCGTTGAACGGCGTTACCGCCTCCACACCGCCCGGCGCCATCTGCAAGAACGTCTCGCGCGCCAGCCGCGCCACATCGTCTCGTCCCGAATAGACCTCGGTGAAGCTGACACCCGACGACATCTGCAGCAGATGGCGCAGCGATGTCCGCCCGTACTCCGTGCCGGCGAGCCCGGGCACGTAGGCCGAGGCGGGATCGTCGACGGAGCGGATGCGGCCCTCGGCGATCGCGATGCCCACGAGCATCGCCGTGACGGTCTTGGCCATCGACCACGACGTGAACCGGTGCTGGTCGTTGCGGCCGTACTGGTACCGCTCGAGGAGGATCGTGTCGCCGCGGGCCACGAGGAGCCCGGTGGTCGGATTGCGCTGGAGGTAGAGGTCCAGGTCCGCGGCTCCGCCCTGGTAGTAGTACTGAATGACGGGCTCCGAGGGGGCGCGTCCCAGCGGCGACGGCCGATCGGCGCGCCGGACGGTCCGGGCCTCGAACAACTGATCGAGCTGGCTGTGCGAGCCGACCATGAATGGCACGGTGAAGAAGGTCGTGCGCTCGCCCATCGGGAAGCCCTGGGCCGCGCCATACTCCTCGGCGTCCGGCCCGCCGGCCGCGAACCGCGGCGCGGGCGCGGCGACGGCCGCCGCCCCTCCGCCGATGCCGTTGCGGGGCGCCGGAACCGCGCACCCGGCGAGGACGGCGATGAGGACGCAGGTTGCGGCGAACCGACGCTGAGGCTGTCGCATGGTGCCGGGCATCGTAGCACCGGTGGCCCGGTCGCGGGGTATGATCGCGTCCACCTTTCGTCAGGAGGCATGGCCATGCTCACGACTCGACTCGCGGTCCTGAGCGCCCTGATCGCGTTGCTCGTCGGGGTCGGTCTCGCACCTGCGCAGCACACCGCGATCAAGATCGGCTTCACGACGGACCTCACGGGCACAGCGGCGCAGCCGGCCAAGGACATGGTCAACGGGCTCACGTTGTACCTGGACGAGATCGGCGGGCAGATGGCCGGCCGCAAGGTCGAGCTGATCGTCGAGGACACCCAGGGCCGGCCCGACGTGGCCTTGACGAAGCTGCGCAAGCTGGTCGAGCACGATCGGGTCCACATCGTCGCCGGCGTGCTCTTCGGCCACCTCGGGTACGCGATGGCGCCCAAGGTCGAGGAGTACAAGATCCCCGCGCTCTTCACCGTCACGGCCGCGGACGACCTCACGCAGCGCCTCAAGTACCGCTGGGTCATCCGCACCGGCTGGACGTCGAGCCAGCCCTCGCATCCGTTCGGCGAGTACGCGGCGAAGACGCTCGGCTATCGCAAGGTGGCGGTGATCGCGTCCGACTACGCGTTCGGCTGGGAGGTCGTCGGCGGCTTCCAGCGCACGTTCGAGGAGCAGGGCGGCCAGGTGGTCCAGAAGCTCTGGGCGCCCCTCGGAGCCATGGACCTCGCACCGTTCATCGCCAAGATCCGGCGCGACGCCGACGCGGTCCTCACGATGATCGCGGGCGCCTCGACGCTGCAGTTCATGAAGCAGTACGACGAGGCGGGGCTGAAGGGCAAGATCCCACTGATCGCCGGCGGCCCCGCCGTTGACGAGTCGCTTCTGCCCGCGATGGGCGACGAGGCGCTGGGCGTCATCAGCCCGCTCATCTACAGCGGCGCCCTCGACACGCCGGCCAACCGCCGCTTCGCCAAGGAGTACCGCGCGCGCTTCGGCAAGGTGCCGTCCTATTTCGCGGAGACCAACTACACCAGCGGTCGCTGGATCAACGAGGCCGTCCGCTCGCTCGGCGGCAACGTGGAGGACCGCGAGAAGCTGCTCACGGCGCTGCGCCGAGTCGAGATCCTCGATGCGCCGCGGGGGCCCGTCAAGCTCGACGGCTACGGCAACCCGATCCAGAACGTGTACTTCCGCAAGGTCGAGCGCAACCGCGAGGGCGAGCTGCAAAACACCGTGATCGTGACGATCCCCGCCGTCTCGCAGTTCTGGAAGTACAACCCCGAGGAGTTCTTGCGCCAGCCGGTCTACAGCCGCGACGTGCCGCCCTGCCGCTACTGCTGAGCCCGGGGCCGGTGGGACCGGCGGCGGCGGCGCTGATCTCGCTCCACCGCGGCCGCCCACAGGCTGAGCTCGCGATCGACGGCGCGGTCGAGGCGCGCCCGGAGGTCCGGAACGCCCAGATCGGGCAGCTGACGCGGCAGGCCGAGGTCGCCGGCGGGTCCGTCGAGGGCCTGAATACCGTCGACTCCGTACACGTAATGGGTCTCGACGGGACCCAGGCCGCGAATCTCCACCGGCGTGAGCCAGTCACGACCGCTGCGGCGCGGCTGGCCGATCCGCACGGTCACCGCGCGATTCGTCGGCGGCTGATGGAACCGGCGGACCGCGATGACGTGGCCGAGGCGCTTCACAGCCCCCGGCACGACGTGAACACCGCGAGGAAGATCACGAGGCCCGCGGGGATGAGCGTCACGACGACCGACACGGCCGTGCCGAGCGTGAACGCGATCGGTCCGAACACGGGCGTGCTCACGCGCCAGAGCCGGGCCACGAGCAGCTCGAGGATCCAGCCGCAGGTGTAGAACGCGTTCGCGACGATCCAGTACGCGACGATGGCGATGATCACCAGCAGCGGCGGCCTGGGCATCCCGAGCGGCACACCGACGCTGCGCTCGCAGCCGAAGGCGACGGCGTAGAAAACGGACAGCGTCAGCAGGCTCGTGGCGCCGACGATGATGTTGTAGGGCAGCCGCCGCAGCTCCCACCACGCCACGACGTGCGCGGGGTGCGACTTCTGGAGCTGGTGCGCGAAGATCCAGCCGGCGAGCCGCCACGAGATCCGGAAGAGCGGTGCTGCTCTCATACCGATCGCCCGCCGTCAGCGCGTCTGTCCCGTGCGCGCGAGGACCCAGGTGTTCATGCCGGTATCGGGTGGCGAGCCGCTGAGCATCGTCACCATCGTGGCGATCTCGCTGCGATGGTGGGTGGCGTGGTTGGCGACGTGCTGGAGCAGCGGACCCAGCGGCGCGCGGAAGGCCTTGCCCTCGGTGTTCTTGTAGTCGACCGCCCGCGCCAGGTCGGTGTCCTTCAGCGCGTCGACGAAGGCTTTCTGCTCGGCCTCGAGCGCGTCCCATTTGGCCCGCACCGCGGCCATCGTCGTCAGCTCGGCGCCCGGAAGCGCCGTCGGCGACGCGCCCTTCCAGCGGCTCAGCCACACCCGGTCGGCGCCGTACAGGTGCGCGAACATTCGCGTCACCCTCGGATGGCTGAACTGCGCGCCGACCTCGCGCGCACACGCCGGCTCGCCCAGCGCCGCCGCGAAGTCGAACAGCGTGCGGTTGGCCCATCGGTGGTAGTCGTAGAGATCGCGGATCATCGC
>WNEW01001356.1_pt1 | contig 11976 bp, 8 predicted proteins | sample 5399891 | NCBI WGS metagenome assembly WNEW01 (sample SAMN13153336, study PRJNA577476) | soil metagenome | isolation source: 40 cm grassland meadow soil pre-rain plot 5 | place: USA:California | collected 2015-09-08 | reverse complement strand
ATGGCCCGATCGGCATCACAATCATCGCCAATCAGAAATCGAAGGAGTTCACAGCCTACAAATCCAAGGCTCTGAGTGTATACTCGGCAAGAAGATACTTGCTCCACATGGACCCGATTCGAGACTCGGATCAAATCGTGAATCTCGGATACAACGCCAAGTCAACGCCCGTCGCCTACGTCTGCGTGGGAAAAACGTGCGGTCCACCTATACATGATCCTCTCCAAATCGAAAACTCTGTCTCATCCTTGGTAGAAGCGAAACCAGTCGCCTCCTAAGACCCACCCTTGGATTCTCCAAACATTCTGAATCATACTATCTCTAAGCTAACAGACTAGTCGTCGGTCACGAACTTGTCGAAACCAGATCTCATCCTATACAACGGTCGTATTTACCCGGATGCGAAATCGAGGTCTAGATTCGAGGCTCTGGCGGTCTGGAAAGGGAGAGTGACAGATATTGGCTCAAGCCGAGAGATTCTGAAGCTCAGAGCAAGAGCCACAACTACGATAAACCTGCGTGGCAAGACAGTCCTGCCCGGGTTCTGCGACTCACATATCCACCTTCTCAGCTACGGAATGCTGCTCCGAACACTTGACCTCTCAAAGACACGGTCCATTGAAGAGATGAATCGGCGAGTCGCAAAAAGAGCTTCATTGATGAAGCCTGACGAGTGGATTCTGGGTAGAGGATGGGACGATGAGAAACTTCGAGAGCATCGCTATCCCGAGAAGCACGATCTTGACCACTCAACATCAAATCCTGTTTTTCTCAAACGGGTCTGCGGTCATGTGGCTGTAGCCAATTCCAAGGCTCTCTCCCTTTCCGGAATCGACAGCGATACACCGGAGCCAGAAGGAGGAGTTGTTCTCAGGGATTCTCGCGGCGCGCCCAACGGGGTTCTCAAAGAACGAGCCCTAGAGCTGGTCGAGCTGGCTGTTCCGCAGTCCATGAAGGAGATAAAAAAATCCCTTGTTCTTGCCGCTCGAAGATTAGCAAGGCTGGGCTTGACATCTCTCCATTGCATCGTGAACGACGCCAACGAACTGAAAGCACTCCAAGAGCTGAAGCGCGAAAGAGAGATTCCGCAGTCGATCTACGCAATAGTGCCAGTCAAACTGCTGGATCAACTAGTCTCACTGGGTCTATCAACACAGAGAGGCGAAGAAGCGTTCCGGATCGGGGGCGTGAAACTGTATCTTGACGGGTCTCTTGGAGCACGCACAGCCGCACTCACCTCACCATATAATGACAATCCCGTTTCCAACGGTATGCTAACAATGAGTCGTGAAGAACTCAAGCGAGTGGCCATGACGGCAAGCGAAGGAGGCTTTCAGCTCTGTATCCATGCGATTGGAGACAGAGCAGTCGAGCTTGCAATTCAGATCATCGAAGTGGTCTTCGGACCACTGAAGTGTAGGAAATTCAGGCACAGGATTGAACATGCGTCGTTGGTTAGCGGAAAATCCATACTGAAGATGGGCAAGCTAGGCATAATCGCCTCAGTGCAGCCGAGGTTCATCTACTCGGATTCTTGGGCGGAAGAACGTCTGGGAGCTAGCCGAATGCGCAGTCTCTATCCCTTCGCCTCTATGGCTGAAGAAGGAATCCTACTGACAGCAGGCTCCGATTGCCCAGTGGAAGACCCGAACCCTTTTGAAGGGGTCTGGTCAGCAACCGCGCGTCCAGGCCTGGAAGGCAAAGAGAGGTTGACAGTGAGCCAGGCTTTAGCCGCTTACACGATAAGCGCGTCATTCGCCTCGTTCTGCGAAGAGTCAAGAGGGGCTCTAGTTCCCGGAAACCTCGCTGACATTGTTGTGCTCGACCGAGACCCGTTCGAATGCAGCCCGGAAGCCCTACGGCAGACTAGGGTAATCAAGACAATAATTGCCGGATCGGTATTCGCTTAGACTCGCTCTTGATGCTCAGATGGTAGGAGTACATCGTGGGGCCTAGCCTCTTCTGCCCCAGAATTCGTAATGCCTGCCAACCTGGCTTTTTCCCAGAGCTCGGGTATTGTGCGCGCTCCCGCATATCCCATGGATGCTTGTAGTCCTGCAACAAGTTCCTGCGTCACGACGCTCACTTCCCCCTTGTACGGGACCCATCCTTCGACTCCTTCGGGCAGTCCCTTTGATGGTTGAGCATATCGGTCTGAGGAGAACCTCTTGGCCATGGCGGATGGGCTTCCCATTCCCCGGTACTGTTTGTAGTATCTGCCCCCAATCGTTATCAAGGTTCCAGGTGCTTCCTTTGAGCGGGCGAAGAGGTTGCCCATCATCACGGCCGACGCGCCAAGCGATAATGCGACGGCAGCGTCTCCCGCACCTCTTATTCCTCCATCTGCAATTATCGGAAGCTTCGACCCATAGGTTTTCAGTGCATCAGCCACTTGGGCGGTGGCATATACAGTCGGAGACCCAGCCTTGGTTGCCTCCATCGTTGTGCATATAGATCCTGATCCGATTCCAACCCTGAAACCCGCTACCCCATCTAGTTTAGTGACGATATCCTCAGCGGCCTTGTAGGTGCCTATGCTTCCCACTATCACATCAGTATCGACCTCATCGAGTATCTTTTTCGTCGCGCTGAACACGTTCGCGTTGTGGAAGTGCGCCACGTCAACAACGAGGATGTCTGCGAACTCGCTGAGTGTCTTCGCACGCTTCAGGTCAAAAGGTGAAACAGCTGCTCCGCAGAGGAGCTGTCCCTTCTCGTCGCGAGCAGCGTTCGGGAATCTTCCACGCAAGAGGATGTCCTTTATCGTCATGAGGCCCCGGAGACGGCCTTCCTTGTCTATCAGAGGCAGTTTCTCCACTCGATGCTTGTGAAGGATTTCCTTGGCGCCTTCGATATCCGTGTCTGAGGGAGCCGTTATGACCTTCTTCGTCATCACATCGCTCGTTAGAAGATTAGGATCCGCAAAGCGGACGTCTCGCCCGGTTAGGATTCCGACGAGGTGCTCGCCTTGAACGACTGGCAGGCCCGATATGTTGTGCCTTTGCATTAGCTCTGTCGCGTACTTTACAGTCTCGCCAGGACTGATTGTGATTACATCCCTAATTATCAGGGATTCAGCTCGCTTAACCTTCCTCGCCATCTCCGCTTCTTCTTCCACTGTGCAGTTTCGATGAAGAACCCCGAGGCCTCCCAGGCGGGCCAACGATATGGCCATTTCGCTCTCGGTTACAGTATCCATCGGACTCGAGATGAAGGGAATATTGATCGAGTGATTTAGCGAGACTTGAGTGGACAGTTCGACTTGGCTTGGTTCAACTTCAGTCCATCCGGGAAGAAGAATCAGGTCCCTGAACGTGAAAGCGACATCCGAATCCTTGAACTTCGCCCTGAATCCTTTCTCCGACACCTATTCCCAAGTGCTCCCAGTGGGTTTCGCCGTAGCATGGCTTCTTTCCTTATTATACATGGCGGCAAATCGGTGTCTCCTCCAGGACCGCCGCCCCAACGATGGCAAAGGGACTTGGGATATGTTTCATCCTAGGAAACTAGCTTCGCTAACAGCTCATTCCGATAGGAATCACCATCAGCCAGAATATATATAATCAGAATATTGAGGCATTCCTCCTGTAGTCTTGAGCCAAGTAAAGGATCCCACCGTCTCTCCCTCAGGGCGTGTCAAGATAGAGTGGGCCCGCGACAACATGCCAGTCTTGGCTAGGATTGCTAAACGGTTCGCTGCTTCCAAAGTTTTCAAGGGTCACAGGGTAGCAATGTGTCTTCATCTTGAGGCCAAGACAGCAGTACTCGCTGAGGTCTTCCTGAAAGCAGGCGCAGAGGTCGCTATCACCGGAAGCAACCCCCTCTCGACCCAAGACGATGTGGCAGCGGCACTGTCAGAAACCGGAGTTCACGTGTACGCCTGGCGAGGCGTCTCAGACCAGGAACACGCTTCCAATCTCGACAGGGTTCTCAGTGTGAAGCCTGACCTTCTGATCGATGACGGTGCCGAACTCTCTATCGCCTCGCACCTCAAGGGTCTTCGCCTCGTCCAGACGATCATTGGGGCCTGTGAGGAGACGACCACAGGAGTCTTTCGATTGAGGGCAATGGAGAGGGAGGGTCGTCTAAAGTTTCCGGTAATTGCGGTGAATGATGCCTACACCAAGTTCCTGTTTGACAGCAGATACGGGACCGGTCAGTCTGGCCTCGAAGGGATCATGCGCGCGACGAACCTTCTCCTTGCAGGAAGGACGATCGTAGTGGCCGGGTTCGGCTGGGTTGGCCGAGGCGTGGCTCTGAGAGCGAAGGGAATGGGATCAAGGGTGATTGTCACCGAGGTAGATCCTGTGAGAGCTTTAGAGGCACTGATGGAAGGATTCGATGTCATGCCGATGTCCGAAGCAGCCCAACATGGAGACTTGTTTATCACCGCGACCGGCAACACGGACATAATCACCTCGTCTCACATGTCTGAGATGAAAGACAAAGCAATCCTGGCCAATGTGGGGCATTACAATGTCGAGGTCAGCGTGAAGAATCTTGAGAAAATCGCAATCAAGAAGCGCAGGGTAAGACCCGAGGTCACTGAGTATAGGTTGAAGTCTGGCAGAAAGCTGTATTTGCTGTCTGACGGCCGACTAGTTAACCTAGCTGCGGCAGATGGGCACCCGGCTGAGGTTATGGACATGAGTTTTGCTGGCCAGGCACTGTCAGGAGAATACCTCCTCCAGCACGGCCGTAGCCTCAAGCCCAAGGTCCTTCGCGTACCCGAGGAGTTGGATCTACAGATTGCACGCTGGCGGCTTGAAGCGTTTGGGAAGAAAATTGACACTTTGACAAGCGCCCAGCGTAGGTACGCCAAGTCATGGCGCCTCTGAGCATCCCGCACAGAGTTATGCACAGCGGTGCACAGCTACATCCCGACCAGAGAGGTAGAGTTTTGAACTCAACTCAGTCAAATACGCGAGACCCTTCGCTCCGATCTTTCCTCGTAACCGGTAACCCTTCCCAGCGGTAAAGGAAAGGTCGAGCCTCATATCAGCGTAGGCTTTTACCTGAATTTCGTCCAAAGCTAATTAGTTCTGACGCCCAACTTGAGACGCCCCGGAGGCTATTGGGGTGTCCTTCCGCCTATTCGGTCCGAGAGCCTTTCACCGAGTATGCGACAAGACAAGGAGGAGATTCCGTCCACCTGCCTGGCTGCTCTCCCTGATCGCCATCTTTGCCTTCTGGGAATCGATCTCGGCGTCTGGGCTCATACCCAGCGACCAGCTTCCGCCTCTTCACGAGGTCCTCCTGACTCTCGTCCAGCTTGCTGGGACTCCGTTCTTCATCTCTCATGTCGCTCAGAGTCTAGCAAACGTCACAACGGGCGTCTCATTGGCCCTCGTGCTCGTACTACCCCTCGCGCTTCTGGTCGGGATGCGAAGCCAGCTTGACCAAGCACTTACGCCCATCATCATGCTAGTCGGCGCACTTCCTGACCTTGCGATTCTAACTTTCTTGGTGACGATAATCGGCAGAGGGAACGTTGCTGCCGTAGCGATCTCTGCCTTCAGTGCCTTCTTCCCCATCTACTTCACAATCAGACAGGGCGTGAAGGAGATACCAGCCGACTACTTCCACGTCGCTTCGGTGTTCAGAGCAGGAAGGGCTCAGACACTCACGAAAATGATCCTACCCTCGATCTTTCCCAATCTTATGACAGGTCTGCGCTTGTCCTTCGAATTCAGCTGGAACGTGCTACTCGCCGTCGAGATAATCGCTAGCGTTGCTGGGATTGGAACTTTCATCTCCACAAACCTTGGGAGCTCCACGCACTCGTTAACCTATGGACTTGCTGCAATCATGACCGTTGGAATAATCACGATCACAATGGACAGGGCGTTCTTCGAGAGGCTGGAGAATCGCACAAAGAGGTGGCATTAGCCACTTGCACGTCGAACTATCGAACGTGACCAAGGTCTACGAGGACCCACCCGAAACAGTTACTGCGCTGAAGGATATTTCCTTCAACGTTAACGAAGGAGAGTTTCTATGCATCGTGGGCCCCAGCGGCTGTGGCAAGTCGACCCTTCTGAGAATGATCGCCGGGCTCGACCGGCCATCTTCCGGCCAGATCCGTTTTAGAGGAGATCCCCTTACCGCCCCACATTCCAAGATAAGCATGGTCTTCCAAACGTTCGCCCTTCTCCCTTGGAGAACCGTGATTCAAAACGTAGAATTTGGTCTAGAGATCCAGGGAAGACCGAAGATGGAGCGGCAAGAGGTCGCGATGGATCTATTGGATATGGTGGGGCTCCGAGGCTCCGAGAACCTCTATCCTAAGCAGCTCTCAGGTGGAATGAAGCAGAGGGTCGGGATCGCAAGGGCTCTGGCAATAGACCCAGAGGTTGTGTTGATGGATGAGGCGTTCAGCGCAATCGACGAGTTCACTGCGGAGGCTTTGCGAGCCGAGGTCTCGGATATCCACAAGAAGAGTCGCAAGACCTTCCTCCTGGTCACTCACAACCTTCCAGAGGCAATAGAACTCGCCGACAGAATACTCGTATTGTCTGCGAGGCCCGCGAGAGTCAAGAGCATAGTTGGAATAGACTTGGATAGGCCCCGTGCTTCGACCGATTCAGAGTTCATAACCATTCACAAAGACATCTTCTCGCTCCTACAGGCGGAGTTGGAGAACAGTCTCATGCGTCACAGACTCGGCGAGCTGCAGGAGTTCAAGAAGCTCAAAGACATGGAGGACCGGTGAAGGCTGCATGAAATTCACAGCAGTCCTTTTGGGAGCAGTGCTTGTTATAGGCGGGCTCCTCGCCTATTCCGTCATCCCTAACGTTCATACAATTCCCGTTCAGTCCAGTCTTTTGCTTGCTAGTCCTCTGCCGATAGTTGTCCGTCCGGGTTTCCAAGCCGAAACTCAGCAGAACATTACCATCCTACCGGATAGGAGTAATGAGATGATCATCAACGTGACCGCTTCGCTAGACTCCGGAAGCCCCTCCTCAATCAACTTCAAACTCTTCACAGGGTCCCAAATGAGTAGCTGCACGAACGACACGAACCCGAGTGGATGCCTGGTCAACGAGATTGTCTCTAATGAGACAATTCGAGTACCGCTAAACGCGTCGACTACTTACTATTTTGTCTTCGACAACAAGGATTCGAGCAGCTCTCGAATAGTACTGTTTTCGGCTTCGCTGTTTACCAGCTCAGTGAAAACTATGGTTGCAAGGGACGGGGAGCTCAATTTCGTGGCACTAGGCTTTGGTGGTGTTGGGCTTCTCGTCGTTCTTTATGGAGTCGCCGCCAAGACTGTTATTCCCTGGGAGTAGGGTCGTGTTTTTAGCCTCGATGGTTTGACTCTCGGATCTATGGGACGGAAACCCGACCCCTGCTGAAGAATTTCTCTTTTGGCGCATACGATTGAATGCTATCCCGGCCGCTACTACTCCAAGGATTAGGGCGGCCGTTACTGCTGTAGCGAAGGACGGTTCTACCGTTACGCGGTAGGTTGCTGTGAGGACCGTGTCCGTGACGACAGAAACCCATCGCGGGTTCGCAGTGTTTCCATCGTCCCACGATGCAAACGAGTCCGTCAGTCCAAGCTGAATAGAGGTCGTTCCTAGTGAAACGGGCACATGAGCCTGCACATAGACTTCATGGGGTCCGTAGTGGACAGGCATCCTCAGCTCCCTTGACTGGTCCGAGGGCGAGTCTGCGCCATCCACTGAGACTGTTATGCCTGCCGCTGGAGTGTTGACTTGGAGCAGTAGGAGCGGCGAGCTCGTTCTATCGACCACTATGGTATACGCGGTTGAGTTTGTGCTTGTCACGATGATCTTCGCGAAACTGGAAGGGTCCCAGAAGGTGTTGTTGCTAACGCATGGAGAGAAACAAGGGCCGAATCCCGCGTCACTTAGATCGCCACCTGGATGAGCATCGATGAGCCTAAGATTGCCATGTCCGTCTGCAATACTCTCGTTCACGTCATAGATCAATAGAGTTGCACCTGGATAGTCTGAAGGAAAAGGCAGGTATTGGTCGTAGGTTCCGAGCCTTCCTCTCATTTCTACCAGGTAGTAGGAGAGTGATCCGTCAGAGTTGACGCTGATGGGAATCTTGACTGCTCGGATTCCCACGCTGGGCAGTTCGAGGTTTTGGAGGGTCACGGTTGTCATGTTGCCCGGATAGACCAGTCGTATGCTCGAATTGGAGATCCAACCGAGCCTGATTTTTGACCATGCCGAGTGTTGAGACGGGTACGTTCCGGGCGACGGCTGGAGAGGGTTTCCATTGTTCGGATTCCATTCCCCGAGGGCCATGATTTCCCAGTAGCCCACAAAATTGTTCGTCGGGTCTATCCTTTGCGTGAGGTCATAGAGGTCAGGGAGACCTAGTAGGTGGCCGGCTTCGTGGCAGTATACGCCGACAGGGTCGGTTTCTGACACGACGGAGGTTGAGATCTGAAACGAGTTTATTGGAGTCGGGCTGAACACGTAGCCGGGAATCGTGAATGAGTGGATGTCCGCGGATATGTGGGTAACCGCCTCGTCGCTTCCAGCATGTACGACAATCGCGTCCTTGTAGTTGTGAAAGTTAACCCCGGCAATGTAGGCCGCCGTGAGAGAGTCTTCCACGAGTTGGCTGTCTGCCGAAGCAGTGTTTGAACTGTAGTATTCCATGTTCTGTGGCAAGGAGTACCATGCAGTCGTGCTTGGACTGATGGTCGTTGCGAATGAGACTAGTCCGTACGAATCTTCTGAATAGTAGTTGTTTAGTCCAGTCAGCATGTCGGATATCTTAGAGGGTGAGGTAGAGTTGGTTTTGTCCGGAAACTGGACGAGAATTACGATTGTCGTCCTGCTACCGATGACGGGAGCAAGAGATGCGTTCACCTCTTGCCTTGTAGGCATTGTTTGATTATGGGCTGGCGAATGGCTGGTGCTGAAACCCGACGCTAAAAGGCTCAAAGTCAGAATTGAAAGCAGGATTAGGCGTAGCGCAGTCTGCCACCGTTTGGGGCTCTTTGGTTCAACGGTGGAAGGGACCGCAAAAAGCGACTGTAACCGGTTGAACCTGGACGCAGTTTCAGCGAGGACCTGCGCTGGTTTCTTGCGCTCGTCCTAGGGAGGATGCCGGATTAACCGACTAGATAAGCGATTTCTCTGGAATGGTCCGGGTAGTCTTAAATACGATGCTCAGAAAGACCCGCTTGTCCAAAGAGGGGTCGTTTCCCGGGATTCTCAAATGAGCCACAGAGGCGTGGGCATAGTCGGGTACGGGGTCTATATCCCATGGGAACGAATTGAGACTGAAAAGATTGTCCGAGAGCGAGAACGAAAGCGCGGGAAAGAGCTCGAAAAGGTCATCGAGAAAGTAAGACACGGTCTTCTTCTGAGAGAGAAAGCCCTAGCAGGTCATACTGAAGACACGATCACAATAGCGACCGAGGCTGCTGAGAATGCAGTCCGGATGGCCGGGATCTCGCCAGAGGAGATTGGGAGCGTCACTGCCGGATCTGAGTCGAAGCCCTACGCGGTCGGAACCATTGCCCGGCATGTTGCATCATTCATCGGGATGGGCCAGAACGTATTCATCGCCGACCTTGAAGGAGCCTGCAATTCTGGAATGCAGGGTCTCGGATTCATCGACTCCGAGATTCGCAGCGGCCGAATAAAATATGGGTTGGCAATAGGCGCGGACGTTGCTCAGGCCGAACGGGGCGACCCATTAGAGTATTCCTGCGGAGCCGGGGCAGGCGCCTTCGTGGTGGGGAGGACTGATCCGATCGCCACCATAGAGGACATCGCCGCATTTTCGAGTCTCTTCATGGATTTTTGGAGGAGAGACCAGGCTCCAGTGCCCAAGCATTTTGGCCGCACAACCGTCGAGGCGTACATGTCTCATATCATCGGAGCAATAGCCAATCTATTCCGCAGGAATCCGGACCTTTCCCTCAAGGAGTTTGATGCCATAACCTTCCATCAACCGTCCGGCTACCTCCCAATGAAGACCTGCAACGCACTGACCCAGGACGAGATACCATATGTGGAAGACAGGTCGATCGCCGAGCGAATGAGGCTGACGGAGGAAGATATCGAGAAGAAGGTAAAGCCGTGGCTGAGGGTCTTGGACACGGGCAACACCTATGCAGCTTCCACCCTTATCTCTCTCGCCTCCATATTCGACCACTCGAAACCCGGCGACCAGGTGCTAGCGGTATCCTACGGATCCGGTGCGTACGCGAACGCGACATGGTTTGAGGTCCAAGACGGTATAGAAGAGAAGAGGGGAAGGACCCCGACCGTGGAGGACTATGTGAAGAGAAAGACTACGATTAGAATCGAGACGTATCAGGACCTGATCAGGGTCCGATTGTCAAGGATCAAACAGAGGCTTGAGATTCCTCGATTCGTTGGAGAAGTCGAGCCGACGAACGGGCGAGCCTTCACTCTCAGTCTCTGCCAGGGATGCGAGAGAATCTACTATCCAGCCCGAGAAAAATGTCTAGATTCCGAGTGCGTAGGGGTCATGGACGTCAAAACATATCCTCTAATCGCTCGGTTGAAGACGGTATCCAAGCTGCCTCTCAAGAAGAGATTCACATCCAACTTCGAACTCTTGGAACAGGACAAGGTGCTCTTCGTTGACGCTAAGCTGCAAGATCTAAAGCCCGGTGCCAAACTGGAGGGAGTAGTTAGGAGACTCGACTATGAGGGAAAGGACGGGCTGATTATGTACGGGGTAGCATACCGGCCATTATTCAGGGAAGCACTCGCACAGGTCGCGAGACCAAAGGCGATGACCGTGGCACCCCCACAGTATGCCTAGGCTCAGGGTCTGAAAGGCTAGCCTCTCCCTGACCCTCAGGTCGTCAACTCTTGGCAAATGAGCTTCTCCGACTCGCCATCTGAGACCAAGTTCAGGCAGAAGGCCCGACAGTTTGCCGATCGGCACATAGCGCCGATCGCGCAGAAGGTTGAGGACGGATACTTCCCTAGGGAAGTCCTTCAACGCCTAGGAGAAGAGCGCCTTCTAGGAGCAGCGTTTCCCAAGGCAGATGGTGGCCTCGGGCTCGGGTGGGTCTTCGAGACTATAGTCGCCGAGGAAATTTCTGCAGTCAGCGCAGCCACCGAGATGGCGCGCTTGGCCTCAGGAGCCCTCTATGCGGCTCCCTTTGCGTATTTCGCGACGAAGGTCCAGAAGCGTAGGTATCTCTTCCCTGTGCTTGCAGGTGAGAAGGTAGGAGCCTTGGCCTTGACAGAGCCGAAGGCTGGCTCCGACGCGGCATCACTCAAGACATATGCGCGAAGAACCGGTCGCGACTTCGTCCTCAATGGGGAGAAGCGTTTCATCACTAACGGCGGAGTAGCGGACTTTCTTTTTGTCTTTGCAGTCTCGGACCGTTCAAAGCCCTCAACCGCTGGTCTCAGCTGCTTCGTTGTACCAAGAGAGTCGAGAGGTCTGGAGGTCGTCAAGGCCTACGGTCTTCTCGGCATGCACGGCGCCAACGTTGTCCATCTAAGATTTCGAAACGTGAGAGTCTCCGAGGACAACGTGGTAGGTGGAATCAACCAGGGTTTTCCGATTCTCTTGGACGAACTTGACAGGGAACGACCCGCCGTTGCGGCTGGCATGCTTGGGATAGCGCGTTCTGCCTTTGAGTCCGCGGTTGACTATTCCATGCAGAGGGAACAGTTTGGCCGTCCGATAAGAGAGTTTGAAGGTGTGAGTTTCAAGATATCGGATATGGCTGTACAGCTTGAAGCTTCACGTCTTCTCGTCCTCAAGGCTGCACGCCTACTCGACGAGGGGAAGAGTGCTCGCCTAGAAGGCGCCATGGCGAAACTCTTCGCGACGGAGGCTGCCTTCGACGTCGCGCATCAGGCTCTTCAGATTCATGGAGGGATTGGATACACGAGAGATCTGCCCATCGAACGATACTTCAGAGACGCCCGGTTCATGATGATCGGCGGAGGGACAAGTGAGATCATGCGATTCTTGATCCAGAGAGAA
>WNEW01001353.1_pt1 | contig 11988 bp, 6 predicted proteins | sample 5399891 | NCBI WGS metagenome assembly WNEW01 (sample SAMN13153336, study PRJNA577476) | soil metagenome | isolation source: 40 cm grassland meadow soil pre-rain plot 5 | place: USA:California | collected 2015-09-08 | reverse complement strand
CGCCTGATGTTTGGTACCTTCGCGCTCCTGGCCGGGATCAAGTTCCTGGTCGTCGTGGTTGGCGCGTTTGGGATCGGCGAACTGCTGCGGGCCGCCGAAGAGAATATCATGACCAAGGGCGCGGTGGCCGCACGGATCAGCTGGGCGAATGTCTTTGATGCCTTGAAGGAGATGCGGGCGTACTGGAAGACGTTTCTCCGGTCCACGATCAGCGGGTTCTGGATCGGCGTGCTTCCGGGCACCGGAGCGACGCCGGCGTCCTTCGTCGGGTACGGGCTGGCCAAGCGCTTTTCTAAACATCCGGAGAAATTTGGCACGGGGATTCTCGAAGGCGTCGTGGCTCCCGAGTCCGCGGCTTCCGCCGCCGAGGTGGGCGCGCTCCTGCCGATGGTCACGGTCGGCGTCCCCGGGTCGCCCACGGCGGCCGTGATCCTGGGCGCTCTCCTGATCTGGGGGTTGCAGCCCGGCCCCCTGCTGATGCGGGACCACCCCGAGGTCGTGTGGGGATTCATCGCCAGCATGTACATCGCCATAATCATCTCCGTCACGCTCAACCTCTTTGCGATTCCGATCTGGACCCAGATCCTGCGCATTCCCTTCACTGTGCAGGTGCCCCTGATCTCGCTCCTTTGCTTCATCGGTGGCTACACGGAAAACAACACGCTGTTCACGATGTGGATGGTCATGGTGTTCGGGCTGATCGGCTTTCTCTTCAAGAAGCTCGACTATCCGCTGGCCCCGATGGTCGTGGCCATCGTCCTGGGCGATGATACCGAGGCCGCACTTCGCCGCAGCCTCATCATGTCGCATGGAAGCCTCGGGATCTTTGCCACCCGGCCGGTATCCGTGGCGCTGCTGCTGCTGGCGGCGGCCCTCTTCTTGCTCCCCGTGGTGACCGGCGGGATTGGCAAGAGACGCCCGCCTCCAGGGCGCCCCGCTGAGGCCATTCCGTGATTCTGCCTGCGTCTTATTCGAGTCATCGCCGCCGCGGGTGCACCTGTACCTAATCTGTCATCGCGCACCGGCTGACCACGATGCCGGCTGAGGGGTGGCGCGTCGGCGCCGCCGCGCTCCCGCTGGCCATTCTCCTGGTCGGATTGCTGGGGCTCCACTGGCGTGGCACGCAGGCCGGGATCATTGCGCTGGCCGTTTCGGCCGCCGTTGCCGCGGTCGCCTTCGCCGCCTCGCCGGCAGTGCTGGGGATTGCCCTGTGGCGGGCCATCGCCCTCAGCCTGCATGTGCTATACATCATCTGGGCCGCGCTGCTGTTGTACGAGATCGCGGACAAGATCGGCGCCATCCGCAGCATCGGGACCGCGGTCGCCCATCTCACCGAAGATCACGTCCTGCAGTTGCTCATCGTCGGCTTCGCCTTCACATCCTTCCTGCAAGGTGTGGCCGGGTTCGGCGTCCCGGTCGCTGTCACGGCTCCGCTCTTGATCGGCCTGGGATTTCAACCGCTGGAAGCCGCTGCCGTTCCGCTGGTAGGGCATGCCTGGGCGGTGACCATGGGCGACATGGCGTCCTCGTTCCAGGCACTGCGGGCCGTCACGGGGCTGCCGCCGCGACAGCTGGGCATCTGGATTGCCGCGCTGCTCGGCATCGCGTCGGTGGCTACGGGATTCGCCGTCGCCCATGTCCACGCCGGGACGCGCCCGTACCGCCGGGCGTTTGGCGCCATCCTGGTGCTCGGCGTGGCCATGGGCGGAACACAGCTGCTGCTGGCGCTCTCTCAGCACTGGATCATCGCCTCGTTCGGCGCCGGGATGGTGGGGCTGGTGGTGAGCATGGGCCTGGCCCGCCTGGCGCGCCGCCGGGGACCCGGGTATTTCGGGTTGCTGCCGGAGTGGCCGCCTCCACAGGGACGGCGGGAGCCGCCGCGTCCCGCTCCACCTGCGGGCGCGGAGATGTCATTTCACCTGGCATTCCTCCCGTACTACGCGCTGATTGGTGTCGTGGCGGTGGCGACATTCATCGCGCCGCTGAACCGGCTTCTCGATGCCGTCGCGGTCTCGTTCCACTTTGGCACCGCACAGACTGGTCTGGGGTGGACAACGGAGAGCGGGGCCTTCCATATCCCGGTGTTTGGACATCCCGGCGCGCTGTTGCTCTACACTTCCGTGTTGGCGGTGCTCCTGTACCGGGTCGCCGGCCGCACTGTCCCGGATTGGCGCCGGCTGTGGCGCCAGGTAGCAGTCCAGGGGGTGCCCACCACGATGACGATCATCACGCTGGTCGGCGTGGCCACGGTGATGGCCTACAGTGGAATGACGTTCGTCCTGGCGCGCGGGCTCACCGCCGCGGTCGGGCCACTCTTCCCGCTGCTGTCGCCGTTCCTTGGGCTGCTGGGGACGGTGATCACCGGCAGCAACACGAACTCCAACGTCCTCTTCGGCGCACTGCAGCGCGATGCCGCGAGGTTGCTGCAGATGAACCCGGTGCTGATGGCCGCGCTGCAGACCGCCGGCGGGGCGCTGGGCTCGATGGTCGCGCCAGCCAAGGTGGTGCTGGCGACGGCGACGACCGGCCTGGCGGGGCGGGAGGGGCCCGTGATTCGCATCACCGCCCGTTACGCGCTGCTCCTGGCCGCCCTGATGGGGTTCATCGGGATGCTGTTGCAACGGTGATGCAGAGTGTCGAAGGAGGACGGCGATGAAGTGGGTGACTCGCGAACACGTCAAAGTCGATCGCGTGGCTTGTCCCTGGTTGATTCTCAAGTTTGTCGACCCCCAGGCGCAATTTCTGTTTGTGCCGCCAGAGCAGGTCCTGGAGGTGGCGCAGCGGGAGGACGCCATTCCCTATGACGTCACCGGCGCCGAGTTGGGGCATCATCAGGGGAAGTGCAGCTTTGAAGCGATCGTCACCAAATACAAGATTGATGATCCGGCCGTGCGACTGCTGGCACAGATCGTGCACGGCGCGGATGTGGCCCAGGATCTGTACCGGCGCCCGGAGGCCCCCGGGTTGAAGGCGATCGCGGAAGGCTTCCGCCAGCTAAGATTGGCCGATGATCACGAGATTCTGGCCCGCGAGTTCGTGGTCTACGATGCACTGTATGCCTATTGCCGCCGGGTGGCCTCGGCCGGGTAGGAGGGGAACCGCGCCGGCCGGGTTCGAAGAAGACGGGGATGGCGGACCATGAGTTTGACGTCGTGATCGTGGGCGGCGGCTCGGCTGGCTGTGCGGCGGCCGGACGGTTGTGCGCGACGACCGATCTGCACGTCTGTCTGGTGGAAGCCGGCCCGGATTATGGCCCGGCCAGCGAAGGCTACTGGCCCAACGAACTGCTCGACGCCCGAGTCCGGCCGGGGACACATGACTGGGGCTACGGTGAGGAACGTGAGGACGGGACCACGGTCCTCGAGCCGCGAGCCAGGGTGATTGGTGGATGCTCGGCCCACAACCTCTGCGCCGCGTTGTGGGGGATGCCGGCCGACTACGATGCGTGGGCCGCGGCGGGGAACCACGGGTGGACCTACGCCGAGCTCCGCCCGCTGATTGATCAGGTCGAGCAATGCGCGGAGCCCGATGCGACGCACCACGGTCACGGCGGATCGCTGCCCACGCGGATCTATCGCGACGAAGAACTCTCCACCTGGCAGCGGGTCTTCTTGCAGGCGGCCGGGGCCGCGGGATTCCCCAGGCTGCCGGACCTGAGCGCGCCGGATCCACCGCAGGCCGTGGCCCCATTCCATGCCAACGTGCTCGATCACACCCGCTGGAACTCGGCATTTGCCTTCCTCGACCCGGTGCGGGACCTGCCCACCCTCACCGTGTATGACGGCACGACCGCCGACCGCTTGCTGTTTGATCAAGAGAACGCCACAGCCCTGATCTGCAGCGGCGGGGCTGAGGTCGAGCTGGCGGCGAGAATGTTTATCCTGGCTGCGGGCGTGTACGGATCCCCCACGATTCTGATGCGGTCGGGCATCGGGCCGAGTGAGCATCTCACGGAGCTCGGGATTTTTGTGGCGACAGACTCGCCCGGGGTCGGGGAGAACTTGCACGACCATCCCGGGGTCGCCATGCGCTTCGGGCCCTCCCCTGGGGCCCGGCGGGCGGCGATCGAGGAGTATCGGCGGGGGACGCTGCTGCAAAGCCAGGTGATCCTGCGGGGCACCAGCGGTCAGTGCACCGAGGGGTTCGATCTGCACGTCCTGCCGTACATGCACGAAACGGAATCCGGCGAGTGGGAGTTCATGATGTACGCGTTCAACATGACCCCGCGGTCGCGCGGCCGGGTGCTGCTGCGCGGGGACGACCCGGAGCTCGCCCCGGTGATCGAGCGGCGGTTGCTCTCAGACCCGGGGGACCGCGACATGGGCGTGCTCGCGGATGGCGTCATCATGGCACGGCATCTCGCCACATTTGAACCGCTCACCTCCACGATCGCCGCCGAGGTCGATCCCGGTCTGCGCGTCCTGCGTGAGGACCAACTGTTTGCGTTCATCCGGAGCACGGTCGACACTTACGCGCATGCAGTGGGCACGTGCAAGATGGGGCCGGCGACCGATTCCCAGACGGTCGTGGACCCGACCGGCCGCGTGCACGGAACCGGCAACGTCTACGTGGCCGATGCCTCGATCATCCCCCAGATCCCGCGTGCGAATACGAACCTCACCTGCATGCTGATCGGCCTGAAAGTCGCCGACGCCGTCGTGCAGGCCATCCGCGATATAGGATGACGCAGACGGGCAAATTCCTTGCCGCTTCCCGCCCTTGAGGCAGGGGAAGACCTGTCCCCTTCCACGACTGCCGGGGGGACTGTCCCCTTTCTAAAATTGACCCAACTGAGCTAGTCCAGCTTCTGGAACCCACGCCGCTCATGCTCCAAGCGGGGACAGTCCCCGCTCGGTTTTTGGCCGGTTTGGGCTATGGACGTCAACTGGGTGGGGGAGTAGGCTCGGAGCGGTCGTCGAGGCCGGCTCCTCATGCCGAGGAAACCCCGCGGGGTCATCGTCCACTCATTTGTGCACGTTACGGCCAAAGGGAACCGCGGCGTGCCCCTGTATCACCGGGACAACGACTACCGGTTCTTTCTCAGCTGCCTGCGCGACTACGCCGCCCGGGATGCGGCTCGGGTCCATGCGTTTTGCTTGATGGGGAACCATGTGCACCTGCTGGTTGAAGCGACGGACACGCCGATTTCAAGGACCATGCACACCCTCCTGCAACGGTACGCTCAATACGTGAATCGGCTCCACGGGTACCGGGGACACCTGTTTGCGGACCGGTTTTGGGCCAGAGTGTGTTCTGAAGAGTACGATGTCCTGGCGGTCCTGCGGTACGTGCACCAGAATCCGCTGCGGGCGGGGCTGGTACCCAGACTCGAACTCTATCCGTGGAGCAGCCACCGTGTGTATCTGGGCATCACTTCGCTCTCATGGGTCGCGGTCACCCTCCTGCAATCATTTGGGGTAGACCGCACTCGCGCAACGGCGGCGTACTCGGAGTTCGTTACGGACAAAACGCTGATGCCCGCGCATCGTCAGATGGGCCGAATACGCGAAGGCACACCGCCCTGGTAGCGAGAAATCGTGATACCGGGGGTCGGCGACGATGATGCACTTCACTCACGCGGGTGTTCGACTGGCGTACGAGGAAACCGGCACAGGCCTACCGGTCATCCTCCTTCACGGATTTCCGTTTTCCCACCAGATGTGGCGGCCGCAGGCGCCGCTGGCGCGCGCCGCCAGACTGATCACGCCGGATCTACGAGGATTCGGCGAGTCGGGCGGGACGCCGGCATCGCTGGATGAACTCGCCGACGATCTGCATGCGCTTGTCGAGCATCTCCGCCTCCCCGCGGTGGTCTTCGGCGGCTTTTCGATGGGGGGCTATGTGTTGTTCCGCTACCTGGCCCGCCATGCGGACCGCGCGAAGGCCGTGCTGCTCCTGGATACGCGTGCGGAGGCCGATACCCCGGAAGGGCGGCAGCGCCGCTACGACAGCATCGCCCGCATCGAGCGCGACGGGCCGGCGGGGTACCTCGACGACTTTGTCAAACTGGTCGTCGCCACGAAGACGCTGGAATCCCGGCCGGATCTGGTGAAAACCGTCCGCGAGTTGATGGAGACCCGGCGCACGCCCTCGCTGGTCGGCGGGTTGCGGGCGATGGCGCAACGGCCCGACAGTACCCCGGTGCTCTCGTCGATTCGCGTGCCGACGCTGATCGTCGTCGGCGAGGATGACAAGGCCACGCCGGTCAGCAGCGCCAGGACGATGCACGAGGCGATTCCCGGTTCGCGCCTGGTGATCATTCCCGAGGCCGGCCACGTGAGCAACCTCGAGCAGCCCGAGCGGTTCAACGCTGCTTTGCAGGACTTCCTGCAGGCCCTGCGGTAGGCGCCACTACCCGGGCAGGCGGCCGATGAGATCCTGGCGGGAAAACGGGCCGGGTTGCGCGATCAGCGCGCGGGCCTGATCCACCTGTCCCCACACGTTCCACAGCAGGACGCCGCGCACACGCCCGTCGCGCAGGTAGTAGACGACGCCTTCACGGTGCGGCTGCTTCCAATCTTCAATCGTGGTCAGGCGCGAATCCAGGTCGCCGACGGCCTCGTAGCCCAAGTCAAAGAGGTCGGAATAGAAGAACGGGAGATGATGATACGGCGCCGGCGGCCCGGCCATGTTCCGGCCCGCCGTCTGCCCCATGGTGTTGGCATTATCCTCATGCTCGACGCGCATGCGAGTGCCTAACGCCGGGTTGTGGAACCGGGCCACATCGCCGGCGGCGTAAATCTCGGGGGCGCTGGTGCGCAGGAATTCGTCGACGACGATCCCGTCGTCGGTGCGCAGCCCCGCCGCCGACGCCAGCTGATCCTCGGGCTGAATGCCGAGACCGGCGACGACGCCGCCGACGTCGATGCGCCGCCCGCTCTTTGTGGTCAGAACCGTGTCCGCACTGGTGGTGGTCATCCCTGAGACGAGCTCGCCGGCCAACACCTCCACGCCTTTCTCCCGGTAGAACTGGTTGAGCGCCTGGGCCAGACCCGCGGGGAAAATGCGGCTGCCGATGCCGTCCTCAGGGAACAGCATCACGGCCTGCCTGCCAGTCATGGTCAACGCGGCGGCGATCTCCGAGCCGATAAACCCGCCCCCGATGACGGCAATCCGCCGTCCGGCACCTGCCAGGTCACGCAGGCGCCGGTAGTCGTCGAGTGTGCGGAAGTAGATAATGCGATCGCCCTCGCGATCGAAGGGAAGGCGGCGCGGCCGGCCGCCGGTGGCCAGCAGCAATTTGTCAAACGTGTAGACAGTGCCGCGATCGTCCACCACCAGTTTGCCGCTCTTGTCGAGCTGGATGGCCCGGCGGCTCAGGTGCAGTTCCACATCGAGGCTGTCGGTGCCCCGCCAGATCTGCTCGAGGGATTGGTCCTTCCACAGTCCCTTCGACAGCGGTGGGCGGTTGTACGGCGGGTGCGGCTCGGCGCCGATCACGCCGATGGGGCCGGAGGAATCGACTTCGCGGATGCCCCGGACGGCGGCATCACCGGTCATGCCGGCGCCAACGATGAGGTACCGGTAGTGCGGCATAGGACCTCCTGATGTGCGACGGTGGTGGATATTCCGCCCCTGTGATGCTAGACCCTCCGTGTCATTCTCGCGCGCCTGAGCGGGCGCCGAGGTTGACAGCCGTGACCGGGTATGGTACAAGAAGCCCAATACCCGGTCGGCCAGGACGCCGGCACTCCAGCCGGCGTCTTGTGTTTTTCGGTGAGCGCGATGAGCAAATGTCACCTGTGCGGCACGCCGGATACCGCCACCGTCCTGATCAAGTGCCAGTGGTTTGGCCGCGGGACCAAGTGGCTGTGCCTGGAGTGCGTGCGCTCGACGGCCGCCCGGCCTGCCGGCCGGCTTTCACCCGCGCGGCGAGGCGACATGCGGCCGGGGAGTCTGGACCTGCCAGTGAGATCAGGTCGAAACCTGACTTGACCGCGATCGTCTGCCTGAAGGAATGCAGGGAGGTCATTCAGTGAGGAAGTGCGCCTAGGGTTCCGTCGCGCCTACCCGGCGCGGGACAGGTCCTAGCGGCGCAGGCCGGCGACGCGCCCGGCCACACCGTCGGGAGAAAAGCCCGAGGGGGAGGTTCCTCATTCGTCCGGAAGGCGTTGGCCTTCCGGCCCTGCGGCGTCAGGGATGAGGAGCCGCCGCCTTGGGCTTTTGCGTATCTTGCGGCGGCTGGTGAGGGGCCGGCCGATGAACGACGGACTCGCAACGGAGCGAGACGCCTGCGGCGTGGGGTTCGTGGCGGATGCCCGCGGCCGCCGCAGCCACACCATCCTGCAGCATGCCCTGACCGCGGTCGCCAACCTGAGTCATCGCGGGGCGGTCGCTGCCGACGGGAAGACCGGTGACGGCGCGGGCGTGATGACGCAGCTACCGTACGCGGTGCTGCGCCGGGATCTCGACATCCGTGCACCCGATGATCACCTCGCGGTAGGGATGTGCTTTCTGCCCGCCGCCCTGCGCGACCGCGAACGAGCCATGGCCCTCGTGCAGGAGGTCATCGCGCAGACCGGGCTGCGCCTCGTAGGCTGGCGCGATGTGCCAACGGATCTGGCCGCGCTGGGCGATCACGCCCTGGCGACGCAGCCGCACATCGCGCAGGTCGTGGTGGCCCAGCCCGGGACGATGGCCGGCGACGCCTTCGACCGCGCCCTGTACCTGTGTCGCCGCTGGATCGAACGGCGGGCAGGCGAGGCCGGCCTCGCCCTGTACGTCCCGTCGTGTTCGCGGCGCACGGTCGTCTACAAAGCGCTGCTCACATCCCCGTGGTTATCGCGTTTCTATCGCGATCTCACCGATCCCATCTACGAGACGGCGCTGGCCGTCTTCCATCAGCGGTACAGCACCAACACGTTCCCGAGCTGGAGCCTCGCCCAGCCATTCCGCTTTCTTGCCCACAACGGCGAGATCAACACGCTGGGCGGCAACGTGCACTGGATGCAGGCGCGAGACCCCGAACTCCGCGCCGCTGTCTGGGGCGGCCGCCTGCGGGTGCTGCAGCCGGTGATCCAGGAGGGCGGCAGCGACAGCGCGATGCTGGACAACGTCGTTGAGCTGCTGACGGTATCCGGCCGCAGCCTCGCCCACGTCCTGGCCATGCTGGTGCCCGCAGCCTGGGAAGCGGAGGACGGGCTCGACGAGGCGGTGCGGGGGTTCTACGAATACCACGCCTGTCTGACCGAACCGTGGGATGGGCCGGCCGCCCTGGCGTTTTCGGATGGGGTTGCGGTCGGCGCGGCGCTGGATCGCAACGGCCTGCGCCCCGCTCGCTTCGTGCGCACAAAAGATGATCTGATCGTGATGGCCTCGGAGGCCGGCGTGCTCGACATCGCTCCCGAGCGCATCCTCGAGAAGGGACGGCTGGGGCCGGGGCAGATGCTGGTGGTGGACACCGCACGGGGCGCCGTGGTGCGGGATCACGAGGTCAAGGCGGCGCTGGCCCAGGTTCTGCCCTATGGGGCGTGGGTCCGCCGGCATCTCGTCCGGCTCGGGCCGGTGCCGCTCAATGGTGCCGGTGGTGACGCCTCGCCGGCGCACCAGCGCGCCTTCGGATACACGCTGGAGGATGTGGAACGCATCCTCCGCCCGATGGTGCAGGAAGGGAAAGACCCGGTCTTCTCCATGGGGGACGACATCCCCCCGGCTGTGCTCTCGGCTCGGCCGCGACTCCTCTACCAGTATTTCAAGCAGCGGTTCGCCCAGGTCACGAATCCACCCATCGATCCCCTCCGGGAACGCACCGTGATGTCCCTGGCCGTGTACCTGGGACCGCGGCCGTCGTTTCTGGAGGACTCGCCGGCGCATGCGCATTTGTTGCAGCTGCCCAGTCCGATCTTGCTGCCCGACGACATGCGCTGGCTGCAGTCCGAGGGGCCATTCCCGGTGCGGGTGCTTCCGGCGCGCTTTCCCGCGGACGCGGGTCCTGGTGGGCTGGCCGCGGCGTTGCGGGAGCTCTTTGACGCAGCGGCCGAGGCAGCGCGCGACGCGGCCGTCATCGCTCTCAGCGACCGGGGCGTTGATGCCCGCTGGGTGCCGATCCCGATGCTGCTGGCCGTGGCGGCTGTGCACCACGAACTGATCCGCCGCGGGCTGCGTATGCGCACCAGCCTCATCGCCGAGACAGGGGAGGCGCGGGATATCCACCAGTTCGCCTGCCTGATCGGGTACGGCGCCAGCGCCATCTGCCCGTATCTGGCGCTGCAGACGCTCGCGGCGGACCCGCACATCGTGGGCAACCCGCACCATCGCTGGGCCGCGTACCGCACCGCGGTCGATGCGGGGCTGCGGAAGATCATGTCCAAGATGGGAATCAGCACGCTCTCGGCGTACTGCGGCGCTCAGCTCTTCGAGGCAGTGGGGCTCGACCGCACACTGGTGACGCAGTACTTCCCCGGCACGCCCTCACGGCTCGATGGGATCGGCCTCGCCGAGCTTGCGGCGGAGGCGCTGGACCGTCACCGCGCGGCACTTTCCACGCCGCACGAAGCGCTGACTGAAGCCGGGCTGGTGCGGTTCCGGCGTGACGGCGAGTACCACGCCTTCAACCCCTACGTGGTGAAGGCCATGCACCGGGCGATCCGTACCGGCGATGCCGTAGCGCGCGAGGCGCTGATCGGGCTGATCGCGTCGCGACCCCCCGCCACCGTGCGTGATCTGATCGAGTTCGTCCCGCAGGCGCCGGTCCCGCTGGAGGAGGTGGAGCCGGTCGAGGCGATCCTGCGGCGGTTCGTCGTCTCCGCGATGTCGCACGGCGCGTTGGGGCGGGAGGCGCACGAGACGCTGGCCACCGCCGCCAACCGGATCGGCGCGCGCTCGAACAGCGGCGAAGGCGGCGAAGATCCGCAGCGCTACCGGGCGTCCTCCAACAGCCGCATCAAGCAGATCGCCTCCGCGCGGTTTGGCGTCACCCCGGAGTACATCCTGTCGGCGGACGAGCTGGAGATCAAGATAGCGCAGGGAAGCAAGCCGGGTGAGGGCGGACAGCTGCCGGGCCACAAGGTCTCTGCGGAGATCGCCCGGATCCGCCGGGCCCAGGCGGGCATCACCTTGATCTCTCCACCCCCGCATCACGACATCTACAGCATCGAGGACCTGGCGCAACTGATCTACGACTTGAAACGCATCCATCCCCGCGCGCGTGTGGCGGTGAAGCTGGTGGCGGAGGCCGGCGTAGGGACGATCGCCGCCGGCGTGGCCAAAGGATTCGCCGATACGATTCAGATCAGCGGGCACGACGGCGGAACCGGCGCGTCGCCGCTCGACTCGATCAAGAATGCCGGCGTGCCGTGGGAGCTGGGCCTGGCCGAGGCGCAGCAGGTGCTGGTGGGCAACGACCTGCGGGGGCGCGTGCGGCTCCGCGTTGACGGCGGATTGAAGATCGGTCGCGATATCGTCATCGCCGCGCTGCTGGGCGCGGATGAGTACGGCTTCGGCAGCGCCGCCGTCGTGGCGCTGGGGTGCGTGATGGCCCGGCAGTGCCACCTCAATACGTGCCCGGTGGGCATTGCCACCCAGCAGGAGACGCTGCGCGCGAAGTTCAGCGGCACGCCCGAGATGGTCATTGCCTACTTGACCGCCGTGGCCGCCCAGGTCCGTGAGATCCTGGCCCAGCTCGGCGCCCGGTCGATCCAGGAGATCGTCGGCCGCGTGGATCTGCTCCGGCCAAAGCCGACTCACCACCCCAAAGCGGCGCGTGTGAATCTCGAGTTCATCCTGCGCGACCCCGATCCGCAAAGGGCACGGCCGCGCCGGAACGTGACCCCACGCAACGACCGGACCGAGGACGTCGACCTCGATGCGCAGATCATTCGCGAGATCACCGCGGCGCGAGCGCAGAGACGGCCGGTCCGGCTGCGCTCTCCCATCCGCAACGCCCACCGCGCGGTCGGGGCCCGGGTGGCGGGCATGATCGCTGAAGCGCACGGGGACGCCGGCCTCTCGGATGGATCTGTCACCCTTGAGTTCGCCGGTGCCGCCGGG
>WNEW01001349.1_pt1 | contig 12007 bp, 11 predicted proteins | sample 5399891 | NCBI WGS metagenome assembly WNEW01 (sample SAMN13153336, study PRJNA577476) | soil metagenome | isolation source: 40 cm grassland meadow soil pre-rain plot 5 | place: USA:California | collected 2015-09-08 | reverse complement strand
AATAAACACGAGTGGGGGGCTCAAATCGAAAGGACACCCAGTAGGCGCCACGGGAACTGCCCAGGTGCACGAGCTGTACCTGCAGCTGACAGGACAGGCTGACCGGAGACAAGTCGCCGACGCGGAAATTGCTCTTGCCCATAATCTAGGCGGATCCGGCGCCACCGGCGTCGTTCACATCTTGAGGAGTGCTTGATAATTTGAGCGAACTCCCTCCTCCCACAATCGAAGAGTTCTATCGGCAATGCGCTGATCGCAAACTAATGGCGGTCAGGTGCGTTCGCTGCAAACACATCATGGTTCCGCCAAGAACCATCTGTCCAAAATGTCGATCTTCAAGAGTAGAATGGGTTCAGCTCGGAACCAAGGGCAAGCTCGTAACATACACCGTCGTCCATGTCTCACCACCGCAGTTCAAACATATGGCTCCATACGCCGTCGGAATTGTGGATATGGAAGAGGGCGTCAAGTTGCCGAGCATTATCAGAACATCGAGACTGGAATCTTTGAAGATTGGAATGGAGCTGGAGGTTGATTTTAGTCCGAAATCACAAGAGACGAGCTGGCCACACTGGCCGCGCTATTTCTTCAAGGAAACTGGATAGCCAGCGCTTAAATACGCGGTTCCTAGTTCCTTCTATCAACGGGGAGCTGGGATAAACCCGGCTGAGAGGATGGCTTCGCTTGCCATCGACCCTTTGAACCTGATCCGGGTAATGCCGGCGGAGGGACGATACGAAGCCTGACTCCTGCCTTGTTTTCCCTTCCTCGAAGAATGGAGAAACAATGAATCAATATCCAGAATGGTCAGCGCAGAATTCACTTCCTCCGTCGGCATCAGCTCCCATTCGCAGAGAGCTTAAGACGAATCCGGTCTTAGACATCGCTAGAATCGGCGCTTTTTCGGCACTCGTGGCTGTTGGAACGATCATATCAAACGTCTTGTTTGGTTTCACGCTTCCTTATCCTCTTGGAGAAATTACCGCCGCGCCTGCCTTCTATCTCGCTATCGCTGTTCTATTTTCGCGTAAAGTCAGCTTCTGGTCGACGGCTATTGGCTCAGCAATCGGTGAGACTATCAACATTTTCGTCTTCGGCGAAGCTCCCTCCATCTGGGCCCTAACCTTCGTCCCCGGAATAGTGCTTGCGCGAGCACCCGAGGTTCTAATCATTCACAGATTTAGAGACAAGGCAAGACGCATTCTCGCTTACGGAATGGTTCTAGCGACCGTTTATGAGACCGTCGTCTTCTTTCTGATCGACTGGCCGGTGTACTCGTTTACAGCGTTTTACTGCATCCAACCAGGCTGTAGCTCCTCAGGGTTAGTCCAAGGTTTCTGGCTCGCATCCTTCGACTTCGCGACTCTCATAGACATTGTTTGGATACCAGTGGCTCTGATTCTCATTGTCGCAGCACAGAGGGCGTTTCGGGTCCAGCACTTCGATTAGGCCCGATTCTATGCGTGCTGTGCGTGGTTCTCCGAGGCTCGGTAAAGCGGGACAAAGCACCCTAGAATCCGTCATCTACCGGTCCCTGGGCGCTTCATCATCGCAACTAATCGTTGGCCCTGCCTTCGGGGCTGACAATTCAATTCTTCGACTTGGTCGCGGCCGTGTTCTGGTTGCGACTTCTGATCCATTATCGTACATTCCGTCGCTGGGCCCGGAAGCCTCAGCGTGGTTGTCCGTTCACCTGTTAGCCTCCGATCTCACGACGAGCGGATTTTCGCCTCAGTTCGGACTTTTTGACTTCAACCTCCCACCGACCCTAAGTGACGCGAACTTTGCGAAGTATTGGAGATCTTTCCACAAAGAATGCAAACAGCTGGGGCTCTCCATCATCGGTGGCCACACTGGACGGTACCCGGGCATAGACTACACGATTGTTGGAGGAGGCGTAGTAATGGCCACGGGTCCCGAGGACAGTTACCTGACGTCAGGCATGGCTCGAGCTGGAGACGATATCATACTGACAAAAGGAGCGGCGATCGAAGCAACGGCAATCTTGACGCGAGCATTCCCAAAGAGAGCAAGGAGAGCTCTCGGAAACAGCCTCTTTGAAAAAGCCTGGAACTACCTCTACAAAGTGAGTACAGTCGAAGACGCGTTGACGGCATCAACAGTAGGAGTCCGACAGCATGGTGTCACAGCAATGCATGATGCGACGGAAGGCGGGGTAATCGCAGCCCTGATCGAACTTACGACAGCATCAAAGCTTGGGCTAATTGTAGACCTAGAACTGATTCAGATTAGCGAAGAGACCCGACACCTGTGCAAATTGTTCAGGATAGACCCATTGGTTTGTCTGAGCGAGGGCAGTCTTCTCATCGCGTCTAGACCAACAAAGACGAACAAGATATTGGCCAAATTATCTTCAGGGGGCATTCCTTCATCTATCGTTGGGAGCCTAACGCGCAAGTTTCGAGGTTGCAAGGCCACAACGAGTAAGGGGCTGCGCAACCTCAATTGCCCCAGCGTGGACCCTTACTGGAAGGCCTACTCGAAGGCCGTCAATAGTGGCTGGTCATGAATTGCCGCAGCGAAGAATAGGATCGTTTTGAGATTCCGATTGAGAAGGTCGGTAACTATCTTCAGAACTAAGCAAGGTATCGACACCTTACATCGCATAGAAAACTTTGTCACCGAGGCCACGACTTCCCCTTTCTGGGCTAACCTAGGGCCGGCTACCTCTCCCACCAATCAAGTCCCGCTACTCACTTTAGCTATGGAATCGGGTTGTCACTACGAAGATTGTCAAAGCGAAACCATTCTATTCTGTGGCGACTGTCGCAAATGGTTCTGTAAGAAGCACTTTGCTGAGCACAGAGAGCTTATCCGTCAACTGAGGGCCAAGGCTCTCTTCCCCGCGCTAGAGGCGCATTTACCCGAGCCAGCTAAGAGGTAGGCGAATGCTACGCCGGAATTTTCAGTTGTTCGTTCTCGTGTGAGTAAATGTAAACTGGATTTTCTATCCTTCGTAAGAGGTCGATTGATTCTAATCCTTGTGCTGTGCTGTAGATCATTCCTGTGATGTTTCGTTTCTCGATGTTTTCTGGTAGGGGAGCTGCATCTCCCGCGTAGACGAGGTTTCGGTTCTTCCACTTCACGATAACTGACTGGTGCCCTACGGTGTGGCCTGGTGTTGGTACGATCTCGACTCCGTCCTCAATCGTGTATCTCCCTCGTAGCGGCACGATTTCTCCTTCGGTGTCGAAGAATTCACGCAGGTAGCTTACCCGCATGAATCGGTCTGGAAAGTATGCGTACCGGACCTCGTCAGTCTGTTCTAGAAACTTCGCGTTGGGAAATAGAAGATTGTTCCCACAGTGGTCAAAGTGGAGATGAGTGTTTACCACTAAAGTAATGTCACTGGGTTCCAGCCCAGCTTTCTTCAGAGATAGCCGCAGTTGCTCTTCTTTGGTTCTGATGACTTCGTGGAATTTCTCGTATTTCGGTGGCAGCGTCCCGATTCCGGTATCGACTAGGATATTCTCTTTTTCTGTTCGTATCAGTAGTGGTTTTAGTGCGGCTTTGTACTTAGTTCCTTGATATTTGCCAAATACGAGAAAGCTCTTGTCGAGGGTGAAATAACCATCCGTAAGCAGTCTTACGTCGACGACGGTCAACTGGACTCGGATCTGAGGTTTGATTGAAAGGCTATAAATTATCCAGGTCGAAATCCTTCAAAGGGAGTCCGGACAAGTTATCAAGTGATTCTAGGAGCGGTTGGCCGACTTGGTCGAAACGGGTCCCGGGCGAAAGCCTCTCTGGGTACCTTCTGGGGAGCGAGTAAAACAGGCCAATCTCACCCGATTTCTAGCATCTGTCAACAAGAAGTACAGTCTGAGTCTTGGATCCTATCCTGAGCTCTACAGGTGGTCCGTTGAGAAACCTACTGAGTTTTGGTCCGCCATGTGGGAGTATGCAGGAATCATATCCTCGAAAAAGTTTGACGCAATCGTCGATGATCTTAGCAGGTTTCCTGGGGCCAATTGGTTTTCCGGGGCGAGACTCAATTTCGCCGAGAACCTTCTGAGATTTAGAGACGATAGGATCGCCCTCATCTCGCGGTCTGAGGGACGAGGACGTTCTAGTCTGACCTATTCCGATCTCTACAGGAAAGTCGCGCGTGTGGCGAATGGTCTCCGTGAGGCAGGAGTTCGTCCTAGTGACCGAGTGGGGGGTTATCTGCCGAACATAGAGGAAGCAGCGATCGCAATGTTGGCTGCTACTAGTATCGGCGCAGTCTGGGCGTGTTGCGGCGCGGAACTAGGCTCAGGGGCCGTGCTGGATAGGCTTGGTCAGGTCAAACCGAAAGTATTGTTCGCGGTTGATGGCTATGTCTACAAGGGAAAGAAATTCGACATTTCCTCAAACGTCAAAGATGTTGCAAATGGAGTTCGGTCGCTCGAGAAGATAGTGACGGTCCCACTTTTGGGCGCCAAATCCAACAAGAGCCAACTTGTCAACTCCGTTAAGTTCGATGAATTCGGATCGGCGAATAAGGCGGGCGAGATTCGGTTTGAGCAATTGCCCTCGGACCATTCTGTGTATGTCATGTTCACGTCTGGGACAACTGGGAAGCCGAAATGCATTGTTCAGGGAGCCGCGGGAGTTTTGGTAAACCAGTTGAAAGAGACGCAACTTCATGCTGATGTGAAGAAGTCGGATCGGATTACGTACATTACGTCGCCGAGTTGGATGATGTGGAACTGGCTGATGAGCTGCTTAGCAGCAGGCGCGACCCTCGCTTTGTACGATGGAAATCCTCTGCATCCTGACTGGGGCACAATGTGGAGGCTGGTTCAGGAAGAGAAGATAACAATCCTGGGATGCAGTGCCAGCTACATCAATCATCTCAGAGGAATAAGCGCGAAACCGGGCAAAGATTACGATCTATCATCGCTTAGAGAGATTTCCCAAACTGGATCGCCTCTCTCCACAGAAGGGTTCGAGTGGGTCTACAAGGAGGTTAAGGCGGATTTGCATCTCAACTCGATCAGTGGAGGTACGGACATCAACGGTTGCTTTGCGGGTGGGGTGCCGATTCTTCCCGTCTTTGGAGGCGAGCTGCAAGCACCCGGGCTCGGGATGAAGATCAACGTGTACGATGAGAATGGGAAGCCTGTTGTTGACGGGATGGGCGAGCTGGTTTGCGAGGCGCCAACACCATCTATGCCATTATTCTTCTGGGATGACCCCAATAATGAGAGGTACCGTGAGGCCTACTTCGAATATTATCGCGCCAAGGGGAAGAACGTTTGGAGGCATGGCGACTATGTGTTGGTCCACGGCGATACGGGAGGCTACACGTTCTATGGACGTTCGGACGCTGTGATAAAGTCCTCAGGGGTCCGTATCGGAACGTCTGAAATCTACAATGTGATTGAGAAACTACCTGAGGTCGCTGACAGTCTCGCTGTAGGTCAGAATTGGGCGGGAGATCAGAGAATCATCCTCTTTGTCAAGTTGTCCCCGAACCACAAGCTTACCGAGGAACTGAAAGAGACGATCAAGAAAATGATTCGGGCTGAGGCTTCACCTAAGCATGTTCCAGCTCTGATTCTGGAAGTGCCTGATATTCCCTACACTCTCAACATGAAGAAAGTTGAGGTTGCGGTCGCGAATATTGTGAACAATAGACCCGTAACTAATCGTAATGCGCTAGCAAACCCCGAATCCCTCGACTTCTACACGCAGATACTTCCACAACTGCGCGGAAAATAGTGGGTAGAGACTTTTTATCGCATCTTTCGAAAGAGGTAGATTGCCCAGCCTAGGGTGTCTCTTCCCCATCTGAGATACGACTCTCTCTCCTTCGAATCACGTGCCAGCAGTTCTTCGAGATCGGTATCCTCGGGATGAGCAAGCGCATATTCAGCTGCAGTGGACCAATGAAGCCCTTCCGATCTGTCCCAATCTTCCTGGCTGCTGACAACTGTGTAGACAAGTCTTAGTCCTTCTGACTCTCCCGTTGTAGCATTTCCGTGATGCGTGCCGAAAGAGTCAACCGATAATCCTTCAGACTGAAGGTATTCTCGGGGAGGATTTGTACGCCAGAACGGCTCACCGACCATCACGAATGCAGATGACCTCGTCATTCCGCCTAGAGCTCTGACAGTATTCCTGTAGCCACCGTAAATCCATGTGGCCCCTATGCACATAGCTAGATGTGAAGATTCTCCACTCTCAGCCTTGTACTGGGCCCCGTCCATTTCTAGGAACCTCACGTCCGCCTGCGGAACTCGTTGACGTTTCCCCTTCTCAGCTTACACAATATGGGGACTTGTCGATTCCTTGGCCTTTGATGTCGTACTTCTCGGCTAGCCTGATCAGCATCTCTCCCTTTCCGCAGCCGATGTCTATGACGCTAGCATCCGGTTTCAGTTCCAGGAGATCATACAAGCGCGCCAGTTTGGTCTCGTCTACAGGATTCATGAGGGAGTGGCGCTGATGTATGATATCGTAGTATTGCCAGCGATCCATGTTCAACCTCTTGATTCTAGGTTACTCTAGGAGGCATAACTTGTCTCCCGCCTTCACCAACGCGCCGGATTGAACGTAGACCTCTTTCACGATTCCAGTCTTTGGTGCGGCAATCTCGTTTTCCATTTTCATCGCCTCAAGAACAGCCAGCGGCTGGCCCTTGTTTACCGGTTTGTTAGGAGATGCGCTTAACGACACGATTCTCCCGCTCATGGGTGAAGTTATCACAACCGGCCCAAGAACTGTCTCAGAAATTCCCGCATTTTGGGGTGATTGGTCTCTTCTGCCTAAGCTGACCTTGAGCAGTCTTCCGTTTAGTCGAATAAGATAGCCGCTTCCGTCGCGGTCTTCTTCCCTTCTCGCGATGAGAACCTTCCCGTTGATATTCGCAACCAGATCTGGTTGGTCAGTTGTTGGCTCTCGGAGGATGCGAAAAGTCAGTTCTTGATGGCTGATTTTGATCTTTTGATTCTCGAGCTCTGTAACGGCCCAAGTCTTTCCGTTGACGGTGAGTCGGTGGATCTGCTTAGAGTCCTTCGACAAACAAGGGTTGCCTCGGTGATGGTTCCGTCTGGAGCGTGTTTCGCCATCTCGCCTGACTGTTCTGCAATGGGGATTTGCCAGTTCCTGAGAGTGGATAGTCTAATGTCAAATCGAGCATGGCGACCTCCTCTACTGACAGCCGCGGCTTGAAGTCCCACGTAGCGATCTTGTTGTCGAGGAGTTGAGTGTGGTAGTCACCGCTGACAAAGCCCTTGTCTTCAAGAATAGTTTGATGGAGAGGAATCGTGGTCTCGACTCCGTTGACAATAGTCTCGCTCAAGGCGCCTTTGAGTCTTTGAATCGCCTCCTCTCTAGTTCGGCCGTGTGAGGCAATCTTCGCGATGAGTGAATCATAGTATTCTGGGACGACGGCTCCATCGATTATAGCGGTATCGACCCTGATACCAGGACCGCCTGGCGGGACAAACTCTTCGATGCGACCGGGCGAAGGGGCAAAGTTTCTCGACGGATCTTCCGCATTGATTCTGCAGTTCATCGCAGCCCCGTTGAACTCGACCTCTTTTTGAGAGAGTCCGAGACCCTCTCCATCAGCGATTCGGATCTGCTGTTCCACAATATCTACACCCGTAACCATTTCCGTGATGAGATGTTCCACTTGGATCCGCTTGTTTATCTCAAGATAGTAGAACTCGCCTCGTGCTGATCGCACAAACTCTACCGTTCCCGCATTTTCGTATCTCGTTGCTTTGGCGATCTTCAAAGCAAGCGAAACTAGCTCTTTCCTTGATGTGGAATCGAGCTGCGGCGCTGGGGTCTCTTCGAGGATTTTCTGGTGTCGTCTCTGAAGCGAGCATTCTCTCTCACCGAGATGGACCATTTGTCCCCTTTTCCCGGCGACTATTTGGACCTCAATATGTCGAGGGTTGATCAGATGCTTTTCCAGATACAATTCTGAACGGCCGAAGGCTCCTTTCGCCTCGGAAGTAGCAAGATCGAAGGACCTTCGCAATTCACTCGCTGTCTTCACAATACGCATGCCTCTCCCACCCCCTCCAAAGGAGGCCTTGATCAATACCGGAAAGCCCACACGACGGGCCTCGTTTTCAGCATCGTTCGCGGTCTCTAGTTGACGTTTCGAACCGGGAATCGTGGGGACGCCGGCTCGAGCTGCAGTTTCTCTTGATCCGAACTTGTTTGCGGCCGAAGCCAGAATCTTGCTTCTTGGTCCGATGAAAACTAGTCCTACTTCTTCACACTCTCGGGCAAACTGGGGATTTTCCGCTAGGAACCCATACCCCGGATGCACTGCTTCCGCTTTGGAAGCCTTCGCAACCTTAACTATCTTCGGGCTGTTGAGGTAGCTTTCAGAGGGCTGTGCTGGCCCTATGTTGTAAGCTTCGTCAGCATAGACGACGTGCTGGGACTCCAGATCAGGCTCTGAATAAACTGCAACGGTCTTGATTCCGAGTTTCCTGCAGGTTCGTATTATTCTAACGGCGATTTCTCCACGGTTCGCGATAAGGATCTTTCTGAACATCGGTAGTGATCCGGTCTAGAGTGGAATGTTGCCGTGTTTCCGGGGAGGGCGTGCCTCTCTTTTCGTCTTCACAGACTCAAGATATTTGATCAATACTTCCCTTGTTTCTGAAGGCTCGATAACATCGTCAACATATCCTCTTCCCGCGGCGATGTATGGGTTGCTGAATTTTTCGCGATATTCCTTTACGAGTTTCCTCTTCTCTGCCACAGTGTCTTTCGCTTTGGCGATTTCGTTGCGGAAGATTATGTTGATCGCTGCATCGGGACCCATTACTGCTATTTCGGCCGATGGCCAAGCAAGGTTCACGTCGGCCCTGATATGCTTGCTTCCAAGCACGTCGTAGGCGCCCCCGTACGCCTTTCTCACGATTACAGTAAGCTTGGGAACAGAGGCTTCGCAGTAGGCATAGAGGAGCTTTGACCCATGCCGAATTATCCCGTCGTGCTCCTGATCAATCCCGGGCAAGAACCCAGGAACATCCACCAGAGTCAGGATCGGGATGTTGAAAGCATCACAGAACCTGACGAAGCGTGCAGCCTTGACGGAGGAATCAATGTCAAGGGTCCCGGCGTTAACCTTGGGCTGGTTCGCAACGATCCCAATCGAGTATCCGTTAAGTCTCGCGAGTCCTATGACGATATTCTGAGCCCAGAGAGGCTGTATCTCGAACAGTTCGCTTCCATCGACAATCCGGGTTATGATATCCCGGATGTCGTACGCCTTGTCCGGGTTGTCAGGCAGGACATCGTTGAGCTCGCTCTTGTCCCCGACGGGTGGTTTTGGCTTGGCTCTAGGCGGGTCTTCGGTGTTGTTTGAGGGGATGAAGCTCAATAGTTTCCGGATTTGCTGCAACCCTTCCTGCTCGTTCTGTGCGAAAAAGTGCGCGACTCCGCTCTTGGTGTTGTGGAGTCTTGCGCCTCCAAGTTCTTCGAAATCAACGTCCTGATTCAGAACGGCCTTGATGACGTCCGGTCCCGTTATGAACATGTAGCTCGTCTTGTCGACCATTATTGTGAAGTCCGTCATGGCGGGGGAATACACCGCGCCTCCCGCGCACGGACCCATCACAGCCGATATCTGCGGGATCACTCCCGAGGCAAGGACGTTGCGAAAGAATATCTCAGCATAACCGCCCAGGCTGACGACCCCCTCTTGGATTCTGGCCCCGCCTGAATCGTTAATCCCGATAATTGGGACCCCAGTCTTTAGAGCTAGATCCATGATCTTCGTGACCTTTCGGGCGAACATTTCTCCGAGGGAGCCTCCGAAGACGGTGAAGTCGTGAGAGAACAGATAGACCGTTCTTCCGTCAATCTTGCCATAACCCGTCACAACTCCATCGCCAAGAATCTTCTTCTCAGCCATGCCGAAATCAGCGGTCTGATGAACAACGAACCTGTCCATTTCCACAAAACTGCCCGGGTCGACCAGAGCGACAATTCTCTCCCTGGCAGTCATTTTTCCCTTAGAATGCTGATCCTCTATCTTGTCCCTGCCACCACCTTCCCCAGATTTTTCTCTGAGGTTGCTCAGCTCCTTGGACAGTTCCTTCATCGTCATGGTCGATTGGAACTCGCTGAAGAGGCCTCCCGTATTAAAGGACGGAAGACAGGCTCACGTGTCCAGTCGAAGAGTCCCGTCAGGAACTGTTACGCTTCCTTGATCCGTCTGGACGATGATGCTTCCATCGAAGTTGACTCCAATCGATTTTCCACGGACCCTACTGTTGCTGGTTTCGATTATCACCGGTTTCATACGATGAGCACAGTGCTTCCACCAGTTGCCCACAACGGCATTTTCGTCCCTCAGGGTCTTGTATTGCCCTTCCAAGGCTGTCAGAATCAAGCCAAGCGTCTTTTCTAAGCTGAATCGTTTTTTTCTGGCCAGGAAAATCGAAGTTGCTCCCGTGGGCAATTCTTCGGCTGTCAGGTTCACGTTGAGCCCGATGCCGGCGATTGCGTACACAAGCTCTGGACCGCTGATTTTCGTCTTGATGAGTATGCCGGCGAGTTTTTTCCAGTTGACCACGAGATCGTTCGGCCACTTTACCTCTGATTGGACTCCACATACCTCTTCAATTCCTGTTCGAAGAGCGTTGGCGACCCAGAACTGGAGAATCGGTATCCGATCCGTCGGTATCTTCGGCCTGATAATTAGCGAAAACCAAAGGCCGCCTTTAGGTGATTTCCAGCTTCGTCCTGATCGGCCTCTGCCTTGTGTCTGAACCTCAGATACAACAACTGTCCAATCAGCAGCCCCTTTTTGGGCGAGGGCCTTTGCCATGGTGTTGGTTGATGAGATTCTCTCGTATGTGATGATCTTCAGGAGGCAACCCCGCATGATCGGGGGTTGGTGTCCCGGTTTTAGGTGTAATTCATGCAGAGAGGCCTTAGGGCCTGTGGGAAGGGCAGCCATCTTGTGTAGATATTATCTGCAAAATTTAGCGTTCTCATCTCGACCGTCAGTGCGCCCTCGTTGTCTTGGTCGCGGAACTCCAAGACGATGTCGGCGAATCGTTTGACCATCTCGACCATCGGCTTCTCGTGAATATCTTCTTTTATGACCAGAATCGCGGTTCTCTTTCTCAGACGGATCCTGGAGGCGAGTTGGCAGAAGAACGAGTAGAAGCTCTCTGGTGAGCCGATGCTCTTGATGATGTTGTCGAGAAAGTCGCCCAGAATTATTTGGGATCCTTCTCCCTGAGCTGCTTTTTCGATGAATAAGTTGATCTCCAGCAAGTTGTCCGGGGAGATTATCTCTACATTTGCTGACGGGTGGGCTATCGAGGTCCCGTCCACGAAGGTGATCCACCCCACTTTCCCAGTCCAGTCAGTTGAGAGATCTTCTGGAGCCGTTGGTCCAAGCACAAGAGTTGGAGAGGAGCCTTCGGGGCCTATTGCTTCTTTCAGGATGAGGCTCATGGTTTCCTTGACGCTAACGTTGCCTCGGACGCATACTACTACCAAACGGTACTGGTCGAGTGTTCCGCGGTTGAGGAGGGGTTTTCCCTGGTCAAGGCGTGTGAAAGTGATCTTTCGTGTTGCCATTTCTTGTTGCCTTTGAGGAAGCTACCTTTTTTAGGTAACAAGGTTATTAGAATGTCGGCATCATGGCTGTCTAACTGAATGGCTTCTTGGTTTATGGCCCTTCGAGACCCTTGATACGAACGTGCTAGCTGATTTACTTATTCCTACAGAAAAGAGTATACTTCTACCACAAACGAACTCAAAATACGTCCGCGGACGTCTTTCTACCGAGATGCTATTTAACTGTAGCAACAGAATATGGTAAATTTGGCGAGTCGTTCGTGAACTCCAAATGCACGCTTCTTCCCCTAGGCTGTGGCTAGGGTTGGCCTTTTCTCTAGTTATTTTCTAAGCATTCTTTTTCTAGTAACCCCCCCGGGAGGTGGTCGATTTTCCCGAGGCCCGCCCTTCTTGAATCTCCAGATTTCCCACGTTCACCTTCTGTTGAGGG
>WNEW01001342.1_pt1 | contig 12051 bp, 9 predicted proteins | sample 5399891 | NCBI WGS metagenome assembly WNEW01 (sample SAMN13153336, study PRJNA577476) | soil metagenome | isolation source: 40 cm grassland meadow soil pre-rain plot 5 | place: USA:California | collected 2015-09-08 | reverse complement strand
TATCTTCATGGCAGACTTACAACATTGATATTGGAAATAGCGCACCCCTCTACTATCCGTAGACGAGATCGAATCGCAGATGTTCGCCTCTGGGCCTTCTTTCTAGCCAATTTGAAATCTGTGGCGCTTGGAGGACCAGACCTAAGAAACACTCTTCGCGGCCGTTCATGGAAACGAGGCTTCATCGACTAGAGGGGGAAGTAAAATTGCGCATGTGCTCCACCTTAGAAACAAAGGAATGTTTTTTTGGGTCTCTTAGCTACTCGCGAACACCGACCTCATTGGTTTTTAGCTTTGCTAGCTTGGCCACTGGTATCATTTCTTGAACAATGGCAAACATGAAGTGGAGCAAGCGAGTCTCCTATCCTTTTGTCAATGCGGCCTATCAGACTGTCAGGTTGACTTGCTCAGAATCGGCGTGCAGAAAATAACACAAATGTAGTCGACGGGCTACGTCGGATGAATATGTCAACTGATTCACCAGTGGAAGTTGACGGCGAGCATCGCACTTTTCAAGGATAAATTGTTAGAGGAACTAGTTGGAAAAGTGGCACGTGATGGGCAAAATTGCTAGTCAGCAGATCGAGCAACACTGTGAGGCTGACAGGGTTCTCAATCATCAATTCCTCAGAACCCATTTCATCGACTCTGCTTCTAGAAACCGTGAGAGTAGACGAATCCCCGGCCATGCCGAGTATGAGGCGACGGTATTCATCGGTATGGATGACTTGAGTGTCTTACTGCGCGGGCACGCTTGAAGATTTTTTCTCCGGCACAGGTATGATAAGAATCAGGAGCACGCTTCCTCCAACAATCGCGGTGAAGTAAACGTAAATGCATGGTTCAACCAATACTTGCCAGTCGATGCTAGGTCCTTGTGCAACCCCGTTGGGGCCGCAACCGTACGGAGCCTGATAGGTAACCACACCATAGGTCACGGCGGTAAGAACCGCTATGGCGAGAAGAACCAAGACAATGGTTTCGCGACGGCTGAAGATTCTATCCACGCGTATCGTATGCGGCAGATTATCCGGAGGATATTTAGGTTCTGAAAAAAAAAGGGGAGGGATTTGTTATGTTCCGGTGAAGCTAGAAGGAACCTGTGGCCGTGACGACGTCTTGCTGGTGTATGCTAGTTGGTACGAACTGGAAGCCGTACCACCAAACCACGGTCTGTACGTTGTTGGTATCGGCCCAGATAGCGCGGAAGTTGTTGTTCGAGTCAACCACCAAATCAGTATAGTCGCCGATGAAACCGCCGCCAAACTGGTAGCGGGTGTTGATCGGGTGAGTGGTTACAGTCTGGGTGATGGCTGTTGTCAGGTCTGTGACGACATAGTCGAGGCGGGCGTTGTTGATGTAGTTGTCGAGTTGTAGGCAGTTGATTCGTCCAACAGCGGTTGGAGTAGCGGGCTGGGCGCACCTCTGCCAAGGAGAGACCACGTCCGCGGCGTATGCTGACATGTAGACATTGCCTTGTGCGGATATGGCTACTGCTGGGAAGACCGTGTCTACTGGGCGTGGGGTTGGGGCGTTGAGGATGGCTCCGCCGATGGGCTGTGTCACTGGATACCCGATGGCTGTACGTACGGAATTGGCGAAGACGAGTTGTGGGACGGTCCATGTGGCACCGCCGTCTGTTGATTCACTCCAGTAGGTTGCGGCGTGACACGTTGAGGGACCAGGGAAGCAGGTTGTATCGACTCCATATGCGGTCGCTGTGTTGAGGGCTTCGGTTGACCAGGCAGCGTACACGTCACCGTTTGGAGCGACGTCGCCAGCTGGGAAGCTGTTGACTCTGAAGACGGTGTTTGCCGGTGGGGATATGTCGATGAGGGGTGCGATGGCTACCGGTTTAGACCAGGAAACTCCACCATCGGTGGATTTGGTCACCCATGTGCTGTCGAACGGTCCGAATTTCGTGTCGCCATCCCAGAGGACGTAGACTGTGCCGTTGGGTCCCACCATTACGTGGGAGCCTTGGCTGTAGAGGACGTTAGGCGAGATCAGTTGTGTACTGCTGAAAGTCTGGCCGCCGTCAGTGGAGTATGCAAAGGCGATGGGGGATTGGACGTAGGCGCCGGTGCCGGCCTTGAAGATGAACCGGGTCCAGGAAACGTAGATGCGTCCTTGGAAGGGACTGGAGGCGTGCGTGTCAATAGCGGTCCAGGGTTTGTCATTCAACGTAGAGGGGGAGATTGTCTGGCCGATGAAGACAGGCGCTCCCCAGTGGAGGTTGCCATTGGAGTCGAAGGTTCCCTTGTTCACCGCGACAGTATTGGGTGGTGTGAGCCGGTTGAAACCGAGGCCTGTGTAGTAGACGTTGCCGTTGTTGTCAAAGACTAGGTTCGGGTCTCCTCCTGCGTCATATTGGCCGCCGACTAGGCGCTCTACGCCAGGGATGAGTGTTCCAATATTCTGCGGATTAGTTGCTACACAGCACCAGGTTGCTCCGCCATTGTTCGAGTAGTATGTGCCAGAGTAGCCGTCGCCGAGAGCGCTGCAAGGCGTACCACCAACTGTACAGCTCCAAGTTCTAGTAACGTAGTCGTTGGCGCCCGCTACGATCCGGTTCGGGTTGTTAGGGTCTACGGCGATGACGGGTTCGTTCTGGGTCGCTGCAAGTGTGTCCTGGTTGACGGTTACGTCTGGGGCTTGGACGGCTGAGCCGTCGAGATTACTGGTGAGGACGAACGAGGGTGTGATCGGGGTGTTGGGTGTCGGGTTGGTGGCCAGGTCACTGGAGTCAGCCTCTTGGAGAATGAAGTTTGAGAGGCCTATCTGAAGGCCTTGGTTTTGGGCGTCGTGAACTGCTGCAGCCTTGCCTGCTAGCGTGTTAGTGTCATAGGTTGTCTGAGATGCGGCTGTCGATCTAGGGCCGACGGAAACCATAGCTAACGAGAGGGCTAGGAGAATAGCTACAGAGATATGCTTCAACAAGTGTTTTCCTCGGGAAATACGAGTATTGCCTTATTATGCTTCTAGAGGGAACTGAAAGAAATCGCGCTTGTTCTACACTTGGTCCAGGCCCCCTTACGTTTTTCAACAATCCTTTTAACGGTTTACTCCCAGGCCGCTACGATCTTGAAGATTCTGCAGGTTTCCGCAGCCAGCGTTTCCGCCCTCCTTCTCGTTGTCCTAATGGTTTGCTCTGCAAGTGCAGCGCCACTTCTCAACGTGGGCAGCTGACTCTTCTTGATGGAGTTCGTGGTGTGATTCAACAGCTTCTCTCGCGACGAACGCGAGGATAACTCCAGTCGCTAGATAATCGGCCCACCAGAGTCCGAGAAAATATTCTGCGAGAAGTCCGCCCAGGAGGGCTGTGGCCATGAAGAGACAGGTCACAGATTCGATCGCGTCCATCGAGAGGGCTAGCGACCGGGTCTCACGGCCTATCCTCTTCTTCTGAACATAGAGATAGGGCATCACGATTACGGCCCCAATTGCAATGACGATTCCCAGTGGCGATCCCTCGGGCTTCAACCCAGTGAGATAGGAATAGACTGCGCCGAGTCCGATGACGGGAATCAGAGCGAAAAGGAGCAGACTGGTGAACTGTTCCGTTCTCTTGCTGTCGAGTACACTGCCAACTCTAGAAGAGTCTCGGCGCAGACCGCTCAAGACCGCGAGGCCGGAAATCAATTCGATCAGACTATCACCACCAAAAGCGAGCAAGGCGAAACTTCCAGCGAACAATCCGACCCCGATCGATCCCAAGACCTCAATTGTCATCCAGGCTGAGCTGAGGTATTCGATTCTGATCCCGTTTCCGATCCTCACATGTCTCCATGATTGATGGGGGGTGCTGCAGCAACATGAGGCACAGTTGGAGCAATCCGCGACTGTCTGGCAGCTTTCACAGGATGTTTCGGAGCAGCCACACGTCTGGCATGCTGAAGAGGAGTATGCTCCAAAGGCCATAGGAAAGACTAATGTCTAGCTGCTGCTCGCTGCTTATTTCCCTAACGCTAGACAGCGTTCAAAGAATGGTAACCTATGAAGGGCTAGTCTGCCAGAGAATTAGAAAGTCGAGGAACTGGTCGCGCCTTTGCTTAAGCGGCTGTCTTTGTCTGGACCATGCGCCGGAGCAATGGCAGGGATACGATTGCGGTTACGACCCCGTAGAGCAAATGAAGAACAAAGGTCCCTCCTCCAAACGTTGCGTCGGTCAGGTCAGCTGGGAGAAGGATTGCTGTGACGGGTACGTATACGACTATCCAGATTGCGATGCCTCCTAGAATGCCGACCCAGATGGCCTTCTTAGTCGCGGTCAAAGCGAACCTCCGGATTGCGGCCGTTGATCCGACGAACAGTGAGCCTGCGACTATTCCTACTAGGAAGTGGAGGGTCCATCCTCCAAGGACGGATGAGTCTGCAAATCCTAGTTTCCTCGCGATGGTGGTGTAGAAGAGCTCCTGGTTCATGGCAATGGCACCGATCTCTCCAGTAATGCCCAGGACGATTGATCCGATGAAACCGCCGATAGCGCCAGCTCTCAGCCCTTTCGATACTGAATAGGTAATTGGCTGCATAGATTCGGGCTCCGTGTGATTCATATTAAAGACTGAGAACCTTCATACACCAGATAACCTATAGTCCTAATAATCGCGACTCGGATTTTTCAACCGCTCGCTACACAGCCTTGAACTTAACGACCCATGCTGCATTGGGATTCGTACTCGGGATCGAACTATTTCGAAACATCGAAATCGCACTAGTGATGATGATTGGGGCGTTCATCCCAGATCTCGATCGAGAACACCTGTTCATAGCAAGAAAGAGGTGGGCGCAATTGCAGTTGGATCGAGCCTTGTTCCATAACTTCTTCTTTCTTGGTGCAATGTACCTGTTCAATCCCTACCTTGCATTCGGAGCATTCACCTCTAGGAAGAGGATGAACGGACACTTCTCAGAATTCTTGTCCTGGGGAATGTGAAATGGTTATTTCAAAGAGGTGAAGATTCTCGAGATGGACAAGCTGGAATCTATGGATTTCAAAGACCATGCGGTCGAATGGCTCCTAGACTCAGATAATCCATCGCTCCGCTATCTCACTCTCACAGAGATTCTTGATAGACCGTCGGACTCGAAAGAAGTTCTGGCGGCGAAGAAACAGATTCCTAACGGGCTTTTTGTGAAGACTCTCCTCTCGGGACAGCGGGCCGATGGTGGTTTCGGGGTGCATCCCTACCAGAAATGGACAGGCGCGCACTGGCGTCTCGTCTCTCTTGTCGAGCTTGGAATACCTTCGGGATTTCGGCCGGCGGTCAAGGGGACGGATCTTGTTCTGAAATGGTTGCTCGGTGAGGCGCATGTAAGCAATGTTCCTAGGATCGATGGACGATATCGGAGATGTGCGTCTCAAGAGGGTAACGCGTTGGCAGTGTGTAGCCGGCTGGGTCTCGCAGAGAACCCACGGGTTGTGAAGCTTGCCGAGTCGCTGGTCGAGTGGCAGTGGCCTGATGGAGGATGGAACTGTGACAGGATACCGAAGGCCGACCATTCATCGGTCAACGAGTCTCTGTCGACACTCTGGGGTCTTGTCGAGTATCAACGAGCAACAGGTGATCGAGGGTTCTTGAAGCCGATTGAGAGAGCGTCGGAGTTCTTTCTTCAACACCATCTTTTCCGTTCGGACCATACGGGAGAGATCATCAACCCGAGCATGGTCAAACTTCACTATCCACTGTACTGGCACTGCGATATTCTACAAGAACTCACGATACTCTCCCGAGCAGGAAAACTAGACGACCCACGAACCAAGGAGGCGCTGGATATTTTGGAGAAGAGGAGGGCTCCCGATGGATTGTGGCATGCAGGCGATTATTACTGGAGCATGCGACGGACACCGTTGACCACCTCGAAGGCGAACGTGTCGAACGTTGAGGTCGTGGACTGGGGACGGAAAGGCCCCAATAAGATGATAACGCTGAACGCTCTACGGGCTCTCAAAGCCGCAGGACGAACAGAGTTCAGATAAGTGCGGAAACCCCCTCCGACTTGAGACACCTCTTTTTGCCTGAAATTTGGACTGGAGACTTGTGCTTTCATTTCTGATTCTCATGATTACCAGCAGGTGTGTTCAACTGTCATGACAGCTTCCGAAGGTCGGTTCCGATGGGCGTATTTCCGAGGCGTGGCGGTGCGCAACACGCTGATGCGTGAGGACGTGATCTTCAGGTCCAGCTCCAGCTCCTCGATCAATAGTTCTCCTTTCTCCGTCTCCCTGTATGTTGTCGCTATGAGCCTTCCGCAGGTACTGCACGCGTGAAGATTCGCTCTGTTGAGTTTGTGAGAGTGCTTGTTAGCTTCTGATGCTTCTTCCTTCACCTGCACTTGCCAGATCCCAGGTCTTAGGTTCGCGGGGCATCACACACAGACCTCGACCGGACGATTCCGTGCTAGGACGGGAACTTTCGAAACCCTATCTGAGCTGGCTCACCTGCAACTAGTTCCTCGGACGCTGAAGGTCGAACCTGAACTGTCCGCTCTTCGAGCATTGACCTCTTCGATGCCTCTAGGAGTCTCACTACTCCAGCTCCGATGCCTCCATCTGACAGGTTCGAGTACGGTTCTGATGCCGAATTATTCTCAACGCATCTGACGAAGTGGATGATCTCTTCCTGCAACGTGTTGCTTGGAACAGTGGATATGGTCTCTGTTTTCTCAGACCGCTGAAGGACCAGCTTCTGATCCAAGCAATCCAGCCGCGCCACCGCGTCACTTCCTACCACGGTGACGTCTCTATGCTTCTCTGAGTCCAGCCAGCTGAGCTCGATGTTCGCGTTGACCCCGTCTATGTGTTCGGCTGTAATGAAGGCGACCTCGTCGCATGCTCCACCCCTGTAACCTCTCGCTCTGCATGAGATCTTTGTTGGCCATGTGCCTAGAATATTGTTGCAAATGTCAAATGGGTGCGGGCCGAGGTCGGTTATGACGTCACGGTCTTTCTGGGGTGGTAGGTATCCAGTCCACTGGAGGCGGAGATAGTAGATGTCCCCTAGGATTCCGCTTTGGACTATGCGTCTTAGCTCGTTGAGTCCATTGTTGAATCGGTGAACGTGTCCTACGGCGAGGACTCTGCGCTTCGCCGCTGCTAGCCTAACCAGCTCCTCGGCTTCCCTTGACCGAAGAGCTAGGGGTTTCTCGACGAGAACGTGTTTCTTTGATCGGAGAAAGTTTGACGCGACTTCGAAGTGCGTGCTGTTTGGTGAGCAGATGTGAACAGCGGAAGTTGTAGAGTCGGACAGTAATCGCTGATAGCTCAAGCGATAGTCTAAGGGGCCAAATTCTCTCAGGCATTGCTCAAGCATGGAAGGTGAGTTGTCAATAACGGAGCATAGGTTAACGCGGCCGGTAGTGCGGGACACGTTCAGAATTTCCCGTATTACTTTCTTCCCCCAATAGCCCGCACCGATCACGGACATATTCACGGGCATCATGTCTGAGAGGTAATTGATGCTCTTTCGATATAACCGGCGCGTCTATGAAGGAACACAAGCTACCACATTGCGTTACAACCAAGGTTTCGTCGTAGAGGTTACCTTGGGTTGAAAAAGACGCATTTGGACAGCCGGTCTCCGCACTGTCTGTTCTTTGTGTCAGAGGCTGAGCTGATAAGATAAGAAAAAGAAAGCGGGTGGTTTGAGGCTCGGATTTGTCACAGCAGGCTGACTGTGACGGTCACCGTTGTCGAGTGCGACATTGTTCCACTGGTGCCTGTGACAGTTACGGTGTAGGTTCCGGGTGTTGTTAGCAGCGAGGATGAGACGGTCATGGTTGACGAGCCTGTTCCGTTCGCACCGAGAGCTACACTGGCTGGACTGAAAGACACTGTTGGCTTTACGAGGGAAAGCGATGCCGTTGTGTCGGATGGGGCGATTGTCCCTGAGAGGTTCACTGTACCAGCGAAGCTGTACAGACTGCTGAGGGTTATCGTCGCTGTCCCAGAAGATCCGACTGCAGCTGTCATGGCCGTTGGACTGGCGGATATGTTGAAGTCTGGCGGTGGAGATGTCACGATCAGGGAGAGGGTTAGAATCCGTACAATGCTCCCGCTCATCGCTTTGACGCTGACCTTGTAGCTTCCTGGCGATGTTGTCTGTGACGTTTTGACTGTAAGTGTTGAGGTTGCTGAACCTCCTGGGGCGAGTGAAACGCTAGTGGGGTTAAGTGACGTGGTCGTGGTGTTCTCTATGACTGGCGATGGACCTGACGCGAGCGCTACTGTACCTGAGAAGTTATCGAGGCTTTGTAACGTGATGGTTGATGTTGACGATGAGCCTTGTTGGACGCTCAGGCTTGGCGGGTTCGAGACCATGCTTATGTCGGGTGTTGTACCGTTCGATAGTCTCCACGCTGTCAGAGGGTGGAGTTCCCATGAGGAGTATCCGTGTCCCGAGCTTGAGGGTGGATGCCATGCTACGAATCCCTGAACATCGATCTTCTGGGTCGGATTGAGGCTGTCGAATGTGGAGTTGTTGCAGACTGTTCCCGCGCCGCAGTAGCCTGCTGCCATCCAGTCCCGGTCAATCTCGAGCCTTATGCATATCTTCGGATTGGGATTATCAAGTGTCTCGCAATTGCCCGTGTACTCCGTTGTGTCCTGGAAGACTCCGTACGCGTTGCAGAACGTTTGACCGCTAGGGTAGGGACCGCCACCGTTCGTAGACAAGTATTTTGTCCCGCATTTCCCGCCGACGGCCCCGTCTTCGACGATCGAGTTTGCTGTCAGTGAGATCCCGTGGATCTCGACGAACGTCGGAGCCATTGTCCCGTTGACGTTGGGAGCCGTACACGGCGGATGAAGCGATGATTCGTCTGTAGTGTTGAGAACTCCAAATGGTCCGCCGCTTTCGAGGGCGCCCTGTGTTGACGAGTTGAAGTGGTTTCCTATTACTTGGTGGACGGTTGCTAGTGTCGCTTGACAGTTTACATTGGGGTTCCATGACGGGAGATTGCCTGGAGTAATTGTGGTGGCGCTAGCTGAGTGTACGGCGAACAAGCCTGCAGAGACTGCAAGGGCTGCTAAGAGTACAGTAGCCACAATTGGTAGCGTCCTGGTTCGCTTTCCATGGACTTGAGTTGTGGGTTGCAGTGTTGTTACCACCTCTGTTTCCAAAAGAAGAGAAGCGTCGGAAGTATTTGTCCAGTCGGTCTACAAGAGCCTAGAAGAGAACACAATGTGACACAGGTGACGACGCAAGATTGGGGACCTCGGCGAGAGAAGAATTGGTCTCCGCGATGATTCTAAACTTCATGTGGCCCTGGAGAAAATCCCTGATTTTCCAGTCCAAGACAGGATAGAGGAAACCCTGGATTCTACCGGTAGAAAAATAGCTTCTTGGCGAGAACTACCCCCACGGCCATGACAAAACTCACAAGGCCTACGAACTGGAGTAGTTGAAGTCCTTGTATCGTAAAGTAGGGTTGAGAAGATGGCCTCAAGGTGGGACTTGTAATGTCAAGGGACAGAATAGTCTGATGATGTATTCCGCTTACAGTCGCATCAATAGTAATGATGTAGGAACCACTTGACATGGTGGGCGGTAGATTGATAATCAAACTTGCGGCTCCTGTTTCTCCAGTGGTCAAGAAAACTATTCGGGGAGTAACCTCAATTGTTGGACCGCGAGGAGAAATGCTAGCGTTCAGAGTAACAGTCCCAGAAAAACCCTCAATGCCATTCGCGAACAGGGTAAGGGTTTGGCTTGAGCCGGCCAATAGGGGGAAGCCAATAGGGCTCAGAGAGATCTTGAAATCCTGTACGATCACCGTTACGTTAGTGGAGTGAGATGACCCGTCGCTCCACCCATTGATTGTCAAGATGTAAGTGTTCGCAAATGAACTGTTGAATGAAAGAGTGGCGGTGGAGGTTTGTCCCGGTCCTACCGCGACACTTGTTGGGAAGAGAGTCACGTTAGAAACCGAGGGACTAGAAGCCACGGACAAGGCTACCTTGTCGTTGAAATTGTTCAGGCCTTCGATATCAATGTGAGAAACCGCGCGTTGTCCGGCTAGAACTGGTACAACCTTGGAATCAGCTGTCATCGTAAAATCTCGAACGATTACCCTCACGATCGTGGCACGCGAACCTTGGATGCCTCCCGAGCCCGTCAATACAACATCATAGACTCCGACTGGAGTCCCTCGAGGTATGATTATCGTGAGATAGGTAGTATTGCTACTTCCGGCGGTTACCTGCAGTCTGGTATTCGCAGGCACAGCGATCGGACCTGATGGGGTCGCGATAACCGCTAGGTTGGCAACTCCTGCGAAGCCTGTGCTGTTGATAGCGATTAGCGATGTCTTTGACGTTCCTGGGTAAATTCTGACGAGATCGGGGGTCGCGCTTATTGTGAGATTAAGGAGCGGGGGTGCGTTCTTGTATGATAATATGGTTCCCCAGCCAGGGCCGGTGGGGGATAATGACCCGTAGATTCCAGCTCCCGGCGTACTGGACCAGTCGGCCATTGGGAACCAGAGCCAGTTTAACCGCGATTGTAATGTGGTCGTTTGACTGTCGAGGAGACTTGTCATTGTTTGTATGAAGTGGAGGTTCGTTTTGCAGTAGCCCGATGACCCGTTTAGGATAACATCTGGACAGGTAGTCGTCGTTTCATTGGCTAGTCTTCCGAAAGGCCTTCCCGGTCCGCCTTCCGTGTTTAGAACCGGCCATCCTGTGCTCTGGGTCCCATTGAGCATGTCAAGGACCCATGTCCGAGCGTATGTCTCCGCGGTCGCGTTGGACCATTCAGAATAGTGATATTGGTATTCGAAGTAGGCATGCAAACTGATGAACAGTCTCCCCGCTGGATCGTTTACAGTTGGATAGGCTTTCCAAGAGTCAGCGACCGGTAAACCGCAGCTGAGACTGCAAAGGTTCTCGATGACTATCCAATGATCGTCTCCTAGGCTTCGAGCCTGATCTACCCACTGCTGGTACGCAGAATTAACAATCGATATGGAAGCAAATGTTGCATTGGGCTCGTTGAGGGGTTCCCAGATTATTCTATCATATCTACCCGTGAATTGGTGTACGACAACGTCCCAGAAGCTGAGCCAGCATGAGGTACTGCTACCGGTTTGCAGGTCATCGTACCCGTGGTAGTCTACTATGATCCAGAGCCCATAGTGCGCCGCTATCTCAATGGACCTGGACAACTGGCTTGCGTTATACGTTCCGAAGAATCCATTGCGATCGGTGCAATATGGGGCGAAGCTAGCCCTGTAACCGTTGAACCCTTTCTGAACGAGCATCCGGGCTTGCATCTCCATGTCACTTGCATTCTCACCTGGGAAGACCTCACCCGCTGGACTAGAGTGGCTAAATCTGCCACTCTCCAAAAGCCGGCTTCCACCCCACCCTGTCACGATCGGAGGGGTCTGCATTGCATGCAATGCTGAGGCTTGGGTGAAGAGGAGTAAAAAGACAAGCAAACCTGTAGGCGCCACGATCTTTGCTGCAAGGCTCGACCGCTGAGCGCGACCCAATTTACCTAGCCTACTAGGCGAGAGGCGACCTTTCCGCAGGGCGGGACATAGGTATCCCTTCCACTGTTATTACCAACGCGCTTCTCCAGAATAAGCATACCGGGGTATTTGTCCGGCCCGTCTACAAGAGCCTAGAAAGTAACACAGTCGAAGTGATCGCACAATGTGACATAGCTGACCGCACGGGAGACTACGTGGAACGAGACAAGGAGCCGCTCGGGTAGAATCCAATGCCAAGGATCGCAGTCCTCTCATATCGTAGTGCAGGTTACTGGATTCGACTCTTACGACTGAACTTAGGAGCTTGAACTTAGATTTGGCAAGTCTCGGCGTAGCATTGGAAGCTGTTTTGTGTTGGAGCTGCGGCAAGTTGGTGGAGTTCAAGATCGACCTCACGTCACAGGGTAACATTTACGATGACGGTCGCCTGATGTGATAGCGTCCCGCTGTTAGCATTGATGGTGACCGTGTAAGTTCCAGGTATCGCTAGGAGCGATGCGGAAACCGACAGCGTGGAAGTAGCTAGTCCATTTCGAGCAACGGTCACGGTAGCCGGAT